>WNFI01176546.1_pt1 | contig 20083 bp, 15 predicted proteins | sample 5400471 | NCBI WGS metagenome assembly WNFI01 (sample SAMN13153348, study PRJNA577476) | soil metagenome | isolation source: 100 cm saprolite on Douglas fir-dominated hillslope | place: USA:California | collected 2013-09-17
TGGCTTTCAGCGCCAACTTCACCGATCCCTACCGCCAGATGAGCTGGGGCGCTCAAGCGGTTGCGTTGCATAAATTCGCCCTCGCCGACCGGGAACGGCTACTCGGTCCCGACCACCCTCACACGCTGGCATCCCGCTCTAACCTCGCCTACGCCTACCGCAAGGCAGGGTTGTTGGCGAAGGCGATTCCCCTCTATGAACGAAACTTTGCCGACTGGAAGCGGTTGCTTGGCTCCGACCACCCAAGGACGCTGCGCTCCAGCAACTATCTCGCCGCCGCTTACTGCGAAGCGGGACGCCTGGCAGAAGCGATCCCTCTTTACGAACAGACCCTCGACGACCGGCGGCGCATGCTTGGCCCCGACCATCCCAGCACTCTGCGCTCCAGCCATTACCTCGCCACGGCCTACCGCGATGCGGGCCGTCTTGCGGAAGCGGTTCCCCTATGCGAAGAGACCCTTGCCCAGTGCAGCCGGGAGCTAGGGAAGGATCACCCCCTGACGCGCAGAGCGCGCCGCAACCTCACCGTGACCAAGGAGCTAGCAGCTAGCCGAAGTTGCCAACAAGGTCCGTCCGGGCCAGCGGACCTGGCGCGTCTTGAGCGCGACGACGAAGCGGTCAGCGGCCGACCTACGGGCGTAGCCGTCATCGACTTCCGTCGTGCCAGTCGCGACGCGGAAACCACGGCCTCGGCTACAGCGAATCCACCCCAACCGGGCGCAACTAAGCCGCTGAAATAGCGGAAGATCTGTGCGCCAGATCCGATGTCCTCTCCTGCGAATCGCCGTATCTTCACTGCCTACCCGGCGCTCCTATGGATATGCGCCTGTCCGATGCACGTCGTCCCACCGGGCATGCCGATAGGAGGTGAGGCGATGAAGGCCGCAGTGGTCGGTCTCGGCTACGTCGGGACCGTTACGGCTGCCTGCCTTGCGTCACAAGGGCATGACGTCTGGGGAGTTGACGTCGACGCTGCCAAGGTCGATGAGATCCGTTCCGGTCGAAGCCCAGTGGCAGAGCCGGGTCTCGACGCACTCGTCCTCCAGGCGGTCGCCCGCGGCAAGCTGCGCGCGACCACATCATGCGCCAACGCGCTGGACCGGGCCGACGTGTCGCTCGTGTGTGTTGGGACACCGTCAGAGGCACGCGGCGGCACGGATCTGTTCTATGTACGGCGGGCAGTTGACGACATCGTGGCTGCGCTCCGCATCGTGACACCTCCAGAGTCCCGTAGGCACAGCGTCATCATCCGCAGCACGGTGCCGCCAGGCACTGTCGAGGACTTGGTGACCCCGATTGTCGATGGCCTCGAGGGTACCGAGGTCGCCATCGGAGCCGGGATGTGCCCGGAGTTCCTCCGGGAGGGCTCCGGGATCGCCGACTTCTTCGCGTCGCCGTTCCTCGTTGTAGGAACCTCCAACCCTGGCGTCGCCCAGCAGGTCAGGGATTTGTTTAGCTTCCTTGACCAGCCGGTGCGGATCGTTGACATCCGCACGGCTGAGGCGCTCAAGTATGCCTGCAACGCGTTCCATGCCACCAAAGTGTCCTTTGCCAATGAGCTATCGCGGCTATTTCGGCTCCTGGGTGTTGATTCCCGCGAGGTCATGTCGCTGTTCTGCGAAGACCAGGTCCTCAATATCTCGCCCGCCTATCTGCGCCCCGGCTTCGCATTCGGCGGATCCTGCTTGCCCAAGGACCTCAGGTCCCTGCTGCACCAGGCCCGCATGAACGGTGCTGACGTGCCCCTGCTCGCTGGCGCGCTGGCCTCTAACGATCTGGTCATCACTGAAGTGGTGGACCGGGTCGTGGCGTGCGACGCCCGAACCGTCGCCTTGCTCGGCTTGAGCTTCAAAGCGAATACAGATGACTTGCGTGAGAGCCCGAACGTAGAGGTGGCCGAGCGACTGATCGGCAAGGGGTTCGAGGTCCGCATTTATGACCCGATCGTTCACCCAGACCGTCTGGTCGGTGCCAACCGCCGCCACGTCGAGTCCAAACTGCCCCACCTAAGGCGGCTGCTCGCTCATGAGCCAGGCGAGGCGTTGCACGGTGCCGAAGTAGCGATCGTTGCGTCGACCGACAACGCAGTCGTGGACGCGCTGCGCATGACCCCGCCGCGCCATCTAATCGACCTCACCGGACGGCTTGGCAATGAGGTCGAGTCGCTTCCAGGCTACGAGGGACTCGGCTGGTGAGATGCAGGGTCGGCACCAGAGTTAACTGCAACTCGCTGTGACGGTGTGCAGGCCCGCAGTACGCTCGGCGCTTTTCGCGGAATTCTTGGCAAACGTACCAACTCCGAACCGCCGCTGCTGTAGCGTACTCTGCGGCTTCGCTGGACGGGATGTGACCGGAGAAGGTAATGCTGATGTTGAAACGCATGTTCGCTGTGCTCACTGCTACGGTTGCCTTGGTGATGGTCAGCGGAATCGCGTTCGCGTCCATACCGTCGCACCCGAAATGGAAATCCAGTGCTTACGAGGGCACCTGGAACCATGACGGCTTCCTGTTCCAGAACGACATGTGGAGCTGCCCGCAGGCCGCCTGTGGCAAGCAGACCTTCTGGGCTAACTCACTTAAGCGCTGGGGCGCAGAATCCAACATGGCGAAGGGCAACACTGCCGTACTGACCTATCCTGACGTCGGGAAGCTGTTTGGTGACAAGCCCGTGTCGCACTTCCGCATGATCCGCACCGGGTTCACCGAATCGATGCCCACGAACCACAATGGCCTAAGCGCAGAAGCCGCCAATGATGTATGGTTCGACCACTGGAACATCGAAATGATGATCTGGGTGGACAACGTCGGCCGGTCACTGGCGGGAGGCACCCGGATAGGCAAGGCAACAATTTTCGGTCAGCATTTCAATGTGTGGAAATATGGCAGTTCCGAGTTCATATTCGATCTAGCTCACAACGAGACGTCTGGCGTGACCCACATCTTGGCATCCGTCGACTGGCTGATCAAGCACGGCTACGTCCCGGCCAAAGCGACGCTGACCGAAGTGGAATTCGGCTGGGAAATCGCCAGCACGAATGGCCAGCCTAGGGATTTCAGCGTGAGCAACTTCTGGATGCACTATCGCTTGCCAGCGTGAGTAGGCAAGGTATCGGCACGAAGTATGGGGCACATTGGGTTGAGTAGCGGTCAGTGCCGTAGCGATCGGATCTCGGCGGTGGCTCGGTAGAGCTTCGCGGACATGGCGGCGAATTCTCTTCGCGACCGACTCAGCAGCGCCTGGTTTACGCGAGTCTTTGTGATCTCGTCAGCGGTTTGGTGCGTGGAGATCGCGTGCCGACACTCCGCCGTGGCCCTGTCAATTCCGGTGAGGGTCTTCGCGTACAGATGCTGCATGGCAGCGTCTGGTATTGGCGGCGCAGCCCGCGCGGTAGAGACGTCCGCGGCCAGGTTGACGCATGCCCGCGTCATCGCCGGATAGAGCTTCAGGCCGGCGGCTTGCATTGCGTACCCGAGCTGTGCGGTGACACCTGACAACGCCGCTCCGCCAGGACCCTTTGCCCAGCGTGAAATCTGGTGCTTGAGCCTTGGCGGCCACCGCAACGCGGTTTCAGCGATCCGGTCGCTGGTGACGTTCGTGCTGGTGATGTTATGGCTGGAGGTGGCCGGGCCTGTAGGTGGTGCGGTCTGCGTTCCAGCAGGCGACGGGTTGTTGCCCGAACCGGCGACGTGATGAGCGTGGCCGGGTGAGGAGAAGACTGCCACTGACACGCCAGCAGCCAGCGCGCACAGGCATATTACGGTCACGGTCAGCCGCATCCGGTCTGAGCGGAGACGGGTGATCCCGGGAACCCGGGCCCAGCCTGTCCGCTGTCCAGTGCCGTCTCCAGATGGTGTGGAACGCTTGGGCGGTCTGCTCGTCATGTCTTTTCTTCCATGGCAGATTGACGCCTGGCGCATCGCCCAGGTTTACCATCAGGTCTGGTGAATGGAGGGGCATAGTGGACACACCGTACGTGGAGCCGACGGCAGACGTGGACCGTTGCGCCGTGCTTGGCGGGGGAACCACGGTCTGGCATCTGGCGCAGATAAGAGAGAACGCTCGCCTAGGCAGCGGGTGCATTGTCGGGCGGGGTGCCTACGTAGGCCCCGGTGTTCACATCGGCAATAACGTGAAGCTGCAGAACTACGCGCTGGTCTACGAACCGGCCCGGCTGGAGGACAGCGTCTTCATCGGCCCGGCGGCGGTGCTGACCAACGACCTGTACCCCCGCTCGGTGGACGTGACCGGAAAGCTCAAGCGGCCCGCGGATGTGCCGGACTATGCGCTGGTCGCGGGTGTGCCAGCGCGGCATATTGGATGGGTTGGCCGGGCCGGGCAGCGGCTGCTGGCGGATGCTCCAGGCCGCTGGCGCTGCCCCCTGACCGGTGAGCTCTACCACCAGCACGACGGCGTGCTGACCCGTGCCGCGCGCTGACCGGCCACCTGCCATTGCTGCTACGGCGCGGCGGGCTGGCTCAGGCGCACCTCGAGACGTCTGACAAAGATCGGTTAGTCCTGTAATCCAAGCAGGGCTGCTCCGCGTCCCTTTTGTGGGGAGTGGCTGCCCCGCTGGGACATGGCTTTGAGTTATGTCCTGCGGTTGTCTCTGGCCGCCACGTGTCGCGGCTACCGGAGGTAATCGGAGTGAAAGCATGAGCGGCGGGCTTCGCACTAGCCCGGCACGCGGGGTAGCCCTCCACGGCGTCCTGGCCCATTCTCACAATCAGCCGCTGCGTCGTCTATCGATCCCCTTGGCATTGACGCTGGCTGGTGCGTTGCTGGTCCTCTCACCTGCGAAGCCCGCCCGAGCGGCCTGCGCCAACCCGGTCGTTTGCGAGAACCAGCTACCCGGGACACCGCAGTCCGTCTGGGACGTCACGAACCCAAGCACGGCCATCGAAGGCTTCGCTGACCCGTTCAGCGTCAACCTCGGCGGCTCTATCAACTTCAAGATCAAGTCGCCCGCGTCGTCCTATGCGGTTGACATCTACCGGATGGGCTATTACGGCGGCGACGGCGCGCGCCTGGTCGCTAGCCTCACCCCCAGCATCCCGGTGTCGCAGAATCAGCCGGCGTGCAACTCCAACACCGTGACGGGCCTGGTCGACTGCGGCAACTGGGGGGTCTCAGCGACCTGGAATGCTCCCTCGTCCGCCGTCTCCGGCGTCTATTTCGCGCGCATCCACCGCACTGATGGCACCGCCGGCGCGAACCAGATCCCGTTCGTGGTGACCGACAACTCGAGTCACTCGGACGTTGTGTTCATGACGTCCGACGAAACCTGGCAGGCTTACAACGACTGGGGAGGTTACAGCCTCTATACGGGGAAGGCGACTGGCAGCCCTTGGTGCTGCAGCGCACTGGACCCGGGCCGCGCTGTCCAGGTCAGCTACAACCGCCCGTTCGCGACTCGCTACGACACCCCGTACGGGCAGGACTTCTTCTTCGCCGCAGAATTCCCAATGATCAGGTTCCTCGAGAAAAACGGCTACGACGTCAGCTACGTGAGCCAGATGGACGTAGCTCTGGCTGGTGCCGCGACCATGCTCGAGCAGCACAAGGCATTCGTGAATGTTGGGCATTCAGAGTACTGGGACTCGGCGGATCGGGCCAATGTCACAGCGGCCCGGAATGCCGGCGTCAATCTCTCGTTCTTCACCGGAAACACAATGTGGTGGAAGACGCGGTGGGCATCAAGCCAGTACGGCAGCGAACCCTACCGCACGCTGGTCGACTACAAGGAGAGCCTGGACAGTGCCCAGACCGATCCGGCTGATCCGCCGACCTGGACTGGGGAATGGCGAGATCCGCGATTCAGCCCGCCGGGCGACGCGCAGCCGGAGAATGCCCTCACCGGTCAGCTATGGCTCGTGAATTGCTGCTCGTATGCCGACCAGGTGCCGTATGCCTACTCAAAGTTGCGGCTCTGGCGAAATACCGCTGTGGCCAGCTTGCAACCCGGCCAGACCTACACGATGCCGAACGAGACCCTCGGCTATGAGTGGGACTCGGACGTCTCCTCAGCGTCGCGGCCAGCTGGCGAGATAGATATGTCCAAGACATGCGAAAACGTCTCGCAACTCCTGCTGGATTACCGGGAAGATATCGGATCGGGGAATGCGTGTAATAGCCTAACGCTGTACCGGGCGGCCAGCGGTGCGCTGGTCTTCGATGCGGGCACGGTGCAGTGGTCGTGGGGCCTCGACTCCAATCATGATGGAGATGCAGTCTCAACCAGCCCGGTCATGCAGCAGGCCACAGTCAACTTGTTCGCTGAGATGGGCGCACAGCCAGCCACGCTGCAGTCTGACCTGACACCTGGCGCGGCCTCCACCGACCACACGCCGCCGACTTCGGCGATCACGTCGCCGTCGGCCGGGGCCACCTTCGCCAACGGCAGCACAGCAACGATCACTGGCACTGCGACGGACACAGGCGGGGGCGTGGTGGCGGGTGTCGAGGTCTCCACTGATGGCGGCTCGACGTGGCATCCAGTGACGACCATGTCTGCCGCTGCCACCAGTGTGACGTGGAGCTACACCTGGGCGGTGGCTGGCTCCGGCTCGGTGACCCTCCAGTCACGTGCCACCGACGACAGCGGTAACACCGAAACGCCAGGATCAGGTGTGTCCGTCACGATCAATTGTCCCTGCGGCCTCTTCAGTTCTGACTACGTGCCTTCGGTCACCTCTTCCAGCGATTCCGGAGCGTACGAACTCGGCATAAAGTTCCAGTCGAGCGTGTCCGGCTGGGTGGCCGGAGTGCGGTTCTACAAGGGCACAGGCAACAACGGGACTCACACAGGCTCGCTCTGGACGTCCTCGGGCACGCTGCTGGCCACCGGGACATTCACGAACGAGTCAGCCAGCGGCTGGCAGTCGATGACATTCGCTAACCCCGTCCAGATCAGCGCGAACACAACCTATGTGGCGTCTTACTACGATCCCGAGGGCCATTACGCCGACGATCAGGACCTGTTCGACTCAGCGCTGAGTGCGCCGCCGCTCACCGCTCTCAAGGCGGTGTATAAGGGCAGCGGCGGAGGAAATGGGGTTTTCAACGCGGGCGGGCCCGGCTTCCCCACGGGTACCTGGAACGGCTCCAGCTACGGGGTGGACGTGATCTTCGACGAGAGCCGGCCGCCTAGCCCCCCCACAGTGCTCAGTGTCACGCCGTCTGCTGGCTCATCGGCTGACTCGGTCTTGGCTGCGCCCGCGGCGACGTTTTCTCAAGCCGTCGTGCCCAGCACGGTGTCGTTCACGCTGAAGGACTCCGGCGGGAACAACGTCGCCGGGTCGGTGAGCTTCAACGGTCCCGATACGGTGGCCACCTTCACACCCTCCAACTCGCTGGCGGCCAGTACCACCTATACCGCCACGGTGTCGGGGGTGCAAAACTCCTCTGGCACGCCGATGAGTGGCCCCTACTCTTGGAGCTTTACGACGGCCGCAGCTGTGCAGTGCCCGTGCAGCATCTGGCAGAACGCGGCACCGTCGGGCGCGACCGACGCGCTCGATACTAGCGCGGTGAACCTGGGTGCGCGGTTCCAAGCCAGCAGCGACGGGATGATCTCCGGCGTCCGGTTCTACAAAGAATCGGACAACACCGGTACTCATGTCGGCAGCTTGTGGAGCGCCAGCGGGACGCTACTGGCAACTGGCACGTTCGGCAACGAGACCGCCAGCGGCTGGCAGGAGCTGGACTTTTCCAGCCCGGTCCCGGTTACTGCGGGAACGACCTATGTGGCCTCTTACCACACGGACACCGGTCATTACGCTGATACGCCCAGCGGCCTTGGGTCCGCCGTGACCAATGGCCCGCTGACGGCGCTAGCCAAAGGTGGCGTCTACGTCTACGGATCGGGGAACGCCTTCCCCTCGAACAGTTATGACGCATCGAACTACTGGGTCGACGTGGTGTACTCATTCGCACCCGGCAGCACACCACCGACAGTAACGGCCGCAACGCCTTCCGGTGGGTCGCCGGGTAACCCGGTATCGGTCGCGCCCACAACGACGTTCTCCCAAGCTGTTTTGCCCGGCACGGTGTCGTTCACGCTGATGGATTCGGCCAGTCACGCGGTTGATGGTTCGGTGAGCCTGAATGGCACCGACAGAGTCGCCACATTCACACCCACCAATTCGCTAGCGCCGGATGCTGCGTACACGGCCACGGTGTCAGGTGCCCAGAACAGTTCTGGCACCCCGATGAACAGCTCCTACTCCTGGAGCTTCACCACGGCCGGGGCTCAGTGTCCCTGCACCGTTTGGCCCGATACCGCCCAGCCATCGGTGCCCTCCGCGAACGACTCGGGTGCCATTAACCTCGGCGTGAAATTCACAACAGATGTCAACGGGTGGGTTGCAGGGATTCGCTTCTACAAAGGCGCGGCCAACAGCGGCGCCCACATTGGCAGCCTGTGGAGTTCTTCCGGAACTCTGCTCGGCCAGGTGACCTTCACCAGCGAGTCCGCAACGGGCTGGCAGGAGGCATATTTCTCGTCTCCGGTTCCGGTGACCGCTGGCACCACCTACGTTGCGTCTTACTTCGCACCGCACGGCGGTTATGCCGCTGACCCGGCGACGTTTGCCAGTGCAGGCGTCGCTGACCCGCCACTCTACGCGCTGCAGTCGTCGGCCAGTGGCGGCGACGGTGTGTACATCTACGGCGACTCGCCGGAATTTTCGAACAGCACGTATAACGCCACTAACTACTGGGTGGATGTCGTATTTACCAAGCCCTAGATCACTCTCATAGGTGTACCCTCCGCAACTTGCAAACAGGAGGAACTTCGCATGACGATCGGGCTGGCGATAGTTGGCGCCGGCTACTGGGGGCCGAATCTCGTCCGAACAGCAATGGCTACGCCGGCGTTCCGGCTGGACTGGCTGTGCGATATCCAGGTCGAGCGGGCCAGGGCTGTCCTCGGGCCGTACGCCAGTGTCCGGGCCACCGACTCCTACGATGCGGTCCTCAGCGACCCAGCCGTCGCAGCGGTCGCCATTGCGACACCGGCGGCTACTCACTTCGACCTTGTGCGCAGTGCGCTTGAGGCGGGCAAGCACATACTGGTGGAGAAACCGCTGACGCCATCGGTCGCCGAAGGAGAGAAGCTCGCTGCGCTCGCCCTTCGCTCCGGTCTGGTGCTCATGTGCGACCACACATATTGCTACACGCCCGCCGTCCAGCGCATCCGCGAGCTCATCCGCAGTGGGGAGATCGGCGACCTTCAGTTCATCGACTCGGTCCGGATCAACCTTGGCCTGGTGCAGCCCGACGTCGACGTCCTTTGGGACCTCGCACCGCACGATCTGTCGATCATGGACTTTGTTCTTCCCGAGAATGTCACCCCCGTCGGGGTGGCGGCTCATGTTGGTGATCCCATCGGGGCGGGCCGGGCTTGCCTGGCCTACCTGTCGGTGTGGCTGTCCAACGGGGCCCTCGCGCATGTGCACGTGAACTGGCTGAGCCCGACTAAGATCCGGACGACGGTGTTCGGCGGCTCCCGCCGCACCATCGTCTGGGACGACACCAACCCGGCGGGACGGCTGGCGGTCCATGACCGCGGCGTGGACACGTTGCCGGCCGGTGCCGTGCCTCAGGACGAACGGCGCCAGGCGCTCATCTCATACCGCACAGGGGATACCCTCATTCCCGCGCTGCCTGAACGGGAGGCACTCTTGTCGGTCATGGCCGAATTCAGCGCGGCGATCGGCGGAAGGCGGCATCCGCTCACAGATGCGCAGGCTGGCCTGCGGGTGCTCAAGCTGCTGGAGGCAGCGTCACGGAGCGTGGAGCTCGGCGGCGCATGCATACCCCTGAACGGAGCTGCCGAATGATCGCCGGAGGACGTTTCCTTGTGACGGGCGGTGCCGGCACGATTGGATCGACGATCGTCGATCAGCTTGCGACCGCGGGGGCCGGACAGATCGTAGTGCTCGATAACTTTGTCCGTGGCAGGCCAGAGAACCTCGTTGCGGCGCTGGGAACAGGGAAGGTCCGGGTCGTCGAGGGTGATATCCGAGACGGGCAACTGGTCCGGTCGCTCATGCCGGGCATCGATGTCGTGTTCCACCAGGCGGCCATCAGGATCACCCAGTGCGTCACGGAACCACGGCTCGCGATCGAGGTGCTCGTCAATGGCACCTACGAGATCATCGAGGCCGCGGCCGAGGCCGGAGTCCGCAAGCTCGTGGCCGCGTCCTCGGCCTCCGTCTACGGGCTGGCGGAGGAGTTCCCAACGCCCGAGAGCCAGCATCCGTACGCGAACGACACCCTGTACGGTGCGGCGAAGACCTTCAACGAGGGCTTGCTGCGAAGCTTCCACGCGATGCGCGGCCTGGATTACGTGACACTGCGTTACTTCAACGTGTACGGGCCGCGAATGGATATCTATGGTCTCTACACCGAAGTACTGATCCGGTGGATGGAGCGAATCGAGGCCGGGCAGCCGCCGCTCATCCTTGGCGACGGTCGGCAGACCATGGACTTCGTTTTCACCGAGGATATCGCGCGTGCGAACCTGCTCGCTGCGGCCAGCGACGCGACCGATGAGGTCTTCAACATCGGCAGTGGGACGGAGACCAGCTTGATCGAGCTCGCCGAGGCGCTCCAGCGGACAATGGGCTCAATCCAGCCGCTCGAGTTCGGGCCGCCGCGTGGCGTAAACGCGGTGACCCGAAGGCTGGCTGACATCTCCCGTGCCCGCCAGCGGCTGGGCTGGAAACCAGAAGTTGACCTTGATGAAGGCTTGCGGCGGCTCGTCACCTGGTGGCGCGGGGAGCGCGCCCGAGGAAGCGAGGCCGGCGCCCGATGATCCCCGTCATGAGGCCCTGGCTCGGCAAAGAAGAGGCCGACGCAGCTGCGGAAGCTGTGGCATCCGGTTGGATCGCGCAGGGGCCACGGGTGCAGAGGTTCGAGGAAGCGTTCGCCAGCGCCATTGGCGTTCCGCACGCGGTCGCCGTGTCCTCGTGCACGGCTGCGCTCCACCTGGCGTTGATCGCCGCCGGGGTCGGGCCACGAGACGAGGTCATTGTCCCATCGCTGTCCTTCATTGCCACCGCCAATGCGGTGCGCTATGTCGGGGCGCAGCCAGTCTTCGCTGACGTGGACCTGGCTACTCAGAACCTCACCCCCCAGACTGTGGAGCCGCACCTGACTAGCCGAACCCGCGCCGTCATCCTGGTCGACCAGGGGGGAGTGCCTGCTGACCTGTATGCCATGTCGGCACTGTGCGATCCGCGTCACATCGCCGTGATCGAGGACGCCGCCTGCGCCGCCGGATCCGCCTACCGGGGCCGTCCGGTCGGCGCCGACGCCAGGCTGGCTGCGTTTTCATTCCACCCGCGCAAGCTCCTCACCACCGGCGAAGGTGGCATGCTCACCACCCCCGACGAGTCAATCGCTGGCAGGCTGCGTCGGCTCCGTGAGCATGGCATGGATATCAGCGCGGCCGACCGGCACCGCAGCCAGCAGCCGGTGATCGAGCATTACACCGAGCTCGGCTTCAACTTCCGGATGACCGACATCCAGGCAGCTATCGGCCTGGTACAGCTCGGCAAGCTCGCCCAAATGGTGGTGCAGCGACGCGCTCTCGCCCAGCGTTACCGGGAGCTACTGTCCGGGATACCGGGTCTGCTCACGGCCGCGGACCCACCGTATGGCGAAACAAACTACCAGTCCTTCTGGATGCTGCTCCCGGAGGGCTCCCCGGTTGGTCGCGACGACCTGCTGCGGCTGCTCGCTAGTGTCGGCGCCTCGGCCCGCCGCGGCATCATGGCGGCCCACCTAGAGCCTGCCTATGCGGACACCCAGGTATCACTGCCCGTGACCGAGCGGCTGGCCAGACACTCGCTGATCCTGCCCCTTTTCCATCAGATGACTCGGGAGCAGCAAGATCACGTCGCATCGGTCGTGAAGTCCGCGCTATCGAGCTCCGTGCTACGTGCCCCCGTCCCATGACGGCCACGACGGAGCGCGAACTCGTCGTCGTAGGGGCCGGCGGTTTCGGGAGAGAGACCGTAGAGGCGGTCCGGGCGCTGAATGCCGCTGGCGCGCACTGGCGGCTTGCTGGGTACCTGGACGACGACCCCGCACGTCATGAGACTGCGATCGATGGAGTGCCGGTGCTCGGAGGCGTAGCAGAGCTTGGCAACATGCCGAACGTCTCGGTGGTGGTCTGCACCGGCCGACCCAGCAATTACGCCAGCCGGGCCAGCATCGTCGAGGCGCTCGGACTTCGGCCAGACCGCTACGCGACGATCATCCATCCCTCAGCATCGGTGTCCTCTACCTCAAAGGTCGGCCCTGGGAGCGTTCTGCTCGCGCAGACGGTCCTGACCGCTGCGGTCACTGTCGGCTCGCACGTCGCGATCATGCCGCACGTGACGCTTACACACGATGATGTCGTAGGCGATTTCGCCACCGTGGCATCTGGAGTATGTCTGGGCGGGAACGTCGACGTCGGGCGTGGTGCCTACGTCGGTGCGGGCGCATTGGTGCGCGAAACGCGCCGCATCGGCCCGGGGGCGCTGGTGGGCATGGGGGCTGTTGTGACGCGGGATGTCCCGCCAGGCGAAGTCTGGGCGGGGGTGCCAGCGCGGTGTATCCGCGAGGCGGCTGCTACCGGCGCGCCATCCGGCGTGGGTGCCCGAAATAGCCGAAAGGTGAGGGAGCGGTGACCTCGATTCCGCTTGTCGATCTGGCAGCACAGCACGCCGCTGTAGTCGGCGAGATCGCGGAGGGCTGGCAGCAGGTGCTGGCCGGGACCACGTTCATCGGCGGGCCGCAGGTCGCGGAGTTCGAATCCGACTATGCGGCCTTTACCGGGACGCGGCATTGCGCCGGAGTGGCGAATGGCACCGATGCGATCGAGATCGCGTTGCGTGCGCTCGGCGTCGGCCCAGGCGACGAGTGCATCGTTCCGGCGAACACATTCATCGCGACTGCCGAGGCTGTCTACCGGGCGGGCGCCACGCCGGTGCTGGCCGACTGCGCTGATGACGGGACGTACCTCATCGACACTGAAGCGGTCAAAGCGGCGCTGACGCCCCGGACACGGGCGATCATTCCGGTGCATCTCTATGGCCAGGCAGCCCCGGTAGAGCGGCTGCTGCCACTGGCCGCCGAGACCGGTGCCTGGATCGTCGAAGACGCGGCCCAGGCCCAGGGTGCTCGGCGCGAGGGTAAGAGCGCGGGAGCGATCGGGCATGTGGCTGCCACCAGCTTCTACCCGGGGAAGAATCTTGGGGCATATGGCGACGCCGGGGCGGTGCTCACTGATTCGGACGACCTCGCGGCCCGCATGCGGATGATCCGCGATCACGGTTCCCGGCAGAAATACGACCACGACGTCATCGGGCTCAACAGCAGGCTCGACACCTTGCAGGCTGTCGTTCTGTCGGCGAAGCTGCGTCACCTGGTCGGCTGGAATGAGGCCCGGCGGGGTGCGGCCAGGCGCTATGACGCGCTGTTGGACGGTGTTGATGAGGTCCTCAGGCCGCGTGTACTGGACGGCAATGAACACGTGTGGCATCTGTACGTGGTCCGGGTGCCAGACCGGGACCGGGTGATGAAGGAACTGCATGCGGCGGATATCGGCGCCGGGATCCATTACCCCGTACCGCTCCACCTCACCGGTGCATTCGCCGAGGTGGGGCTCGCGGAGGGGACTTTCCCCGTAGCGGAGCGGGTTGCCCGGGAAATACTGAGCTTGCCGCTGTTCCCGGAGATCACGGTCGCGCAGCAGGAGCGCGTGGTGTCGGTCCTCGTGGCGGCCGTCCGGCGCTGACTGGAGGCATAACGAAGAGTAGGTGGGCATGCGAGTCGCGATCAACCTCCTGACGGAGAACCCTGACGCCCCTTCCGGCGCCCATTGGTGCTGGACCCGGGTAGTCCCGGAGATGGCCAAACGGCTTGAATTCGGCGAGGAATTGCACCTGGTGGTGAGCCCGAAATCGCGGCATCTGTACCAGGACTGCGGGGCGACTGTCGGTTACATTACCTATCCGTGGTCAAACGAGCGGCGCATCCCCCGCACGCTCTCGGAACATATCTATACGCCACTGCGCCTGCCGCTCAGCCACGTCGACATCTTCGCCACCTTGATGGCGCCGCTCGTGCGGGTCCCGCGATCGGTGGTCATCCATATGAAGACGATGCATGCCTTCACCACCCCTGCTTCGATCAGCCCGCTGGTTCGTGCATACCGCCGGATGAGCTATCCGCGGTCGGTGCGCATAGCGGAGACGGTCATCGTCAATTCCAAGAGCTTGCGCTCGGAGGTCGAGAACTACCTGGACGTTGATCCTCGTAAGCTCCGGCTGGTCTACGAGGCGATCGACCATGATCTCTTCAAGCCGGGTGATGATGGCGCGGCCCGTGCCCGGATCGCTGGGTACGGCGTCAACGGCCCCTTCGCGCTCTTCGTCTCCACCTTGTGGCCATATAAGAACTGCGAGGGGCTGCTGCGGGCGTGGGCCCTAGCCCGTCGTGAGGTGGGGAACCGGCAGCTTGTGATCGTCGGCAGGGGCGATGACGGTTACGTCGCCCGCCTGCGCTCGCTCGCCGATGGCCTTGGTGTCGCCTCCGATGTGCTCTTCGTCGGCGGGGTTCCGCTCGAGGACACCGTTCCCTTCTACCAAGCGGCTGACATGCTGGTATATCCGTCGTTCAACGAAACGTTCGGGCTTCCCATCCTGGAGGCCATGGCCTGTGGCTGCACAGTGGTGACGTCCAGCATCAGCAGCATGCCAGAAATCGCGGGAGGAGCTGCGATCCTGTCCGACCCCAAGGACCCGGCTTCGATAGCCCGCGCCATCATCGACGCACTGGGGGCAGGGGACCGCCTGCGCGATGCGGGAATCAGGCGGGCCGGCGAGTTCACGTGGGGCGCTATGGCCGATGCGACGCTGGACGTGTACCGCGAGGTCGCCGACCGTCGGCGTCACCGCGGGGAATAACGATTCCCTGTGCGACCGGCAGCGGGGTCCACCTGGCTGCAGGATGCGTTCATCGTGATTGATCAAGGCTAGAAGTGGAGCTATGGTGCACGCCTACGTCATCAACTTGGCTCGCTCGCCGGAGCGGCGGGCGCACATCAGCGGCGAGCTGGACAAGGCCAGGGTGGACTACGAAATCGTGACCGGCGTCGAGGGACGCGATCTGGATCTGAATGACACAGCGATCATTGATCCTGCCCTCCTCACCAGAAGCTCGTGGCCCGCAGGCATGGCCGGATGTGCTCTGAGCCATTTGCGCGTCTACCAAAAGATCCTCGCGGGCGGTCTGGATAGAGCTCTCGTGCTTGAGGACGATGTCACCGTGCCCGCCGACCTAGGGAGCCTGGCAGATGCTCTGGCCTGTCACCTGACCGGCGCCGAAGTGGTGCTTCTCAATTATGACAGCAAAGAAACGTGCCTGATGAGCCGTGAGGGCGCGGCAGGCACTCTCTCGTTCCGGCAACTCGTCCTGCCCATCGACGTCCGCCAGCCGGGAAGCTCAGCGGGCTACGTCATTACCCGAGAGGCATGCGAGCGCATGGATAAAGGCATGTTGCCGGTGAGGGCAAGCCCTGACGACTGGTGGTTCTTCTACCGGGAAGGCATTCTCGACCGCGTGCGGTGTGTCGTACCTCTACCGGTCCGGAAAAGCCCTAAATTCGAGTCAACGATCGGGCTTTATTCGCTTGGGACTGGCCTTAAGGCCCGCCTGGTCGAGCCACTGGTGCGCCACAATGTCCCGCTTCTGCACCAGGCAATTTCCTACCGGAGAGAGCGCATTCATCGGCGGTGGACCCAGTCGGAGCTCGTCGATATGCCGTTCATACAGAAGCCGTCCAGGCTGGATTAGGGAGCCAGGTGATGCCATCGGCCACCGAACCAGGCTAAACTCCAACCATTCTCTTGCGCACAAGCTGGGTGCGGGTCCTGAGCTTACGGATTGCCATGCGTGTCATAAGCGATGGGCTCAGCACCGGGGCCCCCTCACGTATGCTGGCGAGCTTGTCCAGTGCTCGCCATTCGGGCAGGTTCGTGGCATCAGGCCAGGCCTTCAAAGCGAACGCTGTATAGTCGCTGACCGTTTCGTCGCCAACGGCGCTGTGCGACAACTCGCGAATCGTCGGGCTCAATGTGTTACGTGCGAGGGCACGGTGGGCTATATCACGTATGGCCTGTCTCAGCGCGGCACGTGCAAGGGCGCGGTGGGCGGTGTCCTGCATCGAGGCTGGGTCTTCCAGTCGCCGTGAGCATTCGGAGAAGATGGCATCGAAAGAGGCCAGCCGCTGTGCGAAGTCGTCGACCATGTCGAACGTTGAATGATGCATGTTTGACGCGTGGTTGCGGTAATACGCCTGGTCCGCACCAGCGACATAGCCAATATCAGAGACCGTTGCTGTCCGCATCCAGAGTTCGAAGTCCGCGGCATGCGGGAGATCGGCCCGGTAGCCGCCAATCTCGCGGAGAATACGTGTCCGGAGAACCACCTCGGGCGACCTGATGATGTTCTGGCCGACCTTGCACCGGTGTGCGATCCAGTTATGGCCCTGCCAGATGATCCAGCTTTTCGCGGTTGTCCGGGCGCGGGGCAAGCCGCTGTCGGTAAAGTCGACGGGGAAGCCGTACGTCAGTCCTACCGAGGGGTACGCCTCCATTAGCGAGGCTGCTCTCGCCAGGCACCCGGGAGTCAGGAGATCGTCAGCCGAAAGCAGCACTGTGTAGTCGCCGGTAACCTGCTCCAGCCCTTCGTTGTACGTGGCTATATGGCCCCGGTTTTCGCTATGGCAAATCGCACGAATCCGGGGGTTCTGTGCACTGAGCTGACGTGCGACCTCGGCGCTCCCGTCAGGTGAGGCATCATCGATGACAAGAACGTCGACGCGCACGCCCTCCTGATCAAGGGCGCTGTTCACGCATTGGGGGAGATACCGCCCGTAGTTGTAGCAAGGTATTACGACCGACACCGCTGGGCGGCGGTCACCACATTTCGGCGGGCGTACGACTTGAACCCTGGCCTTCACAGGCAAGAACAAGCGTCTCGCAAGGATATCCAGCATTCTCTACCGCGCCTTTGCCGCAACTCCCGCCGAGGATCGCCAGGCGGCGGGTGCTCGCCCCTTCCTAGGCATAAGACTCAGGACAGCCCCGCTCTGATACGGCTGCGCCTGATTTCTTTGCCCGGGCTGGTTGTCGCTGGAGAAGTCAGAGTCGATAGCCCACCGGTAGGAACTGGGACGTCTGGCTAGGCCGTCGCCATCGTGTGGCATGCCCACGAGGCACCGATACCGTCTCCTGGCCACCAGTGGTTGAGGGGCTGTTCCTTGAAGAACAATGGATGAACATGTCTACGTCCTTGAGCCCGGCGAGCACCTCCAGGGAGCTTCCTATACGGCGGTCGATAACGCTCGCCCACGGATCTGAGATCAGATGGCCGGCTTCGGGGTCGATGTCGATGGTGGTCAGCCGGCCATGCCCGTTCCGGAGGAGCGCAGCGGCCATGGCACAGGACCCAAGACCAAGCTGTGTGCCGGTTTCGACGATGTGATCTGGCTGGGCGGCCCGGACCAGCGCGTACCAGCCGACACGTCGCGCCCAGTGCGGCTCTTGGGCGCATATCCCCCGGCGCGGATTGGACGACAGCCGTTTCGTCACTTCGCTGATAAGGTTTTCGTCGCCTTCCAATTCCCGCATCCAGGCCCGTATCTGACCGACCTGCGCCCCGCAGACGGCGGAAACGAACCAACAAAGTTGATCGATGTTGAGGGGGTCCAGGTCGTACGTGAAGTTAGTGGTCTCGCGGCCACGCACGAGCCAATCGACAGATCGCCCAATGACATGTGCGTCGTAGCGCGCCACCATCGCAGTGCGCAATGGGACTGCTATACCACGGGAAATTGGCGAATTGGCGATGCTGCGCCGGAGTTTCTGCTGCATTATGTAGCCCCCTCAGGAATTGTCGTTCTTGCGTTCGCGATCCTCATCCTTGGCAGCCTCCTCGTTGTCGGTGGTACCAGCAATGAGGCGGCAAGGGTTAGCTCGAGAAGGTTGACTGTCACGTCGTTGAGCCCAGTCTCAGTAATCGACCTGACAAGAAGGTAGGTCGCAAGGTATACGGCGAGTGCCCGTTGTGGGCTGGGCGGTTGGAAGTAAGCACAGATGAGCACGAATAGCAGCAGTGCGGCGCAGATGGTCACCCCCAGGAAACCCAAGTCCCAGTAGGCGGCCAGCCAGTTACTGTCAATAGGGAAGCCGTTGAACGAGTCGTTCGACAAGCCGTTGCCAACAATCGAATGGAACAGGTCGCGCTGCGCGTGGATGACGGCGCTCCAGACGGTTGTCCGGCCCGTCAGGTCTGTCAATTGATGCCCCTTCTCGCCACGTGCCAGCCAGCTCGTCACCAGGCCCGAGAACACTACGACCCCGCCCGACGCTGCGAGGCTGGCTGCTGCGAAGAACTTGCGGACGCGGGCGTTCGACATGAAAAGGCCCAGGCCGGCTGAAAGAACACCGGCGGACATGGCAATCAGTTCGGTCCTGGAGTGGGTCAGGATGAGCATGAGCCCTGCCAGCAAGACGACGACCAAGGCTACGCTCCCACGTAGCAGGCCGCAGAGCCAGAGGACGATCACCAGGCCAACAGCCACGGCCGCGAAGTCCGCGACTTGGGTGGGGGGCATCGGCCAGAACACGCCGGCGAGCCTTCCCCCGGAGAGAGCACGCCCGGGTGCGACAAGCAAGCCAAGAAGCACGGAGCCTAGCACTACTGACAATGCTGCTAGCTGGCATTTGACGAGCAGCATGTCACGCCGGCCCCACCAAGGCGTCAGCAGCCAGAGCGTGCCAACGAACCCGGCGAGCCGAAGTGTCCGGTACAACGTACCGATGAAATGAACGGTATCGCCCGGATGGGCGCTCGACAGGAATGAGTCCACGACGATCAGGCTCAACAAGCACAAGAACACGTTTGGCCGGATGAGCCTGCGGCGATTCACGCTCAGCGCGACGAGCAGCGCGGCCGGCAACGCTCCTTGCGTGATGAGCTGTCCGACCCGGTGCGGGATCGGCAGGAGCAAGGGCACCCCGTTCCAGGTACCGGGGTAGAAGGTCAGGACGTTGAGGAACAGCAGACCCCACGCGAGGCCGACCCTGCGCCGTACCGAGCGCTCCAGCGCCGCTGCGGGCGGCAGGGCCGACACGGGACGGTTGCGGCGGAAGACAGCAACGTAACTCATGGGCCTGCAAACCTAGACTGAGTCACCTGATGCGGCAAAGCCGTCGCCGTCTGCTTCACCGCCAAGATGCCCATTCACATACGAAGGCCGAGCGGGTGCTCATGATACAGCGGCTGGGACTGTCCCTGGTCGGCACGGGACTATCAGTCACCGGGCAGTCCTGCGCTGGGCACCCCTGCCTCGACTGCCACAAAATGCCGGTCCGGGTCAGGCGACAAGCCCATGTCCCGGATCTGACCCGCATGGCCAGGCCCTGGCACGGGTATCACGCCGAGGCTCTCATCGTGCTTGTCCGCCCCAATAAGCACGGTGGAGTCCAGCCGTGTCCCGGCCAGCCGTATCATCTGGCCGACGGCATGAACCCTTGTCCACGACGACTCGCCCGCGGTCACCATCGCGACGGCATCGGTTGCCCACGTGGCCAGATGCTCGCTGCCAGTCGCCGGGTCGAAGGTTATGAGCGTCAGCATCAGGTCCGCTGATTTGCAGGCTTTGACAAGCCCGGACTGTGCCTGCCCGGCGGTAGCGCCCAGCGGGCCGATGGGTGCGATGTCGTCGCGCTCGGGGACCGCCACCACCAACTGAACGTCGTCTGCGTTCACCAATCGCACCCCAGGTTGGGCGGTGTCCAGCAGACGTGCTGCCGGGCTGTCCTGGGCGAGGTCAGCCACGACGACTCGCAGTCCCTGCCGGGCACAGGTCAGCGCTAGTTCCACCACGGACAGTGCCGCAACCTGTGTGCTGTCCACCGGCACGATTGCCAGAGCTGCTGGTTTTTCGGGCGCGCGGAGCACGAGTTTGCGCAAGTGCTCCGCGACCCGCTGGACGTCACGGCCCTGGCTGTAGTGTCCATG
>WNFI01667499.1_pt1 | contig 20081 bp, 18 predicted proteins | sample 5400471 | NCBI WGS metagenome assembly WNFI01 (sample SAMN13153348, study PRJNA577476) | soil metagenome | isolation source: 100 cm saprolite on Douglas fir-dominated hillslope | place: USA:California | collected 2013-09-17
CGCCGGTGATGCGAGCGACGATGGAGGACGACTCGGAGGTAAAACTCTTTGTCTTCACGGTTCAGGCGCTGCTCAAGCCCGATACCGAGACAGGTCGCAAGACCCGCAAGTTCCAGGAGGGACTTGGCAAGGCTTTTTACGATCACCTTCAGGAGCAGGAAGACCTTGTCGTTTTCGCGGACGAGCACCATTGCTACTACGGCAAGGCGTTCTCGGCCGCAATCCGCGAACTTGTGCCGCGGGTGCTGATCGGCCTCACAGCAACTCCAGATAAGAAGACGCCGCCAGAGCAGCTGATCTACCGCTATCCGCTCGCCCGGGCTGTCGCCGACCAACTGGTTAAGACGCCGGTGCTTGTGGGGCGGAAAGACGATCTATCGGACGCCAAGACCAAACTGCGGGACGGTGTCCGGCTCCTGGAGGCCAAGGCTAGGGCAGTCGAAGCCTACTGCAGCGCGAGTGGAATGGCGCCCGTTCGCCCGATGATGCTGGTGGTCGCACCCACGATCGAGGACGCCAACAAGGTCGAGGGTATCCTCACCGACCCAGGGTTCGCCGGTGGCGCTTACGCCGATTCGATTCTCAACATCAACTCCAGCTCCCCAGAGGAGGCGCTGGAAGCGCTCGATGAAGTGGAGACGCCTTCAAGCAAGGTGCGAATCATTGTCTCTGTCGGGATGCTGAAGGAGGGCTGGGACGTCAAGTCTGTGTACGTGATCGCCTCGCTCCGGCCGTCGATCTCCGACATCCTCACTGAGCAGACGCTGGGCAGGGGCATGCGCCTTCCCTTCGGCACTTACACCGGAATCGAGATGCTCGACACCCTCGAGGTCCTCGCTCATGAGCGGTACCAAGAGCTGCTGAAGAGAGCGAACGTCATCAACGAGGCCTTCATCGACTATCAGGTTTGGATGTCGACCACTCGGCGCGCCGATGGTCGGGAAGTGGCTGTCATCGAGCGCAGCGAGACGGCGACACCAGTTGCGGGCGAGGATGGGAGTGAGCCCGGCGGACCAGAACCTGGTGCCGCCGTTGCCACCGTCACTAGCGTCGAGACCCGCATGGAGCATGTCGAGGCTGAGGCGGTCCAGCTGTCGGCCCTGATGTTGCCCCGAGACGACGTTAGGCTGCGCATACCGAAGCTGGTGATGCAAGGAGTCCAGAGCAAGTTCACCCTCTCCGACATCACGGACCGCGACCCTTTCAAACGGCTCGGCGAACGACTCGCGGCCGATGCGGACGGCGAGCTGCGTCGCGTGAAGGTCAGCGCCAGAACCGTTACCGGGCGGGATGGGCTTACGACCACCCACCTCGTCACGAGCGACGCAGTCGACAAAGTTTCCTCCCAGGTGCCGCTTCTACCGCTGGAAGAGGCTCGGAGTCGGCTGGCGGACCTGGTCTTAGGCTCGGACGCGGTGCCTGCCCGGGCTATTGAGCGCGCGCGCTTGGTCCCGATCATGGACGCCCTCGTCGCCGGTCTTGGAGACAAGGCTGTGCCTGTGCTGTCCACCAACCTCGACCGAGTGGCCGCGCGGGTGATCGACCTGATCAGTCGAGGCCACAAGGAGTTCGCACCGAAGCCGAGCTACGAGGACGTTGTGGAGGTCGTCGACTTCGGCAACGCTCGCCTCCAGCGCCCGACTGCCAGCGGCGATCGTTTTGGCAAGTTCGAGCGCCAAGCTGGGTACGAAGGGTGGGCGAAGGGCATGTACCCGCAGGCATGGTTCGACTCGGGCACCGAACTGGAGGCGGCGGACATCATGGATGCGGCGCACGATGTCGCCTTTTGGGTGAGGCTGGAACGAAACGACTGCCCGATCCTCTGGACTGGAATGAAGACGCTTTACAACCCCGACTTCATCGTTGTCGAGGCCACCGGGACGCACCACATGGTCGAGATCAAAATGGAAAAGGAAGGCACGACACCGTCGGTGCTAGGCAAGGCGGAGGCCGCTCTGCGTTGGGTTAATCACGTGAATGCCGACCCGAAGACTGGCGCCACCTGGGCATATCTCCTGGTCCTGGAGAGTGACGTAGAAGCGGCCAAGGGTTCCTGGGCCGCTCTGAAGGCACTGAACAGAACCTGACCGTCAGCGCAGCTTCCTTACCACGCCGACGATCAGACTCAAATGTGTCGGCCCTATTCCTCCTTACGGGGAGGCTCGCCTTCACCAGTTAGTGTCTGAGTGCGCGGTGGGTCGCCCAGGTCGATGCGGTTCGCAAGTGGGTTGGACGGCGGCACGGCAGGCTGTCCCGGCCGGGGCGTGAGGCTCGCACCTCGCTCCAACATGTTCGACAAGTGAGGCGCGGCAGCGAGCGGCGGGTTCGGGGGTGGAACTGATGCGGAAGGCTGCGATTGCGGCGGCGTGGGCGCGGCCGCGGGCTGGGGAGGGGGAACTGGACTCGGAGCGGGTTCGTCAGACAACTTAATGAGATCCTCCTTGGAATAGAGCTCCGGCTATTACGGTGCAACTCGCAGCCGCTGCGAACGCAGCCGCGACCAAGCTGAATTTGATGCTCCGAGCCTTCCTGGCGGCTACCTTCTTGGTAGCGTCAAAGCTCGTCGCGATCTGATTCGAAATTGCGAGCAAAACGTTCTCCTCACGATCGTTGAAGTGATTCTCTCGGAGGCCCCTGGGGTGCGGCGGCACGTCGACGCCTCGCGGCCACCAAGCATCACCAACGAAGAAGAGAGCGACCAGGTCCAGGACGAAGGCAATAACCATGACGTCCTGGAGATGCGGATCAGTAGGGGGCTTGGTGGCGACGCCGGCGATGAATCCAGCGGTGAGGGCGAAGACGCCCGCGCCCAGGTATGACGCCTTAGCGTCTAGCGAATTCAACTGACCGAGCAGTCGGTCCATTGACGCCAGGCTTTCGCGCACCACGACCTGTGCCGAAGGGTGAGCTGGCTCTTTCCAACTGGCTCCGGCAGGTAGTTCGCTCACCTTCGCGGAGGCTCCCTCGTCCGCGGAAAGGTCGTTGCCCATTTGCGACCATTCTACGGACACTAAGTGAGCTGTGCGAACAAGTGTTCAGGCGCGCTGCAGACCTCATGCTGTCATTCAAAGGAGAAGTCCGAATCGAGACAAATATCGACTGGATCACTGGTCTTGGCAAGGTGACAGCCTGGATCGAAGCCCATGCTGGAATGTGGCCGGCGTTCGCTTTTCGAATTCTCGCGGTCGCGGTTGGCTCCGACGTGCCGCCAACGCTTCGAACCCTGGCTGTGCACTTCCAAGCTTCCCCGACCCCGGAGGCGACAAGTTCGAAAACCCGCCTCCAGGCCCCGTTCGTAATCGAGGGCTTCATAACCCATCACGAGTTCCTCGCTCTCGTGGAGCATTGGAAAAGAGGTGAGAAAGGCCAGGTCGATCATTGGTTTATCCCACCACCTGAGGGGATCAACAATTTCTGGTGGCAGATGGACGTACCGGTCTCAGAGGATCACTTTCCACTGATCGACGCCCTCCCGTCGCTTCCCAGCAAGTATCGGGAGGCTCGACTTAGCGGTTCAGGGGCGTCGATCGAGCAGGAGACCAGGACCTGGCTGCAGGACCGTATGTTTGACTTGGACCCGTCGCGCGGCCAGGCAACGACTTTCTCCCGCGACTATCTCGGCGTCCCCTGGGGCATGGATTCAACGTACCTGCTGATCCATATGCCGCTGGCGGTCGCAATGCAGGCAGACTACGATCCCGAAACCGAGAAGCTGCTCGTCCAGATTCACCACCGACCGCCACTCGTCCCCGCTGATCTGGAACTGAGAATCGGAACAGGCCTCTACGACTCGTCATTGGATGTGCACGTTCCGACAGAGTCTGGCCGCGATGAGAACGGCTGGGACGTTTCAGCCCTCCAGCTCACCGTCAAGCCCGGCGGCCTTGGGAAGATCTGGCTCAGCCGACGCGGTATGGTCGCTGACTTTGGTTGGGAGCTCTCCGTTGACCTTGGCCGGGCGCGCTCCCCGGAGCTCATGCGGGAGCGGTTTATCGGTGACTGGTATCGCTTTGGACATCAAGAACTCAGTCAGGACGTGGCCACGCGGATGCCCGGCATGGGTAAAGGGGATCGACCTGCAGAGGCGTTCGAACTGGCAATTGCCAACGCCCTTGGGGCTCTCGGGCACTCCGTTCTATTCGCCGGGCATCAATTGCAGTCCGCCGGGGTCGACTTGGTCGCGTTCGATAAAGCTTCTCGCCGTGCCTACATGATCAGCGCGACCACTGGCAACGACCTCGAAAGCAAGCTGCGCACCTGGCTTGCGATCAGGCCGAACATCGTCTCCTTGTTGGAGCCGGAATGGACGCTACGGCCGGTCATCATCACCAGTCAGCCCGCGGAATCCCTTATCGGGATCGAACTGGGAGCATGCCAACGCCATGGCGTGCTGGTTCTGGCAGCCGAACAACTCGCGCCTCTCTCCGAATCGCCGCCGGACCTTCAGACCTTTGCAGCGCTCATCGCAATGGATGTTCCACAGCCTGCAATTCCACCAGGAAGGCGGTTCGGATTCTAGCCAGAGGTTAGCGCCGCCGGAGGTCGCCTAATGCTGGTGCAGCTCCTCGACTGTTTGCCAGCGACCGTCGCGCCAGGTCATGTCGCCTTTTCGTTCGGGCTTGTTATCACTGAGGTCCGCAGGAATCGCTTTAATGGAGTCGACGCCAGAGTCGCCCGCGTCGAGAAGGATTATGTAGATGCGCCTCTCCGTTAGTGCCTGCGCACTTCCATTGGGCTTCTTTCCGCGAAGGCGATCATAAATTTCGAGCAGCGCAACGATGAGGCCGGCGAGGAGCGCCATGTCAGTCAGCGCCTCGCGCCCGTCGATCAGCAGCTGCGACACGATGTCGAGTCCCCAGGCCTTCTGTTCACCGGTGGACTCCGTGACTGCGAACCCTGCGGACTCGAGCGCCATCCGGATGCCATTACGTTCGGCGTTGGACCATTCGCCCGAGAAATAAGTTACGTCGACAGCCATAGCAGGGAGGCAAGTCTAGAGCCGCCGCGTTGCCGCGTCCACCGCGCCGTTTCTCTGCGGTGCATGAGGTGATACTGCGTGCTATGGGTTGCGGGTAATGCCTCGTTCACGCTCCAGGAAGTCGGTTCTCGAGCAATACGCAGAGCCTTTCGCGGACCTCCCGCCGGTTGCCGGCGTCATAGCCGCCGGGCTGCTGGCAGTCGTTGGGTGGGCTGCGCCCTTATTTGCTGGCGCTTCTGTCATCGCCGGCATATGGCTGCAGTTCGGAAGGTGGATCGTGTGGTTGTTGGCGGGTCTCGTTCTCGCCTACACGGTGGTGGGCGTCTCGCGACGCTTAATCGACCGCCGGACTTTCGATTCCACCGACGACCCAGCAGGCCTGACCTGGAGCCAGTTCGAACGACTCATGGCGGAGTTCTATCGGCAAAAGGGCGCAACAGTGACGCCTCGCGGTGGTTCGATGGCAGATGGCGGCGTCGACCTGAACTTGACTTACGCAACCGGTGAGCGATTGGTCGTTCAATGCAAGCACTGGAAGAACCGGCATGTCGGCGTGAAGCCGCTGCGTGAGCTATGGGGCGTGTTGGACGACGAGAAGGCGGACGGAGCGATCTTTGTGACAGGTGGATCGTTCACAGCCGACGCGCTGGCTTTCGCCCGCGGCAAGCAATTGGAGCTGATCGACGGCCCAAAGTTGCGCGGAATGATGGCCGAGGTGAAACGAACCAAGGCAGCTACGTCGGTCGCGGAAGCCTCGCCAACCGCGAACGCTCCATTGTGCCCGCGCTGTGAGTCGCCGATGTTTCTTAGGATCGCGAGACGTGGTGCCAACGCTGGCGAGAAATTCTGGGGCTGCTCGACCTATCCAAAGTGTCAAGGCACGCGGTCCGCAACCGCCTAATTTTTGATACCCTCTGTGACGCCTCGACGGAAGCAGACCGTGAGGCTAACGGCGCAAACCGTTATGGGAAATGGCCCGACGGCCGTTTCTGAATTCAAGAACGGGATCGGTCATAGAGTCGAGCTCGAAAACCGTTATGGGTCACTGGCCCATCGAGAGTTCGAATCTCTCCCTCTCCGCCAATGTGGCTCCTGTGAATAATCGCCCCTGGTCGGCGTCTGAGTAGACTCAACCATGAGTCGTGGCGGCGTGGTAGACGCAGACACGCGGACCGAGGCGGTGACGCGAGAGTCCGTCGGCCCAAGCGGTGCGATTCCGCCTACGACCCACCCGCACCCGCCGACGTGAGAGGGCCAGGTCAAGTAGCTAGAGACGGTCACGAGATCATTTGATATCGCACCGAAACGTTGAGCGGGGCCCAAATCTCTCCCTCTCCGCTCCAACATTCCGGACAGCCCGCCACGGGCCGCCTACTCCGGGTCAACGCCCTCTTGCTCAACCTTGTAGCGGCCGCGAGCTCTCTCGGCAGCCTCCTCAGGTGATTGTCCGCGGCCGTAACTTGGAACCGACACGATCAAGCTGTCCTTTGGAAACAAGTGGGCCCAGTACTCGCCGTCGTCCTCTGTCAGAACCAGTCCGAACCCGCGCTCGCCGAACCAGCGATCGACCTCGCGGAGAATCGCGATCCGACGTGTCAAGTCAGTCACACTGTGCACCCTAATTTGAACCTGGCTCACGGTGAACAAGAATCACCCAAACATGCAAGCCGCGAGCGAACGATCAACTTCGACTGACTCTGGGGAGAGCGGGGCCAAATCTCTCCCTCTCCGCCGGCTCTCAACCAGCATGCTCCGCACCTGAGCTATGACCGCCTCCGGGGTCCGGAGGATGTCCCCTGCGGTGAACCGCAGCAGCAGGATGCCGTCACTTAGCAGGAGGTTCTGACTTCACCCGCGATCCTCAGCGCGCGTAACCCATCGCGGTAGCATCAAACATTCCGGTAGGGGAATTAGCTGGCTGGAGGAATAGGCATGAGACGACTGCTGCTGTTGGGGATCTGTTTGGTACCAATGGTCGTGTTTGGTTTCGCCAACGACGCCCTGGCGGGCCAAACCGACGGCGTAAACGGGGAGGGGGGACGGCCGTTCACCACAACGCTCGCCGGTGCGAATGAAGTACCGTCCGCGGCAACGTCCGACCTGACCGGCACGGCCAAGGTCACGATCAATCTCGGTCAGAGCGAGCTGTGCTGGGATCTCGACTACACGACGACTCAGACCGTGACCGCGGCGCACATTCACAAGGGTGGCGCGGGAGTTGCCAACCCGCCGCTGGTTCCGTTCTTCAACAACAAGCAGGTGGCTAACAGCGGGTGTCGCGCGGTCGATCCCGTAGTGCTGGCGGACATCGCCGCCCACCCGAGCGATTACTACGTCAACGTCCACACGACCGCCCATCCGGCGGGCGCCGGTCGCGGTCAGCTGACTAAATAAAGACGATCGCCTCGTAGACCGGGCCGCGCGTGAACCAGTCTCCCGAGAAGGTCACGTGCATCGCGTTCTGCTCCCACGGGTCGTTGGTCCAGTAGTCCGACGACCCGTCGGGACCGGTCAACACCACGAAGTGCGTAGTGCCCTTGGGCAGGTTCATGCCCACCACCACCGGGTGCCCCGCGGCCACATGCGACGCGATGAAAGCCGCGTCCGGGTTCATGACGATCAGCGTCGTGTGCCCCGGCACCCGAAGCGCTGAGTTGAAGATCGCACCGCTTGCGTTGAACCACTCGCTGTGCGCGGCGATCGACGCCGGCGTCGTGGAGCGGTAACCGAAATGCGAATAGACCATCGCCAGGTCGGAGACCAGGCAGCCGATCTTCCACACCGGGTAGGTCGCCGAGCCAACGCTCGACGCAGCCCACCGCGTGTCGCGCTGGTTGTAGTAGACGCCCCAGCCGTCGTTGATCGCCTCGGCGTCGAGGATCAGTCGCTCCGTGCTGCCGCCGCCAGAGCCCGCGCCGGCCAGGCCCCGGGCGATGTCCCACGCCGGCCACGTCCGCGATGGCGCCACCACCGGCGCGCTGCCCCACGCGTGCACCTCGCCGTGACGGTCCAGCACCCAGCCTCCGGGCGATCCCGCGGGCGCCCGGTTCCACGTCAGCAGCGAGTCCGCCATGTCCTGGTCCGGCCACTGCGCCGGCGGCGTCACGGCCGGCGCGATACCGAACGGATGGATCCCGCCCGAGTAGTCCAGCGTGTAGCCGCTCACCACGAGGCCGCCGCCGCGGTCGATCAAGGCCAGGCCGCGCGCGATGTCGGCGTCGAAATGCGCCGCGCCGAGCACCGCCCTCGCCCCGCCAAACGGATGGACGCCGCCGAACCCGTCCAGCGTGTACCCGGCAACGGCCGACGGCGTGCTGTCGGACGTGAGCACCATTCCCTCGCGGGCGCCGATCCAGTTCGGCCAGTACACGTGGCTGTCCATGGCCGGCGCCATGCCCACCGGGTGCAGGCCGCCCCAGCCGTCCAGCACATAGCCGCCGCTGGCGTCCGGGAACAGGGCCAGGCTGTAGGCGATGTCCTTGTTCGGCCAGGCGACGCTCGTCGCGAGCTGCGGCGACGCGCCAACCGGATGCACGCCGCCCCATCCATCGAGGACGTACAGGTGGTCCTGGTTGTCCACCGCCGGGGCGACGCGCATGGCGGCGCCCAGTGCGCCCGGCGCCACGGAATTGGAGCCTGGCGTCGCGGGGTTGAAGAGGAATGCCACAGACCCCACCGCGAGGGAGACTGCGATGGCCGCGATGAGCACGCGCCGCATGGCTGGGGGATCGTAGCCCATGGCGCCCGCCTTCGAACGCGACGTCGTCGACGCGGCGGCCACACAGAAGGAGGCCAACCTCACAACCTACGGCCGCAAGACCGGCAAGCCGGTCCGGGTGACAATCTGGATCTCCACCGACGGCGAGCACCTCTATGTCCGGTCCGGTCGCGGCATGACCCGCGACTGGCCACAAAACCTGGTCGCTCGTGGCGAGGCGATCCTCGAGCTCGGCGGCCGAAAGATAAAGGTCAAGCCGCGGCGCGTGACCGACCCGTCTGAGGCGCGCGCCACCTCTGAGCTCCTGGTCAAGAAGTACGGCTACACGGTCAAGCCGTCAAAGCCGGACGAGCCGCTGACCCCAGGCGAACAGGCGACCTTCGGGCTGCTGCCGTTGTCGATCACGAGGTGTTCGTTCGGCGAGTGGATCGCGGAGTCGGCCTGCGCGATTCCGCTGATCACAATCGGCGCGCCCACCGCCTCCTGGAAATCGACCGCGACCGGGATCGATCCGCCGACGCGGATCAGCGCGGTCTCGCTGTCGAACGCCTGCCTGTACGCGGCGCGCAGGACACGCGCGGCGGCGTGGTCGACGCCGCAGGTGACGGGAGGCGCCGATCCCAGGACCGAGACGCTGATGTCGACGCCTGGCGTCGTCAGCTCGTTCACCCGCTTCTTGAACGAGTCCAGGATCGTGTGCCAGTCCTGGTCGGGGACGAGCCGCATGCTCACCTTTGCCGTGGCCTCCGCCGGGATTACGGTCTTTGCGCCCTTGCCCACAAATCCGCCGACGAAGCCGTTGACGTCGAGCGTTGGGCGGCTGCCGGTCCTCTCGAGCGCGAGGAACCCCTCCTCGCCTTCCAGCTCCTTCGCGCCGGTCATGCGCTTGATCTTCTCGATGTAGCTCGCCTCATTCTTCTTCCATGCCGCCAGCTCATCGGCGCTGGGCGGCCGGACGGCGTCGTAGAAGCCCGGGACGGTGACGTGGCCATGGCGGTCTTTCAGCTCGCCGATGACGCGCGCCAGCGTGTTGATCGGGTTGGGCGCGACACCGCCGAACGTCCCTGAGTGAAGGTCGACCGCCGGGCCCCTCGCGTGGAGCTCCGTATAAAGCAGGCCGCGCAGCGCCGTCGCCAGGGTCGGCCGTCCCTGCTCGTCCATCCCGCTGTCCCAGATGAGCACTGCGTCCGTCTTCAGCTCCGCGCCGTGTGCGCGGAGGTAGCGCGGCAGCGACTGGCCGGTGATCTCCTCCTCGCCTTCGATGACGAACCGGACGTTGATGGGGAGGCCGCCCGCGGCGTGGAGGTGCTCGACCGCCTTCACGCACACCATGTGATTGCCCTTGTTGTCCGCGGCGCCGCGAGCCCACAGCTCGCCGTCGTGGACCGCGGGCTCGAAAGGCGGCGACTTCCATTCGTCGATGGGATCCACCGGCTGGACGTCGTAGTGGCCGTACATCGTGAGGTGAGGCTTGCCGGGCCGGCCCTGCCAGTCGGCGACGACGACCGGAAGGCCGCCTTCCATCACGTGGACGATCTGCGTCTTCATGCCCAGCGCGTCGAAGCGGTCGCGCAGCCAGCGTGCGTTGCGCAGGCAGTCCTCGCGGCGCTCCGGCAGCGTGCTGATCGACGGGATGCGGAGCTCCTCGATCAGGTCGTCGAGGTCTGCCTTGCGCCGCGACTGCGCGAGGCCGACCGCGGCGTCGAGCAGGGGCTGCGCCGTCGCCATGTCTAGGACTTGCCCCGCGCGCGCTTGATCTGCGCCGCATGGTCGTGGGCGTGGGCGGCATAGATCCGCAGCCAGTCCTCCGCCCCATAACGGCCGCTCTCGGTGTGGGTGCCCACGACGCGCCAGTCATCCTCCGTCATGCGGTCGAGCAGCTGGGAGCATGTCTCGCGCGCCCAGCGCACCGCCTCGATGGAGGGGGCGATCGGGCGGTCCGTGGTCAGGCGCTCCGCGAAAGCCTTCTCGTCATAGCCATCAAGGACGGGCTCCGGCTCAGCCAGCAGCCGGCGGATCCGGATCGCGGCCATCATCTCGCTGTCCGCAAGGTGGTGGGCGATCTGGCGCGGGGTCCATTCCCCCTCGGCAGAGCGGTCGAGCTCTTCCTCGGTGATTCCCTCCAGCGCCTCGGTCACCGCCCGGTGTCCGTCGCGGTACTGCCGGATCATCCGCGCTCTCTCTTCTGCATTCACGGGAAAATCGTATGGTGATCACGGCCAACCGCGCAAAGATCGAACGTCTCCTCTCGGTTTCGCGGGCGACGCGCCCGCTTCCCGCGCCCGACGGCAGCCTGTACTTCGCCTCCAATCGCGGCGGTCATGCGCAGGTGTACCGCCAGACCGCGCCGGGAGCCGAGCCGCAGCTGGTTTTCGCGAGCCCCACGCGAATGGTGCCGCATGCGCACACGCCCGTTGGATTGCTCGTGCGCGAGGATCGGGGCGGGAACGAGACCTGGCAGCTCGGGCTCATCGCGAATGGCGCGTACCGGCGGCTGACCACCGATGAGAAGGCCATCCATCAGTCGGTGACCGTGCCGCCCAACTCGCTGTTCGCCGGCCTGGGCTGGAACCCTGGCGGACAGGCAGACGTCGTCCTCGGCGAGCTGGATCTGAAAAGCGGCGAGCTGACACCGTGGGCCGAGCCGGGCGGCTACTGGCTTTGGGGCGCATGGGACGGTCACGATCGGGCCGTCGTGAGCAAGAGCATGGGCACGCCAACCGAGGGCTATATCCTCGAGCGCTCCGGCGACATGACGCGCCTCCTCCCGCGCGCCCTGCGCGTCCACCCGGTCGAGTGGGGCGCGGAGGGCATCCTTGTGCTGACCGACCTCGACCACGACTTTCTCGGCCTGGCGCTGATCGATCCGAAACAACCGGACGTCGTCTCGCGATGGCTTGTGAGCGAGGACCACGACGTCGAGGGCGCCGTCTCATCGCACGACATGAGCAAGGTCGCGGTGGTCGTCAACGAAGGAATCGACGACAGCGTCCGGGTCGACGGTGCGCGCGCCGCCTTGCCCCCGGGCGTGGTCATCGCCGACCACACGGGCGACGCGGGCTATCACCTGTCCTGGAGCAAGGATGGAGAGCGCCTCTTCGTCAGCTGGGAGTTGGCCACCCGCCCAGCCGAGATCTACGAGTGGCCGGGCGGCAAGCGTTGGACTTTCACATCCGACCTGCCCGAGGGCCTGGTCGAGCCGGAGGAAATGTCCTACACGACATTCGACGGGCTGACCGTGCCCGCGCTGTTCTACAAGGTCGACGATGCCCCTCGGCCGGCGGTCGTCGACTTCCACGGCGGGCCGGAGGGCCAGTGGCGAGGCGGTTACCTGCCGGCCGCGCAGCTGCTGACCTCGATCGGGATCAACGTGCTGCTCCCGAACGTGCGCGGCTCGACCGGGTACGGGATTCGCTACCAGAGCCTTGACGACAAGGCGCTGCGCTGGGACTCGGTGAAGGACGGGTGCGAGGCCGCGCGGTATCTGAAGAGCTCAGGCGTGGCGACGCGAACCGCAGCCATGGGAGGCTCCTACGGAGGGTTCATGACGCTGGCGGTGCTGATCGAGGACCCGGACCTGTGGGACGCGGCCGTGGACACCGTGGGCATCGCCGACTGGCACACCTTCTTCAAGAACATGCCGCCGTGGCGCGGCGTCCTGCGGATCAACGAGTACGGCGACCCGAACGGGGCGGAGGCCGATTTGCTCCGCGAGATCAGCCCCATCCACCGCGCGGGCGCGATCACCGCGCCGTTGCTGGTCATCCATGGCCGGAACGACCCACGGGTGCCGGTCGGCGAGAGCATCCAGATCGCCGAAGCGGTCGGCCAGTCGGAGCTGCTGATCTTCGAGGACGAGGGTCACGGCATAGCGACACTGCCGAACCAGGTCACGGCCAACACCAGGATCCTGGAGTTCCTGACCGCCCACCTCCTCTGAAGCGGACCCAAAAACACGCGAATGCACACACTCGCTGCGTTGGCGGGTCGGCCGCTGGAGCCGCCGACAGGAATCGAACCCGTAACCTGCTGTTTACAAAACAGCTGCTCTGCCAATTGAGCTACGGCGGCGCCCCAATGATTTTGCCCATTTCGCGTTATCCGCATCGAGAGGAAGCGCAGCGATGCTCGATCGGACCAACGCCCGACTGATGGACCTGGTCAACAACCAGCTCGCCCGGCAGACCGGCAAGCCCGGCACCGAGGCTTTCCGCCCGCTCGGCTGGATGATCCGCGGCATCGACACCTGGGAGGCCGATCCGCCGCGGGCCCTGGAGGACCTCCGTGCCCACGCCCGGCAGGGGATCGTCGACCTGTACGACTTCCTGGTCGAGCAGCCGGCCACGTTCAGCACATCGCCGGAGGAGTTCATCCTCGGCTACCGCCCCGCCATCGAAGCGGCGCTGCCGATGGAGCACATCGCCGGCCTGGAGGCCTGGTATCGGGGGGTGGGCACAGTGTTCCGGTGGCTCGACGTCCCCCGGGGCGAAGCCCTCGACGAGGCGACGGCCGACCGCTTCCGGCAGGAGGTCGGCCGCGCCCTGACTGGCGTGGCGGACGTCCTGCTGCCTGCGCAGGAGGCCTGGGGCCGGATCCGCGCGCGACTGGGCTGACCCCCGGATTTGTAAGAACCACTTAAGATCTCCCACTTCGTGCCTGGTCCTGGCTACGATTTCGTGGCCGCGCAAACGAGTTCGCGAAGGGTGTGCCGTAAGGGGTTTGAAACAGGGGTGTGTATGACTCATAGGAGACTCGGTCTATCGGTTTCCGTCATCGCCGCGGTGGTGGCGGCATTCAGCTTCTCGCCGGCCAGCGCGGCAGGGACGGTGGGTCTGACCGTCGACGACGCGCAGCTGCAGGCGATGTCAACCACCGTCGGCGGTGTCGCCGGAGCGCCGGCGCTCAACACGGGCAACACGGTCGCCCACTGGTTCGGCGCGACGACCAACCCGAACAACGGGATCACCTACGGCTACAACATGGTCGGGGCGGACCCCAGCCTGAACAGCTCCACCACCGTCGAGGTGGACATCACGCCGGTCGACGTGAACGTCGGCGGGCGCAGCTACGTCGCCTCGAGTCCGGCCGGATCCGAGGTGCGGGCGGCGCGCTCTCCCAGGGTGACGCCGGCAACCAGCTGCAGCTCGAGGACGCGACGATGCGGGCCCAGTTCAACAAGACCGGGGCCAGCGGGTATCACCTCAAGCTCCACGCCAACGTTCTCCCGGCGGCGACAGTCAACGTGCCGAGCGAGCAGGGAACCCTTCTCACGTCCGGCCGCGGTGTCACCGTCGGAGACGTGAACATCGCGTGGTGGGCCACTCGGATCCAGAACTTGATCCAGGGCTCCGACCCGACCCACCTGCCGGTGATCCTGACTAACAACGTGCTTCTGCACATCGGGCCGAACCCGCTCAACTGCTGCGTGATCGGTTTCCATGGCGCCGGCATCGTGCCGGGCAAGAGCAACGGTTCGGTCCACGGCAACGGCAGCCAGCCCGTGATCACCTACGCATGGGCTTCGTGGGTCACGGCAGGCTTCTACGCCCGCGCCAACGGTGGGACCAACTGGGCGCTACAGGACATCCACCCGCTCAGCCACGAGATCGCCGAGTGGGGTGACGACCCCTTCGTCAACAACCTCGTCCAGCCGTGGCTGACGCCGACGGCGCCTCAGTACGGCTGCACCAACATCCTCGAGACCGGCGACCCCGTCGTGGCGATCGGTTTCGCCAAGGGCACCAACACCTTCGACCAGGCGAAGAACCCCAACGGCACGCAGAGCTCCGACGGGTTTTACCACCCTGAGGACGAGGTCTATCTGCCGTGGTTCATGCGCACGTCTCCTAACAACATTTCGGAACCGACCCAGACGGCGTCGGCCAATGTCGGCCGGTACACCCTGATGGGCAGCCTGAACCCCTTCGCGGGATTCGGGGTGCCGGCGACCGGCTGCTGACAAGCAGGTTGGGGTTGGGGGCGTAGGCCCTCATCGAGAGGCCCGGGCGACCGGGCCTCTTCTTTTTCGCCTAACTTCGTGAGCTGGTTTCAGCGCTCGCTACCATCTTTTCGATGCCTCGGGAAGCGGCGTGGTTTCGTATGTCTAACCGACCGTTTCGGCTGTCGTTCGCCGGTCTGCTCGCAACCGCAACAGTCCTGGTTCTCTCGTCGACGGCGCTCGCCACCGACCCGTCACCGCGACCGATTGGCGACTCGGATCTGAACCCGGTCTCCAAGAAGTTCGAGGAAACGGCGCCTCACCCCACCGCTAAGACCGTCCGCCACTGGGTCGGGCAGACCACCAACCCTGTGAATGGCGTGACGTACACCTACAGCGTCGTCGGCGCCGACCCGCAGTCGGGCCGCTCGGCAGGCATCGGAGTCGACATCGTTCCCGTCGATCTGACGATTGCGGGCAGATCCTTCAGCGGCTCCGACAGCGTGGCCGCCGTGCTCGCTTCGCCGTTGTTCGGCGAGGGCGACTACTCCACCACCGCCGCGGCGACCAGCGCTACGGGAGCGAGGGGTCCGGGCGGCAGCCTGTCCCCCGGCAACGACGACGTCCAGCTGCTCGACGCCATCATGAGGTCCGAGTTCGACAAGGTCGGCACCGGCTACCACCTCGTCCTCCAGCGCCCGCAGATACGCGCTCCGGTCACCCTCGACGTCCCCGCCGCGGACGGCACCACGCTGGCGAGCCCGGTGGGGATCGTGTACGGCGACGTCGACGTTTCGTGGTTCCAGCCGCAGATCGAGGGCCTTACGGCAAAGCTCCGGTACCTCAAGCCCGACCGGTTGGTGATCTTCCTCACCAAGGACGTCGTGCTGTTCAGCGACCACATCCCGACCCACTGCTGCGTGCTCGGTGCGCACGGCTCGACCGACACGACCGCCGCGCCAGACGACGAGGGCGATCGAGACGGCCGCCAGCGCGTCCAGACGTTCGTGTGGTCGTCATGGCTCACGGCCGGCTTCTTCAACCCGAAGAAGCAATGGGCGCGGCAGGACATCCACGGCCTGAGCCACGAGATCTCCGAGTGGGCCAATGACCCCTTCGGCACCAACACCGTTCAGCCGTGGTTCTCGCCGATCGCTCCTCAGTACGGATGCAACAACCTCCTGGAGACGGGCGATCCCGTGCTGGGCATCGGTTTCTCACAAGGCGCGAACGCCTTCGGCCAGAACACGTTCAGCGATGGGACCTATCACCCCGAAGACGAAGCGTTCCTGTCGTGGTTCATGCGCACCTCGCCCAACACGACCTCGCAAAACGGGCGCTACACGTTCATGGGCGACCTGAACCCGTTCGCGTTCTTCCACAAGCCGCCCGCCGCCTGCTGACCCGACCTCTCCTTATCCTTGGCGGGACTTGATCGAGCCCAAAGACGTCGTGGTCGCGATCCTCGCCGCGTCGGCCGCGCTGGCCGGCTTCGTCCTGGTCTTCCTCGGCGTGATCATCGCCTCCTACCAGTCGTACTCCGGCGGCGTGCCGGAGCAGGTGGTCCAGCCGTACCGGATGACGGGCAGCGCGCTGCTCGGCACGTTTGGGTTCAGCCTCGTCACGGTCGCCGTCTGCCTGCTGTGGCTGATCAGCGGCGGCTCGCCCGGCCTGTACGGCTGGACGATCGGGCTGTTCGCCGTGCAGCTTGTCGCGGTGTTCGCCTCGGCCGCCTGGGCGACGCGGATGGTGCTGTGGCGCTGACCCAGAAGAAGCTGCAGGACCTGAAGGACGCGAGCCTGACCGCGCTCCTCCAGGACGACGCTGCCGGCTGGAAGGCGAAGGCAAAACACGCGTACATTGCGACGCACGGCTTCATCAAGGAGATCCGCCCGGACGACGTGATCCCGCTTTTGATCGCGGAGCTCGAGGTGACGCCGGAGTTCAGAAACTACCTGGCCAAAAAGAAGCTGAAGCAGAAATACTGGTCGGAGTGGTTTGCGGAGCTCATCATCGATCGTTTCTGGTCTGACTTGAAGGGAGGCTGAAGTTGGCGAATTCGCCTCCCCGCTTGCCGGGGAGGTCGGCGGCGAAGCCGCCAAGTGGGGAGGCCCATATGACATGTGTCCTCCCCATTCATGGGGAGGTGCCGGGCGAAGCCCGGCGGAGGGGCTGAGGGAACCTACAGCTCCGCCCGCACTCGCGCCGCCGCCTGGGCCAGCGCGCTGAGCTTGCCGAACGCCTTGTCGCGAGGCAGGTACTTCATGCCGCAGTCAGGAGCGACGACCAGCCGCTCCGGGTCGACGAACCGCAGCGCGTTCTTGATCCGCCGGACCACCGTCTCGACGTCCTCGACCGGGCTCTCGTCCGACAGGTCGATCACCCCGATGATCAGCGTCTTCTCACCCAGAGCCCTGAGCACGCCCAGGTCGACCTTCTGCTGCGCCGACTCCATCGAGATCTGCTTCGCCTTCGTGTCCGCGAGCTGCTCGAGAAAGGGATAGCCGTTCGGCCGGTCGTGCACGATGTGCGCGTAGCCGAAGCACGTGTGCAGCGCGGTGTTCCCGCTGATTCCTTCGAGCGCTCGATTGATCGCCTTGATCGCGAATCGCTCCGCGTTCTCCGCTCGCGCCTGCAGGTATGGCTCGTCGAGCTGCACGACGTCGGCGCCGGCCGCGAACAGGTCGCGCACCTCTTCATTGACGGCCGCCGCGAGCGCCATCGCCAGAGCCTCTTCGTCGTGATAGTGGTCGTCCTGCGCCTGCTGCGACATCGTGAACGGACCGGGCAGCGTCGCCTTGATCCGGCGGTCGGTATTCGCGCGGAGAAATTCGACGTCGCGCTTCTCGACCGGCCGCGTGCGGCGGATCGGGCCGACGACCCGCGGCACGGGATTGGGATGGCCCGTCCGGTCGAGCGCGGTCCCCGGATTGTCGAGGTCCATCCCCTCTAACGCCGTCGCGAAGCGGTTCGAGTAGCTCTCGCGCCGCACCTCGCCGTCGGTGATGATGTCGATCCCCGCGCGCTCCATGTCGCGGATGGCGACGATCGTCGCGTCGTCCTGCGCCTGCTCGAGAAACTCGGGCCCGACGCGCCAGATCTCGAGCGCCCTCGTGCGCGGCGGCAGGCGGCTCCCCAGCATCCGCCGGTCGACCAGCCAATCCGGCTGCGGATAGCTGCCGACGACCGTCGTGGGCAAGATTGAGACCACGCCGGCAAGGTTAATCTGTGCCTCGATATGGCACCCAACCGCCTTCCGGGCGACAACTGCGAGCGGGACTGGATCTGGGAGCGTGAGATCGAAGCCGCTCCGTGGGAGGAGACGCGGCGCCTGTCGGTAGCGGCTTGGGAGCGGCAGTACCGGCGCATCCGCGAGTCGTCGCCTTACTACGCACGCAAGTTTCGCGAGGCCGGGGTCGCCAACTCGTTCGTCAGCCTTGCCGACCTGAGCGAGCTTCCCTTCACCACCAAGCAGGAGCTGAAGGAGGCGCTGGACGAGGACCCGCCATTCGGCAGCAACCTCTGCGTCACGCCGGAACAGGTCAAGCGCGTGTATCAGACCAGCGGCACGAGCGGGTCGCCGAGCGTGCTCGCGCTGACGCGCGGAGACATGGAGACCTGGACGATCATGGGCACGCGCTCGTACTACGCAACCGGCATCCACGAGCACTCGAGCGTGCTCACCACGTTCGGCGCGGGACCTTTCGTCGCGGGGCACACGCATTTCGTGCTGCTGCGCATCGGGACTCGTTCGGTCCCGGTCGCGCCAGGTGACACCGAGCGCGTGGTCTTCGGCCTCCGCACTGGCCTCGCCGACACGCTCCTTTCGACGGCGTCCTTCGCGCAATATCTCGCGAACCGCCTCGAGAAGACGGACGCCGAGCCCAGCGCGATCCCGCTCACCCACGTCGTGACCGGCGGCGAGCCGGGCGGCGGCATACCCGCCATCCGCGACCACATCCAGCGCGTGCTCGGCGTCACCGTGACAGAGGTCATGGGCATCGGCGACATCGCCCCGTCGCTGTTCGGCGAGTGCACGCACCAGCAGGGCATGCATTTCTGCGGCGGCGGCCACGTGTGGGTGGAGCTCATCGACCCCGAGACTCGCGAGCCGATGGAGATCGAGACCGGCGCGGAGGGAGAGCTCGCCTACACGACGCTGACGCGCGAGGCGATGCCTGTGGTGCGCTTTCTCGGCGGTGACATCGTGCGCATCGAAGGCACCGAGTGCGAGTGCGAGCGGACGAGCTTCCGTCAGCGCGTGCTCGGCCGGCGCGACGACATGTTCATCGTGCGCGGCGTGAACGTCTATCCCTCTTCGATCCTCTCCGTGGTCGGCGACTTCCGGCCGCGGGTCACGGGCCGCGCGCGGGTGGTCCGCGAGGGTCCGGAGACCTCCATCGAGCCGCCGATCCCGGTCGAGGTCGAGGTCACCGAGCATCACGAGTCCGACCCGGCGCTGGTAACGGAGATCCAGAACGCGATCCACGCCAAGCTCATGTTCCGGAGCAAGGTCGTGCTGGTGCCGGAGTCGGAGTTCGGCGAGGCCGGCTACAAGACCAAGCTCACCGTCCGGCGATGACGCGCAAGCTCAAATCCCGCCTCGGCCGGAGCACGGCCGACCAGATCTTCGTCCGCGGCCACGACCTCACCGAGGAGCTGATCGGGAAGGTCTCGCTGGGCGACTTCGCCTTCCTGGAGCTGATGGATCGCCTGCCGGCGCCGCCGGAGTCGGTCATGTTCAACGCCCTCGCCGTGACGCTCGTCGAGCATGGCCTGACTCCGAGCACGATCGCGGCCAGGCTCACCTATTTCGGTGCGCCGGAGGCGCTGCAGGCGGCGGTTGCCGCCGGACTGCTCGGCATGGGCGACCGCTTCGGCGGCTCGATCGAGCAGGCGGCGCGCATGCTCCAGGAGGCGCCTGCCGGCGGCGACCGTCGGGAGGTCGCGCGCGACATCGTGGCCGGCTACCGCGCCCGCAAGGAGGTCATCCCGGGCCTCGGCCATCCCATCCACAAGAGCGCCGACCCGCGCACGACCAGGCTCTTCGCCCTGGCCGCCGAGAACGGCTTTTCCGGGCCTTACGTCCGGCTGATCGAGCTGATCGCGCAGAAGGCGGCCGCGGTGTACGGGCGCGACCTGCCGGTCAACGCGACGGGCGCGATCGGCGCCATCGCCAGCGAGATGGGAATTTCCTGGCGCATCACTCGCGGCATCGCCGTGATGGCCCGGGCGATCGGCCTCGTTGCCCATGTCCAGGAGGAGATGGAAGACCCGATGGCGGCCGAGATCTGGTCGCGGTCGGAAGAGGAGGCGTCAAAGTGACAGCCTTTCCAGCCGGGCCTAATATGGGGCTGTCCGGAATAACCTGACCAGAGGGGGCGCGAACGTGGCCGCCGGCATCCCAGGCATTCATCACGTGACGTGCATCACCGGCGACGTGCAGA
>WNFI01209279.1_pt1 | contig 20076 bp, 17 predicted proteins | sample 5400471 | NCBI WGS metagenome assembly WNFI01 (sample SAMN13153348, study PRJNA577476) | soil metagenome | isolation source: 100 cm saprolite on Douglas fir-dominated hillslope | place: USA:California | collected 2013-09-17
GCCACGAGCAGCCTGACGAACGTCTGTCCCCGCGTCAGCGAGTCGCTGCGGGCGAAATCCGCGTCCTCGAAATCGGCGAGCGTATAGATCGGAAGCCCGGTCGCGGCGAGGGAGTCGAGCACGACGCGCAGCGACGCGAATGGTCGCCCGGGAATGCCGACCACCCGCTCCGATGACGACGAGTCCGTGCGCCGTCCGTAGTAGAACGCCGTGCGGGCGTTGATCGGGGACAGGAACAGTGTGCTCGCGCCGCGCTTGTCGCGCACGACCATCACGAATGCGGCGTCGGGCTCGTCGAAGTTCGTGAGATAGTGAAACGCAGGCAGTTGGAAGAAGGTGCCGAAGTCGTTGACGAGCGTGCGGGCGCCGAAGGCCACGACGACGCCGTTCTCCACGCGCGCCGCCAGGGAGTCGCGGCGGGCGGCGAAGTCGGCGGTAGGGATCTGTGCACGGGCGGGAGCGGCGGCCAGGACCGCGGCGGCAACCGCTAGACGAAATTGCAGTCTGTTCACGGCGTCAACGAATTGAAGGTGGCTGTGCTGAAAGAGGCTATCGCGATCGACGCGCCGAGGGTCGGAATTCGGGCGGCGGCTGCCCAGTCTTCGAGCGCCGCGATTGCCCGTTCGGCGATCCTCTCCCGCTTCACCCGCTTGTCCTTGATCGGGGTGTCCAATTCGTCGATGAGCCCGAAGTTGGCGTTCATGGGCTGGAAGTGCTTTGGATCCGCCTCACGGAGATACCGATACAGGGCTCCCAGCATCGTTACGGGCGGGGGAATTACCGGCCCGAGTCCGCTCAACATCCGGGAGAGGTTGATCCCCGCGATCAGTCCTGTCGCCGAGCTCTCGGTGTATCCCTCGACGCCCGTGATCTGGCCGGCAAAGAGCGTCGTCGGCGAATCGCGCAGCGACAGATGCGGCGTCAGCGACGCGGGCGAGTTCACGTACGAGTTGCGATGAATCGACCCGAAGCGCAGAAACTCGGCGTTCTCGAGTCCGGGAATCATTCGGAAAACGCGTTGTTGCTCGGGATAGCGGAGACGAGTCTGAAAGCCGACGAGGTTCCACATTCGCCCGCCCCGATCTTCCATTCGCAGCTGGACGACGGCGTACGGCCGGCGACCCGTTCGGGGATCGTCGAGCCCGACTGGCTTCATCGGCCCGAAGCGCAGCGACTCGCGGCCCCGCTTGGCCATTTCTTCGACGGGCATGCAGCCTTCGAAATACGGCACCTTGTCAAACTCGTGCGCGGTCGCGAGATCCGCCGCGGCGATCGCGTCGATGAAGGTCTCGTACTGCTCGCGCGTCATCGGTGCGTTGAGGTACGCTCCTTCGTGTTCAACTGCAGTTCCCTCGCCGGCGCTCGGGACAAAAGTCTCCTTCCCATACCGTGACGCGCGGAAGACGGCGTGCTCGTCGATGGACTCGAAGGAGACGATCGGCGCGATCGCGTCGTAGAACGCCAGCGACTCGATCCCGAGTCGCGCGCGAATGGCGGAAGCCAGCGCATCGGAGGTCAGCGGGCCGGTGGCGATGATGCCAGGGTCAGGCAGCGCGTCGATCTCCCCGCGTTCGACGGTGATGCGTGGGTGGGCGGTGACACGCGCTTGCACGCCCGTCGAAAACGCATCGCGATCGACTGTGAGCGCCGACCCGCCCGGGACGCGCGCCGCATCGGCCACGGCGAGAATCACGGAGCCGAGCAGGCGCATCTCGGCTTTGAGGAGTCCGTGGGCATTCGACGTCTCGGTGCTCTTGAATGTGTTCGAACACACGAGCTCCGCCAGGCAATCGGTCTTGTGCGCTTCGGTGCCGCGCACCGGTCGCATCTCATGAATGACGACGTCGTGCCCACGTTCGGCAAGCTGCCACGCCGCTTCGCAGCCGGCGAGACCGCCCCCGATGATGCGCACCGTGTTCGACATGGACTGCAGTTTAGCTTATTGCCGATCCACTTCCCACCGCGATCACGGCATGGTTTTCAATACGGCGTTCTGGCGCAAATGGCACCGATGGATAGCGTTTCCGGCGACCGTCTTTCTTCTCTTCGCGTCGATCACGGGCGTGATCCTCGGATTCACGGAGTTCTTCGGGGCTGACGAGGCGTTGCGAGAAGCGACTCGTGCCGTGGTCAGCTCGACGACGACAGCCTCGTCGGGCACGAGCTGGTCCGACCCCGTCGCCCGCGCGCTCGGGGCGGTGAATGCACGGGCTCCTGGCTCCCCCATCGATAAAATCGAACTGCAGTTCAAGGGGGAACATCCCACCGTCACGATCTTCACCGGCAAACCGACGGGCGGTGAAGACCGGAAGTTCGTCGTCAGCGCAAAGACCGGCGCGATCGAATCGGTGGAGGACTACACCGACAAGGCCTTTCTACTGCGACTGCACAGTGGCGAGGCGTTCGGCGACGGGGGGCTGGTGGTCTCGATGCTTTGGGGAATCGCGCTCGCGGTTCTGTCGATCACCGGCTTGATCATCTATTTGCGCATCCGGCGACCCGGCGCCAAGGGGATCAAGCGAGTCTTCTGGTAAGTCCGGACGGCTGACGCGCAGCACCCGCGGCACACCAAATCACTCTGTCACGGCGATGATCGCATCGATCGCGTCACCATCGAGCCGAGTGCCCCGCTGGGTCTCGAGGATCTCGATCGCGGCGGCACGGGACAATGCGGCGCGATAGGGCCGGTCTTCCGTCATGGCGTCGTATACGTCGGCAACGGCCAGCGTTCGCGCCGGCTGATCGAGCTGTTCGGCCGTGAGGCGCCACGGATAGCCAGTCCCGTCGAGCGTTTCGTGATGGATGGATGCGGTCCAGGCGAGATCTCCGAACGCGGACACCCGCATCAGGATTGCCAGCGAGTGCATCGGGTGTCGGCGAACTTCAGTCCATTCCTGCGGCGTGAGCTTGCCTGGCTTGTCGAGGATCGTGTTCGACACACCGAGCTTGCCGATGTCGTGGAGGAGTCCGGCGCGATACAGGCGACGCTGCTGCTCGGAATCGGAACCGGTGTGCGCGGCGGCAGCGCGGGCGAGCTCCGCCACACGAAGCGAGTGATGCGCGGTAAAGGGCGACTTGGCGTCGATGATGTCGGCGAAGGCGCGCGCGATTTCATCCAGCTCTTCGGCGTCTACCGTTCGCAAATGGTCCTGTGACTCGAGCCCGACCACGACGGCGTTGAGATCGAGGGCGCGCAGCTCTTTCCAGACCGGCGACGTGCCGGTCCACGTCTTCACGACGTCGCACAGTCGCGGATCGAACCACGCGCCGCGTCGTTGGTGAACGACGCGCAGCGCAGATTCGGGACCACGCTCCATGAAGAACGCATCGATCGTCTGCGCGACATTGGCGATGCGCGACAGGAGCGGTATCTCTTCGCCGGCGCGTCCGTGCGGATACCCCAGGCCGCACCAATGTTCGTCGAGCGACCCAATGGCGTCGGCGGTGAGCTCGGGAAAGCCGAGCCGTCGCGCGATCGCCGCGCCACGTTCACAGCGGGTGGCGATGATTTCGCGGGTGAAGTTTTCGGTGCGGGCAATCGCTGCGAAATGACGCAGTCGAGCCAGCATCCCGTGACCGGAACCCGCGACGACGAACGTCTTTGCGGCGAGTGAGACCTTGTGGTGCCAATCGACGATTTTCATCCGCGGCTTCGCCGCCCGATCGTCCGTTCCGAAGACCGCGGCAAACCGCGCGGAGTTCGCCGAACAGCCGGCGTCCTTCAGCAGCAGGGCGTAATACAGGGCCGAGCGCTCGGCGGCCGACAGCGTGAGCTCGTCGGCGATCCGCATGCCGATGATGCACGTCCGCATCGCGTGCCCAAGGGGCTGGCCTTCGGTCAGATCGAGTGCGTGCGACAACGAAGCGACGACTTCGCCAAGGCTGATTCGATCTGTCGCTGCAGAGCTCATCGTCGCGAATGATTGTCATCCTGAGCGCAGCGAAGGATCTGGGCGTTGAGCAGTGACGCTCGCCCAGATCCTTCGCTTCGCTCAGGATGACGACATCACCCGGCCAGCGCCGGCGCGGGCGGCCCCTCCACCCCTTCGGTATCGGGAACCTCCCACTCATTGCCACACTTGAGGCACCGGCGAAAATTTCCGCGCGCCTTCGTGAACTTCATCTCCGCGCCGAGGTAGCCACACTCCGGGCAGATCTCGGCAATGGGCTTGTTCCAGATGACGAAGTCGCAGTCATCGTTGGAGCAGGCGTAGAACGCCGTCCCGCGCTTTTTGGAGCGGCGTTCCACGAGCTCGCCGCCATCCTTTGGGCAAAAGACGCCAGTTGGCATCGAGCGAGTGCCGCGGCACTTGGGGAAGGTGCTGCAGCCGAGGAACTGCCCGCTGCGCCCCTGGCGAATAACCATCGGCTGGCCGCAGAGATGACACATGAACTCCGTCAACACCGGCTTCACGCGCTCTCCCTTGAGCGGCCGCGTGTACTTGCACGTTTTGGGGTGGTTCTCGCAGGCGATAAAGGGGCCGAAAAAGCCGCCGCGCGGCTCGAGCTTGCCGCCGCATTCCGGGCACCGTTGGGTGGCGAGCGCCGACAGGTCGTGCGCTTCGCGGATCAACGCCACTGCGTCCACCTTGCCCAGGCTCAGGGCAAAAGGAGTGTAGAAGTCCTTCAGTACCTTCTGCCAGCCAAGTGATCCGTCCTCGATCTTGTCCAGTTCAAGCTCCATCTCCGACGTGAACCCCACGTTGAAGATGTCGGGGAACTGCTTGACCATCACCTTCTCCACCGTCTCCCCCAGCTCGGTCGGGAAGAAGCGCTTGTTGGTGAGCTCGACGTACCGGCGGTCGGCGAGCACGGAAATGATCGCCGCGTAGGTCGACGGCCGGCCGATGCCCAGCCGCTCGAGCTCCTTGACGAGGCTCGCCTCGGAGAAGCGCGGCGGCGGCTCGGTGAAATGCTGCGCCGGCGTGATGCCTCGGCAGGGAATGTTCTCTCCCACCTCGACGACCGGTAGCTCCATCTCGTCCTCGAGCGTCTTGTGCTCTCCTTCTTCGCGCGCCTCGCGATAGAGCACGAGGAAGCCCTGGAACTTCACGATGCTGCCGGTCGACCTCCACAGATAATTGCGACGGCCGATGTCGGGCTGCGCCGCGGAGGGGATATCGAAGTCCACCGTCGTGGTGTCGAAGACGGCGGGCGCCATCTGCGAGGCCATGAAGCGCTGCCAGACGAGCTGATAGAGCTTGAACTGATCGGGCGTCAGGTGGCGCCGAATGTCCTCCGGTCGGCGCGTCGGATCCGTCGGGCGAACAGCTTCGTGGGCGTCCTGAGCGTTCTTCGCCTTCGCCTTGCCATCCCCATACAGCTGGGGCCCGGCGGCGAGGTATTCCTTGCCAAACAGCGTCTGGACATAGTCGCGAGCCGCGGTCGCGGCGCTGTCCGCGACCCGGGTGGAGTCCGTCCTCATATACGTGATGAGACCCTGCGGGCCCTCGTCGCCGCCGACGTCGATGCCCTCGTACAGATCCTGCGCGACGCGCATCGTGCGCTTCGACCCGAAGCCGAGCTTCTTTGCCGCCTCCTGCTGCAACGTCGAGGTGGTGAAGGGCGCCGATGGATTCTTGCGACGCTCGCGACGCTTGACCTCGGTGACCGGGAAAGTCTTGCGCCCCGTCATGTCGTCGAGGATGCGCTGCGCCGCCGCCTCGTTCGGGATCTCGGCCTTCTTGCCGTCGATTTGGTGCAGCTTGGCCGTGAACTGCTGTCCACTCTTCTCGAGCAGCGCCTCGATCGACCAATACTCCACCGGCTTGAACGCGCGAATCTCCCGCTCGCGCTCGACGATCAGCCGCAGCGCGACGGTCTGCACGCGCCCCGCCGACAGACCCTTCTTCACCGTTTTCCAGAGCAGAGGGCTGGCTTTGTACCCAACGAGCCGGTCGAGCACGCGACGGGCTTGCTGCGCCTCGACTTTCTTTTCGTCGATGTCGCCGGCGTCGAGGATCGCACGTTTGACGGCGTCCTTGGTGATCTCGTGAAAGAGCACGCGCTTGATGGTCGGTCCCGACTGCACGGCGCCCTTCTTGGCTTTCTTGGGACGGATCTGCCCGGCGACGTGCCAGGCGATCGCCTCGCCTTCGCGATCGGGGTCGGTGGCGATCAGGACCTCCTTCGATACCTTGGCCGCCGCCTTCAACTCGGCGATCGTCTTTTCCTTACCCGGGATCGGAACGAGGTCGGGCGCGAAGCCGTTGTCGACGTCGATTCCCAGTTTTTTCTCGGGCAGGTCCATGATGTGCCCGACGGTGGCTCGGACTCGATATCCGCGCCCGAGATACTTGCCGATCGTTTTCGCCTTCGCCGGCGACTCGACGATGACGAGCGTCCCGCCGGCACGTGCTTCGGTACCGACGCTCTCCTCCCCATCCTCGTATTCCACGGCGGCCTTCTTCGAGCGCGACTTCTTCGCGGCCCGCTTCAGCGGACGCGACGCGCCCGTCGACGATTTCTTCGCCGCCGGCACTCGCCTGCCTGTCGTTTTCCTGGATGCCATCTATTGACTCAGTGTACCGTCTGTTGATTCGGATCTGTTGCCGTCCTCGCGAAGAGCCCTGCCGCTTCCATGAAAGCACGGAGATCTTCGAGGGCGATTGGACCATCGATCTGTACCAAGGCGCGCTCGATGATGTGCTCCAACTCGCCGGCGTTCACAGCGCCGGTACCAGCGAGGTTGAGAAGGTGACCCCACGCCTCCGGGGAGAACCGTCCCCGTTCGTGAGGGCCGAGCACGCGAAAAGTCATCGAGGTTGAGGGAATGCCGAAAGGCCAAGTGTCCGTGAGTGAGGCCGCGCCAGGAGGGCCAGCCTGGGTCCCGCGCCATATTAATGAAGGGGAACCTCAGGCGGACCGTAACCAATCTCACGCGGCCCGGAGCGTAATCGCTTGCCAAACTAGGGAGGCCGTCAAGGGGCGGTCACCCTGCGTCGCCGAAACTACCCGCTCGGCTTCTCGCCCGTAAGCTTGATTACGGCGTCTATAACCCCTTGCAAGGGAAGAAGTTCAGAGTTGATAGTCTGGTCCGCCGTCTCGTACGCGGGGCCGCGCTCGACCAGCAGCCGCTTCAGCGCTCCCAACGGGTCCGGGCCCATGAGCAGAGGCCGACTGGACCTTTGCGACCCGAGTCGCGCAAACGCCGTCTCGGGGCGAAGGCGAAGATAGACGATCACCGCCGGCGGCCTGACCAGGGCCACGACTTCGGGGTTCGCGATCCATCCGCCGCCAGGAGAGACGATCATGCCGCTGGTCTTCGCCAGTTCTTTGGTGAGTTTCTGCTCGAGCGCACGAAAACCGTGTTCGCCCTTTGCTCCGAAGATCTGAGCGACTGGCATGCCCTCGCGTCGCTCGATCTCCTCGTCGAAATCGAGAAACGATCGCCCCAGCTTCGCGGCCACCGCTCGTCCGACCGTTGACTTCCCGGCGCCGGGCAAGCCAACGAGAATCAGGTGCGGAAGTCCGAGATCAGTGAGGTTGATCTGAACCGATGTGCGAAAGGTATGCATCGTGGTTCCTCTTCGTTTCGCCGATAGAGTCGCCGCCGAACTTCTCGATGATGGCATCGGCGACGACATAGGCGAGCATCGCCTCAGCGATGACGCCCATAGCTGGCACCGCCGTCACGTCGCTGCGCTCGGCGACAGCATGCGCCGATTCACCAGTCGCGACATCTACGGTGCCCAGCGGCCGCATCAATGTGCTGATTGGCTTCATTCCAACTCGAACGACCAGCGGCTCGCCGTTGGTCATTCCCCCTTCGAGACCGCCGGCGCGGTTCGTCCGGCGCTTGACGTTGCCGGTCCGGGGTGAGCCAGGCGCGGGGTCGATCTCGTCGTGCACCTCGCTGCCGAGGCGACGTGAGCCTTCGAACCCCAATCCGATCTCGACGGCCTTCACCGCGGGAATCGACATCATCGCCTGGGCAATCCGCCCATCGAGCTTCCGGTCCCAGGAGACGTGAGAGCCGAGTCCGGCGGGGGCGCCATCGCACACGACCTCACAGATGCCACCCAGGGTGTTCCCCTCCCGCTTCACGGCGTCGATCTTCGCGACCACGGCGGCTTCAGCGTCGCGATCGAGCATGCGCACGGCCGACTCGTCGGCGACGGCATTGATGTCGTCGGGCATGCGCTCGGGCCGGCGTGCGTCGATGCCACCGAGCTGGATGACATGGCTGCCGATGCGAATCCCGAACTCGGCGAGGAATCGGCGGCAGATCGCGCCCGCGGCGACCCGGGCCGTCGTCTCGCGAGCCGAGGCGCGCTCGAGAATGTCGCGACCGTCGGCTCGGTCGTACTTGAGCATTCCCGGAAGATCCGCGTGCCCCGGACGCACCCGCGTCACCGCCCGCTTGCGCGCCGGCTCCACGCCGCGCCCGTGACGCCCCTCGCCATCGCGCAGCGACGCGTCCATGATCTCGCTCCAGTTCTTCCAGTCGCGGTTATGGATCAGCATCGCGATCGGCGAGCCGAGCGACTCACCGCCGCGAATGCCCGAGAGAATCTCGACGGCATCCTTCTCGATCTGCATCCGCCGCCCGCGACCATACCCCTGCTGGCGCCGCACGAGCTCGCGATCGATATCCGCGGCGTCGATCGGCACCCCGGCCGGCAGCCCCTCGAGGATTGAGACGAGGGCGGGCCCGTGTGACTCGCCGGCGGTGGTGAAGCGCATGGTGGAACTGGACTGAGTGTTGAGCCGTGCGTCGTGAGCAAGGTGAAGGCTCGATTGGAAAGCTACCTGACCTGCTCACGACTCACGACAGTTCACTCAGCTCTGATCAGGGCGGCGCCGGCTTGATGTCCTGCGCGGTCAGATCGATGACGATCAATCCACGCTGCGTGATCGCGAACAGCTTGAGGACAATGCTCGGATCGTCGCCGGGCAGGGGCTTGGTCGCGCGGAGCGGCCCATAGACCGGATACTTCAGGTTGAGCGTTCCACGATTGTTGAAATGGGCGATGTCGACGATCTCGATCTTGCCGCTTGTTGACGCCACGAATGCCAGGCGTTTGGTGTCGGGCAAGGTGTTTTGGCCATCGGCCCCGGGATGGAGCGCGATGCCGGCTCCGTCGGCGAAGGAATCGTACAGGCCCTGGAGGCGGAGGTGAAATGGATTGTCGACGGCCGCGAAGAACGACTTCGTTCCATGCGAGGCAACCGTCTGTCCGCTCTTATCCAGCGCGAGCCCAAAGACGCGTTCGGACGCGTTGTGGGTGAGGTCGGCGACCGTGACGTGCGGGGAGAAGAACACCGGGTTGAGCGGCTGAGGGAGTTGGACCGGATCATTCGTCATCATGATGCGCCCCGCCCCGCCGGTGTTGCCCTCGCCGAAGGCAATCCAGTTCTTGTCGAAACTCGCCGCGACGAAGGTCGTATCCGTCAGGCCGAGGGTCGTGAGGTCGAGACGCAGGACCGCTTCGATGTCGCTCGGCGGATTCTGTTTCTTCATCGTTTCGAAGACTGCTTCGACCGTCGCATCGAGCTGTCCGCCCTGCGAGACGGGAACACCAAAGGTCGTCGATTGCACGCAGCGGGCACGGAAATCGGGTGGCGGCGGCGGCGGGACGTTTGTGACGCAGATGGGCTTGCCACTGACAGGCATAGTATCCGTCGTGCCGTACGGATGGTCCCAGATGAAGAGGCCGCCCAGGGCGAGGCTCCCTGGCGACGTTTGCTGGAGGATGATCGAGTCGACGTTGAAGACGACCCACTGCAGGTTGGTCGTGCTCGTAATGCTTCCGTATTGCCAGATCAGGTGCGGATCGGGCGCCGGACCCCTATTCGGATCGACCCAGCGAATCGTGCCGTTGGCTGCCGTGGGGGTGGGCACCGTGGAAAAGAAGATTCGGCCCGTGGGCGATTGGGAGATGTATTGTGGGCGATCGGAGTAGCTGATCGGATCCGACACGCTGATCGTGAGAACACCGTTGCTGATATTCTCGCTCACTTGAAAGACAAAGACGTTGCGCGTCCGCATGCGGTTCGCGAGATCTTCCTGAACGCCGCCGTTGGCGCAGTTGGCGATACAGACGCGGCTGATGTCGGTGCCACCCGAGTTGGCCACGAGGAGGCTGTCGGTGTTGAGGGCGGTCATCGTCATGCCCCACGGCTCGGAACCGACGGTGAGACCATTCGGATTGAAGGTCCGGGTTCCGTTCGAGAAGACCTCGAGGCGATTGTGGGCCTTGTTCGACATGAAGACGTTGCCGCGAAGGGTGTCCACGGCAACGTCACCGACGGTCCCCTGCAAGGGCATGGTGTATGTCTGCCCATAGGCGATCTGGGTCGAGTCGGCCAGGGCATTAGCGAGAACGGTCTCGGACCCCGTGGTCGACGCACGAAGGGCGTACCCAATTCGCCCGGTCTGGTCGATCGCGAAGGCCGTAATCGCCAGATGGCGCCCCTGTTGGGCGAGGGTCAGCCGGAGCGGAACGCCGAGGTGTACGTTCGAAGTGACCGGCGGAGGCAGGGACGTGGTGTCCTGGCGGACCAGATTACCGGCGCTGTCGCGAACGATCACGCCGACCGCCACGATGCCCTGGCCCGACGCGGTAATGATGACCGTGTCGGTCCGTTCACTGACGATCGGCACCACCTGGGTGACGCGCGGCGCGGCAATCGACGCGGCGCTGCGGATGAACAGCCCGATTGGCGAGGCCGATCCCGGTTGCCGAGACGTGTTGAGCGCACTCGCGTTGACGATGAGCCGCGACCGCGGTGTGGCATTCAGCGGGATGTTCACAACGCCCGTGAATACCAGGTCGCGCGAGCTGCCGTCGTATACCGCGATGATCGTCGTGTCGAGGGGTGTCGGCCAGCTGGGATCGCCGGTCACACGAATCGTGATCCGCCCAACACCAATCGCGTCGGTTGCGTGCGCGCTAATGCTGACGCCGACTCCGGGAGGGACGCTGTCACTCGACGCCGGTGAGTCGATGCTGACGTGCGGGCCCGACACCATGGTCGCACGCACCGTCGCCGTATCCACGAGGCCGATGGAATCAGTGGCGATCGCCCGGATGAGCAAGCTGTCGAGCGCCCTGCTGGTCGTGTCGATCACCTTCAGAAAGCGACGTATGGTCGTATCGGTCGTCCCCGACGGGAAGGTGACGGTTATCGGGTTGAAGCGCGGTGTTTCGGTGAACGTGCCAAGGTCTTTGACGCCCGCCAGCGCGTTGGCGCCGAGCGTCAGCGTGCGCAGCGCGCTACCGCCCGTGACGTGGACGAGCAAGAAAATCGAATCGCCGAGGTTGACCTGGGTGTTGACCACGGGCGAATCGACGACGACCACCGGCGGCGTACCCCGCGCTACAACACGGTGCGACGCCGTCGGCAGTCGCGTGTCGCAGCTGATGATCGCTCCCGCCGCGAGGGCGAGGAGCAGCAGTCGATGGGTTGCACGTTTCATATAGTAGATAGCTCCAGCCGCTTTAGTGACCGCTGCCCACATCCTGGCCCGGGTCGACGACGTGCGGCGTAATCAGAATCAAGAGGTCCCGCTTCTGTTCCTGGCGGTTCGTGACGCCGAACAGGCGCCCGATGATGGGCAGGTCGATCAGCACCGGAATACCGGTGCGGGTCGACGTCACGGTGGTCTGAGTGAGACCCCCGATGACCCAGGTCGATCCATCGACGAGCATCACTTCGTTATCGACGCTCTGTTTGGGGAACGCGACAGCGTCGTTTCCCTGGAAGGTCACGGCGGAATTCTCGACGTGGATGCGCATCTGGACGCGGTTGTCGTTCGTCACGCGCGGCGTGACGCGGAGAATGACGCCGGTCGTTCGCACGTTGACGGTCACCGTGGCAACCGCGCCCGCTGAATTGGCGCCGGCGCCCGGCTCCGCCGTGCGGATCGGAACGTCGGTGCCCGCCTGGAGCTCGAGCGTGTGGTTGTTCAGCACAGTCCCGTTCGGCTCGGCCTGCACATCGAGGAGACTGGTCGACTGGAGGGCCTCGACGAAAGTGGTGAAGTCGAAGGCGCCCAGCGCAGTGGAGTATGCGAGCTGGAGCGCCGCGCCCGGAACACGGAGACCGGCGTTGGCGATGGCGGAAATCGCGTTGCCGCCGAGGGCGATCTGTCCTGTGGTAGAGGCCTTTCCGGTCGAATCGACGCGAGGAATGAGGTCATTGAAGAACTGCGTCTGCGAGCCCAGGTCGTACCGGATGCCAAATCCCTCGAGCGTCGAACGGTCGACGAGGATGATTTTCGCCTTGATGTTCACCTGCGGCTGCCGGATATCGAGAGTCTTGGCGTACGCCTCGAGCGGGTCGAGGTTGGCGCGAATGTCCGTCACGCTGACGCTATTGGTCAGTGTATCGGCGGTCGCCGTGCCCCTCGTGGGGCAGGTTCCGCTGGTGACGACCGTCGTCTGCGTGGCCGGAGCCGTGGGTTGCTGCGCCACAGGAACGGCTGCCGGCGGGGCATTGGGATTGGCGAATCCACCGGCCGCTGGCGTCGTGGTTTCGGCGGCGGTCGTCGTCGTCGTCGGGCAGTCCCGTGACAGGCGCGCCGTCAACATCGGCGCGATCGTCGCGGCGCTGGTGTAGTTGAAGCGGATGGTCCGCGACTCCAACGGCTCGGCTCGCGCCGTCTCCGCGGTCTGCTGGTGGATGCTCGTGAAGCTGTTGACGGTGATGATGCCGTACTCGTCCTGGACCGCGTCGAAGCCGTTCAAGTTGAGAATCGCCCGGAGAGCGACATCCCACGGAACGTCATTGATGCTGGCGCTGACGTTTCCTGTCACGCTCTTGGACGCCAGAATCGAATGACCGCTGTAGTCGCTGAAGATCTTGAGGACCTCGACGATCGGAGTGTCTTCGAAGTTGATCGTGATCCGGCGCTGCTGCGACTGAACCTGGAGGTTGGTGAGCCGCCTTCCGTTGACCCACATCTCCGCGGTTTCGGCGGCACCAGACCTCGGGGCGGCCGGCTTGGCCGCGACGGTGGCTTTGGTCGTGTATTTCGGGGCGGAAGGACGTGGGGACGCATCGTCCCGCCGAGCCAGGCTCGGCGCCGACGCCGGGGAGACGGCCGCCAGCGCCGCGTTTACGTAGCCGACCGCCCACGCGGGGAGGTTGCTCGTCGATCCCTCGACGCTGATGCGTATGCCCGCCGCCTCGCGAGTGACGCGATAGCGGTGCGGCGCATCGAGCGTGACCACGACCCGTACGACACCCGGTTTGAATTGCGCATAGTGAACGTTGACGATCCCGCCGCGCGCGGCGTGATCGTACGACTGGCCCCGGGCGAGCCCGAGGCTCGCATGGGAAATATCGACGACGATCTTGTCGGGACCGCTGAGCGTGAAGTCTTTGGTCGTGACATCGCCGCGCACACCGACGACGACGTCGACGCGCGCCGAATCGGCGCGCACGATGAGCGACAGTACCGTACCCTCCGTGGCGACCCGATCGGTCATCGGAGCGGCGGCGGGACTTCCGATACTTCCCAGAGCAACCGTCACGGCGGCAAGAACACGAAGCGTGATCATCGTCCCCTCACTTTTGTCATATCGCGAAGCTGGAGCGAGTCCAGCCTGGTCGTTCCGAATTCTTCGATTGTGAACACCACAACGTTTGGCCGGATGCTTGCGACCCGCATTCGACCGAGCTTGCTGCCGACGCGGACGCTCAGCTGCTTACCGGCATTCTTGTCCTGCAGCAGCGCGACCGACCGACCGGGCTCGTCGACCACCGTCGCGATGATCTTGAGGTCGCTCAGAGTCGGACGCAGATCGGTCGTCGTAAGCAACGACAGGAATGGATCTCGGCGACCGGCCTGGTCGTACGAGAAGACCTCCCGCATGATGACCAGCGGCTTGCCAAGCGCCGTGTCACTCGTCACAGCGTTTGGCCGGACTGTCGGGCCGGCCACGCCCGGGGCCCCCGGGCGCCCTATTGGAGCGACCTTGGTTCCCGGCGCAGCGGTATTCACCTGCTGCGGCGGCGGGGCCGTCTTAGTCGGTGGCGCCGTCTTGGTCAGTGCCGCGGTCGTCTTGGCCGGTGGCGCGGCCGTCTTCGTCGGCGGCGTTGTCACCGGCGGCGTCGCCGTTTTCGTCGGACCCGACGACGCAGTTTGAGCAGGCGCCGATGCCGTTTTCGTTCCGGTCGCGGCGCCCTTCGCGGTAGCTGACGGCGCGGCGGTCTTGCCGGTCGTCGCGGCATTCTTCGTCTGCGCGGGTGCACCGGCGGTCTTTGCCTGCGTGACGGGCGGAGGGACGGCCTTCTTCGTCGCGGTCGCCACGACCTTGGGCTGTGGCTCGCGAAGATGAAGGAAAATGAGCACGCGGTCCAGGAGGCTGGGTTCTGCCAGCGGCGCCGCTGCCGTCTTGGTTTTCACGGTTGACGCAGACGCGTTTGCGGCCGGCGCCTTTGTCTGCGCGGACGCAGGGGCGGCCGTCTTCGCCTGCGTTGACGAAGCCGTTTTGGTCTGCGTGGGCGCAGCGGTCTTTCCTTGCTTCGGCGCCACAGTCTTCGCCTGCGCGGGCGCGGCCGTTTTTGCCTGTGTGGGGGCGGCAATCTTCGTCGACGGCGGCTGGACGATCTTCGTCGCCGAAGGTGGAACGGTCTTCGTCACCGGAGGTGGAACGGTCTTCGTCACCGGAGGTGGAGCGGTCTTCGTCGCCGGAGGTGGAACGGTCTTCGTCGCCGGAGGTGGAGCGGTCTTCGTCGCCGGAGGTGGAACGGTCTTCGTCGCCGGCTTCTTTGACGTGTCTTGCGTCGGCTGTTGGGCGAACACGCCGGACGCGCCGACGAAGACGAATCCGCCGGCGGCGACGCAGCGGCGCAACGCCACGCTCAGCGGCGACATGGCGCGAGTCATTTCGCCCCCGGTTTGGTCGCGCTTGGAGTCGGAACGGACGCGGCAGGCGGGGCTGGTAAGGCGGTCTTCGCCACGTAGGTGATCACACCGAAGTTCACCTTGACGAAGGTCTCGTTCTGTTTTGGCCGCCGCGACTCCGTGGGGGCTCCAGCCACTACCATGACGTTGATCGGCGAGATGATTCGCGGAAACGACGCGATTTTGGTGAGCAGCTCGGCGACCTTGTGATAGGGACCGATGACGCCGAACCGATACTTCACCATATCGAAGTCTTCGCCGGGAAGGATGCCATCCGGGGCGAATTCGGCCACATCGAGTCCGACCTCGCGGGCCGCGGTCGAAATCGCGTCGACCATGGCGGGAACTTCGTTCGACGTCGGCACCAAGCGTCGCAGACCGGACAGCTCACTGGTGAAGCGGTCGGCCTCGGCCCGCAGCTTTGCTTCAGCGCCACCGGCGATCTCTTTCTTGATGCGTCCGTTCGACGCCTCGAGCGAGTCGGCGTGCACGGCAACGACGTTGATCGCAACCTGCGCGTCGCTCCACACGAGGTACCAATACAGGCCGGCAGCGACCACAAACAAGCCCATGATCGCGAGCGCGTTCTGACCCTTCTTGTCTAGCGGAGGCATCGCCATGTCAGCGCACCGTCATGACAAGAGGGACCCGGTGCAAGGCGGTCGTGTCGGGCCGCCTGAATCTCATCGATAGCGTGAACTGATACGCCTCCTTGCCTTGTTCGCTTCCGGGATCCGCTCTCTCGACGGCGACGTCACTCAGAAACGGAGACTGGGAGAGGTCGCGCATGAACCTCGTCAGCGCCTGGATATCCACCGTCCGCCCCGTGACCCGGACGGCGACCTCGTCCTTCGGGATCGCGGTCGGCAAAGACGGCGGCTTGGGTTTCGTGGTCGGGGCCGGGACCTTGGATGATGAATCTCGCGGCGGAGCCGGCTTCTCCTTAGGAGCAGCAACGACGTTGTTCGCCCCGGCGGGCGAACCGGCGAACTGCAGGTTCGTAATCCAGGTGTAGTTCGGCAGCGCGCGACTGACTTCGTCGAGGATGTGCGGCCAGACATAGCGATCTTCGTCGATCGAATGAATCAGGTTGACCTGGCGAAGCAGCGTATCGCGCTTTGCCGCGAGGCGCGCTCGCTCGAAGACAATGCCCGCGTACCGCGTCGAGTCGTCGAGACCGGTCAGGAGCCGCGACTCCGCCGTTTTTCTGTCGCTCGCCTGCTTCAGATACATGAAGGCCACGGCGCCCAGCGTGAGTGCGCTGACCACCACCGCGCCAATGACCCATGGGCTGCCGAATTTGGCGAGTCCGGCCGTAAGTGCGGCAAAGTCGATCGACGATCGGGCGACCGTCGCCTTCTTGCGGGCGCCACCCGGGAGGAGATTGATCTCGATCATGGTGTCGGAAGGCGAGGATGCGCCAATGGTCCGGAACTCTCTGAGCGGATCATGCGACCTGCCGGAGCGCGAGACCGATCGGGAGCATCAACAGCGGCGCGATCTCATCTGTGACGAGCGATTCGAGAGCGCCGTCACGCACCTTCAAGTTTGCCATCGGGTTCGCGAGGAGCGCAGCAACGCGAATGCGCTCGCCCAGCTTGTCGTTGAGACCGGGAATGCGTGCGCCCCCGCCGCAGGTATAGACCTGCTTCAGCTCCGCGCCGCGGCTGCTCTGCTGGAGGAATGCGACGGCCCGTTCCACGCCGACGGCAATCTCTTCGACGCGAGTCTCGAGCACCGCATCGATGTGGGGCGACTTGTCGAACCCTTGCAGGAGCGCTTGCGCCTCTTCGACGCTGAGACCCCGCTCACGCATCAGATCCTCACGCAGTCGGCGCGTTCCGACGGCGATGTCGCGAGTCAAGATCGGCACACCTTCGTCGAGGATGTTGACCGTCGTGACGTCATTTCCAATGTTGAGCAGCCCGACGATGCCCGTCATCGCGTCGGGGTGATTGACCTCGAAGCCATTGTGGAGCGCGAAGGATTCGATATCGACGATCGCGGCCGCGAGGCCAGCCTCGGAGAGCACCCGAAGCTTCGATTCGATCAGCTCGCGCTTCGCGGCGACCAACAACACGCTCATCTCCGGCGAGTCGCCATGAGGATCGAGCGTTTGATGATCGAGCTCCACCGACTCGACGTCGAAGGGTACGTGCTGCTCCGCTTCCCAGCGCAGCAGCTCACGGAGTTGCTGCTCCTTGACGCGCTCGACCTGGATCTTCTTGATGATCACGTCGCGTCCGCCGACCGCGATCACGACGTACTTCGATGTGACACCCGCGTTGGCGAGCGCCGTCTTGATCGCATCGGCCACGATGCCGGGATCCATGACCTCACCTTCGACGATCGCGTCAGCCATCAGCGGTGCAATTGCCACGCGCACGAGCTCTGGCTCTTTTCGCGAATGGTCAATGACGGCGACCTTGATCAGCCCTGAGCCGATGTCGAGGCCGACCGTGACTTTCTTGCGACCGAAGGAGAATGCCATGGGGGATCAGACGGGAGGAACTTCGACAGCTGCTTCCTTATAAGACGACCGACATACGACGAGCGAGCGTGCCGGGCCCCGAATGCTCGAGGCAGGACCACCTGCTGACCGCAGCCGCGTCGGGAACACGACCCAGGGGGGTGCAAGTAACAGACGGTTCCCGCAACGCAATGTCACAGAAGGCGATCCGGGCCCACACCTAAACAGCTCAACAGGGGCTCAGACGCCTTCGCTCAATAGATCTCAGCCCAGGGCCGGCCGGACACCGGGCGAGGGATAACTGCCGACCTGAGAACCGTTTGCGTAATGCAGACGCTCGGTCGAAAAGTGAACTGATGGGTGACGTCCAACGCGGCCTGCTGGCCAATTCCGTTTGGGCCGGAGCGCATCGTCCCTGACACCTCTGCTCCAGCGACGCTTGCAGTGATTCCGCCTCGCGCAAGAACGATCCCGGCAAACGAAACCGGTCCGGCCAGCGTGAGCCGCCCATCGACGATTAACACGCCCTGGCCGACGCCGCCGACCAACGTCAGGTCGCCAATCGCGTGAACGATACCTGACTGTGCCTGCGCTGACGTCCCGGCCGCCAGCACCACGTCCGGGGACGCCGCAAGTGTCGCCATCGAGAGATCTCCGATGTGCAGCAGGAACGACGTATCGGCCGCCGACGCGCTACGCTGAACTGTCAGTGACGGCGGCAGGCCGTCGGTCGACGTGAGCGTCGCGCCAGGACCGATCATGAGATCGGGAGCAATGGGGGCGCAACCCGGCGCCGTATCACGAGCCACCGTGAAAAGTCGTGACAGCGATGCGTCGCCAGCAACGAGAAGCGGAGGCAACGAATCGGCTCGCGGGACCGAGAGTCGCGCCACCATGTTTTGCCGGCGAGGCGCGCTGTCAACGGTCACGGCCTCGGCAACGATCCAGAACAGCTCGGAATCGAGCCGCGTCACAGTGACGGCGGCAGTCGCCGGACTGCCGGGAACCGGGACGTCAATGCGCCGAGAGGAATCGGCGCCCAGGGATGATAGACCAAGCTGTCGCCATTCGATGAGGGCCGTGGCGAGTGCGTAGGACGCCGCTGCGTCGAGCCTGGCGTCGCGCGTCGCGAGGGCACTGCCCTGATCGAGCCTCGTCGTGACCGACAATGTCGCGACGGCAAGAATCGCGAGCAGGCCCATCACGGCCAGGACGGCCACCAGTGCCATTCCCCTCCGCGCGGCGTCGGTCATCGCCGTCGATTTCGAAGTGCGATCGATGTGATCGTGGTGCCCCTGACACCGATCGCATGCGTGAATTGTCCCGGGAGAGCCGAGTCGACGGAAAACGCCACCTGAATAACGGCGATGTCGCGCGTTGTCGAACTACCGCTCGAGATGGCGACCCCGGCGCTGTCATAGTATCGGAAGGCAACTCCCCGGGCCGCGGCAGAGATGAAGGGCCCGCTCACCGGTTGAATGATGTTGAACCGGAGCGTTCCGGGATTCCAGTCGCGAGCGCCCAGATACCACTTGCCGTCCGACGCGCGATAGATGCTGTATTTCCAGGAGCGTGTGATCCGAACGGGCATGCCCTTGGCCGGCGGCACCGGCAGGGCCACCCGAAGCACGAGGGACTGGAGCGAGGCGCGACTCGGCCACGGAGCGACGCCACCGATCAGGCAGCTCGTCGTCGAGTCTATCACACCGGCGATCGACTGCGGCGTCCACGCCTCGCCCGCGCCGACCTTCGCCAACCACCACGCCGTATCTCCGGCAACCGGCCGCTCGAGAATCGACGAGAGGCGCGGCGGGCCCGTGCCGACGGGAGCGAGAACCAGTGACCCGCGGCCCGAATCGCAGACCACTGCGGTCGCGATCGTCGCGCGGAACTCCAGCGAGGTATCGCGCGCGCCTCCTGGCGGAATGTCGCCCTCGCCGGGTGCAATCGAGCGAAGAGCCACCGGGACCAGAGCCGTTGCCTGATCGAGTTGCTCGAGCCGTTCGGTGGCGGCGACGACATCGCGGTGAAAGCGCTGCTGGCGAAGACCAACCGAGGCGACGAGGGTGATCACGATCGCGCTCAACGTCAACGCAACCAGCATTTCAAGAACCGTGTATCCGCGCGCGCCGTTCAACACAGTCGTCGTGCACGGAGCGCGAGATACTCTGGCGTGCGCCCCTCGATGCGGATGGAGTCGAGCAGTTCCTGGCCGCCGCCCGTCGCTGCGCTGATCCACCGCTCGGTGACACCCGGCTCGAGCGTCGTCGAGCCCCCTGACGCCGAGGCGCAGGAGCCGGACGTCAGCGACTCCAGTCGGCTCATGGCGGCGATCGCGGCCCGATTCCGGCGCCCCGCTTCGCCGACGCGGCGCGCAGCGACCGCGCTGACCGCCGCGAGCGAGAGCAGCGACATGTCGAACAGGAGCAGAGCGACGAGCAGCTCGACGAGCGTGGCGCCGCGGCGGCATCGGACCGCAGTCGAGGAGAATAGGACCGGCGGGAAGTGCATGCCACAGTCTGGCGCTCCGTCCCGAAATCACTGGCATCATTCGACGGCAGATCGCAGCGAATAACCGCGACGCCAGGTCTGCAAACACGAAGGGCCGGATCCGAAGATCCGGCCCTTCGCACTACTCAGCAAACTTTAGCGGCAAACCGGCTCGCCTTCGCCAGCACCCGCGAAGACCGGGTTCGTCGTCGCCACCGCGATTCCGCAGCTGACGCCGGGAAGTTGCGGGTGAAGCAGC
>WNFI01013013.1_pt1 | contig 20073 bp, 17 predicted proteins | sample 5400471 | NCBI WGS metagenome assembly WNFI01 (sample SAMN13153348, study PRJNA577476) | soil metagenome | isolation source: 100 cm saprolite on Douglas fir-dominated hillslope | place: USA:California | collected 2013-09-17
CGCTAAAAAGCGCTTCAAAGTGACTGCCACCGGCAAAGTGATGGCCGCCCACGCCGGCAAGCGCCACGGCATGATCAAGCGGACCAAGAAGCAGATCCGTCAGCTGCGCGGCACCCGCGTGCTGTTCAAGACCGATGGCGACAACGTCAAGAAATATTTCTTGCCGAACGCCTGAGAGCGCGACCAGGCCGCTTGCCGCGGCCGTTTCATCAAGCCGCGTCCGCGCGGCTGTTTGCTACCCCTTTTTCAGATGAAGGAGATCAGTCATGGCTCGCGTCAAACGCGGTGTGACCTCTCACGCCAAGCACAAGAAAGTCTACAAGGCCGCCAAGGGTTTCTACGGCCGCCGCAAGAATACCATCCGTACCGCGAAGCAGGCGGTCGAGAAGGCCGGCCAGTACGCCTTCCGCGATCGCAAGCGCAAGAAGCGCACCTTCCGCGCCTTGTGGATCCAGCGCCTCAATGCCGCGGTGCGTCCGCTCGGCATGACCTACAGCGTCTTTATCAACGGCCTTGCCAGGTCGGGCATCACGGTGGACCGCAAGGTGCTGTCGGATCTCGCCATCCACGAGCCGGCGGCATTCCAGGCGATCGCTGAAAAGGCCAAGGCCGCACTGGCGGCGTAAGGCGTCGCCCTATTTCTACTCTGCGAAGTTCTTGAAGCTGTCATGGCCGGGCCAAAGCGCGAAGCGCGTCTTCGCACCAAATGTCCCGGCCATCCACGTCTTCTTTCTCTCGCGCGCGGTAAGACGTGGATGCCCGGCCCACAAGGCTTGTGCTCGGGCCAGCCGAGCTGGACCCGAGTGCCGGGCATGACGGGCTAGGGGCACCGGCTTGGCATCCTAGTCAAAAGGGATTGCCATGACCGACCTTGCTAAACTTGAATGCCAAATCCTCACTGACATCGCCGCTGCAAGCGACGAAGTCGCGCTCGAAGCCGTGCGCGTTGGCGCACTCGGCAAGAAGGGCTCGATCTCCGCACTCCTTGCCACCCTCGGCAAGATGTCGCCGGACGAGCGCAAGACCGAGGGCGCCGCCATCAATCTCGCCAAGGACAAGGTCACGCAGGCGCTGACCGCGCGCCGCGAGATTCTGAAATCCGCCGCCCTCGACGCGCGGCTGGCATCCGAGACCATCGACGTCACGCTGCCGCTGCGCGACACCCCCGCCGAGCAGGGCCGGATTCATCCGCTCAGCCAGGTGATGGACGAACTCACCACGATTTTCGCCGATATGGGCTTCGCCATCGCCGAAGGTCCTGACATCGAGACCGACGATTACAATTTCACAAAACTGAATTTTCCCGAAGGCCATCCGGCGCGGGAGATGCACGACACCTTCTATTTCAATCCGAAACCAGCCGGCTCGCGCCTGCTGCTGCGCACCCACACCTCGCCGGTGCAGGTCCGCACCATGCTGACCCAGAAGCCGCCGATCCGCATCATCTGTCCGGGCCGCACCTATCGCAGCGACAGCGACCAAACCCACACGCCGATGTTCCATCAGGTCGAGGGCCTCGTCATCGACAAGACGTCGCATCTCGGCCATCTGAAATGGATCCTGCACGAATTCTGCAAGGCGTTCTTCGAAGTCGACCACATCAACATGCGATTCCGGCCGTCGTTCTTTCCATTCACCGAGCCATCGCTCGAGGTCGATATCCAGTGCCGGCGCGACAAGGGCGAGATCCGCTTCGGCGAAGGCGAGGACTGGCTGGAGATTCTCGGCTGCGGCATGGTGCATCCGAATGTGCTGCGCGCCTGCGGCATCGATCCCGACATCTATCAGGGCTTTGCCTGGGGCATGGGCATCGACCGCATCGCGATGCTGAAATAGGGCGGCTCATCATGCAACGTCATCATCAATCAGGGATGACAGTATTATAAGCAGTCTATCGATCTGGCAAAGCATGCCCCCTCTCCCGCCTGCGGGGGAGGGTTGGGGTGGGAGCATTCGTGACGAGGAGGTCGCCATGGATGATCCGAAAGAGCCAACATGGAAAGTACCTTCCAGACTGCGCACCAACGCGCGCGCCCTTAGAAAGAATTCGACTGACGCCGAACGGCTGCTTTGGTCGGAGTTGCGCGATCATCGCCTGAACGGCGCCAGCTTCCGACGCCAGGTGCCGATCGAGACCTACATCGCCGACTTCATGTGTCATGCAGCCCGACTGGTGATCGAACTCGATGGCGGGCAGCATTTTTCTGATCATCAAGAGCAGGCAAACGCCACTGCACAAGCGACCAAAGGCTCGCAGCCATGAAATTCACCCTGTCCTGGCTGAAGGAACATCTCGACACCGACGAGCCGCTGGAAAAGCTCGCCGACAAGCTCACCATGATCGGGCTCGAGGTCGAGCACATCGACGACAAGGCCAAGGCGCTAAAACCCTTCACCATCGCCAAAGTGATTTCCGCCGAGCAGCATCCCAATGCGGATCGCCTGCGGGTCTGCATGGTCGAAACCGGCCTCGAAGCCGATAAGGGCGCGCCGGTGCAGGTGGTGTGCGGCGCGCCGAATGCGCGCGCCGGCCTCGTCAGCGTATTCTCGCCGCCCGGCACCTTCATTCCCGGCAAAAACATCACGCTCGGCGTCGGCACGATCCGCGGCGTCGAGAGCCGCGGCATGCTGTGCTCGGCGGCCGAACTGCAGCTCTCCGAGGATCACGACGGCATCATCGAACTTCCCGCCGATGCGCCGGTCGGCGCGGCCTACGCCGACTGGGCAGGGCTCGGCGATCCCGTGCTGGAAATCAATTTGACGCCGAACCGGCAGGATTGCACCGGCGTGCACGGCATCGCGCGCGATCTCGCCGCCGCCGACATGGGCAAGTTCAAAGACCCCGGCATCAAGCAGGTCAGGGGCGAATTCCCCTGCCCGGTGAAGGTGACGATCGAGGACGCCACGCTGTGTCCGGGCTTCGCGCTTCGCCTTGTGCGCGGCGTCAAGAACGGCCCGTCGCCGGAATGGCTGCAGAAGCGGCTGACCTCGATCGGGTTGCGTCCCATCAATGCGCTGGTCGATATCACCAACTTCATGACCTATGACCGCGCCCGGCCGCTGCATGTGTTCGACGCCGCGAAAGTCACAGGCAATCTCACCGTGCGCCGCGCCCGCGACGGCGAAACCCTGCTGGCGCTCGACGGCCGCACCTACACGCTCGACAGTGGCGTCTGTGTGATCGCAGATGAACACGGCGTCGAATCGCTCGCGGGCATCATGGGCGGCGAGGCCTCGGGCTGCTCGGAAGAGACCACCGACGTGCTGATCGAATCCGCGCTCTGGAACGAGATCAACATCGCGCAAACCGGCCGCAAGCTTGGCATCAACTCGGATGCGCGCTACCGCTTCGAGCGCGGCGTCGATCCGGAATTCATGCTGCCGGGGCTGGAGATGGCCACAAGACTGGTGATGGAGCTGTGCGGCGGCACGCCGTCGGAGATAACGGCCATCGGCAAGACCCACGCCGACGACCGCGTCATCGATTTTCCGCTCACCGAGGTGAAACGCCTTGCCGGCATCGATGTGCCGCTGGTGGAGATGCGCCGGATCCTCGGCCATCTCGGCTTCATGATGGCCGGCTCCGGGCCGGTGGTGAAAGTCGCGGTGCCGTCATGGCGTTCCGACGTCCACGGCAAGGCCGACATCGTCGAGGAAATCGTCCGCATCGTCGGCGTCGACAAGGTGCCGATGACGCCGTTCGAGCGCGGCGACGCGCCGCGCAAGCCGATCCTGACGCCGATCCAGCTGCGTACCCGCCGCGCCAAGCGCGCGCTCGCGGCCCGCGGCCTGGTCGAAGCGGTGACGTGGTCGTTCATTGCCAAACCGCACGCCGAATTGTTCGGCGGCGGCCAGAGCGAGCTCGCGCTCGCCAATCCGATTGCGGCTGATCTCTCCGACATGCGGCCGAGCCTGTTGCCGGGTCTTGTCGCCGCGGCGCAGGCGAACGCGGATCGCGGCACCTCCGATTTGGCGCTGTTCGAAGTCGGACAAATCTTCAAGGGCGACCAGCCGGATCAGCAATTGATCGCGGCGTCTGGTGTGCGTCATGGTTTTGCGTCCTCGAATGGCCTGGGCCGGCACTGGTCGGGCACGGCTACCGCAGATGCGCTCGACGCCAAGGCCGACGCGTTCGCGGTGCTGGCTGCCGCCGGCGCGCCGATGCAGGCGCTGCAGATCGTCCCCGGCGGCGCGGCGCAAGGTGTATCCTGGTTGCATCCCGGACGTTCCGGCACCATCCAGATCGGTCCGCAGAATATTCTCGGCTATTTCGGCGAGCTGCATCCGCGCACGCTGGAAGCACTCGGCGCCGACGGGCCGCTGATCGCGTTCGAGGTGATCCTCGACCGCATCCCCGACGCCAAACAGAAGCCGACCCGCGCCAAGCCGCCGCTGGAGCTGTCGCCGTTCCAGCCGGTATCGCGCGATTTCGCCTTCATCGTCGATCGCGGCGTCAAAGCCGTCGACATCGTTCGATCGGCACAGGGCGTCGACAAGAAACTGATCAGCGCCGTCACCGTGTTCGACGTCTATGAAGGCAAGGGCATCGATGAGACCAAGAAATCGGTCGCGATTGCCGTGACGATGCAGCCGCGCGAGAAAACCCTGACCGATCAGGAGATCGAAGCCGTTGCCGCCAAGATCGTGGCCGAGGTGACGAAGAAGAGCGGCGGCGTGCTGAGGGGATAAGCGTTCCTGTAGCCTAAGGGCCCCCACCCCCACCCCCGACCCTGCCCCGCAAGCGGGAGAGGGAGCACGCTGCGGTGCGTGGTGGCGACGTGCGTAACACGGAAATGTGGGCTCGCCTTTACAGAAGCCCGATGGAGCCACCGGGTCGCGCGAACGCGCGCCCGCACCCCGGATTGCGCTCCGCTCTACAAGCTGCAGATGTAGCGACTCTTGGAGAGAGGCTCGCTATCGCGTCCCCGGCCCGCCCGGCAGCCACGAGCGCTGCCGCCGCTCTGGCTTTCGCGCTGGCGCCGCAGGCGCGGGCTCCTTGATTGCGCCGATCTTCTTCAACGCCGCGTCGGCCGCGCGCTCGCCGCTCTCCCAGGCGCCGTCAACGGTGCCCCACAGCGTCTCATGGGTCGCCTCGCCCGCAAGAAACACGCTGCCGACCGGCTCCATCAAGATCCGCCGCGAGCCCTGCCCGCCGGGCGCCGCGGCGGACATGGCGCCGAGCACGAAGGGTGCCGCGTTCCAGCGCGTCGCGCTGGTGCGCTTGACCGCCGCCGCGACATCGCTGCCGAACAATTTCGTCAGCCACTCCACGGCAAACGCCACCATCGCGGCCTCGCCCTGCGCGGAGAGATCGCGGCCAAATGAGCCCGCGACGTCGATCGAACACAGCGACGACGCCCCCACATTCGCCAGCAGAACCGCGGTCCGCGGCCCGCTGCTCTGCTCGATGATGACCTCGTCGCGCGCGAGCCCGAGCGGATTTCCGGAGAGTTGCAACGCAATGTGATCATAGCTGCCGAGGCTCAATTTCGCGGCTGCATCGAGCTGGCGCTTGGGCAGATCCGGCGTGAATTTGATGCTTCCTGCGGCGAGCATGTTGGATGAGGCGGTAACGATGGCAGCGCGGGCGGCGATGCGGCCGGCCGGCGTCTCGACCGTGACCTCGCGTCCACTCCAGGTGACGCGGGTCGCAGGCGTCGCGAGCGCGACCGGGACCGCTTCGGCAAGCTTGACGATCAGCGTGCCGAGCCCCAGGCGGCAGCCGACCGCCGCATTGCGGTCCTGGGCGCGAACCTGGTCAATCGCGGAAAGATCCTTCAAATCCTTTCCGGTCGCATAAGCGCCGAGCACGAATTCCACCGTTGCCGCCCAATCGCCGAGGTCCTTCGGCAACGCCGTCGCGCAAGCCATATCGGCCTTGCGGGCAAGATCGTCGATGGCGCGGTTGGCGCGAACCAGCGTGGCGAGAAAATCCTCGGTTTCGCCGGCGCGCGCATTGCGGCGGCCGACCCGGATCTTTTGCCCCAGTGGCGCCGGAAAGGTCTCCAGCCCTGTGCTGCGGGCCAGTCTGATCAACGGGTTGGTGGTCTCGGGGTTGTGCAGCCACCGCGCGCCGCGATCGAACGGCACGGCGAATGTCGCGGTATCGGTGAGGCAGCGGCCGCCGATCCGGTCCGACGCTTCAATCACGACAACCTTGCGGTTGGCCGAGACGATACGCCTCGCTGCGGCAATGCCGGCAGCGCCGGCGCCGATCACGACAATGTCAGCCTCGCGCGGCAATGCCACGGCCATGGCCCGTCGACTGAGAGCGGGTGCCAAGGCAAAGGCCGCGGACGCCGATACGAAAGCGCGGCGCGTAATTGTCATGTCATGGTTTCCGAAACTTTGAACGTCCGTGTGGTGGTTCAGAACTTTTCTTTCGCCTTCGCTGCCACTTCGTCAAGACGAGTTCTGAGCCAAAACCGCACTGGAATCATGGATTTCCGGCGTCTTTTCGAATTCGAAATTCGCCACAACAGCGCCTCGATTTCCGCGAATTTCGGATTCGAGACAGCGGCAACTTGCCGTATCAAACGGGGCGCGGCAACCATCATGGTTACGCAATCGTGATTCGAGTGCGGGAGCGATGAACTGAATTGCAATGGGTATCGACCATGATATGGACAGGGGAAGCGGTCAGAACGAACCGCAGGGGAGAGCATCATGGGCGTCGTGCTCGATACGGTCGGAAAGCTGATTGCCGGCTACCTTCAAAAGGAGGTGCCGGGTTACGAACCGTTCACGCCGAGCGATCCGGAACATCTGCGCAGCGTGGTGCAGGCGGGCGATGTTCTGCTGGTCGAAGGCAACAACCGGGTTTCCGGCATCATCAAATATCTCACGCAATCGACATGGTCGCACGCGGCGCTGTTTGTCGGGCCGATCGAAGGCGCATCGGAAGCTGACGGCGAGCCCCATGTTCTGATCGAGGCGAATATCGGCGAGGGCGTGACGTCGGTGCCGCTGTCGAAATATTTTCCCTATCACACCAGGGTCTGCCGTCCGGTGGGACTGTCCTATGAGGACCGCACCACGGTGTGCCGCTACGCCATCAACCGGATCGGCTTCGGCTATGACACGAAGAACATCCTCGACCTGATGCGCTATCTGTTTCCGCTGCCGATACCGCAGCGCTGGCGGCGGCGCATGATCGCGTTCGGTTCCGGCGATCCCACCAAGATCATCTGCTCGGCGCTGATCGCGCAGGCGTTCGACGCGGTCCGTTACCCGATCCTGCCGAAGATCACCCGGGCCGGCAGCCGGGCGGCACGGCGGGAAATCATGCACATCCGCGATTCATCGCTGTATATGCCGCGCGACTTCGACATTTCGCCCTATTTCGAAGTCGTCAAACCAACCATCGTGCGCGGTTTCGACTACACGTCCCTGCACTGGGCCGACAAGCAAAAGCCGCTCCGGGAGGTGGCGGACGCATTCGGTCCGTTTCAAGAGTCCGTCGAGGCGCCGCCGCTTGCTCCTGAAACGATTGACGAAGAAGCGCCGCTTTACCCTGAAGAAGTGACATTGATCGTGAAGAAGTGACATTAATCGCCGAAGCAGGAACCCTGGTGTAGCGCGTCACACTCACCGAGCATTTCACCGTGATCAACTATGTCCCGCGCCGCGGATCGGAACGCGTGAGGCCGCGCCAGCGACGGCCCGAACACGTTGCATGTACCGCCCTGTGGATGGCACGAAACCTTTCGTCTAAAGTCCGGACCCGAGCCAGGTCACGGCCGCCCATAGACAGGAAGATGAACATCATGGCCCTCAAGCCGCCGGTCGTTCCGGCCGCCTTCTTCGGCATTGTTCTCGGTCTCGCGGGTCTCGGCAACGCCTGGCGCGCGGCGCATCAGGTCTGGCAACTGCCTGCGATAATCGGCGAGGCGCTGATGGCGCTGGCGGCGATGGTCTGGGCCTTGCTGCTGCTGTTCTTCATTCTGAAATGGATCTTCGCGCGCGCAGACGCGCGCGGCGAAGCGTTCCATCCGGTGCAGTGCTGCTTCATCGGCCTCGTCGGCGTCGCCACCATGCTGATTGCGCTTGCCGCGCTGCCCCATTCGCGACTGACCGCAGACATCCTGTTCGCGATCGGCGCGGCCTTCACACTCGGCTTCGCGCTGTGGCGAACCGGCGTGCTCTGGCAGGGCGAGCGCGAGCATACCGCGACGACGCCGGTGCTCTATCTGCCCACCGTGGCCGGGGGCTTCGTCACCGCGATCGTGGCTTCCGCCCTCGGCTATCCCGACTGGGGGCAGCTCGCGTTTGGCGTCGCGCTGTTCTCGTGGCTGGCCATCGAGTCCATCCTGCTGCATCGGCTCTATACGGTGACGACCCTGCACTCGGCGCTGCGGCCGACCTTGGGCATTCAGCTCGCTCCACCGACGGTCGGCGCGGTCGCCTATCTCAGCGTCAACGGAGGCGTTCCCGATCTCGCCGCCCATGCCCTTGTGGGATACGGATTGATGCAGGCGCTGCTGCTGCTGCGCCTGTTGCCATGGATCATGCAGCAGCCGTTCGCCGCATCTTATTGGGGTTTCACCTTCGGCATCACCGCACTCGCCACCGCGCCGATCCGCATGGTCGGTCACGGCGATACCGGCGCGATCGCTCACCTGGCCCCGATCTTGTTCGTCGGCGCGAATATCGCGGTGGGTTTGATCGCGCTCGCGACGTTGCGCCTGATCATTCAGCGCCGCCTGCTTCCGCCAGCCGCTCCGGCTGTGCCGCTGCAACAGCAAGTCACGGCATGACTCACGCTCAGGTGCGGTTGGTCGCCCGTTTCGCAACCTGATCTGCAACGCGTGTCCTGAATCCAAAGTTGGTTCGACCCTCCATCCATTCCGCTGGTGGGGTTGAGCAGATTCGCCACGTTCCAGCCTGCCCTTGCCGAACGCAACGGGCGTCGCTACCTCTGCGAGAGCATTTTGACGGAGGATACCGCCCATGCTCGACGCCGTCGTGAAGGCGCTGGCACAGATCCTTTCGCCGCCGATGCGCGCCATTTTGTACAAGGCGATCGGGCTGGCGCTGGTGCTGATCGTGGTGCTGGCGATCGGCCTGCAGCGCCTGTTGAGCTGGTTCGCGGTGTCGGGGGAAAGCTGGGCTGAAGCGATGCTGGGTCCTGGTTTTCACACCCCGTTGAATATTCTGGCATGGATCGTCTCGATCGCCGCCGGTCTCGGCGTCGTGTTCGGCGCGGTATTCCTGATGCCGGCGATCACCTCGCTGGTGGCCAGTATATTCGTCGATGAGGTCGCCGATCATGTCGAGCGCGAACATTATCCGGCGGAGCGCGTCGGCACCGCGCTGCCGTTCGGCCTCGCCATCACCGAGGGCATCAAGACTGCGCTGCTGACGATCCTGGTCTATCTGATCGCGCTGCCGTTCGTGTTCGTGGCCGGCGCGGGCTTCATCGCATTCTTTATCGCGACGGCGTGGCTGCTCGGGCGGGAGTATTTCGAGCTCGCGGCGATGCGGTTTCGCACGCCCGCAGAAGCCAAGGCGATGCGCAAGCAGAATGCCGCGATTGTCTTCACCGCGGGGCTGGTGATCGCCGCCTTCGTCTCGATCCCGATCGTCAATCTCGCGACGCCGCTGTTCGGCATGGCGTTCATGGTCCACATGCACAAGCGAATCTCCGGACCGCGGCCGGAATTGATCGAACCGGCGCGCCGGGAAATTTCGGCGCGCTAATTTCCATGACCGGACGGCTGTCGCCGGCCTCCTCGAAGGCGCCTCCCGGCTAATCCGGCACAACTCCCGCACCATGGCCCGTAACCCCTCGCATCCCCTGACCAAAGCCGAAGCCAGGCGGATCTGGCTGCACGCCCAGCGGCTCGACAGCTCCGCGCCGTTCGGCGACGGGCCGGAGGCGACGGCTGCCGCGGTCGAGCATCTGGGCTATGTGCAAATCGACACCATCAATGTCATCGAGCGGTGCCACCACCATATTCTCTTCACCCGCATCCCCGCCTATCGGCGCGCGCATCTGCGTCAAGCCCAGAGCATCGACAAAAGCGTGTTCGAGTACTGGACCCACGCGCTGTCCTATGTGCCGACCAGGGATGTGCGGTTCTTCATCCCCGATATGAAGCGCCATCGGCGCGAGCCGCACGACCGGTTCAGTTCGGTCAAGCCGGCCGATCTGCGCAAGGTGCTGGGACTCATCAGGAAGGATGGCGCGCTGACGATCCGCGACATCGATGACGACGTGCTGGTGGACAAGGACCATCCCTGGGCCAGCCGCAAGCCGTCGAAGCGGGCGCTGCAGCTGGCATTTTACACCGGCGTGCTGACGATCAGCGAACGCAACGGCATGCTCAAAACCTACGAACTGATGGAGCGGCACTTCGGCTGGGACCAGCCGCCCAACAAGCCGCCGAAACCTGCCTCGGCGAAGGAAACGTCCGGCTATCTGCTCGACCGCGCCTTGCAGTCGCAGGGGGTCGTGAGCCTGGATTCGATCTGCCACCTCGATGCCCCAAGCAAACCGGCGATCCAGCAATTGATCGACGCCAGGGTTCGCCGCAATGAGCTGGTGCGGGTTTCGCTGCAGGGCGCGGGAAAGCTGGAGCATTGGGCGCGGCCCGAAGCAATCGAGAGCACCGGCGAAGCCGCTTCGGAGATAGTCCACATCCTCTCGCCATTCGACCCGCTCATCATCCAGCGCAAGCGGACTCATCTGTTCTTCGACTACGAGCATCGCTTCGAGGCCTACATCCCCAGGGAGAAGCGGCGCTTCGGCTATTTCGCCCTGCCTGTGCTGGTGGGTGATGACATCGTCGCCGCCATCGATCTCAAGACGGATCGCAAGAAGCAGACCCTGCTGCTGCAACAATGGAGCTGGGTTGGCAATCACCCGCGCAGGGGCTTGAAGCGTCGCATTGAGGAGGAACTGCACCGCTTTGAGCGCTTCCAACTCGCTGACGATTAAGCTTGCGGAAACCTGCAGGCTGCCGAGCAGCGCGGCACGCAGAGCCGGCACTCATAAAAGTTCGGTTTCTAAAGCTCGGTTCCTCGAAACGTCAGGCCGGGCATAATCCGCCGAGGTCTGCTATACCTCCTCCGACAATTCATCGTGGCGGCCGGCCAACGGCCGCATGGCGCGTATTCCGCAAAAGCGGATACCGATTTTGCGATCGGAACACGCGTTCTTTGGTGAAACACAGGGGAGGATGCATGCGAGACCATCAATGGTCCAGGCGCGACGTGTTCAAGGCATCGACGGCGCTGGCGGCGGGCGTGCTTTTTGCCGAGCCGCTCAAGGCCGCGGCACCGCCGCCGAGCGAGGTAACGCCGGCGTTGATCGACGCCGCGCGCAAGGAAGGCAAGGTTTCGTTCTACACCGCGCTGGAGCTCAACGTCGCGGAGCGGCTGGGCAAGAGCTTCGAGGCGAAATATCCCGGCATCGCGGTGCGTGTCGAACGCTCCGGCGCCGAACGGATTTACCAGCGCATCGCGCAGGAGCAGTCGAGCCGCATCAATGCGGTCGACGTCGCCAACAGCACCGACCCGGCGCACTATCTCGACTGGAAAAAGAATGAGTGGCTCGCGGCTTACGTTCCCGACGACGTCGCCAGACACTTCCCGGCGGATCAGGTCGACCCGGATGGAATGTACGCGACCTCGTGCGCCTGGCTCGAAGTCATCGGCTACAACACCACCCTGGTGAAGAACGAAGACGCGCCGAAGAGCTACGCCGACCTGCTCGATCCGAAGTGGCAGGGCAAGATCGTCAAGGGCCATCCCGGCTACAGCGGCGCGATCTTGACGGCGACCTTTGTCCTCAAGCGCGATCTCGGATGGCCTTATCTCGAGAAGCTTGCCCAGCAAAAGGTGATGCAGGTGCAATCGGCGGCCGATCCGCCGAAGAAGGTGCTGCTCGGCGAGCGCGCCATCATGGCCGATGGCAACGACTACAATCTCGTGCTGCTCAAGGATCAACGCAAGCCGGTCGAGGCCGTCTTCGCGGCCGAAGGCTCACCGCTCATCATCGTGCCGAGCGGCGTGTTTCGCAGCGCGCCCAATCCCAATGCCGCGCGCCTGTTCCAGAGTTTTCTGTTCAGCGCCGAGGTCCAGCAATTGCTGGTCGACGTGTTCGCCCATCGCTCGTTCCATGCGCTGGTCAAGGAGCGGCCCGGCCACGCGGCGCTGTCATCAATCAAATTGCTGAAGGCCGATCCCGCCGAGGTGCAGGCGCAGAGCGAAGAGATCAAAGCGCGTTATGCCAAGATTTTCGGGGTGTGATCAATTGCAATGCGCTGCCAGCAAGGGGCGACTGGAGGCAATCGCCGGATTGGGCTTGCCACCCTGACGCTTCACGACAATATCGTGCGCGTCGGCCTCAACTACCAATTCGATGGGACGGTCGTGGCGAAATACTGAGTATTCCCGACACCTGAGAAGTCTAGAGCCCCGGCATCGTCCGGGCTTTTTTGTGCCCGGCTCATACCGTGTCTTGCCTCCGTTGAGCGAGAGCACGCGGCACACCGAACGGCACCGGCGTGAACCGGCCGGGAGGCGCCCGGGTCATCAGGCTCACAAAGCCGATGGCGGCCATCGCAAGCCAGAATGTGAGCCAGAAACCATCGATATAGGCCAGCACGTTGGATTCGCGCTGCACCAGCGCCGAAAGCCAACCCAGCGCGCGCGCCGGCGCGGTTGCCGCGCCATGGCTGGCAAAACCTCCCGACAATTGCTTGAGGATTTGCGAAACGTCGGCGCTGCCGTTGGCGAGATGCTGGCCGAGAAAATTTGAATGGATCTGTTCGCGGACGCGCAGCCAGGTGCCCATCAGCGCCACGCCGATTTCCGCGCCGCCAAGCCGCATCACCTGGATATAGGCGGCGAACGCCGTCGCCCGGGTGAAATCCGAATTGGACAGCGCGATAATGATGATGGGCAGCAGCGTGAATGCCTGACCGATCGATTGCAGGATCACGATCGGTATGAAATCGCCCGGTGCCCAGTCGTGCGTCAGTTGCGTTCCGAGCAGGTTTGCCGCGGCGAAAGCGGACAATCCAACGACCAGCACGCCGCGCGGATCGAAATGCCGGAGCAGGAATATCGACACCGGCACCATCACCAACATCGGCAGCGCGCCATAGACCACCAGCAGCGTGCCGGTCTGTTCGGGGCGGAGCTGGCCGACGACGGCGAGAAAGTTCGGCACCAGCGACGAATTGGACAGGCTGGTGAGGGTGTAGAGAAGAATAACCACCAGCGCGAGCCCGACATTGCGCGAAAACAACACGCTGACATGTGCCCAAGGGTGACGAACGATGGTCTCGTTGATGAGAAAGGCGACGCACAGCAGTCCACCGCCAACCAGCAGCGCCATGACCGTGCCGGATTCCAGCCAGTCCAGACGATAGCCCTGATCGAGGCCGGCATAGATCATGGAGACGCCGGTACCCAGCAACAATATGCCGCCCCAATCGGCTTCGCGCAGCAATGTCCGGTTGACCGGCTCACGCGGCGTACCGAGGTAGACCATCAGTCCCATCAGCGGCGCGAGGACGACGCCCTGCCAGTACAGCCACTGCCATCCCCAATGCTCGACGTAGAAGCCGACCAGCGTTGTGCTGGTATCGAACGCGAAGCCGACCCGGATGGAATAGATCGCGATCGCCGGCAGCCACCATTTAATCGGCAGATTGCGGAAAACGATCATCAGCGTGGCTGGAACGAAGGTACCGAGCAGCATGCCATGGGCGATGCTGAGCGCAATCAGGGCGTCGTAGTCGCGGACGAACGGGATCACCAGCGAGACCACGGCATAAGCCAGACTCGGAATCCCGAGGATTCGGCGCAGGCCGAACACGGTCGCAAGCCAGGCCACCGCCGGCGCGATGAAAATCTGCGAGCCGATCGCCGAGGTCGAGAGCCACGCGCCTTCATCGAAACCGAGCGAAAAGGCGCCTCGGAGGTCCGGCAATCCGACCGAGGTCAGCCGGCTGTCGAAATTCGCAAGAAAAGAGCCGAGCAGCACGGCACCGACCGCGAACAGAGGCTGCGGCGCAACGCCGCCGCGCGAGACTGGGCCGCTGCCTTGCTGATCACTTTCCGCCATCCGTCCCTGCCTGGTCGGTATGAATTCGGGTCACGGCCGACATACCGGGCAGCAGGCGCTCCAGCAGCTTCTGCCCCTGGTCGATTTGAATCCTGACCGGAATGCGCTGAACCACTTTGGTGAAATTGCCGGTGGCGTTGTCGGGCGGCAGTAGCGCGAATTGCGAGCCGCTAGCGGGCGAAATTCGCTCGACACGGCCTTGCAGCGTTTCGTTCGGAAAACTGTCGATCGTCATGTCGACGGTCTGGCCGGGCCTGACGTTGGTGAGCTGCGTCTCCTTGTAATTCGCGATCACGTAGACGTTCGGCAGCGGCACGACATTGATCAGGTTGCTCCCTATATTCACATAGTCGCCCGGCTGCACCTGCCGCTCGCCGACCACGCCGTCGAAGGGGGCCGCGATTTTGGTATAGCCGAGCCGCAGGCGAGCGGCGGCCAGCGTCGCCTTGGCGCCAAGCAGGTCTGCGGTGCGTTGCTTCTTGGTCCCGGACAGCACTTCGAGCTGGTGGCGCTGCGCCGCGATCACGGCCTGGCTTGCGCGAACGTCGGCCTGCGCACGCGCGTAATCCGCGATGGCCTGTTCGAGTTTTTGCCGCGTGCCGGCTTCGGTCTGCGTCAGCGACTGTTGCCGCTCCTGCTCCTGACGGGCCTCGACCTCGCGGGCGAGCGCGGACAGGCGTTGCGCCTCGGCTTGCGCGATGGTGGCGTATTGCAGCTCAACCTGGTTATCGAGATTGTCAAGCGCCGCCTGGGCGCCGGCAACGCCCGCCTCGGCCTGAGCCACCTGCGCTTCGTAGTCGGCGGGATCGATCTGGATCAAGAGATCGCCGGCCTTGACGTGCTGGAAATCCCGCACCGCAACGGTGAGAACTTCGCCTGCAACGCGGCTCGACAACCGCGTCGTCTCGGCGCGAACGTAGGCGTCGTTGGTGGACTGGACGGTGGCATTTCCGACCCAGGCATCCCAACGCTGCGTCGCCAGGGCGATAAACCCGAACGCGACAAGCACGGCGAACAGAGGGATCGCCAGACGGCCCAAGCTGATGCGCGAGCCGGCGGGCGGCGGCTTTTGGGTTGGCGGCGCACCAGGAGACGCCGGCGCGGCGGGCGGCAATGCTGTCGCTCCGGCCTGAGCTGTGGCGGGGACCGCGCTTGTCTGATCCGTCTGAGTCAAGGATGCCCCTCCCGAGTCACTTCCGGCCCGACGATAGCGGTGACGATTCCGCACGGCTACCGCTCGATGCAAGCAAATTCGCCGTGATCAGTTCTTGCAGAAACAGTTCTTGCAGAATAGGGCCTCAGATCGTCTTTTCCGGCCAGCGGCAGAGATCGTTGATCAGGCAGACCTCGCAGCGCGGCTTGCGCGCGAGACATGTGTAGCGGCCGTGCAGGATCAGCCAGTGATGCGCGTGCTGCATGAACTCGGCGGGAATCACGCGCTCCAGCTCAAGCTCCACCTCGAGCGGCGTCTTGCCCGGCGCGAGGCCAGTACGATTGCCGACGCGAAACACGTGGGTGTCCACTGCCATGGTGTGTTCGCCGAACGCCATGTTGAGCACGACATTGGCGGTCTTGCGACCGGCGCCGGGAAGGGATTCCAGCTCGGCGCGGGTGCGCGGCACCTCGCCGCCGAAATCGGCGATCAGTTTTTCGGACAGCGCGATGACGTTCCTGGCCTTGTTGCGATAGAGCCCGATGGTCTTGATGTGCTCGCGCAGCTGGTCTTCGCCGAGCGCGATCATCTTCTGCGGCGCGTCGGCGAGCTCGAACAGTTTTCGCGTCGCCTTGTTGACGCCGGCGTCGGTCGCCTGCGCCGAGAGCACCACCGCGACCAGCAGCGTGTACGGGTTGAGATGCTCGAGTTCGCCCCTGGGTTCGGGGTTGGCTTTGCGAAAACGCGAGAAGGCCTCGTGGACCTCGGCCGAGGTCCAAGCTTTGGTCGATGCTTTTTTTGACGCTTTGGTCGATGTTTTGATTGCGGTTTTCGCCGCAGGCGCCTGCCGCAATTTGGCAGTGATTATCGTGGATTTGTTTGGCCGCGGGTTTGCCGCAGCACTGCCTTGAGATCTTTTGGCTATCTTTTTGGCGACTGTTTTCGGTTCGGAGGACGTTCTGCGGGTGATTTTCGACATGATCAGGATATACTGACACGCCATGACCCCAGGCAACGATTTTGATGATTCAGAATCGCAACCGAAATTGTTTTCGGCGCTGCTGACGCCGCACAAATCGTTGAATCGAACCGGCTTTCTGGTGCTGATGGGTCTCGTCAGCGTGGTCAGTTTCGCCGCCGGGCTGGGGTTCCTGCTGATGGGCGCCTGGCCGGTGCTCGGGTTTTTCAGCCTCGATGTCCTGGCCATCTACTGGGCGTTCCGGGTCAATTTTCGCCGCGCCCAAGCCACTGAGGAAATTACCATAACGCCGTCGGAACTGCGTGTGCGCCGGGTCAGTCATCGCGGCCATGTGGTGGAGTGGGTGCTCAATCCGCTCTGGGTGCAGCTGGATCGCAAAACCCACGCCGAGTTCGGCATCGAGAAGCTTTATCTGGTGTCGCGCGGCCGCCGGGTCTCGATCGCAAACTTTCTCGGCGCGGACGAAAAAGCGAGCTTTGCCAAAGCGTTAGCCGCCGGGCTACAAGCCGCAAAACGCGGTCCGACCTACAACCCGGTCGTGTGAGCTGCTGTCGGAAATCGGGTGGTTCGGGCCCAGCACTGCGCCTACATCGGATGCATGATGAACCTTGCCGTGAATGATCACCGCCTCGCCAAGCCGGGGGCCCAGGACGCCGCGCTGCGCGACTATGATTCGGTTCGGCGCGCGATTGCCTTCATCTCGGAACACTGGCGCGCGCAGCCGACCATCGAAGCGATGGCCGATGCCGCCAGCGTCACGCCCGACGAACTGCACCACTTGTTCCGGCGCTGGGCGGGGTTGACCCCGAAGGCTTTCATGCAGGCGCTGACCCTCGATCACGCCAAGGGCTTGCTGCGCGATTCCGCCAGCGTGCTCGACGCCGCGCTCGACTCCGGGCTCTCCGGCCCAGGGCGATTGCACGATCTGTTCGTCACCCACGAAGCGATGTCGCCGGGTGAATGGAAAACCGGCGGCGCCGGGATGATGCTGCAGTACGGATTTCATCCCTCGCCGTTCGGCACCGCGATCGTGATTGCCAGCGGCCGCGGCCTTGCCGGCCTTGCCTTCGCCGACCCCGGTGAGGAGCAGACGGCATTTGCCGACATGCGGCGACGTTGGCCGCGCGCGACCTTCGTCGAGGGCCATGCCGGCACGGCGGCGCTGGCGCAGCGTATCTTCGACACCAAACTCTGGCGTCCAGACCAACCATTACGGGTGGTCCTGATCGGCACCGATTTCGAGGTGCGGGTGTGGGAAACGCTGCTGAAAATTCCAATGGGCCGTGCGGTGAGCTATTCCGATATCGCCACCAACATCAGCCGACCCAAAGCATCCCGCGCGGTCGGCGCCGCGGTCGGAAAAAATCCGATCTCGTTCGTGGTGCCGTGCCACCGCGCGCTCGGCAAGAGCGGCGCGCTGACCGGCTATCACTGGGGCATCACCCGCAAGCAGGCGATGCTGGGCTGGGAAGCAGGGCAAGTGGGAATCCATTAGAGCGCAATCCCATCGAATTGAATCGAGATTGCGCTCAATGTTTTTGTGTTGTCGCGTTTTCTCCACGCGAACCGGAATCCACCCCCGGATCAAGTCCGGGGGCATGCTTCGCTTGAAAACGCTCTAGATGCGAGCGCGATCGTTCTCGACTGAATCACGATCGCGCTCGCGCTCCAGGTTTTTGATTGAGCATGATCTTTTCGGAAAACCCGCGCCCACCCTCGGATCAAGTCCGAGGGCCGCGCCAGCCACGCGCAGCATCCGTCACCCGTCCAGCCGTTTCCAGAACACCGCGGTGTCGCAAGGCCGGCCATCCGGAAACAGCGCATAGTCGGGGATGATTCCGGCGCGCGTCCAGCCGGCTTTCGTATAGAGGCGATAGCCGTTTTCGCCCGGCACCGTATCCAGGACAAGAAGCCAGCGGCCACGTCGCCTGGCTTCCTCCTCCACCTGAACCATCAATGCGGCGCCGACGCCGCAGCCACGGGCCGATCGATGCACCAGCAATTTCTTGATATCGGCACGATGCGGCTGATTGGGCGGCGTATCCAGCCCGAGCTGTACCGTGCCGACAATCCTGCCGCCCAGCCGCGCTGCCAGCAACACGGTGTCCCCAGACGCGACCGACGCCGCGACCTTTTGAAAAAATGCCAGCGCGTCGGCATGCGAGAAACGGCGACATGAAGCTGACGCTGGCGCCGCCCTCGACACAATCGACCAGCACCGCCGCGAGCTCAATCAGCGCTGTGTCGGCAACCGGCGCATCGAGAACCGCGATTTCAGCGCCTGTGCTCAAGCCGCCAGATCGAGCTTCGACGCCACCGTGGCATCGGCATTGAGCCGATAGATGATCGGCACGCCGGTGGCGAGTTCGCGCGCCAGAATGCCTTCCGGCGTCAACTTCTCCAGCACCATGATCAGCGCTCGCAACGAATTGCCATGCGCCGCGACCAAAGTGCGCTCACCACGCAACACGCAGGGCAGGATTTCCTGCACATAATAAGGCAGCGTGCGCGCCAGCGTATCCTTCAAGCTTTCGCCCCCGGGCGGCGGGACATCATAGGATCGGCGCCAGACATGAACCTGCTCCTCGCCCCATTTCTTGCGGGCGTCGTCCTTGTTGAGGCCGGACAGGTCGCCGTAGTCGCGCTCGTTGAGCGCCAGATGTTTTTTGACCGGAATCCCGCTCTGACCCAATTCCGCCAGCGCCAGATCGAGGGTGTGCTGCGCGCGCCTCAGCACCGACGTAAACGCAACATCGAATACCAGTCCCTGCGCCTTGAGCCTGCGGCCGGCGTCTTTCGCCTCCGCGATCCCCTTCTCGGTCAGGTCAGGATCTTTCCAGCCGGTGAAAAGATTTTTCAGATTCCATTCGCTCTGGCCGTGACGCACAAGCACAAAAAGGCGGTCGCTCATTCTGGTTTCCGTTTTCGATTCTAGAGCGCGATCGTATCGATCGCGCTCTGTGTTTTTATTTTGTCGCGTTTTCTTCACGCGAACCGGGATCCACCCCCCGGATCAGGTCCGGGGGCATGCTTCGCTTGAAAACGCTCTATATGTCGCTGAGCCCCAAAACGTCGGCCATCGAATACAGGCCGGGCTTTTTGCCGTGGGCCCACAGCGCCGCCTTCAATGCGCCGTGGGCGAAGATCATGCGATCCTCGGCCTTGTGCGTCAGTTCGATACGCTCATAGGGACCGGCGAAAATCACGCTGTGATCGCCGGTCACGGTGCCGCCGCGCAGCGATGCAAAGCCGATGTCGCCGGCCTGTCGCGCGCCGGTGAGGCCATCGCGTCCCCGCGCCGAATGCTGATCGAGATTGATCTTGCGACCCGCGGCGGCGGCTTCGCCGAGCAGCATTGCGGTGCCCGATGGCGCGTCGATCTTGGCCCGATGATGCATTTCGAGAATTTCAATGTCGAAACCGTCGTCCAGCGATTGCGCCACCCGCTTCACCAGCGCCGCAAGCAGATTGACGCCCATGCTCATATTGCCGGACTGCACCACGATGGCTTGAGAGGTCACGCTCTTGATGACGGCGTTGTCGGAGGCCGACAGCCCGGTGGTACCGACAACGTGGACGAGGCCGCGCTGCGCGGCAATCGCGACATTGGCGATGGTCGCGGCGGGTACGGTAAAATCGAGGATGCCGTCGGCCTGCGCCGACAGCGACCACAGATCCGCCGACAGCTTGACCCCATTGGCCGGCAGCCCCGCGAGCGTGCCGGCATCCTTCCCGAGCAGTTCCGAACCCGGCGCCTCCAGGGCGCCGGCAAGGATGGCGCCTTTCGTCTCCGCAATGGCCCGCGTCAGCGCCCGGCCCATCCGGCCGCCGGCTCCCGCAACGATCAAGCGCATGTCGGACATC
>WNFI01034807.1_pt1 | contig 20073 bp, 20 predicted proteins | sample 5400471 | NCBI WGS metagenome assembly WNFI01 (sample SAMN13153348, study PRJNA577476) | soil metagenome | isolation source: 100 cm saprolite on Douglas fir-dominated hillslope | place: USA:California | collected 2013-09-17
GGACCAGGCGATCTACATTTATGGTGCCCCGGATTATGCATGGTGGGCCGAAGAATTGGACCGGGAAATCTCACCCGGCATGTTCGGCGACAATCTCACGATCAGCGGCCTGGAAAGTGCTCGTTTCCATATTGGAGATCGCCTGCAGCTTGGAGGGGTGGTGGTCGAGGTCAGCGCGGCGCGCATCCCCTGTTCGACGCTGGCAACGCGGATGGGTGACCCGAAATTTGTGAAGGTATACCGGCATGCTGAGCGTCCAGGTTTATATTGCCGTGTGATCCAAGCGGGCAGGGTTCAAGTTGGTGATGAGGTCACGGTCTCGTCTGCTCCGGGTGCATCGATCAGCATACTCGAAATGTTCCGAGATCATTATGTGAGGGATAAGAGCGAAGAGACCGTGCGGCGCATACTCAATAGTCCAATCGACTTTCGTTCGCGAGAGGATTATGAAAAAGACCTCGAGAAGCTCCTGGCGCACAAAGCTGCGTCTCCAGCGAAAAGCAGTTAAGTTCCGCTCCACTGGACCCGATTGCGCTAGGCGATCCCGAGGATCGTCGACGGTTTCTTCGGGAAGAGAGTTGAGGCGAGCACCCGTGCCTGATCCGTCCTCCATAAGCAGTCCGGATAAGCATGAGCCAGCTCGTCGAGATCCCGATAGCCGAAGAGCAGCTGCAGGAAAGTCAGGTTGGGGAAGGCAACATCGCCCTCATCCTGTGAGCTCGGGGTCCAATTTCTAATTCCCTTCAACTTCCCCTTTTCAAAGTCCAGCTGTAATCCATGGTCATAAAAGCCTAGCCTCAAGGCGCCGCCGAAGCCCGGGATGAGGGATTCTGCCAGCCGTCGCTCCAGAACCGGTGAAATCGGGCGGAGAAATCCGCCCAGGTCGGGAACGCGCAAGTACCAGGCATATGGTCTGTGCAGGCGCGGCAAATTGTCGCGCATTACCTCATAGGCCGGATGCCGCTCGCCCAGGAAGAATGTGAAACTGGAACGAGGCCTCCCATCTTGCGCCGAGAATTCCCTGCTCAGTTGCCAGAGGCGGCGTGCGACGCTCGGCGTAACCTCCAGCCAGGAAGCACCCCCTTTGAGTTCGTACATCATGGCAACCGTGGTCGTCTTCCACCCGAACCAGGGACGGCCGAGGAAGCCCACTCGTTCGCCGTCCTCAGTACGTTCGATGATCTCCCACTCCAACCGGGTCACGTTCTTCTCGGACCGGCCCTCGAGTTCATAGAGCCAGAGAGCTCGATCCCGAAGCGGATAAACCAGATACCGTTTCGCGGCCCGCTCATTGATCTCCATCATGAACGCGATGTCCGATTCTGCGGCCCTGCGGAATCGGAATGGCTCAGATTGGCCATCTTCGAGTTTGGGCAGGTTCATTTCGAAGCCAGTACGCGACATGTCCAATTCAACAGCCATCTCGTAACCGAATTTTCGATAAAAATAGGGAATGCCAGTAATGGCCTGAAGGAGCTCGCCGCGTTCTGCGCTCCAACGATGGATCTCATCGAATTGTATGCGGACCAACCCGCGGTTCCGGAATTCGGGCAGGCTGCCGACCAGCTCGGGTCTCCCCACGCCGATCTCGATCCCGTCGTAGGTCCATTTTTGCGAGATCAAGTTCAAGGTGGAGACGATGCGGCCGGTCGCTTCTTCTTCGACGATGGTGAAATCATCGCTCGCGAATGTGGGATGAGGGCGGGTGAGCAAATCGTGAGCCCAGGCGGCGATGCGCTCGTCGGATTTGTCCGCCTCCGCGCTGTGGATGAACCCGCAGAATTCAGCAAGGGCCTGGGCGTCGCGGATAGAAGAACGGCGCAGGATCAATCCTGCGCCGAGATCGCGGGGTAGGCCTTTGGGATCCGGGCTCATCCCAAGAGCGCCTTGAGTTCGGTCTGGATTTGTGGAGAATCCTGGAACAGGATGGCATGCATGCCGAGGGAGCGTGCAGCCTGGACATTGGCGGCTGAGTCGTCTACAAAGGCAGACTCATCTGCCCGGACACTGAATTGCTTCAGCGCGAGCTGATAGATCTTCAGATCAGGCTTCATCACTCCCACCTCGGCAGAGATGATGAGATTGTCAAATGCATCATCAAACTTATTTTCGACAATATAATCGCGCAGATCCGGCCAGGCATTTGAAATGACCCCTGTTTTGATACCCGGCCGCAGCGTCCGGATATAACTAAGCAGACCCCGGTCCACGACATCTCCCGCGAAGAATTCCGTTCGAATGGAGGGGGCCTCCGTTACCGGCTGCTTGAGTCTCCGTGCGACGGCCTCCCAATGCTCATCGGTGCTGATCTCTCCAAGGGAAGCCTTGCGGGCGCTCTCACTTTCGAAGACGATCTTGCTCAGGTCCTCGTAAGTCAGATTCAGGCGCTCCGCGAGATGCTCACGGGGCGCCTGATATTCGGTTCGAACGATTACTCCCCCGAGATCAAAATAAACGGCACGAATGGTCATTTACCAAACAGCGGCTTATCTCTTCTTGCCCTTCCGCTTTGCGGCGCCTTTTCGCTTGGCCGCGGGTTTCTTCTTGGCTGCTGGTTTGGCTTTGGAGCGTGCAGCGGGTTTCCCTTTTGCCCGGGCGGCTTTTTTCGTCGGGCTCGCTTTCTTCGTCTTCTTCGCCGCAGGCGCGTGTCTCTTTCTCACGGCGGGCTTGGGTTTCGCTGGTTCGGTCATGGGCGTGCTCCGCATCGGAGCAGGCTCCATCTTCGTCATACTTGGGGCGGGTCTATCGGACATGACAGGGGCCGGCGCGCTGGAGGACGACATACCTGAAGAAGATGCAGGGGTGGACGCAGGCGCACCGATCGCTTCTTCCCAGCCGGGTGTGAACATTTCCAGCCGTTCCCGCGAGACCGAATTGGCCCGGCGGCAGTGGGGGCAGATGGCGTCGTAATGGTTAAGATTTTCGTCGCGCATCTTTCGCAAGGCGGCGACTTTTTCATCCATGCCCAGGGTGAAGGGAGTCTGACAATAGAAACAACGCAGATTCATTTCGACCTCCTTGTATGTTAATGAGTTTAAGTATAGCCGATTTTTATTTTTTCATCCCATTGCGGTGGAAAGCGGGCTTCTGAGAGGCGCCACTCAGGGACTAAAACCAGTCGAAATGCGGCCTGCCACAAGATCGTCCAGTACTTGCTGCACGAGCCGTTGTCTGCCAGGTGAAAGCAGGGTGGAATTCACGTCAGCGATCCCCAGAGGTGACTTAACGACCTGACCCCCCTTCCCGGCCAGCAGACTGGACCAGGCAACCTGGATCGCTTTGGTCTCGTCAGGGCGAATGGTCATGACCCAACCGCTTGGTTTGGGATCCGGCAGGGTATTTCCCATGACCTGAACGCCTGTAGCCCCGAGCGAATCCATCAATTCCTTGATCGCCACATCCGGATACACGTAAATGGTATCCACCCTGCGCTGGGCGATCAAATAATTCGCATAGCCGGGGTAGCGGGCCTTATCTTCAGTTGAGGGGATCGGAATAAATTGAGGGAAACCGTAGGGTAAATAATAGAAGGGCCGACATAAGCCGCAGTAATAGGACATTCCGTTCGTGAACGCCACCAGGGCCTTTTGAGCATCCGGATTGCCGTCTGGCAGGATCATGCCAACATGGTAGTCGTTGCTGATCATCGCTCCGGTATAACCGGCGAGGAACGCGGGCAGGTCAACCTGACTGGTGGGAGACAAAACACTGATATTGCCTCCGGCTTTGATATTTGGGATGTTAATAGACAGGAACTGCGTTTGCGGAGCGGCGGCGGCCACGGCCGCAATGCCTGGATCGGGCGGGAGGACGATCACGATCTTGAGACCCGGCAGGATATCTGTGGGTTTGAAAGTGTTTCTGACCTGGAACCGCATCCCGGCCGATTGAGCCAGATCATATACAACTTTTTGGTATGCAGTGGATTGCGTTTTGTCCATATCCGCGGGCACCACCAGAATGGCGAGCGGGACGAGGGGAGTTGCTGTAAGTTGCGGAGCAGTTGTAGCGGTCGGCGGAGCGGCTTCCGTCGGGGTGGCCTGGGCGCCGACCCCACACGCGCTCAGAAGAGCAGCGATCACGAAAAGGAAGATGGCAAGATGTACACGCAAAGAATTTTCTCCAACTACGAGGGTGCGTAAATTATAACGCCTGCCATCCCCTGATTAAATGCCTGACGAGGGCGTAAGCCCTCGTCAGCAAATCGGCGAAACTCTACCTTAGGCTGCGACCTTGATCGTTTTTGGGCGGGCGGACTGGGCCTTGGGCAGGCGCAGAGTCAGCACACCATCTGTGATCTTGGCTTCGACCCGGTCGGCTTCGAGGGCGACGGGGAGGCGCAGCTCACGGCGGAAGGAGCCATTGGACAGCTCCTGCAGAAGATACTCGTGCTCATCTTCCTGGTATTTGCCCTCAATCGTGACGACATCCTCCAGGACCTGGACGTTGACATCCTCGGCCTTCAGGCCCGGAACACGAGCGGTCAGAACATAGGCCTCATTTTCGTCCTGAATATTGATGCCCAGGGTGTGCTCCCTCTGAGTATTCTCAGCGGCAGCCATCCAGCGGCGGGCAATCCGATGGGGGAATGGATATGCATATAGTGTCATTTTCATTTCTCCTTTTCTATTCATTCAATAGCCCCATCTTAGTTCTCCAATATCAGAAATACCGAAACAAAAGATAGGTTTTTTGTAAGAAAAAAATGCTTACTGCCTCAGACTGGCGGGACTGGTTATAATGCCGCCCATGTCTCGTATGTTCCTCGGCATCATCGCCGTGATCGTCCTTGTCGCCGCGGTCTATCTCTATTGGTCAATGCACCCGACGAGCGTTCGGGCGGGCCAGGTATTCGCGTGGATCCAAGCCCCCGGCTCCCGTCCCGATCTGGTGATCGCGGCCGGTTCCCGCTGTCGAAACGCCCCTTTTATCTTTCCGACGACCGGCATCGCCGGGTTTCTATGGGATGATATGTTTCAGCTGGGCCATCGCCATCAGGGGGTTGACATCTTTCCCGGCACCGACATCAATGTCATGGGCGTCATTGCTGCCTATCCAGGCTTTCTGACACGCTTGCCAAGCTGGAAGTCCTCAGTCATTGTGCGCGTGCCGAGCGATCCGCTGCAGAGTGGAAGGCAGATCTGGGTCTACTACACACATATGGCCGATCCAAACGGGAATTCGTTCATCGCTCCAGAATTTCCTCCTGGAACGGCGGAAAAACCGGTCGAGGCGGGCACGCCGCTCGGGTTTGTTGGTGATTATTCCGGGGATCCGAATCAGCCCGTGGGCGTGCATCTGCACATCTCGATCGTCAAAGATGATCATGGAACATTCATGAATGAACTCGATATCAACAACACCTATGATCCGTCGCCTTATTTTGGATTGGCGCTCAATGCCAAACAAAACCCGGACAAAATACCGGTGTGCGAATCACCGGTTCCATAGCAGCTGAACAATACGATGCGCGGCGAATCACTCATCCGCGCGCCCACAGCTACCAAATCACGACTGGGTTCAATATCAAAGTCCCCGCAATCGCTGCGGGGACCGTTTTCTTTTTCCTCATTCACCAGAGGGGAAACTTGAAGATCGAAGAAAAGTAGAGCAGAAGCGGTTGCTCTACGTGCAGGACGATCAATCCCATCAGAATTCCGAGTCCAAACCCCGCCACGATATCTGAAAGATAGTGAACTCCCATCGCCACGCGGGCGAGCGCGACCAGCGGCGCCCAGACCGATAGGGCGAGTGCGAGAGGCAGGGGTCCCATTCCGATCGCTGCGGTTGCGATCATAAACGCCCGGGCGGCATGCCCGGATGGAAACGAGTGTGGATCCGTGTTGCGATAGATACCGCCCCAATCGCCCTCAGGCCGTCTGCGCCGGATGCTGAATTTAAGTCCCAGCACTAATGCGGCCAGGACTGAAATGCCGACCAGTTCCAAAATGGACCAGCGTTTCCAAAATGCCTGTCCCTGGAGCCAGACCAGGATCAGACCCAGACCCCAGAACCAGGAATCCCCGGAATGTGCGAAGAAAATCGCGAGGGTGCGCAGAAAACCCGGCTTTTCGGCCACCCGCATCCGGTCGGAAAGGCGCGCATCTAACAGAAGAATGGAATTGAAATTCATTGGTGGGACAGGTGGGAACGGCGAGACTTCCAGGCCTCTGGGATCGCCTATTTCTTTCGTGTTTTTCGTCTGGATTTGCCGACAACTTTCCGCACCGGTCTGGCGTTTGCGCGGCGCGCTGGTTTTCTCTTTGTCGCCGGGCGCGGTTTTGGTTTGTTCGAGGCTTTCGCCTTCTTGCGTGGGGCGGGCTTGGACTTCCGACTGCTCCGGGCGAGATCCGCCCTCATCATTTCAAGCTGATTGGGTTTATCCACGTCCATGCAGGGCTCGGCATACGGCCACACGATAGCCCGGCCCTTGATGCCCTTGCGCTCGCTGACGCGGGCCACAAGATCACTCAAAGTTGCCTGGCGCGTTTGCACGAGGAAGGCGGTAACGGGGCCGATGGCGGCAGCCAGGCTAACGGGATTTTTACGACGTTCGATCAGAGTTTCCCACGTATCGGGATCCTGGTTCACCATGCGAACATCCATAATGTGCATATCGGCCTGGCACACCTCCATATCCTTCAAGTGGAGAAAGGTTCGTTTGGAATTTGGGTAGCGCTTATCCATGACCTCGCGCGGCGCGACCCCATAATACACGTCGTCCTGGGTCTCCATGCATTTCTGGATCAACCAATCGATCATGTTCGCCCGGACAGCCGGTATATCCGATGAGACGAGCAGCACATAGCGGTTCTTATGATTCAGCTCGAGGGATTTTTCCACACCGCTCGTGATATTGCTCACCATCTTCCCCTGGTTGGAAAGATAGTGCAGCGGCTTCTTGCAGTGCAACCCGCTCTTGGAGGTAAGACCGACCACAATGACGTTATCGACGTTTTTGGCATCGCCCAGCGCGTCCAGGACCCACTGGACCATAGGCTTTCCTGCCACGTCTATCAACGCCTTCGGGTGCCCCTTCGAATATGTATAGAGAGGTTCTTCAGACTGGGGGCTACCCCCCGCGAGAACGATTGCATCCATAAATGGTCTCCTTAATTTTTCGTGTCCGAGGTTTGTGCCGGATTTCTTGCGGCGGCGGACGTGAGATACGATGCTAGTTCAATGTTTGCAGTTCTGGTTTAAAGTTGAGTTTCGTCAGCAGTTCTTCGTATTCGGCCTGCGTCAGGGGCCGGCCCTTGCCGGAGACTGCGACCATTGCGGCTTCCATCATGTTCGTCCCGAAAGAGCGTCCGTCCAACACCGGTGTGGTCGTGACCAGATACTTCACACCACACTGCTTGAAAAGAGTCGTATCTTCCGTCGTCGTCGTGTTCGTCACGATGACTTTGCCGTGCATATCATCCGGCATGTGCCGTTTGACGTAATGGCAATCACCGGCCGTGACGGTGGCCCAATGATAATATTTCTGATATTTGGGGACCCGCGCCTCCTGCTTTTCACCGGTTGGATAGACCCAGGAAAATGGCACCCGTCCGACCGCGGGCAGCAAGATCGCTGCCAGAGTCTTCAGTTGTCCCGCAGTATGCAGCGGGATCGGCATCCCTAGTCCGAACATCATATCGCCAAATGTGCATTGATAGCCCGCATTGAGAAAGCCGCTCGACATCCCCCAACGGTCGGCACCGCTCACGATGAAAACCGTCTTGCCCAGCCCCTGGATGTAGTCACCGATCTTCTCCTCGAGCAGGGCGGCTGACTTGTTCTCCAGGGTGTTCTTCAGCCCGAGACCATCCACAAGGGGTGTCTTCTTGACGTAGCGGACCATGGGCCGGACGGAATATAGCGGATACCATGTATGATCGACCATAAGACCCAGATCGGCTCCGCCGACACCGAAGGCGTCCACGACACCGTCCAGTTCCTGATACTTGAGGGCGGCGGCTTCCATGTCCCCGTCGGTGCCAATCCGCTCCATCCTGACTTTCTCACCCAGAAGATCTATCTCAACTGCTTTGTCGCGCTTAGACGAACCGATGCTAATGCTCACCACACGCTTCATTCAACGATTCTCCTTGCGGGGCTGTGGAAGTATACCGCAGGCTGGTAGCCGAGGACGAATTGATAAGACCAAGGGCATCAAAGTAATTTTTGCTGAGCAACGGTCTCCTGGCAACTTGATTTCCTGACTTCCTCTAGTTTGGCCCGACCCTCACGCGCATCACATACTTGTTGACACCTCCAAAACGATACTTGTATTCCTCATCGCCGCGCATAAAGTCGAATTCGTAGCGTCCGTGCTCACAGGCCCACTCAATTTGATGACCGAGCAAAACCCATCCGGGGGAAAGTTCCATGTTTTCCCGGCTGAGGCCGGAATTGTATCCCCAGATCTTGTTTTTATAATCAAAGTTGAATGCCGCGGCGGCAGGGTGGCCCCGGATCTCAAGAAAGGCCAGCCAAAGATAGCCATTTTCGAACGCGAGATGTGCAACTGCCGTGAGATGTTCACGCATCTGTGAAGTGAGAAAACCTGCCTTGCCTGGATCCAAAATCATCAGCTGGAAGAATTTTTCGAGCTCCGAATCGAGATCCGCTGGGGCTTCGACGAGATAGAAGCGTACCGCGAGGTCGCTTTCGGTCGCGCGCCGTAGTTTGCGGCGGATCTCGTGCCGCTGCTTCTTCTCCAGGCCCAATAGGAAGGTGTCAAAATCACCCCGCAGGGCGATGCGTGGGGTGGGACGGTAAATTTCCTGCTGATGGGTCCAATTGCGTCTCGAAGATTCGGCCTGCAGGGCCGCCAGGGTGGGGGATGAATCGGGGAGGTTATACCAATCGAGTGGAAGGCGACCCAAAGAAGGGGACCGGGCCAGGAAGTCCATCAATCCTGAGAGAAAACGTCCCACATCCGCCGCTCGGACGATCAGATCCAGGTAATCGGAGATCTCGATGCTCCCGACCAAAAGCAGCGCCTCTCTTCCAGCATATACAGCTCGAAAGAGAGGGGCAATGCCGATCAAGCCACCGTTCTCGGAAGCTGAGACCAGGACCAGCTCTACGTCCCGCCACTCCCCTCCGCCGAAGGTTGCCCACCATTGGACCAGATATTCGTACCGTAAGAAGGGCACGTCGGTCATGCCCTTCTCCACCAGGGCATTCCACTCCGGCGCGGAGATAGAAGAGAAATCTTTATGCAGAGTAAATTCCATGTGCATCCATAGGGGAGAAGTCGCTCCGATTGTACCGTGGAACTCCTGCGGGGCCGTACGTGTAGAGCCTGCTGGTGGGTCGGCATTATAATGAGCTAGGAATCATTGTCAGCTGATTATGCCGCTCGATCTGACGCTCGCCCCCCTCTATCGCGTTGATGGAAAGGACCAACCCTCTCTGCCAGGGCTCATGGCAGCCTCGCCTCCGCGCAAGACCGCCCGCGGGCGGGACCAGGATCGCCTGATCGTCTACCTCAACCTGACCGGGAACGCGGTCTTTTCGACGGGGGATTACCTACAATTCGTCAGCCAGGCCGCTGTAACGTTTTATGCAACCCCGGGCACATTTACGGCCGCTCTGCGCGCCGCCGCGGATTCGATCAATCAGGCGCTTCTCGAACGGAACATGTCCACCAGTGGACGCGGTCAGTACGCTGCCGGGCTGCTGGCCTTGGCCGCTATCCGAGGATCGCAAGTCACCTTGCTCCTGAGCGGTGCCATCCATGTCTATGTTCTTGGAAGTCAAAACGCCCATGAAATTGCGGACACGCTCTCAGGCCGGGGCCTGGGATTGAGCCAGGCCCTGCCACACTATTTTTCGCAGATCTCACTACGTCCGAATGATCGGATTCTTTTTTGCGGAAAGCCGCCTCTCTCCTGGGAGCCCGCTCTGAAAGATTCAAGCCCGGCCTCGCTTGAAGCAACACGCCGCCGGCTCATGACCCTGACAACCGAGGATCTTCAAGCAGCCTTGCTGTGTGCGACGAATGGGACCGGCCTGTTGACCGTGTTCCGTCCCGCGGCCGACGCAGCCATGCTGGAGGCCGCAGGGGCGGCATTCGCCTCCAGAACCCACGGGACCAGCATTCCAGATGAGCAAGCCTCGCTCGAAGCGGGATCGGCCGAATCCCCGCCAGGTGCACATTTCGTTCAACCGTCCGCATATTCCATAGCGCCGGAAACGAAAGAAGAGATCCCGCCCGCGGCAGAGATCGCAGCCCCCTCGCCATTGCTTAGCTCCCTTCCGCGGGCCAGGAGCGCCGGGGCACCACCAGCAGTTTCCGAGACCGAGCTGCCTGAAAAGGTGACCCTCGCCCCGCGCGAACCATCGGCGCTAACGCGCCAAACGGCCAAGAAACTCGCCGGGGGCATTCAAGCCTGGCGCCAGGGTACAGGCAGCCTCGGCAGCTGGATTCGCAACTTTCTGCCGCGCATGCTGCCCGGCTCGGAACGGACCAGCCTGGCGCTCTCCTCCACCACCATGGTGTTTATTGCAGTGCTGATCCCGGTAGTGGTCGTCACGGTCGCGAGCGTTGTCTATTTCCGTTACGGACGAAGTGTCCAGTATGAGGAATATCTGCTTCAAGCGCAAGACACGCGCAACCAGGCTGTCGGATTGTCCGATCCCGCCGTGCAGGGCGCCGCATGGCAGCGCGAGCTGTTCTATCTGGACAAGGCTGATTCGTACAGTCAGACCAATGATACGAAGGCCCTGAGACAGGAAGCCCAGACCAATCTGGATCAGCTGCAGGGCATCCTGCGTTTGCAGTTCCAGCCCGTCTTGAACGCGGGTGTGGGAGTCCAGATTGGCCGGCTGGCCGCGAATGAAAACGATCTATATTTGCTGGACGCACAGCGCGGGGGAGTGCTCCGGATCGCTCTGACGAGCGGCGGTTATCAACAGGACGCTTCATTTAATTGTTCTCCCGGTTCGTTTGGCGGATATACGGTGGGTCCGATGGTTGATATCCTGGCCCTGCCCGCGGTAAACTCAATGAACGGGGCTGTGCTGGGTGTGGATGCTGGCGGAAACTTGCTCTATTGTTCCCCTGGAAATGTCGCCCAGGCCATCCCTCTCCCGCCTCCGGATACGAATTGGGGACGCGTTAAGGCCTTCACCCTGGACAGCGGCAATCTGTATGTCCTGGATGCACAGTCGCGGGCTGTGTGGGTCTACGTTGGAAAAGACGGAACGTTCGTGGATCGTCCTTATTTCTTCTTTGGAGGACAGATACCCTCGCTGGACGATGCCATCGATCTGGCTGTCAGCGGGGACGACCTGTACATTCTCCACTCCGATGGGCATCTCTCAACTTGTTCATACAGTCGAATTCAATCTGTCCCCACGCGTTGTGTCGATCCGGCTCCGATGCTGAATCCGTTGCCTGCCTACAAGGATATCAACCTTTTCACCCAGGCCCACTTTACGCAAATGATGATCAGCCCCGCACCGGATTCGACTTTGCTTCTGCTGGACTCGGACGGACAGGGCATCTTTCGCTTCTCAGCTCATTCCCTCGAATTGCAGAGTCAACTCCGTCCCCTCCCTGGTCCAACGAATCCGCTGCCCCAGGGTCCGGTGGGTGCCATGACCGTCAGCCCTAATCACATTTTATTGTTTGCCATTCAAGACAAGGTATACTTTGCAACCAGTTCGCCATAAATCGGTTAAAGAGGAGCATCTATGCCGTTCTCGGACTTCTTAAACTCGCTATTGGGCGCCCAGGCTCAACAACCCCAATCGCCGCAGCCGCCCGGGGGCCGGGTGCTCGGGGGTGCTGTCGGTCATGCGAATCTCGTAGCGATCAATCCGAATGAACCGCTGAAGGTCATCACGGCCCGTGTCCTACTCCTTGTTTATAACCCCATCATGGACCAAACCAGCGGTAAGAAATTATCCGAAGTTCAAAACTGGTCCAACCCGGATGACCTGATTCCCGGCTTTCTGTCCGATCTTGAGCAGGTCAGTGGAGGCCTGGCGCACTACCAGGTCACCCAACGCGTGGACCTGGATGAATTCCCTGCCCTTACCGATGGATTCCGATATACCCCTGATACGTTTCTGGCAGTCATCAACGGTACGGTGCCGCCTCATTCGCCTATGGGGATTGATTACAATGCCATCCTGACGCAGTTCAACATTCTGCAAAATATCAGTAATGATCTTTATGATGAAGTCTGGGTATTGGCCTTCCCGTACGCCGGATTGTATGAATCGATCATGGCTGGGCCCGGTGCCTATTGGTGCAATGCTCCGGCTCTCCAAAATACGTCTGCCTCCAACCGGCGCTTTGTGATCATGGGGTTATCGTACGAGAGAAGCGTCGGTGAAATGCTGCACTCTTATGCCCATCGTAGCGAAAGCATCATGGCTCAAGTTTATGACTGCCTGGATTTCCTAACCTGGGCCTACAAGCCGAACCGGTCACCCGCCACGATCAGCCCCAACCAGAACCTGAATTTGTTCCAGCGCTACATTTGTTTCGATCAGATCGCACCTGGCAGGGCAGCCCTCGGTACGGTCCATTACGCTCCCAACAGCACGAAGGATTACGAGTGGGACAATGCGACGGCGGTCAAGAGTGAGTGCTATGACTGGTTGAACTTCCCCAACTTCAAGGGTGATGTCCGCACGCTGACCTCCACGGAATGGGGCAGCGGCGATGATCGGGCTTTCCAATTGTGGTGGCTGGGTCATATGCCCAAGGTGGCCGGGAGACAAAACTCCTTTTACAACAATTGGTGGCACTACATTGCCAATCCAAACAACGCTTGATTGATCCCCGCTCCATCCCGGCGCCAGGAGAGGGAGCCGCGTCTGGGCGCTTGATTTCACCCCATCATATTTTTAAGATCAAAGAACAGCAGGTGACGGCGCCTTCCGCCTTGGCGAGTTCATCCGCATCAACGTTGACCATCGCGATAGAGGCTGCATTCAGTCTCGTCTGGGTTTTTGGAAAAGCTGTTGGATAGATGATCGTCTGACCGACGAGAACCGCATTCGCCGCATAGGGCTCGGATGGATCGACCTCAAGACATTTCATGAGTCTGAAATGGTCTTTGTTTACCCATGCAGGATTGATCAGCACCGCCTCGGCCGCGACCTGCGTAACGGCTGATTTGAGATGCAGGCAGCCGGTGACTTGCACGGCGTGAACGCTGTAGCCGAAAGGTTGCACAAAATCCTGGATCTGCTCGATGGCATTGGTATCGCTGCGCGTGGATAATCCAATATAAATATCGTTGCCAATACACAATATATCGCCCCCGTCCACTCGCGCCGGAGGCAAGATGCGGAAAAGCTTCCGATAGGGCTCGAGGACTCTCGCGATGGACTCGGTTTCTGCTTTCCGTGAATCCGCACCCGGCCGTGTGATGATCGCACACTCATCGAGCACCAGCGCCGTATCCTCCACGAACACGGAATCCGCCAGCTCCGGTTCTTCCGGCAAAGACAAAATTGCCAGACCCAAACCTGCCAGCGCGCTCCTGTACTGCGCGTGCTGCCCACGGGCGCGCTCCACGTCGATGGGCGTTCGTGCGAGATGAGTCAACTCACAGTTGACGATCGAACGGCTGACTTCACGCGTAATGGCCAGGATCATCGATTCTCCCATTTTTGCCAGACCTGATAGAGGCTGGATCGCTTGTTTTCTCCATCCGAGGAAAATGTCTCGGTGACCGCAAATCCGCCCATTTTGGCTAGGTCTTCCAGCTCCCGTTCGCCAAAATGGTGGACGTAGCGCAGGCCCCGCCCGCCGCGTTTCCAATCCAGCAGATAGTCATCAGGGTCCACATCGCTCGGACCCAATCCGATCGTCTCCCAGGGCTGGATCCGGGCAACCCATCGCGGGCTGGTCAGGAATTGCCAGTTGGAATGGATGAACATTCCCTTCGGCTTGAGCAGTTCATATACATTGCGGACCACATTCAAACGTAGATCAAAACCGGGAATATGGTGCAGGAGCGCAAAACAAAATACAAGATCAAAGGATTCCGGTCGGGTAGGAGCAGGTGCGGCAGCGAGACGACCGTGCGCTGCGACTTCCGGGTGTGGATTTCTCATCCCCACCTCCGCCCAATCCCATGTCGTCAGGTCAGCCTGGACGAATCTGACCGGAAAAGTGAAGGCTTCGCGCCCGGCCTCATTTAAGAGCGGCAGACTGAAGTCAACCCCCAAATAATAGCCTCCCCAGGCGCGGCGGGATAACGTTCGCGCCAGTTCGCCGTTCCCGCATCCCAGGTCCAAGATCGATCCGCCTGTCGGCACCGATCCAAGGATGCGCAGCACTCCGGGTTGCAGACGGGCGCGGGTGTCTGAGAACTCACGGCCAAAGTCTGTATAGAATTGACGATTGAGAGAGCGCAATCTCTCCGTTGTTGCCTGGTCCACGCCGTGATTATAACCAGTTATAATTTGCGTCTAATTCGAGAATCAGATGAGAACTGCAAAGCAGCAAGAGTGGGTCGAGACGCATACCATCAGGCCTGAATGGGTGCCGCTCGCGCGCCAGGTGATGACGGAAATTCAAGACGGAAAATCGGTGATGGATGCACTGCGCAGGCATCCACTCGCAGACGGCGGCTACCTGGGCAAATACGTCCTGGTCGCCGCCTATCATCAGATGGTCGACGCCGGCGAACTGGCGGCGGACATGCGGCTGCTCGAACGGCTGCGCATGAAACCCATGCGGACGCTTTCAGGTGTCACCACTGTGACGGTTCTCACCAAGCCGTATCCATGTCCGGGGAAATGTATTTTCTGTCCGACCGATGTGCGCATGCCCAAGTCCTATTTGCCGGACGAACCCGGTGCCATGCGTGGTCTGGAGCATGACTTCGATCCATACGCCCAGGTGAATTCCCGCATTCTGGCTTTGGAGATATTGGGGCACCCCACCGATAAAATTGAGCTGCTCATCTTGGGTGGGACCTGGAGTTCCTACCGGCGTGACTATCAAGAATGGTTCGTGAAACGCTGCTTCGATGCGATGAACGCTCCGTCTCCCAGCTCCCGCCAGGCAGAAGAGCCCGAGCTCAGCCTGGCCCAGGCGCAGGCCTTGAATGAGAGCGCGGCTCATCGAAATGTCGGGCTGGTGATCGAGACCCGCCCGGATGAGATCACACCCGATGAACTGCGCTGGTTGCGATATCTGGGGGTCACCAAGGTCCAAATGGGGGCACAGAGCCTTGACGACCGGATCCTGGAAATGAATCAGCGTGGACATGATGTGGAATGCACACGACGCGCCACGGCATTGCTGCGGGCCGCCGGATTCAAGATCGTTTTGCATTGGATGCCAAACTTACACGGCGCCACACCGGAATCAGATCGCGAAGATTTCGCGCGTCTCTGGAAGGGCTTTTGCCCGGACGAGATCAAGATCTACCCCAACCAGCTGCTGGCCAATGCCGAATTGTATGAGTACTGGCAGCGCGGCGAATTCCATCCGTATACTACCGAGCAGTTAATCGACCTGATTGCGGACATCAAGCCAGGCATACCGCGCTACTGCCGGGTCAACCGGGTCATACGCGACATTCCATCCACCAACGTGGTCGAAGGCAATCGGCGTACGAGTCTGCGTCAGGATATTCACGACGAAATGAAACGGCGCGGGACGAAGTGTCAATGCATTCGCTGCCGTGAAGTGCGCGGCAAGGCTGTGGACCCGGCCTATCTCAAGTTGGAACATCTTGTCTATCCAGCCGATCATGCACAGGAACATTTTATCTCCTACGTAACCCCCGATGACAAACTTGCCGGGTTCATCCGGCTGTCCCTCCCTGATATCCAGTCGCCGGAAACCGGTTTGGCTGACCTTCAAGGTGCGGCCTTGATCCGTGAGGTGCACATTTATGGGCAATCGCTCGCAGTCGGTGCAGAGAAAGCAGGGGCTGCCCAACACGCCGGCCTGGGCAAGCATTTGATCGAGCAGGCCGAAGCGGTAGCCAAGTCTCATGGGTTCAAGCGCATGGCGGTCATATCCGCAGTCGGTACACGGCAGTATTATATGGATCGTGGATTTGAACGCGGGGAATTGTATTTCGTGAAGAACTTAAGTTCCTAAGTCAGCACTTCGTTCCAACTCAAAAATGGAAGCCCCGTCGCCGGGGCCGGCGTGGTTCGTCGGCAACAGGTTCTCAGCCAGGAGTGTATTTCTTTTCCCACTCGACGATAGCCGCCTTGATGACGGCTTGCACCTGAGGGTCTGGTACCTCGCCCACCCCTGCATACCTCTTCACTCCCACTAGGACGGTCACGCCACCCTGAGGCGCCTCGGTCAAATGGATTCCGAGGTCGGCGAGCGGCGTTCCAACCACTTTTTTCTGCAAAATTGCTTCGATCTGTCCCACCATGCTGGTGGGCGCCGGTTCCTCTTTCAATGCGGCTGGGGGAGTAATGGGAGGTACCGGTGCGGGAGCTGCTTGGCTCGTGGCTGAAATCGGACCTGCGGAGAGCGGGTCCCCTGCTTTGGATTGAGGCGCGTAACTGGCCAGCGAGGGAGTCTGTGCAGCCAAAGGCCGAACGGGGCTTGGGGCGGCTTGCGCGGGCGTGGGACCGGAGCCGGGCTGGACCCAGGGCCGCATGCTGACCATCAGATCGATCAAGCGTGTGCGCTCCTCGCTGCTAAGCTCGGAGGTATTGACCTGCTTCCCGTCCAGTACAAGACTGAGCTGTTTGTTTCGATCCAGGCTGAGTTTCAGCAGGCTGGGGGCTTCGGGCGCGGGAGGCGGGGGAGCCGCGGGGGTCAGCGGAGCTGGGCTTTTTTCCGCATCGTACTCTTGCTTTCGTCTTTTGTAGCCTTGACCGCGGCCTTCGAAGAGTCCGAAGAAATATCCGAAAAACATGACGGCCAGCCCTATGCCCACGGCTGCGAAGATCGATAGACTAATGTCTGCCATGGCTATTCCAGTTGACAACTCGGGCAAAAGTATGTGCTGCGCTGACCCACCAAGATCCTCTGGATGGGCGTTCCGCACACAGGGCAGGGTTGACCCTTACGGTCATACACGCGGAAATGATTCTGATAATCACCCCCGCGATAGACCCAATCGATACTTGCACCGTTGCGCAGGATTCCGTCCTCCAACACCATTCCGATGGCTTTGTATAGTTTTCTCGCTTCCGCAGCCGTCACCGATTCCGAGCTGCGCCGGGGATGCAGCTTTGCCCGATGCAGGACCTCATCGGTATAGATGTTGCCGAGACCTGCGATAAAAGATTGATCGAGCAGAAGCGGCTTGAGCTGGCGATGCCGGGATTGCAGAGACTCATGCAACCATTTTGCGGTGAACGCGTCGCTCAAAGGTTCAGGGCCCAGATGACCCAGGATTTGCCCGGCATCCGTGGTCAACCACACTCGCCCGAACTTGCGCGTTTCGTTGAAGACCAATGATTTGCCCCCGGACAGGGCCAGAATCAATCGATCGTGTTTCTGCGGCTTAATTCTACTGCTTTTAATTTGCAAATCCCCGGACGGCAATGCCAGCGTGCGCGCCCAGCGCACATCGGCCTTCAAGATCGTTTTGCCGAGGAGACGCGGGCGCAAGGAGCGGGCGATGGTTTCGACTTCCGGGAGTTCAGGCATCGGCGTTCACCCCCTCATACCCCTGGCCGTTACGACGTGTTTGATCGTGCTTTGCACTTGATCCCAGTCTAAGAAAGAGGAATAATAAGGAATGCTCCCCTGAGCCTTTTTCTACCCCCAGTTACCTGGGCCGTTCTTCTCCGGAGAAAGTCCAAGCACCGTCCCGTGCTCAGAAATAGCGGCCTCATTCATTGAACATCTCGCCCACACTTCGGCCTTCGTGTGCCCTCTTGATGACCTCTCCCAAAAGATTGGATACGGACAGGATCGTAATGCGGTCCCGAAGATACTTCATCTTCTCTTCCGGGATCGGAACGGTATCGGTCGTGATGATCTGCCGGATCGGCAGGGCTGCGAGCTTTTTCGCAGCATCCCGAGAGAGCACGGGATGGACAAAAGACATATAAATATCCAGCGCGCCCTTTTGTTTTACAACCTTGACCGCCTGACCGATCGAGCCGCCGGTGTCCACTTCATCGTCCACGATCAGGACATGCCGGTCCTTCACGTCACCGATCAGGGCCAGGGCTTCGGCTTTGGCATCGTTCCGCTCACGCCGTTTCTCCACGAAGGCGATCGGTACTCCGAGATCCGCAGCATAGTTGCGGGCCTTCTTGGCGAAGCCGAGGTCCGCCGCCACGACCACCAGATCATGGAGTTCCGCGCGCAGGCTCTTCTTGATGTGTTCGATGATCATGTGCGATGCGGTCAAGACATCGCCCGGGATCGAGAAAAATCCCTGGATTTGTCCGGCGTGGGGATCCAGGGTCATGTAGCGGTCCGCTCCGGCGACTTCGATCATATCAGCCACCAGCCGGGATGAGATTGGTACGCGCGGCTGGTCTTTTTTGTCGGAACGGCCGTAGGCGAGATACGGGAGAACGGCTGTGATGCGCGCCGCCGAGTCAAGCCGTAGGGTCTGGATAGTGATCAAGAGCTCCATCAAATTGCGATGAACGGGTGAAGAAGTATGCTGGATGATGTAGACATCCTGCCCGCGGACGCTCTGATTGAGCTTGATAAACAGATTCTCGTTGGGAAACTCGATCACCTCCTGCACACATAAGGGCAGGCTGAGATACTGTGCAATGTTCCCTGCCAGTTGGGGGGAGCCGGACCCCGCGAAGAGTTTGATCTCGCCGTAGCCGCGGATGTGGTGCGGATGAGGATGACTGCTCATCGGCCCGCTCCGCGTGCGTCCCATTCTGATCGGAGTACGCTCATGAAATGGACATCCGCATATTTGCCATTCTTGAAAACTCCCTCGCGCATCGTGCCCTCCAATACAAATCCCGCTTTTTCATAAGCGCGCACTGCGCGCGGATTGATCGAGTATACTCGCAAATAAATTCGGTTCAAGTTGAGGGTCTCGAAACCGTAATGGAGCAGCAGCTGCATCGTTTCAGTGCCATAGCCTTTATTCCAAACGGCTTTTGCACCGATCATGATACCTACCTCCGCAGCCCGATGTCTCCACTCCATATGAAAGAAACCGCAATTCCCAATTAGCTTCCAGCCCTTCCCGACGCGCATTTCGATCGCCAGGGGCTTCTCAGCATCCTCATTCTGGCTGGCGTGTTCCAGCCAGCGTTCCTCGTCGGCCGCCGACATGGGCAAGTCAACAGCCAATCCCACATTGACTTCGGGATCGTTGATCCACTCGTAATATTTTGTGAGATCGCTTTTTTCAACGCCGCGCAAACGAATCCGTTTCCCGTTGATCATTGGCCCGGCCCGTTTCTCGAAGACGGCGTGCCTGAGGCGGGAGTCTCAGGTTTTCCATTCGTGAGCATTTTGACCGCCTCCCAGGGCGACAGACTTCTCTCAAAAACCTGGCGCAGGATCTCGTTGTAACGGGTTTCGGGAACGCGTTCATGAAATTGGCCGATCAGCTCCTCCTGCAGGGCCATTTCCAGTTCAGATCGGATCCTGGCCTCTTCGCGCCTGTCCCAATCTCCACTGCCGCGCAGATGCTCTTGATGCCGCGCGATCTGGCCGGCCAGTTCGGGTATACCGGTCCCCTCGATCGCCACACAGGTCAGGATCGGGGGGATCCACGCGCCCTCGCCGGATTGCGCGGGAGCTACCGCGCTCATGAATTTTCCGTGGTGAGAATAGACTCTCTCAACCGGGTGGGCCAGGTCGAGCATCGACTTGAGGGCCTTGACGGCATTTTCCCAACCGGGGCGGTCCGCTTTATTGACCACCAGAATATCTGCAATTTCAAGTATGCCTGCTTTAATGGCCTGAATATCGTCCCCAAGGCCAGGTGCTTCCACCACCAGCGTAGTCTGCGCCAGTTGCGCAATGTCGACTTCGCTCTGCCCGGCGCCCACTGTCTCGATCATGATCACATCGTATCCGGCTGCATCCAGGACAGTAATCATGCCGGCCGTGGAGCGGGCTAGGCCTCCCAGTGATCCGCGCGTTGCCATCGAACGGATGAATACTCCTGCGTCACCGCTGAGGTCCTA
>WNFI01693478.1_pt1 | contig 20071 bp, 19 predicted proteins | sample 5400471 | NCBI WGS metagenome assembly WNFI01 (sample SAMN13153348, study PRJNA577476) | soil metagenome | isolation source: 100 cm saprolite on Douglas fir-dominated hillslope | place: USA:California | collected 2013-09-17
GAGAAGACCGCGCATGAGATCGAGGAAGAAGTGCGCCGCGTCATCGACACCAATTACGGCCAGGCGCGGGAGATCCTGCAGACCAATCTGGACAAGTTGCACTCGATGGCTGAAGCGCTGATCAAGTATGAAACCATCGATGAGGGTCAGATCAAGGACATCATGGCCGGCCGCGAGCCCAAGCCCCCCGAAGTCTGGGACGACGCGGGGGGCGGCGGGAACGGGGGCAAGCCGGTGACGGTTGAGACCCCCGAGCGTGCCAAGCCACCGATTGGCAATCCAGCGGGTCAGCACTGAAAAGCGGTTCCATCCCCAGCCGCCTGGTACTGCGGCACGCGCGCGGCGAGCTGGATCTGGCGACGCCTGTGGTCATCGGCGTGCTCAACATCACAGCCGATTCATTCTCCGACGGCGGCCGCTTCCTCGAGCCTGGCGTCGCCCTCGAACACGCGTTGAGGATGATCGAGGCGGGCGCGGCGATTATCGACGTCGGCGGGGAATCCACGCGCCCGGGCGCGGAACCCGTTGCGCTGGAAGAAGAGCTGCGGCGTGTCATCCCGGTGGTGCAAGCCCTCGCCGCCGCGAGCGGGACGCTGATCTCGGTGGACACCAGCCGGCCGGAAGTCATGGAGCAGGCCGTCGCAGCCGGCGCCGGGATGATCAACGATGTGCGTGCCCTGCACCGGCCCGGGGCTCTGGCTGCCGTGGCGCACAGCGGCGCCGCAGCCTGCCTGATGCACATGCGAGGGGAACCGGCGACCATGCAGCTGGCGGTGCACTTCGACGCCGTCGTCACCGAAGTGCGCGCCATGCTGGCGGCGCGACTGGCGAGCTGCGAAGCCGCCGGCATCGAGCCTGAACGGCTCTGCCTCGATCCCGGGTTCGGCTTTGGCAAGCATCCGGTTCATAATCTCGACCTGTTGCGGGGGCTCGGCGGGTTGCTCGATCTGGGCCGGCCCCTGCTCGTCGGCCTGTCGCGCAAGTCCTGGCTCAAGAGCCTGACGGGCCGCGAGAGTGGCGAGCGCCTGGCGGGCAGTCTTGCGCTGGCCACCGTGGCGGTCCTCAACGGCGCCTCGATCGTGCGGGCGCATGATGTGGCCGAGACCGTCGATGCGGTGCGTGTGGCCGCGGCGCTGAGAAACTGAAGGACAGCAGCTTGGCAAGAGTCTACTTCGGCACGGACGGTATCCGCGGACGCGTCGGCGAACACCCGATGACGGTCGATTTCGCCCTGCGCCTGGCGAGCGCGGCGGCGCGGGTCCTCGCCCCCGAGGGCGGCACGGCGCTGATCGGGAAGGACACCAGGCTGTCGGGCTACATGTTCGAATCGGCCCTGGAGGCCGGGTTCGTGGCGGCGGGCGTCAACGTCGTGCTGATGGGCCCGCTGCCGACGCCCGGCATCGCGTACATGACGCACCGCCTCGGTTGCAGGCTCGGTGTGGTGATCAGTGCCTCGCACAATCCGTTCGAAGACAACGGGATCAAGTTCTTCGACAGCCAGGGCGGCAAGCTCTCGGACGAACTGGAAGAGCGGATTGAGACGGAGCTGGCCGGCGAACCGCTGACCCGCCCCTCGGGCGAGCTGGGCCGGGCGAGCCGCATGGACAGCTCGCGCAACCTGTACCAGGAGTTCTGCCGCAGCACCCTGCCGCCCGGCGTCGACCTGGCCGGTCTCAAGATCGTGGTGGATTGCGCCAATGGCGCTGCCTACAAGGTGGCGCCACGCACGCTGGCCGACCTGGGCGCCGAGATCGTGCCGATCGGTTCGACCCCGAACGGCCGCAACATCAACGTCGGCTGTGGTTCCACGGCCCCCGAGCTGCTGCAGCTCACCGTGCCGGGCGTGCATGCCCAGGTGGGCGTCGCCCTCGATGGCGACGGCGATCGGCTGCTGATGGTCGATCACCTGGGGCGAATCGTGGATGGGGACCAGCTGCTCTACGTGATCGCCAGGGCGCGCCATGCCTGCGGGCAGCTGCCCGGCCCGGTGGTGGGTACCCTGATGAGTAATCTCGGACTCGAACTCGCGCTGCAGCGCCAGGGCATCGCCTTTGAGCGCGTCGCGGTCGGTGACCGCTACGTGCTGGCGCGCTTGCGCGAAACCGGCGGGGTCCTCGGCGGCGAAACGTCCGGTCATATCCTGTGCCTCGATCGCACCACGACCGGCGATGGGCTGGTCAACGCCCTGCAGGTGCTCGCCATCATGCAGCAGGAGCACAAGTCCCTCGCCGAACTGGCAGCCGGCATGAGCCGGCTCCCCCAGGTCATGCTCAATGTGCGGGTGGCGCAGCGCTTCGACCCCGTGGCCGTGCCCGCGATCGCGGCGCTGCTGCGCGAGCTGACGGCCCAGCTGGGTCAGCGCGGCCGGATCGTCCTGCGCCCCTCGGGCACCGAACCACTGATCCGCGTCATGGTCGAAGCGCAGGAGGAGCCGCTGGCCCGGCAGTGCGCGGAGCGCCTGGCCGAAGCGGTCCGGACCGCCCACTGACGGCGTTGCACCGGGCCGGGCGCGTGGCTATGATCGCGCGCCCCGGATCGGGGCCCCTCAAGGCCAAGGCAGATTCATGCGACGGAAAATCGTAGCCGGCAACTGGAAAATGCACGGTTCGCGCGCCGCGAACGCACCGCTGATCGAGGCCATCGTCGCGACCGTCACGAGCGAGCGGGTGGCTTGCGTGATCTGCCCGCCGCACGTTTATCTGCACGATGCCAGCCGCGCGCTCCGGGACAGCGCCGTGGCCCTGGGAGCACAGGATCTGTGCGCCGAGGCGCTCGGCGCCTACACCGGCGAAGTGTCCGGCGCCATGCTCAGGGACGTGGGCTGCAGCTATACGCTCGTCGGCCATTCCGAACGGCGCAACCTGTTTGGTGAGACCAGCGCACTGGTGGCGCGCAAGTTTGCCGCGGCGCTGGGCGTAGGGCTGATCCCCATCCTGTGCGTGGGCGAACAGCTCGCGGAGCGCGAAGCCGGGCGCACGCAGCCAATCGTCGCCGCGCAACTGGAGGCGATCACGCAGCTCAGCGGGGTGCAGTCCCTCGGTGGCGCGGTCGTTGCCTACGAGCCGGTCTGGGCCATCGGCACGGGGCGCACGGCGACGCCGGAGCAGGCGCAGGAGGTGCACGCCTTCATACGCCAGCGCATAGGGGCCGAGGATGCTAAAATCGCCGCCGGGCTGCGCATCCTGTACGGCGGCAGTGTCAAGGCAGGAAACGCGCGGGATATTTTCGCCATGCCCGATGTCGATGGCGGGCTGATCGGCGGCGCCTCGCTCAAGGCCGACGAATTTCTGGCAATAGTCGCGGCGGCCTGACGGCCGCTACAGGCAGGTTTTGGAACATCATGCTGCACACTACTTTAATGGTCGTTCATTTCTTCTCCGCGGCGAGCATCGTCGCCCTGGTGCTACTGCAGCGCGGCAAGGGTGCGGAGGCCGGGGCCGGCTTCGGAGCCGGAGCATCCGGCACCGTCTTTGGTGCGCGCGGCGCGGGCACGGCCCTGTCGCGTACGACGGCGATCCTCGCCGTGGTCTTCATGATCACCAGCCTGTCGCTGACCTATGTCGGTTCGCGGGCGGCGGCTCCGCCCTCGACCGTGCTGGAGCGCCTCTCGCAGCAACCGGCGAACGCGCCGGCGACCCACGCGCCGGCGCCGGCTGCTGCGGGCGCACCCGCGGCGGCGGGCACTACTGCACCGGTGGCGCCAGTCGCGCCAGCGGCGCCCGCCCAGCCCGCACCATAGGCGCGAGCCACGGGTCACGGATCCTTTGCCGACGTGGTGGAACTGGTAGACACACTAGCTTGAGGGGCTAGCGCCGCAAGGTGTGGGAGTTCGAATCTCCCCGTCGGCACCAATTCTCTCGTAGAATTGCCGCAATGCAGGGGCGGATGGGCGACCGTCCGCCCTTTCTGACACTCGGGTGGCAGGGGATGCTCGAAAACTATCTTGCGGTGCTGATCTTCCTGGCCCTGGCCACGCTGCTGGCAGCCGTGCTGCTCGGCCTCGGGGCCATCCTGGGGCGCCTGGGAGTCCGCCATCGCAAGGATGCCGAGAAACTCTCGGCCTACGAATGCGGCTTTGAGGCCTTCGAGGACAACCGCGGCCGGTTCGATGTGCGCTATTACCTGGTCGCCATCCTGTTCATCGTCTTCGATCTGGAAATCGCGTTCCTGTTTCCGTGGGCGGTCTCGCTCAATGCCACCGGTCGCTTTGGTCTCGGTGTCATGGGCGTCTTCCTGGCCGTACTGGTGGTCGGATTCATCTACGAATGGAAGAAAGGAGCGCTGGAGTGGGATTAGAAGCGCAGGCCGCCGCTGAGCATTACGCGCAGCGCGGTTTTGTCACCACCCAGCTCGATAGCCTGGTGAGCTGGGCGCGCACCGGGTCGCTGTGGCCGATGACCTTTGGCCTGGCCTGCTGCGCGGTCGAGATGATGCATGCCGGCGCTTCGCGCTATGACCTGGACCGCTTTGGCGTCGTCTTTCGTCCCAGCCCCCGCCAGTCGGACGTGATGATCGTCGCCGGCACGCTGGTGAACAAGATGGCGCCCGCGCTGCGCAAGGTCTACGACCAGATGCCCGAGCCACGCTGGGTCATATCCATGGGCTCCTGCGCCAATGGCGGCGGCTATTACCATTACTCTTACGCCGTGGTACGCGGCTGCGATCGCATCGTCCCGGTGGACGTGTACGTGCCGGGCTGCCCACCGACTGCGGAAGCGCTGCTGTACGGCATCATTCAACTGCAGCGGAAGATTGATCGTCACGGCGGCGCCGGGACCGCGGCCTGAAGGCGCCCAGGAACCCTGTGAGCGCGGCAAGCGAGAATCTGGCCGAAGAGCTGCGCCTGGTGTGCGGTGAGCGTCTCGCGCTGCACGTCAATGTGGCGGGTGAAATCACCGCCGAGGTGCCTACCGCCGAGCTGCTCGCGATCGCGCAGCAGCTGCGCGATGCGCCAACCCTGAAATTCGAGCTGCTGGTGGACGTCGCCGGCGTCGACTACCTCGATTACGGCCGCAGCGAATGGCAGACGGAGCAGGCGAGCGGGAGTGGCTTCAGCCGCGGGGTCAATGAGGCCGCGGGCCACACCCTGCGCGATCAGCGGCGCTTTGCGGTCGTGTATCAGCTGCTGTCACTGACCCATAACCGGCGCCTGCGCCTGCGCGCCTGGTGCGAGGGCGAGGAAGATCCGGCGGTCGATTCGGTGACGGGCATCTGGGCCGGCGCCAACTGGTTCGAACGCGAGGCCTTCGACCTGTTCGGGATCCTGTTTCGCAACCATCCGGATCTGCGCCGGCTGCTGACCGACTATGGTTTCATCGGTCATCCCTTCCGCAAGGACTTCCCGCTGATCGGGAATGTCGAGGTCCGCTACGACGCCGAGCTCAAGCGGGTGATATACGAGCCGGTCACGATCGAGCCACGCACCCTGGTCCCGCGCGTCATCCGGCACGACAACCGCTACGAGGAGGCGCTCAAGGGCGCCCCTGCAGGAGCGGGGCGTGGCTGAGCTGCGCAACCTGACCATGAACTTCGGCCCGCAGCACCCGGCGGCGCACGGTGTCCTGCGCCTGGTGCTGGAGATGGATGGAGAGGTCATCCAGAAGGCCGATCCGCACATCGGCCTGCTGCACCGGGGGACCGAGAAGCTGGCCGAGTCGAAGCCCTTCAACCAGTCGATCGGCTACATGGACCGCCTCGACTACGTTTCGATGATGTGCAACGAGCACGCCTACGTGCTGGCAATCGAGAACCTGCTGGGAATCACCCCGCCGGTGCGCGCCCAGTACATCCGGGTGATGTTCGACGAGATCACCCGCATCCTCAATCACCTGATGTGGCTCGGGGCCCACGGCCTGGACATCGGTGCCATGACCATCTTCCTGTTCTGTTTCCGCGAACGCGAGGACCTGATGGACTGCTACGAGGCCGTCTCGGGCACGCGCATGCACGCCACCTATTACCGGCCGGGCGGCGTGCACCGTGACCTGCCGGAGGCCATGCCGCGTTACCAGGCTTCGCGCTGGCGTTCGCAGGCCGACGCCGACCGGCTCAATGCCGCGCGCGCCGGTTCGCTCCTGGATTTCATCGAGGACTTCACCCGGCGCTTCCCGGCCTGCGTGGACGAGTACGAGACCCTGCTGACGGACAACCGGATCTGGAAGCAGCGCACGGTCAACATCGGCGTGGTGAGCCCGGAGCGGGCGGTGCAGCTGGGCTTCACGGGGCCCATGTTGCGCGGCTCCGGGATCGAGTGGGATCTGCGCAAGAAGCAGCCCTACGAAGTCTACGCGGCGATGGATTTCGACATCCCGGTGGGGCGGAGCGGTGATTGCTACGATCGCTACCTGGTGCGGGTCGAGGAGATGCGCCAGTCCAACCGCATCATCCAGCAGTGCGTGGCCTGGCTGCGCGCCCACCCGGGCCCGATCATCGTGGACGACCGGAAGGTGCGCGCCCCACGCCGCGAGGAAATGAAAGGCGACATGGAATCGCTCATCCACCACTTCAAGTTCATGACCGAAGGCTACTGCGTACCCGAAGGCGAGACCTACGCGGCGGTCGAGGCGCCCAAGGGCGAGTTCGGCGTCTACCTGGTATCCGACGGTGCCAACAAGCCCTACCGGCTCAAGTGCCGGGCGCCGGGCTTCGCGCACCTGGCGGCGCTCAGCGAGATGGTCGAGGGGCACATGCTGGCGGACGTGGTCGCGGTCATCGGTACGCAGGACATCGTCTTTGGGGAGATCGATCGCTGATGAACGCTGCAGCCCGCCCCGCGAGCACACTGAGCGATGCCACGCGCCGGGAGATCGACCATTGGGTGGCACGCTTTCCGCCCGGCCGCCAGCGCTCGGCGGTGATCTCGGCGCTGCGCGCTGCGCAGGAGCAGAACCGGGGTTACCTGACGCCGGCGCTCATGGACGCGGTCGCCGCCTACCTGCAGCTGCCGCCGATCCAGGTCTACGAGGCCGCGAGTTTCTACTCCATGTTCGAGACCCATCCCTGCGGCCGCCATCACGTCAGCATCTGCACCAACATCTCCTGCATGCTGCGCGGTGCCGAGGAACTCGTGGCGCACGTCGAGCGGCGCTTAGGGATACGCGAGGGCGAGAGCACGGCCGACGGGCGCATTTTTCTCAAGCGTGAGGAGGAGTGCCTGGCGGCCTGCACGGGCGCGCCGATGATGATGGTCGATCACGTCTATCACGAGAACCTGACGGCCGAGCGCATCGACCGCATTCTCGACGAGCTGAAATAGCAGGGGCCGGGGAACAGAGCATGGGCGCATGGGACGAACGGATGAATCTGGTGTGCTTCGAGCCGCTCAGGCTGGAGCGCTCCTGGACGCTGCCGGTCTATCAGGGAATCGGTGGCTACGAGTCCTGGAAGAAGATGCTGGCCGAGAAGACGCCCCGCGAGCAGATCATCGATGCCGTGAAAGCCTCGGGGCTGCGCGGCCGCGGCGGCGCGGGCTTCCCCATGGGCGTGAAGTGGAGCTTCATGCCGCGCAACGCACCGATGCAGAAGTACGTGGTGTGCAACTCGGACGAGAGCGAGCCGGGCACCTGCCACGATCGGGACATCCTGCGCTACAACCCGCACGCGCTGATCGAGGGCATGGCGATTGGCGGCTACGCCATGGGCGCCACCGTCGGCTACAACTACATCCGCGGCGAATTCCTGGGCGAGCCGGTGCCGCGCTTCGAAGCGGCCCTGCAGGAGGCCTACGCGGCCGGGCTCCTGGGCAAGAACATCCTGGGCTCCGGCGTTGATTTTGATCTCTACACTTTCGTCGGCGCGGGCGCCTACATCTGCGGGGAAGAAACCGCCCTGCTCGATTCACTCGAGGGCAAGCAGGGCAAGCCGCGCTTCAAGCCGCCGTTCCCGGCGGCATTCGGGCTCTATGGGATGCCGACCACGATCAACAACTGCCAGAGCTTTGCCTCGGTCCCGACCATCCTGCGCAAGGGTCCGCACTGGTTTGCGGGCCTCGGGCCGCAGAACTCGGGCGGCACGAACATCTTCTCCGTGTCCGGCCATGTCAATCGGCCGGGCAACTTCGAGGTGCCGCTGGGCATCCCCTTCGCCGAGCTGCTCGACATGGCCGGAGGCATCTGGAAGGCACGGCACATCAAGGCCGTCATTCCGGGCGGCTCGTCCGTGCCGGTGGTGCCGGGCGAGATCATGATGAAGACCAACATGGACTACGACTCGCTGAAAGCCGCGGGCTCGAGCGTCGGTTCGGCCGCCGTCATCGTCATGGACGAGACCACCTGCATGGTGCGTACGCTGGAGCGGCTGACACGCTTTTACATGGCGGAGTCCTGCGGGCAGTGCACGCCCTGCCGCGAGGGCACGGGCTGGCTGAACCGCACCCTGAAGCGCATCCTGGCCGGGGAGGGGACCCGCGAGCACCTCGGGCTCCTGCTCGATGTAGCCAACCGCATCGAGGGGCACACCATCTGTGCGCTGGGCGACGCGGCGGCCTGGCCGGTGCAGAGCTTCCTGAAGCACTACCGCCAGGAATTCGAATACATGGTCGATCACGGCGGACGCAGCATCGTCGAAGCTGCGCGGCAGGCGGCTGCGTGAGCGCGGAGTTCGTCAACGTCGAGGTGAACGGGGTGGCCGTGAAGGCGCCCAAGGGTGCGATGATCATCCGTGTCACGGATGCGAACGGCGTCTACGTACCGCGCTTCTGCTACCACGACAAACTCTCGATCGCCGCCAATTGCCGCATGTGCCTGGTCGAAGTCGAGAAGGTGCCGAAGCCGCTGCCGGCCTGCGCGACGCCGGTCACCGAAGGGATGAAGATCTACACGCGCTCGCCCCGGGCGATCGCGGCGCAGAAGGCGACGATGGAATTCCTGCTCATCAATCACCCGCTCGACTGCCCGATCTGCGATCAGGGCGGGGAATGCGAGCTTCAGGATCTCGCGGTGGGCTTTGGCCGCGATCTTTCGCGCTACACCGAAGGCAAGCGGGTGGTGAGCGACCAGAGCCTCGGGCCGCTGGTCTCGACCGACATGACCCGCTGCATCCACTGCACGCGCTGTGTGCGCTTCGGCCAGGATATCGCCGGCATCCAGGAACTCGGCACCACGGGCCGAGGCGAGCACATGCAGATCGGGACTTATATCGAACGCAGCGTCGATCACGAACTGTCGGGCAACATCATCGATCTATGCCCGGTCGGCGCGCTCAACAGCAAACCCTTTCGTTTTCATGCGCGGGCGTGGGAGATGACCCAGCATCCACTGATCTCGCCGCATGACGGATTCGGCAGCCGGCTCTACGGGCACGTGCTGCGCGGCCAACTGATGCGCGTCGTGCCCCAGCCCTGCGAAGAGATCAACGAGACCTGGATCGCTGATCGCGACCGTTACAGCTACGAGGGCCTCTACAGCGAGGAGCGCCTGACGGCACCGCGTGTACGAGCCGGTGACGGCAGTTGGCAGGAAACGGACTGGGACAGCGCGCTGGCGGCCATGACGGAGGGTCTGCTGGGCGCGGCCGCGCAGGCGGGTGGCACGCAGCTGGGGTTCCTGGCGCACCCCTCGAGCACCGTCGAGGAGCTGCATCTGTTCGCCCGGCTGGCTGAAGGCTGCCGCAGCGCGAATATTGATCATCGCCTGCGGCAACGGGATTTTCGTGACCAGGGGAGCGATCCGGCCGTGCCCGGTCTCGGTCTGGGTCTGAGCGAAGTCGATGCGCTCGACGCGCTGTTCATCGTGGGTTCGAATCTGCGCGCCGAGCTGCCCATGCTGGCCCATCGGGTACGCAAGGCGGCGCTGCGCGGTGCGCGGGTGAGCTTCTTGAACCCGGAGAATTTCGACTATCTGTTTCCGGTGGGGACCGCCCTGTGCGCCGGTCCGGCGCAGATGGTGCGCGAGCTCGGTGGGGTCCTGATCGCGGCCCTGGAGGCCAATGCGCAGTTCCTGCCGCCGCCGCTCGCCGCACGGCTCGAGGGCCGGACCACCACCGACGCGCACCGGGCCATTGCCCGCTCGCTCGGCACCGGGCGCCGCGCAATCTGGCTGGGGGCGCTCGCTTCGCGACACTACGCCTACGCTGAACTGCGCCAGCTGGCGCGCGAGCTCGCGCGGGTCACGGGCGCCACCCTGGGAGAACTGCTCGAAGGGGCCAATGGCGTCGGTGCCTATCAGGCGGGCTGCCTTCCGCACCGTGAACGGGCCGGCCGGGTGCGCGCCAGGCCGGGTCTCAACGCCCGGCAGATGCTGGAGCAGCCCCTGGCCGGATACCTGTTGCTGGGAACGGAGCCCTGGGCCGACGGCCTGGAGCCCCTGGCCTTCGAGAGCCTGCGGCGCGCGGGCTTCGTGGGCGCGATCAGCACGCATGTCTCGGCGCAGCTCCTGCAGGTGGCCCAGGTGCTGCTGCCCGCCGCGGCCTACGCCGAAACCTCCGGCACCTTCGTGAACCTCGAGGGTCGCTGGCAGAGCTTCAGCGGTGCCGCACGGCCGCCGGGCTCGGCGCGCCCCTCGTGGAAGGTGCTGCGCGTGCTGGGCAACCTGCTGCAGCTGCCCGACTTCGACTACCAGTCCTCCGAGCAGGTTCGCGATGAGCTGCGCGCCGCCGTCGAGGCGGCACCGCCGCTCCAGCATGCAGGGGATTTTGCCAGCAAGGACCCTTCGGGCGTGGAGACCCTGGTCGACGTGCCGATGTACCAGGTCGATGCGCTGCTGCGCCGATCACCCTCCCTGCAGGCGACGCGCAGCGCCCAGGCGGGCGTCTCGGAGTACCGCTCGTGAGCGCTCCGACCCGGCTCACGCAGCTGTGGCAGACGCTCCCCGCCTACGCGCATTCGACGCTCATCATCGTGGCGCTGTGCATCGTGCTCATCCTCAGCGTCGCCTATCTCACGCTCTGGGAGCGCAAGCTCATCGGCTGGATGCAGATGCGCCGCGGGCCGAACCGGGTGCGCCTGTTTGGGATCCCGCACACCGAGTACATCGGCCAGCCTTTCGCGGACGTCGTGAAGCTGCTGATCAAGGAAGTGGTGGTGCCGGCGCGCTCGAACAGGATCCTGTTCAGGCTGGCCCCGGCGCTCACCCTGATTCCGGCCTTCGCCGCCTGGGCGGTGATCCCGCTGGCGCCCGGCTACGCCATCGCCGATGTGGACGCGGGCGTCCTGTACTACCTGTCCCTGACCTCGGTGGGGGTGTACGGGGTGATTCTGGCCGGCTGGGCCTCGAATTCGAAGTACGCCTTTCTCGGCGCCATGCGCTCGGCCGCGCAGGTCGTGGCCTATGAGATCGCCATGGGATTCGCGCTCGTCGGCGTCCTGATGGCGGCGGGGAGCCTGAACCTCGGCGCCATCGTCGCACACCAGCGGGGTGCGCCCTTTCACTGGAACGTGGTCTGGCTGTTCCCCCTGTTCATGGTGTATTTCATCTCCGGCGTGGCGGAGACCAATCGCGCGCCCTTCGATGTCGCGGAAGGCGAGTCGGAGATCGTCGCGGGCTTTCATGTCGAGTATTCCGGGATCGGCTTTGCGCTGTTCTTCCTGGCCGAATACGCCAACATGATTCTGATCGCGGCGCTGACCGCGGTCTTTTTTCTGGGCGGCTGGCTCAGCCCCTTCGATGGCTACCTGCCCGCGGCCAGTGCGATCCGTGGCGTGCCGCTGCTAGGACTGATGGTGGGCGACGGCACCCACTGGCTGGCCCTGAAGATCTTCCTGCTGCTGTGCGTGTTCCTGTGGCTGCGGGCGACCTTTCCGCGCTATCGGTACGATCAGATCATGCGCCTGGGCTGGAAGGTGCTGATTCCGATCACGCTGGTGTGGATCACGGTCGAGGCCGTGTTCGCCTGGTTCCGCATCGGTCCGTGGCGGACTTGAGGGCGCGCAGCATGGCACTGACGGACACCATCAAGACCTTCGCGCTCTGGGAACTGCTCAAGGGCCTGGGAGTGACCCTGCGCTCGCTGTTCCGGCGCAAGATCACCATCAATTACCCGGAGGAGAAGACACCGCAATCGGTGCGCTTCCGCGGCCTGCACGCGCTGCGCCGCTATCCCAATGGCGAGGAGCGCTGTATTGCCTGCAAGCTCTGCGAGGCGGTCTGCCCGGCGCTGGCCATCACGATCGACTCCGCCGTCGCCGTCGACGGGACGCGCCGCACCACACGCTACGACATCGACCTGTTCAAGTGCATTTACTGCGGGTTCTGCGAAGAGGCCTGTCCGGTGGACGCCATCGTCGAGACGCGCATCCACGAATATCACATGGAACATCGCGGTGAGAACATCATGACCAAGGACAAGCTGCTGGCGGTGGGCGAGCGCTATGAAGCGATGATCGCCGCGGACAAGGCAGCGGATGCCCGCTTCCGCTAGGCGGGCGTGGTAGGGGAGTAAGGAGCCGCATGCTCGTCACCGTCCTGTTCTACGCGCTGGCGACCATCCTGGTCCTGGCCGGCGTGGGCGTGATCACGGCGCGCAATCCCGTGCATGCGGCGCTCAGCCTGGTGCTGTGCTTCTGCACCAGCGCCGTGCTCTGGCTGCTGATCGAGGCGGAGTTCCTGGCCATCGTGCTGGTGCTGGTCTACGTCGGGGCCGTGATGGTGCTGTTCCTGTTCGTGGTGATGATGCTCGACGTCAATGTCGAGCAGCTGCGGCGCGGATTCACCCGCTACGCCTGGCTAGGCTGGATCGTCACCGCGATCGTGATCGCCGAGATCGTCGGCGTCATCGTGCAGCGTCGCCTGGGCGTGGACGCGACGCGCGGGGCGGTCCCGCTTCCGGCCGGCTACAGCAACGCCACCGCCCTGGGCACGGCGCTGTTCACGCGCTACGCCTATGCCATTGAGATCGCGGCCATGCTGCTGCTGGTGGCGATCATTGCCGCCATCTCGCTGACCCTGCGCCGCCGCAAGGGCCTGAAGGCCCAGGACATTGCCGCGCAGGTCGCCGTGCGCGCGAGCGATCGGGTGCGCATCGTCAAGATGGGCGCGGAGCCGCGGCCATGATCAGCCTCGGCCACATGCTGGTGCTCTCCGCCGTGCTGTTCGCCCTGTCGGTCGCGGGCATTTTCATCAACCGGCGCAACGTGCTGCTGCTGCTGATGTGCATCGAATTGCTGCTGCTGTCGGCCAATTTCAATTTCGTGGCATTCTCGCGCTTCCTCGGCCAGCTCGATGGCCAGGTGTTCGTGTTCTTCATTCTGACCGTGGCGGCCGCGGAGTCGGCGATCGGCCTGGCCATTCTCGTGGTGCTGTTCCGCGAACGCCGCAGCATCAACGTCGAAGATCTGAGCACCCTGCGCGGCTGACATGAACCCACAGCTCCTGCTGGCCATACCCCTAGCCCCGCTCATCGCCGCGATCCTCGCCGGGCTCGGGGGCCGGCTGCTCGGGCGGGCAGGGGCCGCGGCGGTCGCGATCGGTGCAGTGGCGCTCGCCTGCGCGCTGTCAATACGGGTGCTGTGGCAATCGCTCCACGGCACGCCTGTTTACGACGCGCCCGTTTACACCTGGCTGCTGAGCGACTCGGTGCACATGCAGGTGGGGTTTCTCGTCGATCGGCTCACGGCCCTGATGATGGTGGTCGTGACTTTCGTCTCCCTGTGTGTGCATGTCTACACCGTGGGCTACATGAGCGATGATCCGGGTTTTCAGCGTTTCTTCGCCTATATCGCGCTGTTCACCTTCGCGATGCTGATGCTCGTCATGGCGGACAACTTCCTGCAGCTGTTCTTTGGCTGGGAGGCGGTGGGGGTGGTTTCCTACCTGCTGATCGGCTTCTGGTATACGCGCCCGAGCGCCATCTTCGCCAACCTGAAGGCCTTCATCGTCAATCGCGTCGGCGATTTTGGCTTCCTGCTCGGCATTGCCGGCGTGCTCTATTACACCGGCTCACTCGATTACCACACGGCCTTCGAGCGGGCACCGCAGATCGCGACCCAGACGCTGCACGTCGCGGGCACCGCCGGCTGGCCGGCGCTCACCGTGATCTGCATCTGCCTGTTCGTCGGGGCGATGGGCAAGTCGGCGCAGATGCCCCTGCACGTCTGGCTGCCCGATTCCATGGAAGGCCCGACGCCGATCTCCGCGCTCATCCACGCCGCCACCATGGTGACGGCCGGTATCTTCATGGTGGCGCGCATGTCGCCGCTGTTTGAATATTCCGCGACCGCCTCGTCCTTCGTGCTGGTGATTGGTGCCACCACCGCCCTGTTGATGGGCTTTCTTGGCGTCGTCAACAACGACATCAAGCGGGTCGTCGCCTACTCCACGCTCTCGCAGCTCGGCTACATGACGGTGGCGCTGGGGGTGTCGGCCTACAGCATCGCGATCTTCCATCTCATGACGCACGCTTTTTTCAAGGCGCTGCTGTTCCTGGCTGCCGGCGCGGTCATCATCGCCCTGCACCACGAGCAGGACATGCGCAAGATGGGCGGGTTGCGCCTGCGCATGCCGGTGACCTACTGGACCAGCCTGATCGGTGCGCTGGCGCTGATTGGCGCGCCGTTCTTTTCCGGGTTTTATTCCAAGGACGCCCTGATCGAGGCCGTGCACGCCTCGCATCGAATCGGCGCGGGCTACGCCTACTTCTGCGTCACGGCGGGGGTGTTCGTCACGGCGTTCTATACGTTCCGCATGATCTTCATGACGTTTCATGGTTCCTCGCGCCTCGAGCATCACACCGAGGAGCACTTCCACGATGTCGGCTGGGACATGAAGGGGCCGCTGGTGGCGCTGGCCATCCCCTCCCTGCTGATCGGCTTCTGCACCATCGAACCGGTCCTGTTCGGGAGCTTCTTCGGTGGCGCGATCAGGGTGCTCGGAACCAACGACGTGGTGGCCGAGATCGGCCGCGATTTTCATGGCGCGGCGGCGTTTGCGTTTCATTCGGTGCTGAGCCTGCCGCTCTGGCTGGCCGCTGCGGGTGTGGCGGGCGCGTGGCATTTCGTGCTGCGCCGCCCGGACCAGGCCGATGCGATTCAGCAGCGCCTGGGCTGGCTGTACCGCCTGCTCGTCAACAAGTACTACTTCGACTGGTTCAATGAAAATGTGCTGGCGCGCGCCGGCAGAGGGATAGGGCTGGCGCTCTGGCGTGGCGGCGATGAAGCCGTGATCGACGGGGCGATCGTGAACGGTTCGGCGCAGGCGGTGGGGTGGTTTGCAAGCCGGGCGCGGCTGATCCAGAGCGGATTCCTGTATTCCTACGCGTTCTGGATGATCGTGGGCCTGGTCCTGCTGCTGGGCTGGTTCCTGATCAGAATCTAGCAGGCTGCACCCTTCATGCACGGCACCGGCATACTCTCCATCATCATCTGGCTGCCCGTCGGCGGCGGATTGCTCACGCTGCTCATCGGCAATGCCAGGGCGCGGCTGGCGCGCTGGTTCGCGCTGCTGGTGGCCCTGCTGACCTTCGCGCTGTGCCTGCCGCTGTGGCAGGGATTTGACACCACGACCTCGGGTTTTCAGTACCTGGAACGGCTGGCCTGGATCCCGCAGCTGCACGCCGAGTATTTCCTCGGCGTGGATGGGATCTCGCTGCCCCTGATCCTGCTGACCGCGTTCATGACGGTGCCGGTCATCATTGCCGGCTGGAGCGTCATCGACAAGCGCCCGGCGCAGTACTACGCCGCCTTCCTGATACTCGAGGGCCTGATGATCGGCGTGTTCTGCGCGCTGGACGCGCTGCTGTTCTATTTCTTCTGGGAAGCCATGCTGATCCCGATGTTCCTGATCATCGGCATCTGGGGTGGTCCGCGGCGTGTGTACGCGACGCTGAAATTCTTCCTGTATACCTTCCTCGGCTCGGTGCTGATGCTGGTGGCGCTGGTCTACCTCTACGTACAGTCCGGCGACTACACGATCGCCGGATTCCAGTCGCTTCCGCTGTCGCTGGCGGAACAGCGCTGGATCTTCCTGGCCTTTCTCCTGGCCTTTGCGGTCAAGGTGCCGATGTGGCCCGTGCATACCTGGCTGCCCGACGCGCATGTCGAGGCGCCCACCGGGGGCTCGGTGATCCTGGCGGCGATCATGCTGAAGATGGGCGGCTACGGCCTGCTGCGCTTCAGCCTGCCCATCACGCCCGACGCGAGCCGCGAGCTCGACTGGCTGGTGATCGCTCTCTCGCTCATTGCCGTCGTCTACATCGGCTTCGTGGCGCTGATGCAGACCGACATGAAGAAGCTGATCGCCTATTCGTCAATCGCACACATGGGATTCGTGACCCTGGGCGCGTTTCTCGCCTTTGACATCCAGGGCGCGACCGGATTGCTGCGCGGTGCGGTCAACGGACTCGACGGCGCCATGGTGCAGATGATCTCGCACGGGCTGATTTCCGGCGCGCTGTTTCTGTGCATCGGCGTGATGTACGACCGTCTGCACAGCCGGAACATCGGCGATTACGGTGGCGTCATCAACGTGATGCCCCGCTTCGGTGCTTTCATGGTGCTGTTCGCGCTCGCCAACGCGGGGCTCCCGGGAACCTCGGGCTTCGTGGGCGAGTTCCTCGTCATTCTGGCGGCCTTCAAGGCCAGCTTCTGGTACGCATTCCTGGCGGCAACCACGCTGGTGCTGGGGGCGGCCTACACGCTCTGGCTCATCAAGCGCGTGATCTATGGCCCCGTGGCCAACGATCGGGTCGGCGCCATGCCCGACCTGAACGGCCGGGAATTCCTGGTGCTCGGGATGCTGGCGGTGGCGGTGCTGCTGGTAGGCCTGTGGCCGGCGCCGCTCGTGCGTACGATGGAGGTATCGATGCAGCACCTGCTGCAGCAGCTCCTCATCAGCAAGATTCCGGTGGGCTAACGCGATGAACGATGCCGTCCTGAACCTCGATACCCTGCGCCCGGCAATTGCGGAGATCGCGCTGAGCGTGGCGATCTGCGCGCTACTGCTGTTCGATGCCTTCGCCGGCTCGGCGCGCCGTCAGCTGACTTCGATGCTCACACTGGTTGCCCTGGCGGTCTGCGCCTGGCTCACGGCCACCGTCGGCGCGGTGCAAGATCGCGTCGTGCTGTTCGATGGACTGTATGTCGCCGACCGGCTCGGTGTCTTCCTCAAGCTGGCTGGATTCCTGGCGATCGGCACTGCGCTGTTCTATTCCCAGGCGTATCTGGAGCGGCGCCGAATCCAAGGCGGTGAGTATCAGGTGCTCACGCTCACTGCGCTCCTGGGCATCTGCGTACTGATCGCCGCCAACAGCCTGCTCACCGTGTACCTCGGCGTCGAGCTGCTCTCGCTCTCCCTCTACGCCCTGGTGGCCTTCGACCGTGACTCGGGCGTGGCGGCGGAGGCGGCCATCAAGTATTTCGTCCTGGGTGCCATCGCCTCCGGCGCGCTGCTCTATGGCATGTCAATGCTGTATGGGCTAACGGGCACCCTGAGCCTGGACAAGCTGGCCACGGTCGGCGCGGCGCACGGCGCGGGCTTTGTCATTGCCGTCACCTTCATCGTCGTGGCGGTGGCCTTCAAGTTCGGTGCGGTACCCTTTCACATGTGGGTGCCCGACGTGTACCACGGTGCGCCGGCGAGCGTCGCGCTGCTTGTATCGACCGCGCCCAAACTGGCTTCCTTCGCGCTGGTCATGCGCCTCCTGGTCTATGGCCTGGGTGCCGACCCGACGCTTTGGGTGCAGATCCTCACCGCCCTGGCGGTGCTCTCGCTGCTGGCGGGAAACCTGATCGCCATCGCGCAGGCGAGCATCCGCCGCATGCTGGCCTATTCGGCCATCGCCAACGTCGGATTCATACTGCTGGGCTTCATTACGGCGGGGCAGGCCGGCTACCGCGCGGCCCTCGCCTATACACTGGTTTACGTGCTGACCACACTGGGTTCCTTCGGGGTGGTACTGCTCGCGGCACGGAGCGATGGCGAGGCCGAAGAGCTCGATGACTACAAGGGACTCGCGGCGCGCGATCCGATGCTGGCGCTGTCGATGCTGATCCTGATGTTCTCCACCGCGGGTGTGCCGCCGTTCGTGGGATTCTGGGCCAAGCTGTGGATCATCCAGGCCCTGCTCAATGCGCACCACGCCGGCCTCGCCACGCTGGCGGTATTGACCTCAGTGGTGGGTGCCTATTATTACCTGCGGGTCATCTGGTTCATGTATTTCGATGCCGGCCGGGCGCAGACCCCCATCGAGCCTCAGCCGCTGGCGCGCGGCGTACTCGCGATCAATGCGCTGGCGGCGCTGGCTCTCGGGGTCGTTCCCAACGTCCTGCTGGCCCTGTGCGCGGGCCTGATTGGCTAAATCCGCACCGGGGAGCGTCGCCTGGGAGGTGGAGGAGGGTGGTGGCTTTCCATCCCGCGCAGTTGGTGTAGAATGCGCCGCCCTTCTGGTGCGGGGTGGAGCAGTCTGGCAGCTCGTCGGGCTCATAACCCGAAGGTCGCAGGTTCAAATCCTGCCCCCGCTACCATAATTATATTGGTCTATTCCGGTCACATGGGTGACGTTTTATACCGGAGACATAGGTAACACTTTAGCACTGAAGGGATTGGGGGCACATTCGACGCGGCTGGATTCGTGATCGAAGAAGCCCAGGTCGTAGTGCATGAAGCTGACCATCCAGATCCTTTCGCTGACCTCGCGGATGCCGACCATCTGACCGGCGAACACGGCGCTGAGGTTGATCTTGCGGGCGCCGAGGCACAGCCGACCGCACTGGGTGACCGTGACGGTGCGGTCGTGGAAGGGATACTCGAGCTCGGGCAGGCCCGCATAGGGCCGAGCTGAGGGTCGGTAAAGCTCTGCCGGATAGCGCATGCCCAGCGCCTGGTGCGGCCGCTCCTGGTTGTACTCGTGGATGAACTCATCGAACTTGGCCTGCTGCTGCAGGAAGTTCCTGCCCGGCGGTTTGGTCGCTTCCCGCTTCAAGGTCAGGTGCATGCGCTCGTGGCGACCGTTTTGCTGCGGGTTACCGGGCCGAATGCGCTCGATGCCGATGCCTAAGCGCAACCACCAGACCGAGAGTTTGCTTAAGCCAAAGAACGCGCTGGTGCTGGCGAAGGGCACGCCGTTGTCGCTCCTGATCGCGAGGGGCAAGCCGAAGTCCTTAAAGGCCCTTTCAAACACGGCAAAAGCGTACATCTCCCGGGTCGTCTCCAGGGCATCACAGACAAACAGGTAACGAGTGGCGAAGTCGGTGATGGTCAAGGGGTAACAGTAGCGCCGATCGGCGAGCATGAACTCGCCCTTGTAATCGGCACACCACAGATCGTTCGGATGGTTCGGCGTAGATAAGTGCGTGCCCTCGGCTCTGTAGTGTGAGTTGCGGCGACCTCGGGTGACCAGACCATGGCGATCGAGCACCGCATGCACGGTGCTGATGGCCGGCAGCGCAACACCTAAGTTCCGGCGCTTGATCTTCTCGCGGATCTTCGGCGCACCCCAGCTGGGGTGCTCCCGCTTCAACTGAACGATCAGGGACTCGATCTGGAAGGGTAAGCGGTTGGCCTGCCGATAGGGTCGCCGGGACCGATCCGTGAGCCCATGCAGGCCGCAATCCTTATACCGGGAGAAGATCTTGTAGCCGGTCTTGCGCGAGACATCGAACTCGCGGCACAGCACCGCCATCTTCTCGCCATCGAGCAACCGGGCGACAAACCGCATCCGTTCGTCCACTTTGCGACACTCCTGCCAGGGCATTTGCGTCTCCCGCAAAAGCCCAAAAGTGTCACCTATGTGCCCGGAATGATCTGTAACCTATGTGCCCGAACGGGCATCACCGCAATATTTCGGGCCGCGGCATGTCTATGCCGCCCACGGGTTCACAATCTCCACGCCGCAATTGTCAAAATCCTGCACGTTGCGAGTGGCAAGGCTTGCCCCTCTTGAACGAGCCATGGCGGCAATCATGGCGTCGAACTGGCTGATTGGCTTGCCCGTCAGTCGTCGCGATGCAGCGATCTCGGCGTACACATCCGCGGCGTCGCTGTCGAAACTCAGCACCTTACCCGCGAAATCCTCAGAAAAAATGTTCCTTGCGGCATCCCAAAGACCATGACGACGCTTGCCGTCGGCGAGCAGGAGAATCCCGTAGAGAACCTCACCCTGAGTTACGGTGGTCGTGAATAAGGAGGCGCGAGGTTGTTTCGCC
>WNFI01065583.1_pt1 | contig 20069 bp, 17 predicted proteins | sample 5400471 | NCBI WGS metagenome assembly WNFI01 (sample SAMN13153348, study PRJNA577476) | soil metagenome | isolation source: 100 cm saprolite on Douglas fir-dominated hillslope | place: USA:California | collected 2013-09-17
ACCGGCACCGGGATCGGCACGTTGATGCCGACCATGCCGACCTGGATCTCGTTCTCGAAGCGCCGCGCCGCGCCGCCCGACTCGGTGAAGATCGCCGTGCCGTTGGCATAAGGATTTTCGTTTACCAGATCGATCGCTTCCTCGAGAGTGTTTACCCGTAAGACCACGAGCACCGGCCCGAAGATCTCGTTCTTGTAGACCTCCATCGAAGGCTTGACGTGGTCGAAGAGCGTGGTGCCGAGGAAGAAGCCTTCCTTCCTCTCCAGCCTGCTGCCGTCGAGCACGACCCGGGCGCCTTCCGCTTTGCCTTTACTCACGAAAGACAGGACTTTGTTTCGATGCTCGGCGGTCACCAGGGGACCCATGTCCACGCCGTCCTGGTCGCCGGGCCCGACTTTGATGGCCTGGGCTTTTTCTTTCAACAGGGAAACCAGCTTGTCTCCGGCGGAGCCGACGGCCACGACCGCGCTGATCGCCATGCAACGCTCGCCGGCGGAGCCGTAGGCGGCGCCGATCAGCGCATCGGCGGTGAACTCGAGGTCCGCGTCGGGCAGCACGACGGCGTGGTTTTTCGCCCCGCCGAGCGCCTGCACGCGCTTGCCGGCCTTCGCGCAGGTCTCGTAGATATATCTGGCTATGGGCGTCGAGCCCACGAATGAGACGGCATGAATTCCCGGATGATTCAAGATCGCATCGACCGCGGCCTTGTCGCCGTGCACTACATTCAGGACTCCATCCGGCAGCCCGGCTTCCTTGAAGAGCCCGGCCATCAGCACCGAAGCCGAAGGCACCTTCTCGGAAGGCTTGAGCACGAAGCAGTTGCCGCAGGCGATCGCCATCGGGAACATCCACAGCGGCACCATCACCGGGAAATTGAACGGCGTGATGCCGGCGCACCTCGACGACCTCGATGCCGCGCTGCACCGAGCCCATCGCGTCGGGCAAGGTCTTGCCGTGCTCCTCGGTAATGATCGCCGCCAGTTCCTTTTGATTTTTCTGGAGCAGACCCAGAAACTTCTGCATCACGCGGGCGCGCCGCAGCGGCGGCGTGTCGCGCCAGGCCGGGAATGCCTTTGCCGCAGCCTTCACCGCCTCATCGATCGGCTTTTCGTCGCAAAGGGGAACCCGTTTCGTGACCTGGCCGCTCGCCGGATTGAACACCTCTCCGAAGCGACCGGAGGGCGATACGGCTTTGCCGTCGATCCATACCGGAACTGTCTCGAGCTTCAATTCGGCGGGTTTGTTCATCGGCGGGACTCCTGCGTGCCGCAATAATGTAACTCAAGGCCTGAGGTAGGCGTAGCCCTCGCGCTGCTGCAGCCGCGCGATCTCGGCCACGCCCGAAGGCACGAAGGTCGCCTCCTCGATGAACTGCTCGCGCTTCAGGCTGCGGTTGCGCAGCGTGATCTCGCAGACGTCGAAGCGCACACCCTGATTCTTCAGGTTCTCGACGATGTCCTGGTACTTGTTGCCGTTCGCGTCTTTCGCGCCTTTCATCAGGTAGTCGACGCCGCGCGCGTGCGCCACCACCACGATCCGCGCCTTCGGGTTGACTTCGAGGTGATTGCGGATGTTGCGCAGGCCGTCGCTCGCCTGCTCCAGCCCGGAGCCCAGGTGATAGACCACCTTGTCCGGGCCGACGGGGTCGGTAGCCGGGCCGGCGGCCGCGCAGGCCGTCGCAAATATCAGTGCAATTCCTGAAAAAACACTACCGATCGCGGATTTCACGGGCTGCCTCCTTACGCGGCTGAGTGCCGTTGTACGCACAATAGCGCATGGCCGAGCCGCTCGCCCCCGCCCGCCTCGCTTTTCAGGAAGGCATCCCCTACTCGGAGGCGTTCGGCGACGTCTACCACAGCGCCGGCGGCGGGCACGCGCAGGCGCGGCATGTATTCCTCGCCGGCAACGACCTTCCTGCGCGCTGGGCCGGGCGCGAGCGCTTCGTCATCCTCGAGACCGGATTCGGCCTCGGCCTGAACTTCCTCGCCACCTGGCAGGCGTGGCGCCGCGACCCCGCGCGCTGCGGCAGACTGCATTTCGTCTCGGTCGAGAAGCATCCGTTTTCCCTGCAGGACCTCCGGACGCTTCATGAAAGGTATCCCGAGCTAAGGCAGGAAGCCGCTGAACTGCACGCGCGGTGGCCGGTCCTCGTCCCGGGGGGGCACCGTGCGGAGCTGGAGGGCGGCCGGGTGGTCCTCACGCTGTTCTTCGCCGACATCAAGGTGTTGCGCGACCTGCGGCTCGCAGCCGACGCGATCTATCTCGACGGCTTCGCGCCGGCGAAGAACCCGGACATGTGGTCGCACCAGACGTTGCGCGCGGTCTCGCGTCTCGCCGCCCCGGGCGCCACGGCCGCGACCGAAAAGCCACGGTCGTGGGCGCGGGCCTTGCCGGCGCCGCGCTATGCGAGCGCCTGTGCGCCCGCGGCTGGGAGATCACGCTCGTCGAGAAGCACGCCGCGCCGGCGCAGGAGGCGTCGGGAAATCACGCCGGCGCATTCCACCCGATCGTCACGCCCGACGACAGCCTGTTTGCGCGGCTCACGCGAGCCGGATTTCTTTTTTCGCTGCAAAGATTTTCATCGCTTGGAAACCTGCGCTGGGATGCCTGCGGAGCGCTGCAGCTTGCGAGAAACGACAAGGAGGCCGCCTCGCAGCAGGCGTCGATCGCGGCGCTCGGCTTGCCGGCCGAGTACGCGCAGCTCGTGACGCGCGAGGAGGCCTCCGCCCGCGCCGGCGTCCCGGTCGCCGCCGGCGGGCTGTGGTTCCCGCAGGCGGGATGGATCAAGCCGCAGTCGCTGGTGCGGGCACTGCTCGATGCCTGTGGGCCTCGATTGAAAAAGGTTTTCGGAAAAGAACTTCTGCATCTTCCGGAAAACACAACCGCCATCCTAGCCACCGCCGACGACTCGCTTCACAGGATCCCGCATGCCAGGCTGCGCCGCGTGCGCGGCCAGCTTACCTACGTTCCCGAATCCGCCATCGAGGCGCCGCACGTCGTGGTGCTGCGGGGCGGCATGGTGCTGCCCCCGGTCGACGGGCTGTGCGTGGTCGGGGCGAGCTTCGATCTGGACGACGAGGATCGCGCGCCACGCGCTTCCAGCGATGAGGGAAACCTGGAGCGGCTCGAGCGGATCCTTCCGGGTTTTTTCAAAAGAGATCTTGGTTCGCTGCAAGGCCGAGTCGCGTTCCGCACCGTCGTCCCGGACCGCCTGCCGATCGCGGGAAGAGTCGGCGAAGGCATCTACTGCCTGCTCGCGCTCGGCTCGCGCGGGCTGATCTGGTCGTCGCTGGCGGCGGAACTGATCGCCGCCGGGCTCGAGGGAGAGCCTCTGCCGCTGGAAGCGCCGCTTGCCGCGGCCGTGAGCCCCGGCCGGTTCGAGCTCAGGGCGAGGCGCCGCGCTGCTGGTCGCGGCGCAGGATCGCGGGGCTCGCGTCCCTGACGTCGCGCAGGCCGCACAGCGCCATGCTGACATCGAGCTCGCCGTGGATGATCTCGAGCGCCCGGGTGACGCCTTTCTCGCCCAGCGCGCCCAGGCCATAGAGGAAGGCGCGGCCGATCATCACGCCGCGCGCGCCGAGCGCGAGCGCCTTGAGGACATCCTGGCCGGAGCGCACGCCGCCGTCGAGCAGCACCTCGGTCCTGCCGCCGGCCGCGTCCACCACCTCGGGCAGCGCGCGGATCGACGAGGCGGCGCCGTCGAGCTGGCGGCCGCCGTGGTTGGAGACCACGATGGCGTCGGCGCCGGTGGACGCGGCGATTTTCGCGTCTTCCGCGTCCAGGATTCCCTTGAGGATGATTTTCCTGCCCCAAAGGCCGCGCACCCACTCGACGTCCTTCCAGCTGAGCGTCGGGTCGAACTGGCCGGCGATCCAGTGCGAGAGCGTGGTAAGGCTGTCGGCATTCGGGATGCGGCCTTCGAGGTTGCCGAAGGATTTTCTTTTGCCTCGCAGCACGTTGAATGCCCAGCCGGGCTTGGTGATCACATCGAGAAAGGTGCCGAGGGTCAGGCGCGGCGGCACCGCGAGGCCGTTCTTCAGGTCCTGGTGGCGCTGGCCCTGCACCTGCAGGTCGAGCGTCAGCACGAGCGCCGAGCAGCCCGCCGCCTTGGCGCGCTCGATGAGCGAGGCGGCAAAGCCGCGGTCGCGCATCACGTAGAGCTGGAACCAGAACGGCCGCGTAACCGCGCTCGCCACGTCCTCGATCGAGCAGATCGACATGGTTGAAAGCGTGAACGGGACGCCGAAGCGCTCGGCGGCGCGCGCCGCGAGCATCTCGCCGTCGGCCCAGTTGAGGCCGGTGAGCCCGGTGGGCGCGAGCGCCACCGGCATGGCGACGTCATGGCCCACCATCGTCGTGCGCGTCGAGCGGCGATCGACGTCGATCGCCACCCGCTGGCGCAGGGTCAGCGACTCCAGGTCGGCGCGGTTGGCGCGCAGCGTCGCCTCGGAATACGAGCCGCGGTCGACGTAGTCGAAAATCGCTTTCGCGATCCGCTTCTTCGACAGCTGGCGCAGGTCTTCGATGCAGGTGATGACGGGCATGGCGGCCGATTTTACGAGGAAAAGGCGCCCATTTCATATGGTGAGATAAAATCTCGAAACACCATGGCAAAGGAGGCGCAGAAGAATCCGATCCAGGTCATCGAGCGCATGACGCGCCTGCTCGAGGTGCTCGCGTCGCATCCCGAGCCGCTCGGCCTGAAGCAGATCTCGCAGTACACGCAGCTCCATCCTTCCACCGCGCACCGCATCCTCTCCGCGATGTCCGCCGACCGCCTGGTCGACCGCGTCGAGCCGGGCAGCTACCGCCTGGGCATGCGCCTCCTCGAGCTCGGCAATCTCGTGAAATCGCGCATCAGCGTGCGCGAGCTGGCGCTGCCGGTGATGCGCGAGCTCCATGCGCAAACGGGAGAGACGGTGAACCTGTCGGTGCGCCATGACGACGAGATCGTGTATGTCGAGCGCACCTCGTCCGGGCGCTCGGCGATGCGCGTCGTGCACGTGGTCGGGACGCGCGCCCCGCTGCACGTCACGGCGGCGGGAAAGCTGTTCCTGCTCGAGGAAGGCTTCGCGCGGCTGCGCGACTACGCCAAGCGCACCGGCCTCGCGCCGCAGACCAAGAACACGCTCTCGGGCATGCCGCTGCTCGAGCGCGACCTCGAGCGCATCCAGCGCCAGGGCTGGGCGACCGACAACGAGGAAGCCGAGATCGGGGTGCGCTGCGTCGCCGCCGGAATCCGGGACGACGGCGGCAGCCTGGTTGCCGCCCTCTCGCTGTCCACGCCCGCGGACCGCATGAAGGTGCAGTGGGGGCCGCTCATCAAGGAAACCGCCGACCGCATCTCGCGCACCATCGGGCACCGACCGTCCTCGCGCATTGGCGTTGCCTGAAAAATGGGGTCTGTCCCTGTTTTTCTTGAAGACGTCGTTGCAGGGTTGTCGCTGCCGCAGAAGGCGCTTCCTCCGAAATACTTCTACGACGCCGCCGGCAGCAGGCTGTTCGAGCGCATCTGCCGCCTGCCCGAGTACTACCTCACGCGCGCGGAACTTTCTCTCACTGGAAAAAATATTTCATCGATCGCGCGCTTTGCCGGAAAGAGTTGCGAGTTGATCGAGTACGGTAGCGGGGCGAGCGACAAGTCCCGCCTGCTGATTCGCGCGCTGCACCCCGCTGCCTACGTGCCGATCGATATCTCGGAGGCGGCTCTGCGACGTGCAGCGCAAAAGCTGGCGCGCGAATTTGCGTGGTTAAAAATCATGCCCCTGGTCGCCGATTTCTCGCGGCCGCTGCAGATCCCGGCGCTGCGCCCGCGCGCGCGCCGCATCGTGTACTTCCCCGGATCGACGATCGGCAACCTGACGCCCGACGAGGCGCACGCGTTCCTGCGGATGACGCGCGGCCAGGTCGGCCCGCGAGGCGCGATGCTGGTCGGCGTCGACCTGAAGAAGGACCCCAACGTGCTGCACACCGCCTACAACGACTCGAGGAAGGTCACCGCGGCGTTCAATCTCAACCTGCTCGCGCGGATCAACCGCGAGCTCGGCGCCGATTTCTCGCTGCAGCGTTGGCGGCACTACGCGTTCTATAACGCGGCGCTGGGACGCATCGAGATGCATCTGGCGTCGCTCGAGCGGCAGGTAGTGAACCTGGGCAACTATCGTTTCTCGTTCGCGCGCGGCGAGACGATCCACACCGAGAACTCGTACAAATACTCGGTGGAAGAGTTCCGCGCGCTGGCTGCACGGGCCGGATTTCTGGGGAAGAAACTCTGGCTGGACCGTAAAGGCCTTTTTGGCCTGCACGGTTTGACTGCCGCCTAGCTGCTGCGCGCGGCGCTCGCTTCGAGCCACTTCTTGAGGCGGTTGGCGTCGCCGGTCCGCGAGTGCCGGCCCCAGGAGTCGAGCAGCACGACGATCAGGTCCTTGGATGCCACGCGCACGCGCATCACGAGGCAGCGGCCCGCCTCGCTGATGTAGCCGGTCTTGGAAAGGCCGATTTCCCAGTGCGAACTGCGCACCAGGCCGTTGGTGTTGCGGAACGCCATCGGCCGGTCGAAGACGGTGACGGTGGCGCGGTCGCGCGTCGAGTATTCGCGGATCAGCTCGTAGCCGTGCGCGGCGTGCACCAGCTTGGCGAGGTCGCGCGCGCTCGACACGTTGCCCGAAGACAGCCCGGCCGGATCGACGAAGCGGCTGTCGGTCATGCCGAGCGCGGCGGCTTTCCGGTTCATGGCGGCGACGAACGCCTCCTTGCCCTCCGGATAGGTGCGGCCGAGCGCCGCGGCGGCGCGGTTTTCGGAGGCCATCAGCGCGATCAGCAGCAATTCATCGCGCGTCAGCACGGCGCCGCTGCGCAGGCGCGACTTCGTGCCCTTGCGCAGATCGACGTCCTCCCTGGAAAGCACCACGCGCTGCCCGAGGTCGAGGCCGCGGTCGATGGTCACCATCGCGGTCATAAGCTTGGTGATCGAAGCGATCGGCACCACCGCCTCGCTGTTCTTGGTGAATACGATCTCGCCGGTTTCGGCGTCCTGCACCAGCGCGCTCGCGGAGCGCAAGTGAACCACTTTTTGCGCGCGCGCCGCGTCGGCGGCCTGCGCGAATCCAACCGAGAGAGCGAGCACGAAGAACAGCGCGCACACGGCGACGATGCCTTCGAGCGGGTGCAGCGTTCTGCGCATGACGAGTAATTTCCCCGAGCGACCAGCGTTTGCGTTTTATTTGTTCCATGCCCTAAAGAGCGCATGGAGGGGTAGCAGTCTAAACTACGGGAGAAAAAAAACGCAAGTCAAATCATGTAGTAGGAAGAGCTTTCTAGAAAACCCGTGAATTAGTTTACTTGTCGGGCCGGAGCTACTTGGACCGCATTGCCGCATCGAGCACTACGCGGCTTCCGCCTTCTCGAGGACTGCCTGCGCTTGAGCGGCTTCTTGCTGCAGTGCCCACATGCGGGCGTATTCACCTTCAGTTTCAAGCAGTTGCGCATGACTGCCGCGCTCGACGATGCGGCCGTGGCTGAGGACCAGGATCTGGTCGGCGTCCATCACGGTCGAGAGGCGGTGAGCGATCACTAGCGTCGTGCGGCCCTCGGCGATGCGCTCGAGCTCGGCCTGGATCGCTTTCTCGGCCCGCGAGTCGAGCGCCGAGGTCGCCTCGTCGAAGATCAGGATGCGCGGGTTCTTGAGCAGCGCGCGCGCGATCGCCACGCGCTGCTTCTCCCCGCCGGAGAGCTTCAAGCCGCGCTCGCCGACGGCGGTTTCATATTGACGCGGAAGGGATTCGATGAAGCCGTGGATATGCGCGGCGCGCGCCGCCTCGAATACTTCCTGGTCGCTCGCCCCGGGCCTGCCGTAGCGGATGTTGTAGAGAATGCTGTCGTTGAACAGCACCGTGTCCTGCGGCACGATGCCGATCGCCGCGCGCAGGCTGGACTGCTTCACTTCTCTTGTGTCCATCCCGTTTACGGCAATCTTTCCGCCGGACACGTCGTAGAAGCGATACAGCAGTCTTGCAAGAGTCGACTTGCCGGACCCGGAGTGGCCGACCACCGCTACGCGATTGCCGGCGGGAATGGTGAAAGTGACGTCAAACAGAATCTGTCTCGCTTTCTCGTAGCTGAACTGCACGTTCGAGAAAGAAACTTCGAGGCGACCGGAGGGCAACTCGGCCGCATCCGGCTGGTCTTCGACCTCGCGGTTCTCGGCGAGCAGGCGGAACATCCGGTCCATGTCGAGCAGCGACTGCTTGATCTCGCGGTAGACCATGCCGAGGAAATTGAGCGGGATGTAGAGCTGGATCAGCAGGCCGTTCACCAGTACCAGGTCGCCGAGGGTGAAGCTGCCGGAGGCGACGCCCTCGGCCGCGAGCAGCATCAGCGCGGTTACGGCCACGGCGATGATCAGGCTTTGCCCGATGTTCAGGAGGCCGAGCGAGGCCTCGTTCCTGGTTGCCGCCGCCTCGTACTTCAGCAGCTGCTCGTCGTAGCGGCGCGCCTCGAAGTCCTCGTTGCCGAAGTACTTCACCGTCTCGTAATTGAGCAGGCTGTCGACGGCGCGCGTGTTGGCCCTCGAGTCGAGCTCGTTGGCGCGGCGCCGGATCTCCATGCGCCACTCGGTGATCGTCACGGTGAAGGCCATGTACACGACTACCGCGCCGAAGGTGACCGCGGCGAAACGCCAGTCGAATTTCGCGATCAGCACCGCCGCAACGAGAGCGAACTCCAGGATGACGGGAATAATGGAAAAAAGCAGATAAGACAATAAGGTGGAGATCCCCCGCGTGCCGCGCTCGATGTCGCGCGTCATGCCCCCGGTCTGGCGGTCGAGATGGAACCGCAGCGACAGGCTGTGCAGATGGCGGAACACGCCGAGCGCCACGCGCCGGATGGCGCGCTGCGTCACCCGCACGAAAACCACGTCGCGCAGCTCGGCGAACAGGGTGGTCGAGAAGCGCAGGCAGCCGTAGATGGCGAGCAATGCCACCGGTACCGCGACGATCGCCGTTTTGGCGTCGAGCCCGTCGACCACCTCTTTCATGATCAGCGGCACGCCGACGTTGGCGATCTTGGCGGCGATCAAGCAGGCAAGCGCCGCCACCACCCGCCATCGGTATTCGAGCACGTACGGCGCGAGCAGGCCGAGAACCCGCCACTCGTTGCCGCGCAGGCGCTGTGTCGGCGCGGAGGTGTGGTGAGCGTTGGATGCCATTCTTGGGATCGATCAAAATTTGCAAGGAGCCGCGCATTTTATTCAACAATTGGCCCAAAAGGCCCTGCCCCATGTAAGCTCATCCGGCCGCCGCCGATGTACGTATAGCGTCCTGCCGGGACAAAAAGGGAGCAAAAGATGGGTCTACGCCTGAAATTCAACCTGGTGCTGATGGCCGTGTTCCTGATCGGCCTCGGGGTCACCGGTTTCGTCTCTTACGAGCTGCTGCACAAGAACGCGCGCGACGAAGTGCTGCGCAACGCCGGGGTGATGATGGAAGCCTCGCTCTCGATGCGCCACTACACGGTGTCGCAGGTGCGACCGAACTTGCCCGTCGATCCGGACAAGTTCCTGCCGCAGAGCGTTCCCGCCTACTCGGCCACCGAAATCATGAACCAGCTGCGCAAGAAGTATCCCGACTATGCGTACAAGGAAGCCGCCCTCAACCCCACCAATCCGCGCAACCGCGCCGTCGAGTGGGAAAGCGACATCGTCAACGCGTTCCGCGCCGATCCCGAGCGCGGCGAGATCTCGGGGATGCGCGAAACGCCCACCGGGCGCTCGCTGTATCTCGCGCGGCCGTTCCAGATCAAGGACGGCGCCTGCCTCGCCTGCCACACCACCGCCGAGATGGCGCCGGCGTCGATGGTCAAGATCTACGGGCCGAACAACGGCTTCGGCTGGAAGCTGAACGAGGTGATCGGCGCGCAGATCGTGTCGGTGCCGATGGACCTGCCGATCCGCAACGCCAACCGCGCCTTCGTCACCTTCATGACCTCGCTCGCGGCGGTGTTCGCGGTGCTGTTCGTGACTCTCAACGTCATGCTGACGCTGCTGATCGTGCAGCCGATCACGCAGCTCTCCGAGGCCGCCGACCAGATCTCGAAGGGCAAGCTCGACGCCGAAGAGTTCCCGGATAAAGGCCGCGACGAGGTGTCGCGGCTCGGCCAGGCGTTCAACCGCATGCGCCGCAGCCTCGAGAAAGCCATCAGCCTCATAGAGAAATAGGCTCGATTGGCTCTCTCGTAACGACCCCTTATGGCCGCGCAAGCCCTCCCCGCCGGCTATGGCGTGCAGGAGTACCGCATCGAGAAGCTGCTCGGGGTGGGCGGTTTCGGGCTGACCTACCTTGCGGTGGACCAGAACCTCAACCTGAAGGTCGCGCTCAAGGAGTACCTGCCGGGCGACATCGCGCTGCGCGCCGCCGACCAGTCGATCGCCCCGAGCTCCGGGGAAACCGCCGAGACCTTCGACTGGGGCAAGCGCCGCTTCCTGGACGAGTCGCGCACCCTCGCCTCGTTCCGCCACCCGAACATCGTGCGCGTGATGCGCTTCTTCGAAGCCAATGGCTCGGCCTACATGGTGATGGAGTTCGTCGCCGGCGCGCCGCTCGCCGACTGGGTGAAGCCGCGCCGGCCGCTGCCGCATGCCGAGCTCGCCGCGCTGGTGAAGCCGCTGCTCGACGGGCTGGACGTGGTGCACAAATCCGGCTTCACGCATCGCGACATCAAGCCCGGCAACATTTATATCCGCGAGGACTCGAGCCCGGTGCTGCTCGACTTCGGCTCGGCGCGCATGCAGGCCTCCGAGCTCACCGCGGTGGTCTCGCCCGGCTACGCGCCCTTCGAGCAATACCATACCCAGGGCAACCAGGGTCCGTGGAGCGACGTGTATGCGCTGGGCGGGGTGCTTTACTGGATCGTCACCGGCAACCGCCCGCACGAGGCCGCGGCGCGCGTACGGCAGGACACGATGCCGCCGGCGCTGCAGGCGGGCGACCGCACTCTCTACCCGGCCGAGTTCCTGGCCGCGATCGACTGGGCGCTCTCGCCCCACGAGGAGCAGCGGCCGCAATCGGTAGGGGAATGGAGCGGGGTGCTTCTCGGTTCGCCTGATGCAAAAACCGTCAAGCCTCCGCTAAAGGCGGATATCCAGCCCAAAACCCAGGTGCAGCCGAAGACGCAGGCGCAGACGATGACCGTCCTCGTGGCCTTCGACCCCAGCCTGCTGAAGAAGGTCGAAGCGGAGCTTGCCCAGCACCTCGGCCCGATCGCGGCGGTGGTGGTCAGGAATGCCGCGAAGAAGGCGCCGACGCAGGCCGACCTGGTGAGAATTCTTTCCGAGGAAATCTCCGATGCCGAAGCGCGCGGCCGGTTCGAGAAGAAGTTCTCCGACATCTCGCGCCCCAACTCGCAGCTGGCTTCGGGCGGGGGCCGCAGCCGGCTCACCGAGCCGGCGACCGCCCTCGCCGCCAGCCGCTTCCCGATCGAAGTGCTGGAGCGCGCCGAGCGCCGGCTCGCCGAGCACATCGGAGCGCTTGCGCGCGTCGTAGTAAAGCGGGCGGCGATGAAGGCGCGCGACGAGGCCGAGCTTTACCTGCTGCTCGCCGACGAGATCGAGAACAAGGACGACAAGAAGGCCTTCATCCGCAAGGCGGTGTCGGTTTCCGGCCCGAAAACCTGAACACCCTTGACGGAGGCGCGGTGGCGCGGCTAACATTCAAACGTTCGTTTGAATACCCGCTGAACACTGGAATCCGCCATGTCCCTGCGTTCCGTCAAGCCTCAGCACGAAACCCGCACCCGCATCCTCGACACCGCCGAGGAGCTTTTCATGCTCCACGGCTTCGAGGGCACTTCGATGCGCCTGCTCACCTCGAGCGCCGGGGTCAACCTCGCCGCGGTGAACTATCACTTCGGCTCGAAGGACGCGCTCATCGAGGCGCTGTTCCGCCGGCGGCTGGACCCGATGAATGCGGCGCGCATCGCCGAGCTCGAGCGGCTCGAGAAGAACGCCAAGGCGCGAGCGCCTTCCTCCGGCGGCCGCGCGCTGCCCCCCGAGGCGATCATCCGCGCCTTCGTCGGCCAGAGCCTGCGGATGATCGAGGACGAAAAGGGCGGCGGCCGCAATTTCAGCCGGCTGCTGGGCCGCACCTATACCGAGCCGACCAAGCCGATCCGCGCGCTGATCGGGCAGCTCTACGCGCCCGCAATGGAGCGTTACAAGGCCGCCTTCGAGCTCGCCCTGCCACAGATGCCGCGCGAGGAGCTGGTGTGGCGAATGCATTTCATGTTCGGCACCCTCGCCTACACGCTCGCCGCCACCGATACGGTGCAGCTCATCGCCGGCTGCAAGCCCGAAGACCGGCACGATGCGCGCCTGCTGGAAGACCGCCTTACGGCGTTTCTCGCCGCAGGACTTAATGCGCCCTTGAAGCACAACGTCAGAAAAGCCGCTTAGGAGAACACCATGCTTGGATGGATCTTGGGGGTCATCGCCGTTTTTCTAGTGTTCGGCTTCTTCCGCATGCCGATCATCTGGTGGACGCTCGCCGGCGGCCTGATGGCCGTCTACCTGAGTGTGATCGCCGGATTTGACACTCTGGGAAATACATTGCTTGGGGTCTTGTTTGTTATTTTTTCTGCAGTTTTAAATATTTCTTCTTTAAGACGAAAAATCATTTCGAACCGCGTCCTGGCGATCTATCGCCGCATCCTTCCCGACATGTCGCAGACCGAGAAGGAAGCGATCGACGCCGGCACGGTGTGGTGGGACGGCGACCTTTTCTCGGGCAAGCCCGATTGGGACAAGCTGCTCGCGACGCCGGCGCCGCACCTCTCCGCCGAGGAGCAGGCGTTCCTCGACGGCCCGGTCGAGGAGCTGTGCGCGATGTGCGACGACTGGGAAATCACCCACGAGCGCTACGACCTGCCGCCGCGCGTGTGGCAGTTCATCAAGGACAAGGGTTTCCTGGGAATGATCATTCCCAGGAAGTTCGGCGGCATGGGATTCAGCGCGCTCGCCCACTCCGCGGTGGTCACCAAGCTCTCGTCACGCTCGAACGCCGCCGCGGTCACCGTGATGGTGCCGAACTCGCTCGGGCCCGCCGAGCTGCTGCTGCACTACGGCACCGACGCGCAGAAGAACCACTACCTGCCGCGCCTGGCAAAGGGGCTGGAGATCCCCTGCTTTGCGCTCACCAGCCCCGAGGCCGGCTCGGACGCGGCTTCGATCCCCGATTACGGCGTGGTGTGCAAGGGCGTCTGGCAGGGCAAGGAGACGCTCGGCATGCGCGTCACCTGGGACAAGCGCTACATCACCCTCGGTCCCGTTGCCAGCTTATTGGGTTTGGCTTTCAGACTTTACGATCCTGAAAATCTTTTATCTTCTAAAACCGATTTAGGTATTACCTGCGCGCTCGTACCTACCAGCACTCCGGGAGTGAACATCGGCCGGCGCCACCTGCCGCTCAACGGGGTGTTCCAGAACGGCCCGAACTCCGGCAAGGAAGTCTTCATGCCGATCGACTGGATCATCGGCGGGCCCGAATATGCCGGCAAGGGCTGGATGATGCTGATGAACTGCCTCGCCGCGGGGCGCTCGATCTCGCTGCCGGCGTCCTCCGTGGGCGGCGCGCAGGCGCTGGCGCGCGCCACCGGCGCCTACGCGCGCGTGCGCCAGCAGTTCCGCACGCCGATCGGCAAGCTCGAGGGTGTCGAAGAAGCGCTCGGCCGCATCGCCGCCAATACCTACATGATGGAGGCGACGCGCGTCATGACCGCGGGCGCCGTGGACGCCGGCGAGAAGCCGTCGGTCATCTCGGCGATCGCCAAGTACCACATGACCGAGCGCGCCCGGCAGTGCGTCAACGACTCGATGGACATCCACGGCGGCAAGGGCATCTGCCTCGGCCCGAACAACTGGGTCGGGCGCGGCTACCAGGTACTGCCGGTCGGCATCACCGTCGAGGGCGCCAACATCCTTACCCGGACGCTGATCATCTTCGGCCAGGGCGCGATCCGCTGCCACCCGTACGTGCTGCGCGAGATGCGCGCCGCCAAGGAGATGAATGGCGAAGCGGCGGCGATCGAGTTCGACGACGCGTTCACCTCGCACATCGGGCACGCGATTGCCAACGGCGTGCGCGCCTTCGTCCACGGCGTCACCAGCTCGCGCCTCGCCCACGTGCCGCGCGAAGGCGCGCCCGAGACCCTGCACTATTACCGCTTCACCTCGCGCCTGTCGGCCGCCTTCGCCTTCCTGGCCGACGTCTCGATGATGGCGATGGGCGGCGCGCTCAAGCGCAAGGAGAAAATCTCCGGCCGGCTCGGCGACGTGCTGTCGATGATGTACCTCGTGTCCGCGATGCTCAAGCATTACGAGGACCAGGGTCGCATTCGCGAGGATCTGCCGCTGATCCGCTGGGCGGCGCGCGACGCGTTCTATCATGCGCAGCAGGCGATCGACCAGGTGCTGTCGAATTTCCCGATCAAATCCCTCGCCACGCTGCTGCGCTGGACCATCTTTCCGCTCGGCACGCCGTTCCGGCCGCCGCTCGATTCGCGCAACCAGGAGTGCGCCAGGCTGGTGCTGGAGCCGGGCGCGGCGCGCGATCGGCTTACGGCGTCGGTTTTCGTTTCGAAAAGCGAAAAAGATGCCACCGGCGTGCTCGAGGCGGCGTTCCTCGCCACGGTCGCCTGCGAGCCCCTGGACAAGAAGCTGCGCGACGCGGTGAGAAGCGGCAAGCTCGAGACCCGGCCTGGGGTAGATACCGCCGCGGTTGCTCACCAGCTCGGAATCCTGAATTCGGAAGAACTTCAAAAATGGCAGCGAAAGGAAGCCCTGCGGAAGAACGTCATCAAGGTCGACGATTTCCCGCAGGATTTCGGCCGGGCCGAGATTCTGCAAAAGCTGTCATCTGAAACCGTCAAAGCGAAGGCCGCGTGATGGACGCGAAATCGGTCTACATCGTCGACGGCGCGAGAACGCCGTTCCTGAAGTCGAAGAACCGCCCGGGACGCTTCGCCGCCAGCGACCTCGCGACGCAGGCCGGGCGCACGCTGCTCGCGCGGCAGAAGTTCGCCCCCGACGAGCTCGACGAGGTGATCCTCGGCTGCGCCGCGCCGTCGGTCGACGAGGTCAACATCGGCCGCGTCGCCGCCCTGCGCATGGGCTGCGGGCAGAAGGTGCCGGGCTGGACCGTGATGCGCAACTGCGCCTCGGGCATGCAGGCGCTCGACTCGGGCATCAACAACATCCTCGCCGGGCGCTCGAGCCTGGTGCTGGCGGGCGGCGTGGACGCGCTGTCGCGCGCGCCGCTGCTTTACTCAGACAAGATGGTCCTGTGGTTTTCCGATCTGGCTTCCGCAAGAACCACGTCACAGAGGATTGCTGCGTTTGGAAAACTCCCGCTCAGGGCACTTCTCGCCCCGGTCATCGGCATCATGAAGGGCCTCACCGACCCGATGGTCGGGCTGCTGATGGGGCAGACCGCGGAGAACGTCGCGCACCGCTTCGGCATTACCCGCGAGCAGATGGACGAGTTTTCCGTCAAGAGTCATCAGAAAGTCGTCCGCGCCCAGGAAGAAGGACGCCTCGCTTCCGGCGGCGGCGAGGTCGAGGCGCTCTACGACGGCAAGGGCAACGCCTACACGCTCGACGACGGCGTGCGCAAGGACGCATCGCCGCAGAACCTTGCCAAGCTCAAGCCCTTCTTCGACCGCAAGTACGGCAACGTCACGCCCGGCAACAGCTCGCAGATCACCGACGGCGCCGCGTGGCTGGTCCTCGCCAACGACGATGCAGTGAGAAAGCATGATCTAAAGCCCATGGGCCGCATCGTCGATTCCCAGTGGGCGGGGCTCGACCCGGCGCAGATGGGCCTCGGGCCGGTGCACGCCGCGACGCCGATCCTCAAGCGCCACGGCCTCGGCCTGAACGATCTCGACTACTGGGAGATCAACGAGGCGTTCGCCGCGCAGGTCCTCGGCTGCCTCGCCGCGTGGAAGGACGACAAGTACTGCCGGGAACAGCTTGGACTGGATGGGTCTTTAGGTTCTTTAAATGAAGAAAAACTAAATGTGGACGGAGGCGCCATCGCCCTCGGCCACCCGGTGGGCGCCTCGGGCGCCCGCATTGTTCTTCATCTCTTAAAAACTTTAAAAAGAAATTCTGCGAAACGCGGCATTGCGTCGATCTGCATCGGCGGCGGCCTGGGCGGCGCCATGCTGGTCGAGGCGTTCTAACGAACCGGGGGAATCATGGAGCGCGCCGCATTCGACAATTCGGTCAAGACGATGGCGAAGCATTGGCGCTGGGAAAAAGACCGCGAAGGCCTCGCCTGGCTCACATTCGACAAGCAGGGCGAGTCGACCAACACGTTCTCGCGCGAAGCCCTCGAAGAGTTGTCGCGGGTTCTTGATGAAATAAGGAAAGAAAATCCAAAAGGACTCGTGATCCGGTCTGCCAAGGACAGCTTCATCGCCGGCGCCGACATCCAGGAGTTCGCCAACTTCAAGAGCCCCGAGGACGCGATCTCGTTCACCCGCCTGGGCTGGGACACGTTCCAGAAGCTGCACGAACTCCCCTTTCCCACCACCGCGATGGTGAACGGCTTCTGCATGGGCGGGGGCATGGAGATGTCCATGGCGTGCCGCTACCGAGTGGCGCTCGACGACCCGAAAACGCGCTTCGCCCAGCCCGAGGTCATGGTCGGCGTGATCCCGGCCTGGCATGCCATGGAATGGCTGCCGCAACTGGTTGGCCCGGCTGCGGCCATGGACCTGCTTCTCACCGGGAAAACGGTCGATGCCGGACGCGCCAGGCGAATGGGGCTGGTCGACCAGGCGGTCCCGCTGCGCATCTTCGAGAACGCCGCGCGCATGCTGACGCTCGAGGCGCCACGCAGAAAGCCTCTGCCTCTCTTTCAAAGATTATTGTTAAAGATGAAAAGCGTCGTAGTGTCGCAGGCGCGCAAGCAGGTCGCGAGGAAAGCGAAGCGCGAGCACTACCCGGTGCCTTACGCGATCCTCGACATCTGGCAGGAGTACGGCGGCAACGCGCTGATCGTGCCGCCCGCGCATCCCGCCTCGATCCAGAACCTGATCAACCATCCGACCGGGCGCAACCTGGTGCGCATCTTCTTCCTGCAGGAGCGCCTGAAAGCGCTCGGCAAGGACGCCGGCTTCAAGCCCCGCTACGTCCACGTGGTCGGCGCCGGCGTGATGGGCGGCGACATCGCGGCGATCTGCGCCATGCGCGGGCTCACGGTGACGCTGCAGGACACCGCGCCCGAGCGCATTGCGCCGGCGATCAAGCGCTCGGCGACGCTGTTCGAGCGGCGGCTGCGCGACCCGCGCCGGGTGCGCGACGCGATGGACCGGCTGATTCCCGACGTCTCCGGCGCCGGCGCGGCGCGCGCCGATGTGATCATCGAGGCGATCTTCGAGAACCTGGAAGCGAAGCGATCGCTTTTTGCAAAATTGGAATCCATTGCAAAAGCAGAAGCAATTCTCGCCACCAACACCTCCAGCCTCAAGCTCGCCGACATCGCAACCGCCCTCAAGGATCCGGCAAGGCTGGTGGGAATTCATTTTTTCAATCCCGTGCCCCAGCTTCAGCTGGTGGAAGTCGTCTCCGGCGAAAAAACCACCCCCGAGCTTGCAAAAAACGCGGCCGCTTTCGTCCGCCAGATCGACAAGCTGCCGCTGCCGGTAAAGGACTCGCCCGGCTTCCTGGTGAACCGCGTGCTCGGGCCTTACATGCAGAACGCCTTCCGCATGCTCGACGAAGGCGTCAAGCCCGAGACCCTGGACCGCGCCATGGAGGATTTCGGCATGCCGATGGGCCCGGCCGAGCTCGCCGACACCGTGGGCCTGGACATCTGCCTGGCGGCAGGCAAGAGCCTGGCGAAGAATGCCTCGGCGGCCGACATTCCCCAGGTGCTGGCGAACAAGGTGGCGCTCGGGCACCTGGGCAAGAAAACCGGCCAGGGCATCTACCGCTACGAGAACGGCCGGGCCGTGAAAGGCCAGCCCGGCGCCTATGACCCGAAGCTGGTCGACGCGCTGATCGAGCCCTACCTGCTCGAGGCCAGGTCGGCGCTCGCCGACCGCGTAGTGGCCGATGCCGACTTGGTAGACGCCGGGCTGATCTTCGGCACCGGCTTCGCGCCTTTCCGCGGCGGGCCGCTTCACTACCTAACTTCAAAAAATAAATAAGTTGGAAAAGCTGCCCGAAGGCAAGCAGCCGGCGTTGCGCGTGATGCCGATGCCGGCCGACTCGAACCAGAACGGCGACATCTTCGGCGGCTGGATCATGGCGCAGGTCGACGTCGCCGGCGGCACCGTCGCCGGGCGCGTGGCCGAGCGGCGGCCCTCCGACCCGAAGGTCGTCAAGGTCACCGAGGCGACGCTCACCTACGTCGCCATCGACCGCGACGGGCGCCCGCGCCCGGTGCCGCGCTAGCCCTGCTTCTCGCCGCGCCTTCGGCATCGTGCTGCTGAGCGCCCTGCCCTTCCTGGTGCTCGGCACCTGGATCTACAGCATCCTCGACGCGCGCACCGTTGGCACGGTGCTCGGCCTGACGGTGATCGCGACTGTTCCCGCGCGCCGCTTCCTGCAGCACCGCAAGATCGTGCTCAACTCGGCCGGCCTGGCTGCCGGCGCCGGCGTATTCGGCCTGGCTAACGGCGTGGCGACGGGCACGGGCATGATCCAGATCGCCGTGCTGCTGGGCGCCGGCCTCACAGGCCCGGCGGTGCTGGCGACCGACGCGCTGGCCACGATACTGCTCGACCTGTGCAAGGCTGCGCTATTCCAGCGCTTCGCGGTGCTCGACGAGCAGGCTTTCTACGCCGGCGTCGTCATCGGCATCGCCAGCATCCCCGGCAGCGCGCTGGGCGCATGGCTGGTAAGCCGCATCCATGCCCACCTGCACATCCTCTTCATGGAAGCGCTCATCCTGTTCGGCGGCGCCTTCATGCTGTGGCATTCGTGGCGCTGAGGCAACGCGCCTAAGCGAGGCCGGGGAGCAGCGCCTTCAGCCCCACCGCCATCGTCTCGATGGCGATCGCCGCGAGCAGCAGCCCGAGCAGCCGCGTCGCGATGTTGAGCCCCGTGGTGCCCAGGCGCGAGCCGATCGGCTCGGCGACGCGCAGGATCCACCACAGCAGCGCGCAGACCAGCGCGATGCAAACGATGAGCCCGGCGACGTGCGCCGCGCCGCCCGCCTGCGCCGCGATGATCGTGGTGCCGATGGCGCCGGGGCCGGCGAGCAGCGGCACGGCGAGCGGCACGACCCCCGACGGATCGCCCGACTCGAGCTCCTCCGCCTCGGCCTTCGACTGCCGCACCCCGCCCGCCTGCGCGTTGAGCATGGCGAGCGCCATCAGCAGCAGGACCAGGCCGCCGCCCACGCGGAACGCAGGCAGGCTGGCGCCAATCAGGGTAAGCAGCGCTTCGCCAAAGAGCGTGGCGCCGGCGAGCACCGCAAATACGGTGATGGTGACTGCATGGACAAGGCGCCGCCGGCCGGCCGGCTCCCTCGCCGCCGCGACGCTGAGGAAGATCGGAATGGCGAGAAACGGGTCCAGCACGGCCACGAGGGTGACCGTAAAGCGCAGGTAGTCCTGCAGCATCAAGTGCTCGCGGCTTTCTCCTTCGCCTGCGCCACCGCTGCGGCCTGTGCGCCCTTGAGATCCTCCTTGACCTTGGCGAATGCCGGGCGCTCGCCGAGCATCTTGAGATAAGGCTTCACCTGCGGCACGTCCTCGAGGAAGTCGCGGCCGAACGCCTTCTTGGTGACGAGCGTCACGAGCGGCAGGCTGACGAAGGCAGCGCAATCCGCGAGCGTCAGGTCCTTGCCCGCTATGTAGGGGGAAAACTTCGGCAGCGCCTTGAATGCGCGCATGCCTTTCAGCAGGTCCTTTTCTACCGCCTGCCTCAGCTCATCCGAGGGCGGCGGCTTGCCGAAGAACAGCGACCCATAGAGCCGGCGGCCGACCAGCTCGAGGTGCAGCTCGATGAAGGTGATGAGCTCGCGCACCTTGGCGCGCTCGTACGGGTCCTTCGGCAGCAGCGG
>WNFI01070795.1_pt1 | contig 20064 bp, 15 predicted proteins | sample 5400471 | NCBI WGS metagenome assembly WNFI01 (sample SAMN13153348, study PRJNA577476) | soil metagenome | isolation source: 100 cm saprolite on Douglas fir-dominated hillslope | place: USA:California | collected 2013-09-17
CACGACGATCGCGCTACGCCAATCGCGCAAAAATAGCAGCACCATCAACCCCGTGAGCAAGGCGCCCAGCAATCCTTCCCTGACGACGGAGAGGAGGGCATTTCGCACATAGGAGGATTGATCAAACTCGTAGTCGATCTTGACGTCGGAAGGAACAGCGGATTGGAATTGCGCGAGGTTCGCCTTCACCTCGTTTACGACGGCGAGGGTCGATGCATCCGCCCGCTTCGTGACTGGAATATACACGGTCCGGTGTCCATTCACCTCCGCGTAGCCGGTGATGATGTCACTCGAGTCTTCGATCGTACCGATGTCACGCAGAAACACGGTGGGACCGGCGCCAGTCCGGATCGGCAAATTTTGCAGGTCCTTGATGCGGGAGACGACTGAGTTGATGGGGGCCAACCGCAACAGATCCCCAGTCCGTACATTTCCGGCTGGCACGATGGCGTTCCCTGTATTGAGCGCCCGAATGACTTCCTCCGGCGCCATGCGGTAGGCACGCAGACGATCCGGATCAACGCTCACCACGATGGTTCGAGCCGCTCCACCAAAAGGAGGCGGAGCCGACACCCCCGGAAGAGTGGCAAACAGGGGCCGGACGCGATTGAGGGCTACGTCTTGGATCTCTCCCACGGTGCGCGTTGCACTTGAGAATACGAGGTAGCCCACCGGGACACTTCCCGCGTCGAAACGCAGCACGAACGGTGACACGGTTCCGGGCGGCATGAATGCCCGCGCGCGATCCACGTATCCCACCGTCTGTGCCGCCGCTTGGCTCATGTCGGTGCCGGGGTGGAACGTCAGCTTCACCAATCCGAGGTTCTGAATGGATTGCGATTCGACGGCCTCAATGCCGGTGATGTAGAGGAAATGGTATTCGTAGTAATAGACTAGGTTGCCCTCCATCTGCGCCGGGGACATGCCGCCGTACGGCTGCGCCACATAGATGACTGGGAGGTTCAGGTTCGGGAAAATGTCGACCGGCATTCGCGAGAGAGCGAGGATCGAGCAGAGGGCTATTCCGACGACGACCACGATGACCGTCAACGGGCGGCGAAGTGCGGCACGAAGCAGCCACATGCTTACGGCCCTCGCTGGGTGTTATCGCGCACAAGCTGCAGGAAGGGCTGGAGATCGCCTTGCGAGGCCGCGACCGAAGCCACATTCTGCCAGACCGCGAGCCGCGCAAGAGCGTCGTCGGTGTCGGCTTGCACGAGCAGGCTTTGCGCGTCCGCAACGTCAACCAGCGTCGCCAGCCCTGCTTGGTAGCGCGCGCGCTCCTGGCTCTCGGTCGTGCGCGCGGCGTCGAGCTCCAAGGGAGTGTTCTCTGCCACGTGGCGAGCCCCTTCGAGAGAAGCCTGTGCCCTCCGGAATTGGCCGGTCAAATCTTGTAGCGTCTGGTCGTAGCGAGCCGCTTCGGCGCGTCCATTTGCCGCTTCCACAGCTGTTCTGGATCGGATCGTGAAGATGTCGAACAGCGAAAACGTAACCATCACGCCAGTCGCCCAGTTGGAGCGGTCGGGGACCAGCCCATTCGTTCCTCCGAGGAAGTTGCCCGGCGGGTCCACGCCGCTCCCTCGTCCGAACACAGTCGATTGGAGGTACACTTTGGGATAGTAGGCCCGTTCCGAGATACGGACCAGTGAAAGAGCCTCGTCCACGCGCGCGTGTTCGGCCTCGGCAATCGGATGGTCCGTGATGGCAGTTGTTTGCGAAGACGCGTTGGGAGGTGGGCCAAGGAGAGCACTTCCCCGCAATTCCGCAGAGCCATCTGACATTCCGAGAATGTTGACGAGAACGGCCCTACTGACCTGCTCTTGCTGCTCGGCGCGGGCCAGGTTGACCTTGGCGCGGGCCAGTTCCGCGCGCGCGCGGGAGGCATCGGCTCCGGCACGAAGCTGGTTCTCGACCAGCACCCGAACCGCCTTGTTGAAGGTCTCCCGGCGCTCCACGTCCGCCCGGGCAGCCCGCACGGTTTGCTCCGCAGCCAGTACAAACAGATAGGCGTTCACCGAAGCGACAGCCACGTCGAGACGAGTCACAGAGGCTTCCGCCGTGGCTCGATTCCGCGCGGCACGTGCCGCATCCACCCTGGCTCCGCGGTATCCAAAATCGAACGGTTCCCAGGAGAACAGCAGCCCCGCTGCACTTCCCCACGCGCTCCGATTCGACGGCGATAGTGTCACGGCCCCGGTGATCGGAGCGATGACCGATTGCGGAAGGAGCAGTCCTGTGATGTTGTTGTCGGTCGCGCGATTGAGTTGCCACAACATGTCGGCGCGGGGCAAATAGCTCGTGTAAGCTAAGCCAACGCCCGCCTGCGCAGCGCCAACCCGCTCCATCGCAGCCCGCACCGCCGGATAGTTCTTGAGAGCGTAGTTCACCGCGTCTTCCAGGGTGAGGACCTTGGGGGATTGGGCCACCGCCATCCGCTCGAGAGCCAGGAATAACAGCAAGGCGACTGCAATCGATGGCAGAGAAACGCGATTCGTGCCGAACACCATTGGGCGGTTCCCCATTGCAAACCTCGGTGTCGACTCAACCATTCAGGCGAGCGAGTGATGGAGCCCCGCGATCCACTGCATTCGCCGATCCAGCGGATTGGTCCGAGATTACCCACGGCGGGTCTCGGTCTGGTAACCAGACCCTGCTTTTGTAGTCTTGCGGGTCGATCTTTGGCGTCTCGGACATCCGCGTCGTTACCCGCGCGGCATCGGCTTTCGCCACCAATTCCCCTGCGCGCCTCTGCAATTGCGGAGTGGAGACGCTGTCGATCCCCTGCACGTACCCGGAGTTCCCAAGCGGCAGGGTTCCGTAGTGTTGCACTTTTCGCCAGACCTCCATCCGCTGACTCGCCCGCTTGGTGGGGGCGCTAGGGTTGATGATGCGTCTTCCGTCCACTCGCCGCACCTCACGACCCCTCCTTCCCGCGGGCGAGGCGTGCATGTCTAGCGGATGCAACGTCAGTTCACGCCAGGCGGCAGCCCCTGCGGCCGGGCGCCGGGCAGACCCGTACCTCAAGCGCGCGAGGGCGCGCCCACGAACCAGGAGCCGTTCTTGATGCTCTCGAAGAGCCGGCATCGCGAACGTGATGCTGGTCTCGGTGATCGAGCGCACGCGCGAGATCGGCATCCGCATGGCGCTGCACGCGCGGGCGCGCGACGTGCAGTTGCAGTTCCTCACCGAGGCGGTGGCGCTGGCGACGGTGGGTGGGGCGATCGGGCTTCTGGTCGGCATCGGCGTGTCGAAGTGGACAGCCATCAAGTTCAACTGGGCCACGCTGCTCTCGGCGCTGGCGATGGCGGCACGATGCTGCTCGCGGGGTTCGCTAGAGTGGTGGCGGGCTTCTATCCGGCGCTCCGCGCCTCGCGTCTCGACCCCTATCGAGGCCCTGCGCTTCGGATGAGCCGCTCGTGACGTACGCAGCATCCGGTCGCCGGCTCGCAACACTTCGGGCGGCGTTCGTCAGCCGGGGGCGACCTCTGGTCGGGAAACGGAATGGGTGCCACGGTCACGTCTGTTTTCCCGGCATGCGAACAGCCGTCCTGGCTCTCGGCCTCCTGATCGGAGGCTGCTCGATGGTGCCGGAGTTTCGCCGGACCGATTCGCCGGTGCCGCCTACGTGGAGCGTTTCCAGCGCAGGCGCGGTGACGGCAGACAGCACTTGGTGGCGGAGCTTTGGCAGTGCCGAGCTGGACGCGCTGATCGCGTGGAGCTCCGCCGGCAATTTCGATCTGCAGGCGGCGTTCGCGCGCGTCGAGGAGGCGCGCGGGAGGGCGGAAATCGCGGGCGCGCCGCTCTACCCCTCTGTCGGCCTCGCAGCCGCCGTGAACCAAGGCGTAGGGCCGAGCAGTACGCGAGTGCAGGGTCTCTTCGGACAGGCGAGCTACGAGTTGGATTTCTGGGGCAAGAACCGCGCGGCGGCCGGGGCCGCCGCTGCGCTCGCCGACGCCAGTGCGTTCGACGCGCAGACCGTGGCGGTGACGCTCGAGGCGTCGGTGGCGGACACGTATTTCCAGGTCCTCTCGCTGCAAGGGCGCCTGAGTCTGGCGCAGCAGATCGCGGACTCCGCACGGCGAGTTCTCGTCCTGGTCCAGGCCCAGGCGGCAGGCGGCATCGCCTCCGACCTCGAAGTGGAGCAGCAGCGCAACGCGCTCGCCACGTTCGAGGCGGCGGTCCCGGCGCTCCAGCAGCAGCTCGAGCAGAGCGCCCACCTGCTCGCGGTCCTGACCGGGGAGACACCGGAGGGCTTTCACGTCCAGGAAGCAAAGGCGATGAACGTCTCGATTCCGGAAGTGCAGGCCGATTTGCCCGCAACCACCCTGCAGCGCCGGCCAGACATCCGCGCAGCCGAGGCGCGGCTCATCTCCGCGAACTTCGACATCGGGAAGGCGCGGGCGGCGTTCTTTCCCAGCTTCACACTCACCGCGCAGGGCGGCGTTGGCAGCACGTCGCTCGCCAACTTCTTTCCGCCCGCCGCGCTTTTCAACGTCGTCGCTGGACTGTTTCAACCCATCTTCGAAGGCGGGAGTCTGCGGGGGCAGCTCCGGTATGACCGCGCGCACGCCATCGAGCTTGCCGCGACCTACCGCCAGACGGTCATCGCAGCGCTCCAGGACGTGGAGGACGCGCTCACCGCAACGCAGCGGCTCAAGGAGCTAGAGGCGCTGGACGAGGTGGCTGTGGATTCGGCGCGGCGCGCATCGGAGCTCGCGAGAGCGCAGTTCGAAGCCGGCACTGCGGACTTCCTCACCGTGCTCACCACCGAGAGGACTCGGTACCAGGCGGAGGACGCGATGCTCCAAGTCAGGCTCCAGCGCTTGCAGGCGACGGTCGGTCTCTTTCGCGCACTCGGCGGTGGGTTCGGAACGCAAGTGAGGTCGTCGTGAAGCGCGTTGCAATTCCGATTGCGGTACTGATCCTCGGCGCCGGCATCTTCCTGGTCCATCGGCGAGGAGGCAGCAGCGCCGCAGCGGCCGTCTCGCCGCCGCCAGTGCCCGTCACTGTGGGCCGCGCGAAAACGCAGGACATGCCGGTCTGGCTGGCCGGCGTTGGCAACGTGCAGCCACTCAACATCGTCAACGTCAAGGTGCGCGTCGACGGCCAACTCCAGCGCGTTGCGTTCACCGAAGGCACTGACGTCCGGCGCGGCGATCTGCTCGCGCAGATCGATCCGCGGCCGTTCCAGGCGCAGCTCAAACAGTCCACCGCCAATCTGGCGAGGGACGAGGCGCAGCTCGCGAATGCCAAGTTGAACCTTGCCCGTTTCGAAAAGCTCGCTTCCGTCGGCGCCGCTGCGAGTCAGAACGTGGACACGTTCCGTGCACAGATCGCGCAGTTCGAGGCGGCGGTGCAGGCCGATCAGGCAATGATCGACACTGCACGTCTCAACCTCGAGTTCACGACGGTGCGGTCGCCACTCGCCGGACGCGTCGGCCTGCGGCTCATCGACCCTGGCTCCATCGTGCACGCATCCGATTCGAGCGGGCTCGTGACCGTGACGCAGATGCAGCCGATCGCTGTGCTCTTCTCGGTGCCGCAGGACAATCTGCCCGCTGTGCTGACTGCGAAGGGCAAGCTGACCGTCGCCGCATACACTCGCGACGGAACGAAAAATCTCGGCCAGGGCAAGCTTGCTGCGGTCGACAGCCAGATCGACCCGACGACCGGCCAAGTGCGCCTGAAGGCCATCTTCGACAATGCCCGGCACACGCTGTGGCCCGGAGAGTTCGTCGTGGTGCGTGTCCTGGTGCGGACCGACCACGACTCGATCGTCGTACCGTCGCAGGCCGTGCTCCAGGGACAGGACGGTCCGTACGTCTACGCGCTGAAACCGGATTCCACGGTCGAGGCGCGCCCGGTGAAGGTCGGCGGGAGCGTCGACGGCTTCACTTCGGTGCTGTCCGGCGTCGCCGCCGGCGAGACGGTCGTGTCCGGCGGCCAGGCGAGGATCGCGCCCGGCACCAAGGTCGCGGCGAACGCGGACGCGTCATGAGCTTTTCCGAGATCTTCATCCAGCGGCGCATCGGCACTTCTCTCCTCGCTATCGGCCTCGTGCTCATCGGCGTCGTCGCATACTTCCAGCTCCCGGTCGCACCGCTGCCGCAAGTCGAATTCCCGACCGTCCAGGTGCAGGCGGCGCTGCCCGGCGCCAGCGCCGACACGATGGCGACCTCGGTGGCGACGCCGCTCGAGCGCTCGCTCTCGAACATCCCCGGCATCACGCAGATGACGTCGTCTAGCTCGCTGGGGCTGACGCAAATCGTGGTGCAGTTCGACCTGAGCCGCAGCATCGACAGCGCCGCACCAGACGTTCAGACGGCTATCAACGCCGCAGCCGGCCTTCTGCCGAAAAATCTGCCCAACCCTCCCACATACAAGAAGGTCAACCCCGCTGATTTCACCATCCTCTCGCTCGCGCTTACCTCCGACACGCTGCCCCTCACCGAGTTGGACCGCTATGCGGAGGACTTCATCGCGCAGCAGATCTCGCAGATGCCCGGTGTCGGCCTGGTCGATTTCCACGGCCAGCAACGGCCGTCGATCCAACTGTTTCTCGATCCTAACAAGCTGGCTGGCCTCGGGCTGTCCCTCGAGGACGTGCGCGGCATCATCGGCGTGCAGACGGTGAACGCGCCGAAGGGAACTCTGAACGGGCCGCATCAGACGGTGGTGTTGGATGCCAGCGATCAAATGATCAGTGCCGAGGCCTACAAGTCGATGGTGGTGGCCTACCGCAACGGCACGCCGATCCATCTGGAAGACCTGGGCACGGTGATGGACGGCCCCGAGGACGCACGGCAGGCGGCATGGCTGCAGAACAAGCGCGCCATCATCCTCGATGTGCACAAGCAGCCGGGTTACAACGTCATGGCCACGATCCAGAACATCAAGGATCGGCTTCCGGCGTTGACCGCGACTCTCCCACCCGCGGCCAGGTTGACCGTCGTGGGAGATCGTACCCAGACCATCCGGGCGTCGGTCAACGACGTGCAATTCACGATGCTCATCACCATCGCGCTCGTGATTGCGGTGATCTTCGCCTTCTTGCGCAACGCCTGGGCGACGATCATTCCCAGCCTGACCATCCCGCTTGCCTTGATCGCCACCTTCGGCGTCATGTACTTGCTTGGATACAGCCTCGATAATCTGTCTCTCATGGGTCTCACCATCGCGGTCGGCTTCGTCGTCGACGATGCAATCGTGGTGATCGAAAACGTCACCCGCCATCTCGAGCTGGGGAAGGAGCGGCTCCAAGCCGCGATCGACGGCACCAGCGAGATCGCCTTCACGATCGTTTCGATGACCGTGTCATTGATTGCGGTATTCATTCCTCTTCTCTTGATGCCAGGCATCGTGGGCCGATTGTTTCGCGAGTTCGCCGTCACCGTGAGCGTCGCGATCCTCGTGTCGGGCATCATCTCGCTGACGGTGACGCCGATGATGTGCGCATGGCTCATCCGCCACGACGCGGACGAAAGGCATGGCAGGCTTTATCAGTGGTCTGAGCGCGCGCTGACGCGATTGACCGGCGGGTACGAAAGGAGCCTCGCCGCAGTGATGCGCCATCCGGCGATCATGCTGGTGGCCACGGCCGCAGTCCTCGGCGCGACGCTCTGGCTCTACGTGGTATCGCCCAAGGGCTTTTTCCCGCAGGAAGACACCGGCCTGATCTGGGGCGTCGCGCAAGCTGCTCCCGACATCTCTTACGACGCCATGTCCGACCGCATCCAGGCGCTGGGGAGGGTGGCGATGGCCGATCCGGACGTCGACAACGTCTACTACTGGATCGGCCCCACGCCGACGTTGAGCCAGGGCCGGATGATGATCAACCTGAAACCGTTCGAACAGCGCAAGTCGACGGCGGCCCAGATCCAGTCGCGGCTGAGTGCAAAAGCGGCCGGGGTGCAGGGAATCTCGTTGTATATGCAGGTGCGACAGGACATCCAGGTCGGCGGCCGTCCGTCGGCGGCCCAGTACCAGTACACGCTGCAGGACTCGGACGTTGCCGAGCTTTCGCGCTGGTCCGACACGATGCTCCATAAGCTCTCGGCGCTGCCGCAGATCCAGGACGTTAGCTCTGATGCACAGGGAGCCGCGACCAATGCAACATTGCGGATCGATCGTGAGACCGCCTCGCGGCTGGGCATCACGGCGCAGGCCATCGATGACGTCCTCTACGATGCATTCGGACAGCGCCAGATCGCGACCCTGTTCACGCAATCGAACCAGTACAAGGTTGTCGAAGGCGTCGACCCGCGCTACCAGCTCGCCACGGATGCGTTGAACCATCTCTACGTCCGCTCTACGAATTCGGGTCAGCTCGTTCCTCTCGCCATGGTCGCCAGCGTCGTCAGCGGAGTGTCGCCTCTCGTCATCAACCATCAGGGTCTCTTTCCAGCGATCACTCTCTCGTTCAACCTCACTCGCGGTCACGCGCTTGGCGAGGCAGTGACTGCGATCCAATCCGTAGAGGCCGCGGCGGGAAAGCCCGCCACGCTGACGACGTCGTTCCAGGGTACCGCGCAAGAGTTCCAGAATTCTCTGAAGAACGAAGCATGGCTGTTGCTCGCCGCCCTGGTGACCGTCTACATCGTGCTCGGCGTCATGTACGAGAGCGCGATTCATCCGGTGACAATCATCTCGACACTGCCGTCCGCCGGGTTTGGTGCGCTCCTCGCCCTACGGCTGTTCGGTCAGGATCTTTCCATCATGGGGATGATCGGGATCATCCTACTGATCGGGATCGTGAAGAAGAACGCGATCATGATGATCGATTTCGCGTTGGTGGCCGAGCGTGAGCACGGGCTCTCCGCGGAAGAATCGATCAGGCAAGGCAGCCTACTCCGCTTCCGACCAATCATGATGACCACCATGGCCGCCCTTCTTGGTGCGTTGCCGCTGGCCTTCGGCTCGGGCGCTGGAGCGGAGCTGCGGGTACCGCTCGGCGTGGCGATCGTCGGCGGGCTGATCGTTTCGCAGATGCTGACGCTGTATGCGACGCCGGTGATCTATCTCTGGTTCGAGCGCGCCGCCCGCGCCACCAGAAGGCTGCGCGCGTCAGCTGCGCAGCGGGCCTGAGGCACGTGCGGGGCCATGACTATCGATCCCAGTCCCAGCCCGCCGTCTCCAGTTGGACCCAGGCTGCGAAGAGGCCTTGGTCGTGGATCAGTGCGGCAGGTGGGCCCATCTCGACGATCCGGCCGTGCTCGACGATGGCCACCCGGTCCGCATCGCGGGCTGTCGAAAGCCGGTGCGCGATGCTCAGGACAGCACACCCTCTCTTCAGCGCGCCCGAGCGCAGAGCCGACCGGAACGCAGCATCGCTCGCCCCGTCGACGGCCGCGGTGGCCTCGTCCAGCAGGATCACGCTCGGATCCCACAGCAATGCACGCGCAAGCGCGATGAGCTGCCGTTGGCCGGCGGAGAGCTGCACGCCATGACCGCCGCCGAGGCCGCGGAGCGGCGTCTCGTATCCTGCAGGCAGGGCGTCGATGAATGAGGCTGCGCCCGCCGTGGCGCAGGCACGCTCGACCCTTTCCCTCGCCACGGTCTCCCCGAGCGTCAAGTTGTCCATGACGGTGGCGCTGAACAGCTGCACGACCTGCGGGACGACGCCGAGGACGCGGCTCCTTTGCGAGGTTGCGAGGGCGCGCGGGCCCACACCCGCAACGCGAACGCTGCCGCTCCAGGGAGCGTAGAGACCAGCCGCAAGCTGGAGCGCGGTCGTCTTGCCGGCGCCGGTGCGTCCGACGAGAGCGACGTGCTCCCCTGCTGCGACCTCCAGCGCGAAGCCCGCCAGGACGGGACGCCCGAAGATGTAGCCGAAGGAAACGTCTCCCATCCGGACACCCTGGTTGCCCTTCAGCGCGCTCGCTCCGGCCCGGCTTTTCTCCTCGATCGGGACGGCGAGCACCTCGAAGATCCGTTCGGCTCCGGTGATGGCGCCCTGAACGCTCTGCCATTCGTCGCCCGGCGCGATGAGCGGCTTGAAGAAGCGCTGGAAGAGCAGGACGAACGCGGTGAGGGTCCCGACCGAGATCGATGCGCTGGCGAACCAGTTGCGCGCGTAGCCCCAGAGCAATGCCGCCCAGCAACACGCGACCAACAGCGACAGGGTGGGCGAATACAGCGCGGAGTAAACCGCCGTCCGATCGAACGCCGTCAGGACCGCGTTGAGGATCCGGCGAAATCGCGAAGCGAAGTAGTCTTCGCGTCCGAACGCGCGGATGACCTCGTTCCCGGACAGAGTTTCCTGCAGGTGCGCGTTCAGATCGCCGACCGCCTCGCGGTGCCGCCCTTCCGCCGCGCGGACACGAAGCTGGAAGGCGCGTGTCAGGACCGCAGCGCCTCCACGGCCTCGACGTCCGCGGTGGCGCGCGCGATGGTGTCGCCGACGGCGGTCCGATCGAAGTAGCCCAGAGGAAGCTGTTGGAGGTGGCCGAGAAGGCGGACGCGCAGCGCGTGCAGGCCGCCCTGGGCCGCGAGAGCGATGAGGTAGCTCGCGGCGAAGCCAGTGATCTGCGCTCCGACGGTCGCGGCGGCATACAGCACGGCCAACGGCAAGAGGCCGCTGCGGTGTCGGATCGCGAGGTGGTCGTCCACGATGGAGCGCAGGAGCAACGGCGGTGCGAGCTCGAGCGCTGCGCCACCGACGACGCAGACCAGGGCGAGCACGAGGTAAGCTCACCAAGGGCGGAGCAGGACGGTGAGCTCACGGAGCGCGCGCATCAGGCGACGCCCTTGATGCGCATCGCCTCGGCGCACTGTGCACCGTAGATGCGCGCATAGAGCGTATCCCGCTGCACCAGGATGGTCGAACGCCGCTCCACAGGTGCGCCTGGGCCGTACGCCTCGCGCAGGGCGTCGATGATTCGCGTCTCGGTATCGACGTCCACCGCGGAGAAGGGATCGTCGAGCACCAGCAGACCAGGCGAAAGACCCTCCACGGCGCCGATGGCGCGGGCGAGACCGACCCGTTGCCGCTGACCGCCAGAGAGCCGGATCCCCAGCTCGCCGATCTGGGTGTCGATGCCTTTGGGCAACTCGGGAAGATCGCGCGCCAGTCCCGCGATCCTCAATGCTTCCGAGGCCCGGTGCTGCGCCTCCTCGTCCCCTCCTCGCTGAGGAGCACGTTCTCCTGGATGGTGCCGGAGAAGAGAACAGGCTCCTGAGTGAGCAGCCCGACCCGGCCGCGTGCGTACGCTTCTTCTGCAGGACGTGCGTCGAACGCGATGCTGCCACCTTCCAGCGGATACAGCCCGACCAGCGCGCGCGTCAACGCGCTCTTGCCGGAACCCACCGGACCCGTGACGGCAATGAGTGCCCCTGCGGGAATGTCCAAAGATAGATTGCGCAGCGCCGGCTCCGCCGAGCCGGGATAGCGGAAGGTGACGTCCCGAAGGCTGACCGCAATCGGCCCGCGCCGCGTCGGCGCACGGGCGGGTGATTCAGAGGCGCGGTTGGGAGAAGCGGCCGGAGCCGATGGAATGCCGAGGCGGCGCTTTGGACCGAGTTGATCAGCTGCGGAATGCGGGGCGCGCGGGCGATGAAGCGCAGGAAGATCTCGAGGTACGCGATGAAGCCGCCGACGGACATGGCCCCGCCGATGACGCTCTCGCTTGCCTTCCAGACGACCGCCAGGAGTCCGGCCACGATCAGCAGCGAGTAAAAAGGCTGTAACGCGGACCGAAGACGCGTCGTCGTGACGTTGGCCCGTGCCACACTCGCCGAGAGATCGCCGATCCGCTCGACGAAGGCTTCTTCCCGCCCGAACATACGAAGGAGCCGCACGCCTGAGACGGCTTCTTGGACCGCAGCGGTGAGGTTTCCATTCGCGGCGCGCGCCGTCGCCGTGCGACGCGCCACACGTCCTCCCATCGCCCAGGCGACGAGCATCGCTGGGACCACGGGTGCGAGGGCGACCAGGGAGAGCCTGGGACTCTTGACGACCAGCGTCACCGCCAGCGTCGCACAGAGAAGGACCGTGTCCCATGCCTCGATGGTCAACTCGCGCACTCCTACGCTGATCACTTCGACGTCGCCGATGATGCGCGCGATCAGCTCCCCAACCGGAGTCTGGTCCACCCGCGCCATCGGCCAGCCAAGGACGCCACGAATGGAGTCCGCCCGAAGGTCGGCGCGGATGCCGGCATTCGCGGTGATCAGGAACCACCGCTTGAGGATGCGCGGCCCTTCGGTCGCGAGAGTCCCTGCGACGAAGAGCAGAGCGGCCCCTGCCACCCGCGCCGCACGCGCTTCGCCACGCGAGAAGGCGAGCGCGGAATCGATCGTTGCGCCTAGAAGCAGCGGCGGCAACACCGCGGCCGTATTCATGGCGATGCCGGCGAGTGAGCCGATCGCGAGGCTCAGTCGTACGCGGCCGAAGTAACGGCTGATGTCTCGCAGGAACTTGTAAGAGGACGATCTCCGAGGGTTCATCTTCGTGGTCGCTTCTTCCGACTTCTTCAGCCTCGCCCCAGGACATCGACGGCGAACGTGAGGCCGAGACGCCCCTCGATGAGGGGGTACCCCGCTGCGCTGCCGGCGCGGACGCCCGCATCGAACGAAAGCGAGTCGGAGCTGCGCCAGATCAGGCCTACGAGCCCCGTGAGCGCGAAGGGGCCCCCAACCCGGCCCTCGGAAAACAGCTCGAAGACTGGCCTGACCACCCAAGTCGGCGGACCCTCCACGATGACAGTGCCCACCGGCACAAGGTCGTGCGAGCGGGAGAAAACGACGCCGCCGTTCAGGTGAATCGTCGCCTGCGAGAACCGCCGCGACACGATGACCGCTGCTTGCGCGCCGACACCCGCCTCGTCGCTTACCGTCGGCAGCAGCACACCGGCTTCGATTGCGACGCTCGGACCGCTATGCTCTTGCAACTCGCCTTCCCGGACGACGCCTTTCAAGCTCAGTGCCGTGTCGACGAGCCGTGTTAGCGGAGCGCGGTCTGCCGTGCCGAGCAGGAGATGATGGCGGCCCTCGAGGACGAGCTCGAGGCGCTCCGCAAATCCAACGTTCGCGATGATCGCAGGCACGACCAGAAATCGGTCGGGACCTTCTCGCAGGAATCCCACCGGCTCGAGCTCGATTTCGACCTGCCCTCGTTCCGCGACCGCCGCGTCGGTGCCGTCGAAAGGGCGATATGCGAACGCGGGCTGGGAGGCGCAGAGCGCTAGCGCGGCGATGAGCGACGCTGCTCGGATCATCAGGCCGCCGATCTTAGCTGCGCGTCTGTCCCAGTGCGTTTCTCAGGCCGCGTGCAAGGTCCTCCGTGCGACCGACACCCCAGTAATGCAGGAACATCATGCGCGGGGACTCGCCCGTCATATGCTGGTGGATGGCGACGATGTTGATGCCGGCGTGGCGCAGCGCCTTCAAGACGCTTTGCATCTCGCTCTCCAGCATGGCGAAATCACCGTCGACGATCGCCTGCTCGTCGCTCCCGGCGAAGGCCGCCCAGGTGTTGACGCCCATGGTGTTGCCCATGGTGTGCCCGGCCATCTTGACCTCCCGGCCGATGGTAATCTTGTAGACGCCCTTGTTCGTCTGGCCGCTGCGACCGAGCACCGCATCGATCTTCTTCGGATCGAGCGTGCTGTTCGCCGGGTCGATGTTGGCCGAGGGCACGTCGAACTTCTGCTTCATCGCCTCGAATACCTTCGCAACGCCGGTGGCCAGCTTCGCCTCGTCACCCATGCCGCCGATGTGCATGAACATCACGCGCGGGCTCTCCCAGAAGAAGTGATTGTGCAGTGCAGTCACTTCCAGGCCATTGTCGAGCGCGGCGCTCATCGCAGGGTTCACCTGGTCCTCGGTTAACACCATGTCTCCCATGACGACGGTGTGTCCACCGGCGCTGGTAAACGCTGCCCAGGCGGTGAGGCCGAGGGGAGGCGTCATCTTGACGCCCGCGGCGATCACCGCCAGGTCGCTGCGCGGCATCTCCACCTTGAAGACGCCCTCCTTCTCGTTCCACTTGCCCTTGAGCCCGGTGATCTGTTCGATGCGCGCGGTGTCGAGCCCATTCTTGGCAGCGAATGCGGGCAGTGCGAGCAGCGAGAGTGCGACGATCGTCTTGATCATGGTGTACCTCATCACGGTGTGCCTCCGATTCGCGCCGCCTTCTCTGCGCGTTCCAGCCTACTGTCCACCTCTTCCCAATTCACGTTCTGGAAGAACGCGTCGACGTACTTCGCCGCCGCTGCGCCGTAGTCGAGCGCGTACGAGTGCTCATACATGTCGAGGACGAGCAGCGGCTGGCCGAACGCGCATGCCTGCGTGTGGTTCCCCGACCAGAACGTGCGCACGTCGTTGCGCTGGAAGTCGTACGCGAGGATGGCCCAACCGCTCCCGCCTGCGAGACCCATTCCGGTGAGGCGGAAAAGCTCTTCCCACCGGCCGAACGATCCGTACGCGCGCGCGACGGCCTTCTCGATCGCGCCCGCCGGCCGGCCGTTGCCGCCCAGGTTCCCGAAGTACAGCTCGTGCAGCGTGGCAGAATTCGCGAACGTCAGCTCTCGCTCCTTGAGCGCGGCGACGATCATCGGCGGAGTGTCCTTCGTGACGCTCGCCAGCTCATGCTCGGTGCGGTTGAGGTTGCGAACTGCGCCGCCGTAGTTGTTCTCGTGATGCGAGACGATGAGCCGCTCCGAGAGACCCTTCAGTCGCGCGGGCTGGAACGGGAGCGGTCGGACCTGGTGCTTGCCTGCGAGCGCAGTGGCGTCGGCCATGGTGACCCTCCTACTTCGGTGTGGCAGTCAGGTCGTCGAACTGGATGATCGAGTCCGCCTTGGTCCAGACGCCGAACTTCCCTGCGTCCTTGAGGGCATCGTCGTGATCGTCGATCACCTTCTTGCCGTCGAAGAACACCTGGATGTGGTCGCCAGCCATCTCCGTCGCGAGCTCGTGCCACGCGCCCGAGGCGACCTTGCCGTTCCAGCCCGCGAACTTCACGCGGCGGCCTTTCACCGTGCGGTACAGGTGCACGTTGTCCTCGAGTGCATTGGCGCGCACGATGTAGTAGTTGTCCGCGTCCTTGAGGCGCCAGACGATCCCGCAGCCCTGGTCGACCTTGCCGCGGATGGGTTTGCACTTCACCGACAACCGCAGGTCTTTCAGCTCGGGCCCCGTGTAAGCGACCGGGAACCGGTAGTCCGTGGTGTCATCGTCGGTCTGCATCAACACGTTCTTGCCGCTTGGCGCGTCGTCCACCGCTTGCACGACCCACTTCCCGGGCTTGCCCTTGCCGGTCAGGCCGAACTCGAATCCCTTGGGCGGCTGGCCGGGAACATCGGAATCGAAGTTGAACGTGGTCATGGTCTTCTCCTCTGCGACTGCCGCCGCGCTGAGCAGCGTGGCGACGAGAAACAGCGCTGGCTTCTTCATGAGTCCTCCCCACGCCCGCGGTCGGGGCGCTTGCGCTTGAAGAACTCGTAAAGGTCGTCGAGTAACGCGCTCGCTCGGGCAAGCCGCACTTCGTCTTCCCGGTGCGCCATCGCGATCGCGTTCACGATCTGCTCGATGCCCGGCGTCTCGGGCCTGCCGTACGTCTCGACCTTGAGGTCGACGTCGTGGACCATCTCGGCGATCGGCCGCAGCGCCGCGTCGGTGATCTCGAAGCTACGCAGCAGCACCTCGAACGTGCACAGCTCGCCTTTGTGCGTGTACTCGCCGTCGAACATGTCGAAACGCAGCTCGCCTTCCTTGTGCCGGTGCTCACGCGCGGTCACGAACTTGAACTTCGCGCCGGGGTCGATGAACCGCCGGATCAGCCAGGCGCTCGACATCCGGTCGACATGGATCCCTGTCCGCGTGACCCAAGTGCGCCCGCGGGGCTTTTCGACAACGGCCGGCGTCTTCTCCATCTCCGGCTCGGGCGGTGCGAGGCGCTCGGCCAGATCTTGCAACAGCCCCTCCAACGGCTCGCGGCCGCGGCCGTGGAAGAAGTCGATGGCCGCGACCTCCCCGACCCGCTTCTGCAGACGGACGAGCCCCGGCTCGAGCTCCGCCCGCTTCTCCTCCGTCAGCTCAGCTTTCCTGGGCAACCTGCGCGCCAGCTCCCGCGCTTCGGTCGCGATTGCCTGATAGTCGGCGTCCCGCGCGGCCTGGAACATCTCCTTCACCTGTTCGTCGCTCAGGCCCTCGATGAACCGAGCCTCCACCAGGGAAGCGTCGCCACCTCCCTCGACGATCTCGCGCAACACCCAATTCAGGTCTTCGTGCGCCTGGTCGCTGCTCGGCAGGGCATAGACCGAGTTCTTGATCGCAATGGCGCCGAGCCGCTGCAGCCTGCGCCAGATCTTGACGCGGAAGTAGTTCGGTTTGGGCGGGATCTGATGGATGACGAGCAGCCAGCCAGGCTCCCGCGCCGCCTTGCTTCCGTCAGGCATGAAGCGGGTTATAGAGCAGACGTATCTTCTGTCAACCGGATCATGCGGCAATTGAATCTTTCTTCGCACCTGCCTACAATGCCGCTCACCATGGCCGACCTGCCTGCCACCGTGAAGCAAAGAGCCAACTTACCGGCCGGGAAGTCGGCCGATCCCCTGCAGCCTGCGTCCGAGACAGTGCCGTGCACGATGCGGCAGCTGCTGCTGTACTTCCTGCGCCTCGGCACCTTCGGCTTCGGCGGTCCCATCGCGCTCGCCGGCCACATGCAGCACGACCTCGTCGAGGAGCGGCGCTGGATCGCGAAGCAGGACTACGTCGAAGGTCTCGCTCTGTCGCAGCTCTCTCCGGGCCCTCTCGCGGCGCAGCTCGCGATGTATCTCGGGTGGGTCCGCGCAGGGCGGCTGGGCGCGACGGCTGTGGCCGCGGCGTTCATCGGCCCATCTTTCGCGATGGTGCTCGTGCTCTCGTGGCTCTATGTGCGGTTCGGCGGGCTTCCCTGGATCCAGTCCGCCTTTTACGGCATCGGCGCCGCGGTGATCGCGATCATCGCACGCAGCGCCTTCAAGCTTGCGAAGATGACCGTCGGAAAGGATGCGGTGCTGATCGCGCTGCTCGCGATCAGCGCGATCGTGACCGCCTGGACCGAGAAGGAGATCATCTGGATCTTCCTCGGCTGCGGCGTCGCCTCGGTGCTGATCAAGACGTTGCGGCACGGAGCACCGACGACCGCCGCCGCTCTCGTCCCTCTGTGGCTCATCGGCGGGCTGCACGGCCCCCAGCTGGGCCAGCTCTGGCGGATCGCCTGGTACTTCACCCAGGCGGGAGCGTTCGTGTTCGGCAGCGGCCTCGCCATCGTACCGTTCCTGCACGGCGGCGTGGTCGACCAGTTCCACTGGCTCACCGAGCGGCAGTTCCTCGACGCCGTCGCGGTGGCCATGATCACGCCGGGGCCCGTGGTCATCACGGTCGCGTTCATCGGCTTCCTGGTGGCGGGCCTCGCCGGTGCGCTGATCTCAGCGACCGGCGTCTTCCTTCCGCCGTTCCTCTTCGTGATCGTGCTGGCGCCCCACTTCAGGCGCTGGTCGAAGAACGAGAAGGTGAAGGCGTTCGTGGCCGGCGTCACCGCGGCGGCCGCCGGCGCGATCGGCGGCGCGGCCTACGTACTGGGCAAACGCGCGCTGATCGACGTGCCGACCGTCGCCATCGCGCTCGTCACCCTGCTGCTGCTCGTCAAGGTACGGAAGATCCCCGAGCCGGTGGTCATCCTGGCGGCGGGTGCGGTGGGCCTCGTGCTCAAGCACCTGACCGGCACCTAGGGGAGCGGCTGATGCTGCGGATGCCGCCAGTGCGACGCTTCATCGATCCTCGCCCCGACGAGGGACTCGAGAAGGCATCGTTCCTGTACGCAGCGCTGCAGAATCGCCGCAGGCGGGGCGCCGTGAAGGTTCTGCTGAAGCTCGCCGCGCTCGCGATTGGTGTCTGCGCACCGTTCGCCTGCAAGAGCACGAAACGCGAAGTGGTCGTGTACACCTCGGTCGACCAGCCCTTTGCAGAGCCGATCTTCCGCGAGTTCGAGAAGCGGTCGGGGATCAAGGTGCGCGCCGTCTTCGACACCGAGGAGACGAAGAGTACCGGGGTGCTCAACCGGCTGGTCGCCGAGGCGCAGCGGCCCCAGGCCGACGTGTTCTGGTCCGGCGATCCGGTGCGGCCGTTCCTGCTCGCGAAGCGCGGTCTGCTAGATCCGTACGTCTCGCCGGCAGCTGCGACCGTCCCGGCGCAGTTCAAGTCCGCGGACGGCCTGTGGACCGGCGCGGCGGCGCGCGCAAGGATCCTGCTCGTGAACACACAGCGGGTCACACCCTCGGACATGCCGCGATCGATCCGCGATCTCGCAAATCCGCGCTGGAAGGGCCAGGGCGCGATGGCAAACCCGATCTTCGGCACGACCACGATGTACGTCGCCGCGTTGTTCACCATCTGGGGCGACGATCGCACCAAGGCTTTTCTCGAGCAGGTGAAGGCGAATCAAACACGGATCGCCAGCTCGAATGGCGAAGTTCGCCGGCTCGTGGCGGCTGGCGAAGTCGCCTTCGGCCTGACCGACACCGACGATGCGCACGAGGCGCGAGAAGCGCATGACCGACACGACGGGACACATCCCGCTGCGCCGCGATGCGGCAGTCGCGCCAGGCACTCCAGGTCCGCGCTCCTTCCGGACGATGCAGGTCGACTACGCTCGCGTGGCGGACGAGATCGGCAAGATCGAGCCGTGGCTTCGCCAGTGGGCCGGATTCTGAGCGCGAGGCTCAAGCGGGCCGAGGAGCCGCTCGCGCTCGGGCTTGTCGGGGCGGTTCTGATCATCGCAGCGTTGCTACCGTTCGTCTTCCTCGTCGCGGGCCTGGTCCGTGCCCCTGCAGAGCTGTCCGCGAGCATGGCAATTCTCGCTTCTCGCGAGGCATGGATCGTCTTTCTGCGCTCAGTCGTGTCCGCGCTCGTCGTGGCGCTGGCTTCCGTGCTCGTCGGAGTTCCTTTGGGGCTGCTCTTGGGATGCACAGACGTGCGCGGACGCAAGGCAGCGCTGATCCTGCATGCTTTTCCGATGTTCCTGCCGCCCTTCCTGCTTGCGCTGGGTTGGTTCTATCTGTTCGGCAAGTCGGGGCTGTGGGGAGGATCTCAGCACACGTCGGACGCCCTGTTCAGCCTGGGCGGTTCAGTCGCGGTGGAGGCGCTCGCCTTCGTTCCGGTCGTCACGTCTCTCGTGGCGCTTGCAATGCAGAACGTCGACCTTTCGCTCGTCGAGGCGGCCCGCGTCGCCGCTCGACCCTGGCGGGTCGCGACGCGCATCCTGCTCCCACTTGCGTTGCCGGCTGCCGCGCTCGGTGCGCTCGTGGTATTCGCACTTTCGCTGTCCGAGCTCGGCGTGCCGATGTTCCTGCGGGTGCGGGCGTATGCCGCCGCAGTATTCGCGCGCCTTCCGCGTTCCTTCTCCGTCCTCGGCCTGCACGGCGCGAAAGCGACCGTCCTGCCGCTCGGGCGTTGGCGTCTGCTTGCGACGATCATCGCGTGGGCCGGGGTTCTCGCAACGCCGCTCCCATTGGTCGGACTGGCATGGCGCGCAGGCGCCGGCATCGCGAACTTGCAGGACTGGATCGGATCGGGCGTGCAGAACAGCATCGTCCCCGCGGCGATTGCGGCCACTTTGCTCACGGGAATCGCCGTCGTGCTCGGGCGCGCGATTGCCCTCCGTCGGCCCGTTGCCGCCGCCTTGGACGCCTTGACGGTACTCGCGTTCGTGACGCCCGCCGCTGTGCTGGGAGTGGGTCTGATCGGGGTCTGGAATCGGCCGACGACGCAACCCATCTACGGCACGCTCGCGATCATCGTGATCGGCTTCATCGCGCGATACGCGGTGCTTCCGACGCGGACGTTCATGATCGCGGTCGCGCACACGTCGCCGCATCTCGAGGAGTCGGCCGCGGTCCAGGGCGCTTGGTTTCTGCGGCGCCTTCTGCGAATCGTCGTTCCGCTCCACGCGCGCACGATCGCGGCCGCCTGGCTGCTGGCGTTCGTCTTCTGCCTTCGCGACCTCGAGACCACGATCCTCTTCTACCCTGCGGGAAGCGCGCCGCTGACCGTCCGCATCATCACTCTAGAAGCAAACGGGCG
>WNFI01072682.1_pt1 | contig 20061 bp, 12 predicted proteins | sample 5400471 | NCBI WGS metagenome assembly WNFI01 (sample SAMN13153348, study PRJNA577476) | soil metagenome | isolation source: 100 cm saprolite on Douglas fir-dominated hillslope | place: USA:California | collected 2013-09-17
AACCCATTCTTGTCGCTGATGCTGTCGCTGATGACGTTTGGGGCGGGATTCTTGATGAGGCCACTGGGCGCGATTGTGCTCGGAGCCTATGCGGATCATCACGGCCGACGTGCCGGACTCATTCTGACGCTGACGCTGATGTCGCTGGGAATCTTTTCGATTGCATGCACACCTGGGTACGCGACGATAGGGTTGCTGGCTCCACTGCTTGTGTTGATTGGGCGGCTGCTGCAGGGATTTTCGGCAGGGATGGAATTGGGCGGGGTGTCGGTTTATTTGTCCGAGATTGCTACACCAGGTCACAAAGGCTTTTATGTGAGCTGGCAATCGGGCAGCCAGCAGGTAGCAGTGATGTTCGCCGCGCTTGTGGGCGTGGTGCTCAGCTCAATTCTACCGCCGGAGAAAATGGCTGCCTGGGGATGGCGCGTTCCGCTGCTGCTAGGCTGCGGGATCATACCGTTTTTGTTCCGGCTGAGGCGGTCGCTGCAAGAGACGGATCAGTTTGTGGCGCGAAAGCACCGGCCGACAACCTCGGAAATATTCCGTTCGCTGACGGCCAACTGGGCGGTGGTGGTCATCGGGACGCTGATGGTTACGATGACGACTGTTTCTTTCTACATGATTACAGCTTACACGCCAACGTTCGGCAACTCGGTGCTGCATCTGGCAAACATTGACAGCTTGGTCGTGACTCTCTGCGTTGGTGCATCAAACCTCTTCTGGCTTCCAGTGATGGGAGCAATTTCCGACCGGATAGGGCGGCGACCTTTACTATTCGCTTTCACGATATTGATGCTGGTTACGGCGTATCCGGCGATGCTCTGGCTCGTGCGCGAGCCTTCGTTCACGCGCCTTCTGACCGTCGAGCTCTGGCTGTCTTTTATTTTCGGCAGCTACAACGGTGCCATGGTTGTCTTCCTGACCGAGATCATGCCGATCGACGTGCGAACCTCGGGATTCTCGCTCGCCTATAGTCTGGCCACCGCTGTCTTCGGCGGCTTTACGCCAGCGATCAGCACTTATCTCATCTACCGCACAGGAAACCGAGCAGTTCCTGGATTGTGGTTGTCATTCGCAGCCGCATGCGGGCTTCTGGCAGCGCTCTTGGCAAGACCTCAGCAGGAACAGGTTGAGCGCGTCAATGAGAGAATTTCGTTTCGGTCCGTCGAGCGCTAGGAAATCTGCCGGAGTACATCCGCGATCAGACTTGCCACCCAAAAGAATGTAACGTAATTGCCTACTGGTCGAAGGTGCGGCTCGCTTACATTGCATAAATCTATCGGATTAAGCGATTGGCGAGCGGACACGATTATTGACCGGCCCGATGGCCTCGTCGCAATCTTTCCCTACGAGTTACGCGAAACGCGGGATGCGCGCCCAAATCTCTTCCATGTAAGATGTCAGGAACACAATTAGGGGCACAGCTCAGTGGTAGAGCAGGGGCCTGCTAAGCTCTCTGAAGCATCACGCCGGGACCTGCCACACATGTGTCAAGACCCATCTACCTCGCCTGCTTAGCAGAGTGGGAATCCTCATTTGCTCTTGCGCGGCGCCATATTGAGGGTTTCTAGCCTAAGTTTGTTTCGTGGTAGAGGTAAGCACTTCACCGTTACGCAAGAATCCGCGACCTTGGAGCGATGTCACTTGACAGCAAAACAAAAACAAAGTATTTGACATTGGCCGGTAAGAAAAAACGTCAAATCGAAAGTAAGGCAATAAGCAGTCATGGACAACGCCGCGGTTTCCAGAAGAGGCGCGCTGAAATATCTTGGCCTGCTAACTGCGAGTGTCGCAGGCCGACGATTTTTGGCCTCATGGCTGCCGTCACCGAGCGTTCATGCAGCTGGACGGCACAGCTTGGTGATGATTCAGGGTATGAATCATTCCGCTGATGAATTGCAGCGCTCTGCGGCGTATGTACCTCAGTTCTTCAAGCCCGACGATTTCAAAACTGTTGAAATACTGGTGGCGATGATCGTTCCCACCGACGATAAACCGGGCGCCAAAGAAGCCAAAGTAGCGAACTACGTCGATTTCGTGCTTTTTTCGGCGCATGAGTTCGAACCGTCAATGCAGCGGGAGTGGATAGACGGTTTGGTTTTCCTCGATCGTGAAAGCCGGAAACGGTTTGGAAGCGCCTTCCGCGCAGCCTCCGAACCAGACCGCGTAAAGCTACTGACAGAAATGAGCCTGCCCGAGCGGGACTCAAAGGCGCATCACGAGGGATATGCGTTCTTCCGGCTGGTCAAGAATATGACGGTAGAAGCGTTTTACACGTCACGGATTGGCTTGATCGAGGTATTAGATTTTCAAGGCATGAATTACATGAGCGAATTCCCGGGCTGCACGCACCCAGAGCATCAACATTGATTTTAGTCCCGCCGTTGGAAACAACATTCCAAATGGAGGCGGCTCATAGAGGTAGAAGATCGATTCGCTTCGGAGATTGCATTGAAGAGACAAATGTTACGCCGCCAATTTCTTATTACTGCAGGTGGCGCAGCCATTGCGGCGCCCGCGGCGGAAAGTGTTTTCGCAACACCAAACGCCGAAGCAGATCAAAAGGGCAATCAGGCCAGGCTCTTTGCGGGCTGCTGCGCTTATTCTTATCTCAAGTATTTCAACGCTGGCGCGATGACCATGGAAAGTTTTATTCAGAGGGCCGTCGAATTGGGAGTGCATGGCGTGGACATCACAACATATTGGCTAAAGTCCACTGAGCCAGAATACTTAACGTCTTTAAGACACTTGGCTTTTAAGAATGGCATGTCTCTTTCCGGCATAGCGATTCGCACGGAACTCTGCCAGGCTGGCGGCGCAATCCGCGCAGAGGAAGTTCGCAGGATTCGGCAGTGGGTTGATGCAGCCGAACTGCTTGGAGCCCCGCATGTACGCCTATTTGCGGGAAGTCTTCCCGGAGGAGCCAGCGAAAAGCAGGGAGTCGAATGGGTAGTAGAAGCCATAAAAGCCGCGTGCGATTATGCGGCCAAGCGGGGCATTACTCTGGGAATCGAAAACCACGGTGGAATGACGGCTCGAGCTGCGACAACTTTGGAAATTCTCCGGCAAGTGGATTCTCCTTATGCGGGAATAAATCTTGATATTTCCAATTTCGAGGGAAAGACGGACGACGAAATGTATTCGGATATCCAGGCGTGCGTTCCCTATGCGACTCACGCTCACATTCGCGATCTTTTTGGGACAACAAAGCGGCCAATTGACGTGGACCGCGTTTGGAGGCTTTTCGCGCAAGGCGGATACAAAGGGTACATGTCCGCAGAGTATGAAAGCGAGGAAGAGCCGATGACTGGCGTGCCGAAGTTGACGGAGAAAATCAAAGTTCTGTGCCGCAAATATTCGAGCGCTTGAATTGGTTTGGGAGAGACGTTCGGGGTGACCAAGGAAATCTGACGTGAGCACGCAGACAGTTTACGACGTGATTGTGGTCGGCTCCGGAGCCTCGGGGGGAGTTGCTGCCTACGCTCTTGCCAGCAAGGGATTGAAGGTTCTGTGCCTGGAAGCGGGACGAATGATCGAGCCTCATAAAGATTTCCACACACACAAGTACCCGTTCAAATGGCCGTACCGCGGCAACGGCAGACCTGGAAAGTACGGCAAGTTGCCGCAAGGAATGGAATGGAAGATCAACGAGTGGACCGAAAATCTCTATACCGTGCCTCAGGATGACCCTTACGCTTTGGCACCGGGAGCAAAGTTCACCTGGACAAGACTGCGAGCCGTGGGTGGCCGGACACTGGTGTGGGGTCGGGAATCGGGGCGCTTTGGTCCGCTTGATTTCAAGCCCATGAGTTTGCAAGACGGATTCGGCGAGGATTGGCCCATCACCTACGAGGATTTGGCGCCGTATTACGACAAAGTCGAGACGCTAATCGGTGTGGCGGGGGGAGACGAAGAAGTTTACAACTCGCCCGCGAGCAAAAACATTTTGCCTGCGTTTCGCCCGCGCTGCGGTGAATGGCTGATTAAAAAGGGCGCGGCCAAGTTAGGCATCAGGACGGTGTCTTTCCCTCTCGCGGTGCTTAGCAAGTCTTATGACAACCGGCCTGCTTGCCACTACTGCGGAGCGTGCAACTTTGGATGCGATACGGTTTCGCGGTTTAGCACCCTAGAAGTGCTTTTTCCCAAACTTCAAAAAATGAAAAACTTCACATTGCGCACCAATGCTGCGGTGCGCCGTGTGTTGCTTGATCCTTCCACGGGCATGGCGCGCGGAGTTTCTTTTGTCGATGCTACCAACAACCTGGAGTACGAGGCGTATGCAAAGACCGTGGTGCTGGGCGCATCCATGGTGGAATCGATCCGCATCCTTTTTAACTCACGCACCAGTGAGTTCTCGCAAGGGCTGGCGAATTCGAGCGGCACCTTGGGCCGATATTTGATGGAGCATGTCGCATTCAATTCCATCCAAGGATACTTTCCTCAGTTGGCGGGCCAACCTTCGACAAACGACGACGGCCCCGGTGCGAACAGTCTCTACATACCGCGCTACAATTTTGGAAAAAAGAATGACAAGTTTCTGCGCGGCTACCGCTTCACTTTTTATACGGGATGCGGAATGGATCCTGGGCCGGGCGCCCATTTGCCTGGGTTTGGCTCCGCGTATAAGAAGAGAATCAAAGAGCTGTATCCGGCAGGCGTCAGCATCGACGGTTACGGGGAAGGGTTGCCATTTGATTGGAATTTCGTGGAGATTGATCCGGAAGGGTTGCAAGATCGCTATGGGATCCCGCAGGTTCGGTTCCACACCAATGCAGAATATCCCCACGCGTTTGCCATGCGGGACGAAATGTACGGCCAGATGGAGGAAATCCTGAAGGCCTCCGGCGCTGAGATTCTTCCCTACGAGAAGAAGAATCCGTATCCGCTCGGAAGCGTGACACATGAAGCCGGCGGCGCGCGCATGGGAGATGATCCGAAGACTTCCGTGCTGGACAAATGGAACCGTTGCCATGACATCAAAAACCTGCTTGTCGTGGATGCCGCCTGTTTCACATCTCATCCAGAGAAGTCGGTGACACTCACGATCATGGCGCTGGCGCTTCGCGCCAGCGAACATTTGGCAGAGGAAATTCGACTTGGGAATACCTGAGAATCATTGCCGATCAGAGGGAATCACCACCGCGTCGGCGCGAACGAAATGTGGATGCTGAAATCAACGGCGGTAAGCCAAACCGTCTTTCTACTGGCGCTTTCGCCAGCGGTGTGTGCGCAAGAATGGCGATTTTATGGTGGTGACACTGGCGGAACGCGGTCTTCTCCGCTCAAACAGATCAATCGTCAAAACATTAAGAGTTTGCAGAGGGCGTGGACGTATCACATGGGAGAAGTGGATCGCAGGGGCAACGAAACGGACCGCCATCACAGTGTGCCATTTGAGTCCACTCCCATCGTGATTGATGGAGTGCTGTACTTCTCGACTCCTTCCAATCGTGTGATTGCTCTCAATGCGGAAACCGGTCAGGAAATCTGGCAGTTCGATCCGCAAGCGGGACGCAAGGGACCTCGCCAGTTCTTCCAGCACCGCGGTGTGACTTACTGGCAGAGTAAGACAGGAGGAGAAGGGCGGATTTTGTACGGCACTTTCGATGGGCGCTTGATCGCCTTGGAGGCGAAAACTGGAAAACTTTGTCGCGAATTTGGAAAAGACGGGGCCATCGACCTACGAGCAGGAGTCGCGGACGCTTATCCTGCTGCGGAATACTCAGTGACGTCGCCTCCCGCCATCTATCAGGATTTGGTAATTACCGGGGCCGCGGTTCCCGAATACCCGTCCAAAGGACCGAGTGGTGTGGTGCGTGCGTTTGACGTCCATTCCGGCAAACTCGCATGGACCTTTCACACCATTCCTCAGCCGGGGGAAAACGGACACGAAAGTTGGGAAGCAAATGCTTGGAAGGATCGCACTGGCGCGAATGTCTGGTCGATCATGAGTGTAGATACCGCGCGCGGCTTGATTTTTCTGCCTATCGGTTCGGCGTCTTACGATTTTTACGGTGGGGATCGAAGAGGGCAGGATCTGTTCGCCAATTCTCTGGTGGCACTGAAGGCTGCGACCGGAAAAGTCGTCTGGTACTACCAAATGGTGCACCACGATATTTGGGATTACGACATGCCCGCACAACCCGTGCTGATCACTGTGCGGCGCGACGGTCGGGAAATTCCCGCAGTTGCGCAAGTAACGAAGATGGGGTTCGTGTTTATTCTCGACCGCCTCACCGGCAAACCTTTGTTTCCGGTCGAGGAACGTCCTGTTCCCCCGAGCAACGTGTACGGCGAGGTTGCTTGGCCAACGCAACCTTTCCCGGTCAAGCCTCCACCTCTTGTCCGACAGTCGCTGAGTGAGTCCGACATCAGCACGGTCACACCGGAATCCAACCGGTATTGCACGGACCTTTTTCATTCGGCGAGGAACCACGGGATGTACACGCCTTACGGGCGAGAGCTGACGTTGGTCATGCCGGGGACGCTGGGAGGTGGAAACTGGTCGGGTGGTTCCTTTGATGGCGCTTCGGGCTATTTGTTTGTGAATGCAAATGAGCTCGGGGCCGTGGGGATGATGGAACCACAAGCTACCGATGCTCCCGAACGATTCAGGAGAGCTGCCAAAGAAGGTGAGTACGCGCGCTTCTGGGATGAGCGCCAATGGCCTTGCCAGAAACCGCCGTGGGGAACGCTAAACGCGATCGACGTAAATAAGGGCGAGATCGCTTGGAAAATACCACTTGGCATCGTGGACGGCCTCGCGTCGGACACTGGTACCCCCAATCTCGGCGGCTCGATCGTGACGGCTGGTGGAATCGTATTCATCGGAGCGACGAACGACAGCCGTTTCCGAGGATTCGATGCGCAAACGGGAGACCTGCTATGGACTGCGAGCCTCGAAGCAAACGCGCACGCCACGCCGATGACTTACAAGGGCAAGAAGACCGGTAAACAGTTCGTCGTCGTCGCTGCCGGGGGCGGCGGGTATTTTGGAGGGAAAGTTTCCGATGCCCTAGAGGCCTTTGCACTTCCGGAATAGCAGGAGAACGCTGACTGAGGGAGAATTTTGTTGATGGAAGGGAGAGTTCCGGGTGTCTCAATCATTCATTAGAAAGACATTTCACGGTAGAAGCAGGTCACGATCCTTCTGCACGCCCGCACCCGGCGTGCTATGGATTCTCGTAATGCTGGGTACCGCAAACCAAGGAGTGGCGCAGGCGGAAAGGGTCGTGATTCGCCCAAGAGAAATCCACGATGTGCTTGTAAATCCAGGGATGGGCATTACCACCTTTCAGAGATTTAACGGGCAAGAGCCAAATCCTCCCCTGAAGTGGTCGGAAGTCGGGCCAGTTGTGAAACTCCCTCAAGCGCCCAGGAAGCCGGATTTTCCGGACACTTCCATCTCGTATTGCCGTTGGTATTGGAACGTCCTTGAGACGGAGCCAGGCAAGTTTCACTGGGAGATTGTGGATCTCGCACTGGAAGAAGCACGCGCGCATGGACAGACCCTGGCGATTCGCCTCATGCCGTACTCGAACCAGGATCCGCTACCTGATTGGTATCGAAACTCGGGGGCGCGGCGTGCGAATAAGCCTACGGACAAGGATGGAGGAATCTGGCAGCCGGATTTTAGCGATCCGCTGTACCTCAAATACTGGGGCGAGCTTGTTGCGGAGGCCGGAAAACGATACGACGGAAATCCGTATCTGGACAGCGTAGATATTTCATCCGTGGGATATTGGGGAGAGGGCTGGAGCCCGTACATGCCGCCGTTTGCTTACCAAAAGGAGCTTATTGATATTTGGCTGGAGGCGTTTCGACGCACGCCCCTGCTGATGAACTTTGACGAGCAACAGGCGCTCACCTATGGCACGGAACACGGCGCTGGGTGGAGGCTCGATTGTCTGGGGGACATGCGCACAAACTCGGACAATGAGTATTTTCCGGCGGAAATGTTGGAAGTCTATCCACAGCAGGTGGTGCGCGCAGGGATTCAGGACGTCTGGCAACGGAGCCCGGTCTCGCTGGAGACTTGCTTCACGGTTGGGGGTTGGAAAGAGAAAGGCTACGACCTTGACTATATTCTGGAACAAGCGCTGCGCTGGCATGTGAGCTCCGTAAACATAAAGTCAGCGCCGATTCCGCCGGAGTGGAAAAGTGCATTCGAAAGCTTTCAGAAGAAGATAGGGTACCGGTTTATCTTACGGCGACTGGAATACCCGAAGACGGTTCACGCCGGCTCGATGGTGCCGATCCACATGTGGTGGCTGAACGCGGGAGTCGCTCCCGTTTGCAAGGAATTCACCCTGGCAGTGGAGTTGAGGTCGACCAAAAGCGCTTCTATCCTTCGCGTTCCCGTGGACGTTCGCAAATGGCTTCCGGGAGACGTGGTATTCGACGGCACGGTGTACATTCCGGAAAATCTGGCAGAAGGCACATACGGTTTTCGCGTTGCGATGCTGGATCCGAGGACCGGCCAACCGGCCGTTCGTTTTGCCATAGAGGGTCGGCAGGATGACGGCTGGTACGGCATGGGATCGCTTATGGTAAGAACGCAGTGAAGTACCTTGTGCTTTGGTGCGGCCGGGAAAGCTGGCGACCTGTTGAGTATACTCGAGGGCCGCAACGAGCAATGATGATGCGGCCATGTATCATGGCTTTGCTGGCCGGAACGATTACTTTGTGCGCCGTGGCCGCGGACGATCCACCGCAGCCGCAAGCTTTCGTTGTCCGCAAACAGCCTGTGCCGCCTGGGCCACGAATAACACCCTTCTTGCAATATCAAGCGGAGCAAGCGTGGAAGGAAGACAGCGATCGCTTGAGAGCCTGGGAAGCCATCCATAGCGAACGAGATTTACTGAAGACGCGCGGCGAACTGCGACAAAAGCTCTTGCAAATGATCGGGGGCTTGCCGGAGGTAAAGACGGATCTGCGTCCGCGAGTTACCGGCCGGATTCCAATGGACGGGTTCGCCATTGAGAAACTGATCTTCCAGAGTCTGCCAGGTGTCTACGTGACTGCGCTCGTTTACGTGCCGGATGATCACTCCAAGAAACATCCCGCGGTGCTGGTGGCTGCGGGGCACGCGTCGGATGGAAAATTCCACTATCAAGCATTGAGTCAACGATTGGTGGAACGAGGGTATGTGGTGATCTCCTGGGACCCCGTTGGGCAAGGTGAACGCAGCCAGTTCTGGGATGCGACAACGGGCAAGAGCAAATATAACCTGATCTGTGGCGAACACGCAGTGATGGGAAACCTGGCCTATTTGGCCGGAGCGAATCTTGCCAGATGGGAAATATGGGATGGAATTCGCGCGGTTGATTATCTGCTCGCTCGCCCTGAGGTTGATGGCCAGAGAATTAGTATCATGGGGACGAGCGGTGGCGGCACTCAGGCTGCTTTAATTGCCGCTCTCGATCAGCGCATTAAAGTAGCCGTGCCTTCGTGCTATATCAGCGCACTGCCGATGAGGGTTTCTAACCGCATATTTGCCGACCCCGACAGCGATCCCGAGCAGGATTTGTTCGGCATGATTTCAAACGGTGTGGACCATCCCGGGTTGCTGCTGCTCTTGTATCCGCGGCCGGCATTGGTGGCTGCCGCAGTGCTCGATTTTTTCCCCATTGAAGGCACGCGCAAAACTGTTCGTGAAGTGCGAAGGCTGTACGAACGTTTCGGCCACGGAGACCGAATTGCGATGGTCGAAGGCTATCACACGCACCAATTTTCGCCGGAGAATCAGGAGGCCGCACTCAACTTTCTCGACCATTTCAATCAAATGCCGGTTTGGCATGGACTTCCAACAGTGAAGGAGCTTGCGGGCGAAGCGTTGCAATGCACGGAAACAGGTCAGGTCAGGCTCGACTATAGGGATGCAAAATCCTTGATGTCGGTGATCAAAGAATATTACGACGAGCATAGGATTGGGCCGGCACCCGGCCTCGCGAAGCAATATTACGTTGACAAATACGGCGGGGTGAAAGATTGGCAGGTAAGCGAGTACACCGGCGTCTCGCCCAGGCAGAAACAGATAACCTGGGAAACCATGGGAAGCTCAAGATCGGGCGGCGCGTCGATTGACCGCTACATGCTGCACCACAGCGAACTGCTCGAAATGCCGCTGCTGCATATTCACAAGTCCGGCGCGGGAAAACGAACTGTCCTCTTGTGGTTTAGTGAAAGGGGGAAAGTGACCGCGGCAGACTGGCCTGAAATCAAGAAATATGTTGACGAAGGATACGACATAGTTTCGTTTGATTTCCGCGGCCTCGGCGAAACTCGAATGCCGTATACAGCGGTCTCCCCGGATGATCCGGCGTTAGGCACGTTGGACTTTGATCGTGCTTATGTGAACTCCATTTCAGGGGTACTGGCAAATCATGTGTACAATTCTCTTTTGATCGGCAGGCCGTACTTTCTGCAAATGATTGAGGATGCAGAAATCGCCGGTCGATTCGCCCGTGAGAAGCTGGGAACGAAAGTAGAAGTCGTAACCGCGCCGAGTGATGGATACACGCTCGCTAGCGCGATTGCGGAGATCCTGCCTGGTGTGGAGTTATTGTCCCGGCCAGATGCGCGAGTCTTGAAATGGTCTGAAATCGTGGAGCAGGAACGGGAGACCTGGCCAATCCAATATCTACTGCCGTCGGGAGCCTATACTCATTAAGACTAGATGATTTGTCCGACGTTTTGGCAGGACCGAGGCCAGTTGATTATCGGAAAGTCTCAGCTAATTCACGAGTCGTAAGATTCCAAACCGCGTTGGCACGTGAAAAGTCTTCCCTTCGGGAATGATGCTCCAGGCAAGAAATTTGCGGCGATCATCACCGCCCTTTCCTGATGCTCGAAAGAAATTCACCCGCCATTCAGCGCCCGGATGCATCGCGCTAACGCTCATTGACGAGACTGGTATGCGCATTTCCGCGATCCAAAGATGATTCTTTGCTTCGATGCGGGTAGAGTGCTCAAAGCTCGAATTCCAAGAGGCATCATTAAAAGGGTTCTTGTCCTTGTCGATTTCGAGATCGATCCACTGGTTGTTGGGAGCTACCTCAAACTCAAAGTAGTGGTTCACACGCTCTGGCTGAGGGTTCAGGAAGACTTCGGCAACGTCGCGATCCCAAAGCTGCCATCGCTCTACCTTTGGGTCCTCTCCTTGATAAACATTTAGTGAGTCGTAGCGACACCAAAAGAGGAAGTAAATATGCGTTTCGGTCCAAACGGATGCGACACGAGTGGAAATCTCGGGAAAGTGGGACTTGCCTGAGACCTCAGTGTCAAATTCCACCGATTCGGAATGCTTCCAGGAAGGCTTGGAAGAATCGCCATCTGGTAAGAAATCGACCGACGACCGTTTTGCCTGAAGTTGCATGTTACTGGCGTATGATTGTTGCACAACGGTAGCGACCTGCCCACGATCCGAAGAGTGAAACAAAGTGAATGCGGCCCCCGCAACAGTAACGGTCAGAACCCCCATTTTCCAAATTGCCATTGATAATTTCCTTGGAGTTAAGCTGGTTCGGCATTCCTAAGAGCGACGTCCATCGCAAACACTTGCATTGGCCTTAAGAAAAAAGATGAATCCGGAGATTTATCCCACTTTGACAAGCGAAAGTAAACGATATAGAAGAATTCAAACGACCAAAGGGCGTCCGTAGCGGCGCAATCGAATGAGACTGGAGGATTCATGAGTGGAATGGGCCGGAGAAGCTGGTTGGAGAACATGGGTGTGTTTTTCGTTGCCGGCAGATTGCCTCGAGCCTCGATTATGGCGACGATGGCCGCGCCGGAGGGTGGGGGGAAGCCCTTGCAGCTCGCGGACTTCCAGCCGCGTAGCATGCTACATATGCCAGAGACAAAGGTGCCCCGCTCGCGTTATCCGGTCATAGACATCCATACACATCTCTGCTTTGCTGCCAGGACAGAAAATGGCGTCGGGATCGGCGAGGAGATGAAGTATTTGGCGCTGGTGGACGAGTTGTTGCTAGTGATGGACAGAAAGAACGTCCGTGTGATGGTCAACTTGACTGGCGGAGTCGGCAAAGGATTGCAGGAAACGATCCGAAAGTTTCAACAACCCAATCCGGATCGATTCGTAACCTTCACTGAACCGTGGTGGGAACGCTCAAACCAACCGGGATACAGCAAATTTCAAGCCGATGAGATTGTCCGGGCACACCAGGCGGGCGCGCGCGGACTCAAGATTCTGAAGACCTTGGGTCTCTATTTGCGTGAAGGAGTCTCGAAGGGACCATTGGTTAAAATCGACGATCCACGTTTCGATACCATGTGGGAAGCATGCGGGTTCCTGGGCATACCCGTGGCGATTCACGTTTCAGATCCAGAGGCATTCTTTCTACCTATCGATCGTTTCAATGAGCGCTTCGAGGAATTGAATAACCATCCAGATTGGTCGTTCTACGGCGGCGATTTCCCCAGCAACGCGGAACTATTGGAAGCTCGCAACCGCGTCTTGGCTCGCCACCCCAAGACCCAGTTCATTGTGCTCCATGTTGGCAATGACGCTGAGAATCTGCCTTACGTGGGTGAATGCATGGACCGTTTTCCAAATATGCATGTGGAACTTGGCGCTCGGATTGGAGAGCTAGGACGCCAGCCGCGCATGACAAGAAAGTTCTTTGAGAAGTATCAGGATCGAATTCTATTTGGAACGGATGCCGTTCCCCATGGCACGGATACGCCTCAGCAAATTTTCGTTGATGAACTTTACGAGATTTACTACCGCTTTCTTGAAACCGAAGACGAATACTTCGATTATGCACCCGCATCGGTGCCTCCGCAGGGGCGGTGGCGGATTTACGGTCTCGGGTTGCCCGACGGAATACTCAAGAAGGTTTATTACGAAAATGCCTCCCGGCTATTGCGAGTCAAGATCTAGCCATCCTTCAAAGAGATTGACAAAGCAAGAAATTTCTGCCAAAAAGAAAGTGAAACAACGGGAACGAAAGCAAAGAACAGAAATAGATGATCTTTTTCCTTCTTCGACTTATCGTTGCGGTGATGCTGCTGTTTAACGGTCGTGACTCACGTCCAGGTGACTTCAGAATCATCGGGCCCGGTGGTGGCGGGGCAATGTTCCATCCAACCGTCAGTCCTCACGATCCAAACACGGTCCTGGTTAGCTGCGACATGACCGGATCCTATATCACTCATGATGCCGGCAAGTCTTGGCGCATGTTCAACCTACGCGGAGTGGTCCAGTTCTTTGTATTCGACCCGCTGAATCGGAATGTCATTTATGCGCAAGCTAACGGATTGTGGCGCAGCCAAGACGAGGGCGAGTCTTGGGGACTGCTTTATCCAAAGCCGTCTTCCGTAAAGGGCGTCAAAATGAGTTCGGATCACTCGGACGAATATCTAATTGCTGAACCCAATCCTCTGGGCACCATTACGGCGATGGCCATCGATCCATCAGATTCCAAGGTCTTTTATGTTGCCGCAGGCGATGGAAAAAAAGGGATGTTTGCCCTATTTAGCTCGCGCGATGGAGGGCAGAATTGGGCAAGAGATGAGGAGCTGCCCGGACCGGCCGACAAACTGTGGGTCAATCCTCATTCCCCCGCCGACGCTCGGATGCTTCTCATTGCGGGTGCGCATTTCATGGCGAAGAAAACCTTGTCCGGCATGCAGAAGTTATCCGGCCCCTCCGCAAAGAGTTTCACAGATATTTCTGCGGGATTCAGGAAGGATGGCAAGGCGCTCTTATATGTTATAGGCGACGAATTTGCTTTCGTGTCGGACGACGAAGGAGCTACGTGGAGAAAGGCCAGCTTGGGCCAAGCTGGCGGGAAGATGCGAGCGATCGCAACCAGTTTGCAGACCCCGGATACGGCCTATGTCTCCTACAGAGATCTGGAAGAAGGCGGAATCAAATGGCTAGGGGTTGCCAAGACTACCGATGCGGGACGCAATTGGCAACTGGTCTGGAAGGAAGACAGCAATCCTGCTGCTAGAACCGCTCCGAATATTCACGACGCGTGGATCACCGAACGATTTGGATCAGATTGGGGTGAGAATCCCTTGGCGCTGACCGTGGCGGAGCAGGACCCCAACATCAGCTACGGAACGGATTTGGGAAGAACGATGCGTACGACGGACGGAGGGGCGAGTTGGGTCGCAGTTTACTCAAGAAAATCCGGCGAAAACGGATGGGTCTCGACGGGTCTTGATGTAACGAACGCCTACGGCTACCACTTTGATCCCTTTGATCACAACCGGCAGTTCATCACCACGACGGACATAGGGCTTTTCCGCAGTGAAGATGGCGGGCAGTCCTGGATTAGTTCAACCCGCGGTGTGCCGAAGGAATGGATGAACACCACATACTGGCTTGTATTTGATCCCGAGGTAAGGGGTCGGGCTTGGAGCGTGAACAGCTGGACCCATGATTTACCGCGACCGAAGATGTGGAGAAGGAAAGGGATCGGGAGTTATCGTGGTGGCGTATGCCGCAGTGATGACGGAGGAAGGACCTGGACGAAGTCAAGCGACGGGATGGAGGAAACCGCGGCGACGCATATCCTTCTGGACCCGGCCAGTGCGCCTGCCGCACGAGTGCTCTACGTTGCTGCCTTCGGGCGCGGAGTATACAAGAGCGTGGATGGAGGCAAGATCTGGAGGCTGAAAAACGCTGGCATCACCCAGAAGGAACCTTTTGCGTGGAGAATTGTGAGAGATAGCAGAGGGACACTTTACGTGCTACTGGCGCGCCGTTCTGAGGATGGAAGCATTGGAACGGAGGGAGACGGAGCAATTTACAAGTCCACCGATGGAGCGGAAAACTGGAGCCGTATAACCATGCCCGAGGGGAGCAATGCGCCGAACGGCTTGGCGGTTGATCCCAATGCACCGGATCGACTCTATCTCGCAGCGTGGGCCAGGGACAAAGGAGAGCATGGAGACGGTGGCGGCATCTACTTGTCGGTGAACGCAGGAAGAACTTGGACGCGAGTACTTGATCGCGATCGCCACGTCTACGATGTCACGATAGATCCACGCAACGCAAAAATACTCTACGCTTCGGGGTTTGAGTCCTCTGCATGGAAATCAAACGACGGCGGCGAAAGCTGGGCGCGCATACCCGGTTTTAACTTTAAATGGGGACATCGCGTCGTTCCGGACCCCGAAGACCCCAAAAAAGTCTACATCACAACCTTCGGCGGGGGCGTTTGGCATGGCTCTGTGGATGGAGAAGATCGTCCATTGGACGTCGTTACGCCGGAGCTTCAGCCCCGACAATAGCGCAGGAACCTGTCGGTGGGAAAGAGACCAAAAGATCCCATGGAAAGCGCCTCCTTGTTGAACCAGACGGACTGGCAACATGCGCTGACAAACCGTCAAGCGAGGGCGGCAGAATTATTTGGCCGCCCGGAAACGGAGCAAAAACGGCTTGGCTACTTCCACACGCTGAAGGAGATCTGCCAGCAGCCTTGGACTTGGCTGCGAACTTGCGATCGAATGATCGCTTCTCGGGATGACCTAAAGCTGAGTGTGGCCGGAATTCAAAGTCTCGCCCTCACGGGATCCGGTAGCTCGGAGTACGCCGCCGAATGCGTTTGTCGGCCATTGCAAAATGAACTGGGAATTTGCACTGAATCGATCAGCGGCGGTTCACTTTTGATGTACGGAGGAAAAGCTTTGCCACCGGGAAGGCCGGGTTTGCTCATTTCCCTGGCAAGATCCGGGGACAGTCCTGAGAGCAGTGGAGCCGTCGAGTTGCTGCTGGACACGGAGCCTGAGTTCCGCCACCTAGTTGTGACCTGTAACGACCAAGGGAGTCTGGCTAGAGCTTGGCGCGCCTACGACAAGGTACACGTCATGACGCTTCCGGCGGAGACTCATGACAAGAGCCTGGTAATGACCAGCAGTTTCACCAACCTGCTTCTTGCGGCGCGCTTCATCGGGATGCTGGAAAGGCCGGATGAATATCGAAAGTTGTGCGAAAGAACCGCACTTTCCGAGACGTATCTTGGCTTTAGGCATGGCCCCATGAGCTACGTGCAGGACGATACTCTGATCGTCTGCATTTTATCATGCGATTCCACCATACGCGCGTATGAGCTGGACTTATTAGACGAATTGGACAGGAAGAAACTTGGATTATCCAAAGTGATTATCGGAGAGAGTATTCCGAATTCCGTTGTCAGGGAGAGCGATGAGGTGATCGAGTGCAAGGGCTTGAGGGAAATCGGAGACGAGGAGACCCCGGTCCTGTATGTGGTGGTCGCCCAACTTCTAGCTTTTTTTCGGTGCCTTGCAGAAGGGCTGCAACCTGATTCACCGTCGCAAGGGGGGATTATCAACCGCGTGGTGGAAAGATTTCCCCTTCACACTCCTTCGTGAAGAACCGCCGGAGGAAAACTCTGAGAGCTGGACGAATGGGCCAGGGCGTCCAGAGCAATCTTTGGTCGAGCAAACGTAGTTGAAACGTCGTTAGCTATGGTCTCCCCCAAGGCGAAGCCGATGCGATGGACGGTCCTGTTCTTGTTCCTAGGCGTTAGCACCACGCCCATTCGGGCTCAGGTACGCGTATGGGAGGGGGTTGCAAATCTTCCTGCATACGAAGATGGGGCCCCTGATCCCAATCCTCCTTTCGATCAGTTCGCGACCGGCCGATTCAATTACCCCTACCCTATGCGGAAGGAAATAACCGACCAGCGCGTGGATCACCGTTGGCGCGCGATCTATCTTGAAAACGAGTATCTGAAATGCTCAGTCTTGCCGGACTTGGGCGGGCATATTTATACGTGCATCGACAAAATCAGCGGGCAGCCAATGTTCTATGCTAACCCTTCCATCAAGAAAGCCAGGATCGGTTATCGCGGAGCCTGGGCTGCATTCGGCGTCGAGTTTAACTTTCCCGTTTCCCACAATTGGGTCTCTATGTCACCTGTGGATTTTGCTTATGCCGGCCATGAGGATGGCAGTGCTTCGGTCATCGTTGGGAATATCGACAGAGTTTATGGAATGCAATGGTGCGTTGAACTAACTCTGCGGCCTGGTTCTACCGTTCTCGAACAACACGTCGCACTGAGCAATCGAAGTGATGTGCGCCATCGCTTTTATTGGTGGAACAATGCCGCCGTCGAGGCTTGGGACGATTCTCAGATTCAATACCCCATGCGTTTCGCGGCAGCACATGGGTTTGCGGAAGTGCAGAGGTGGCCAGTCGATTCGCAAGGTAAGGATTTAAGCATCATTCGTAACCAGACCGGCGGACCGGTATCACTATTCGTCCACGGAAGCCGGGAAAACTTCATGGGCGTCTGGCATCCGCAAACAAACACAGGGACTGCACATTTCGCCGACTATGCCGAGCTGCCGGCTAAGAAGATTTGGTCCTGGGGTGTTGATGCTGAGGGTCTTGATTGGCGCAAGGCACTCTCCGACAACAATAGTGCCTATATCGAATTGCAAGCGGGACTCTTTCGAAATCAGGAGACGTATGCATTCCTTGAGCCACGGCAATCCATCACCTTCACGGAATATTGGATGCCCGTCAGGGGTACGGGTGGGATTTCGCGCGCGAATCTTGCGGGGGTGGTTCATCTGGAGAGAAAAGGCGGCATATTGGCGGTCGCCTTCAGCGCCAACCGAAAGTTCCCGAATGCTACGATCCAGATTCTGGATGGAAAGAGCTCCCTGTTCAACGAGAAACGGGATCTTGAACCGGAGAGAGCGTGGAACAAAGAACTTCAAGTCCCAAGTGCGGGCCGGAAGTATACGTTTGAACTCAAGAGCAGTGAAAATGCTCTGCTGTTGAGGCAGACGGAAGGGGAGTATGAATGGACTCCTGAAACGGAAATTAAAGTTGGCCCGCAAAATTCGTACCGGATACCGAAAGAAGCACATCGTACCGAGGACGATTGGCTTCAGCTGGGCAAGACAGAAGAATTGAACGGCAACCTGTTAGCTGCCCTCCGAACCTATCAAAAAGCATTGCTTAGATTTCCAACAGATTTTGAATTGTTGAAGGCGGTCGGACGACTCGACGCATGTCTCGAGCGTTTTGAGGAAGCGGTACCTCACCTTGCCGCCGCTTATGGCCGAAATACTAGCGATGTCGAGATTTCCTATTATCTTGGCATTGCGTACGAGGGCGTCGGACGAGAGAACGATGCGGTCGACGCATACGAGGCAGCGATGCGCTTACCCTCTTATCGTGCGGCTGCTGCGTTGCGCCTTGCCGAGCTGCAGGCTCGCCGGGGGGCCCTGAAGGAGGCCAAGGACTTTCTGACGAAAAGCCTCGAATCCGCGCCGCACGACCTGCGTGCGGGGGAGGAGCTTGCAGCTGTATCACGCGCGCTGGGAAGAACTACCGACGGGGAAAAGATCGCAAGGGAACAGCTCGCACCCTTCCCGTTGAGCAATTTTCTACAGGATGAACTTGGAAAACCGAACCTCTTACATCTTGCTGCCGATCCCTACCGCGTCCTCGGTGTTGCACACGAATATGCGCGGTTGGGACTGTACCGTCGGGCCGTGGAGGTTCTCTCTCGCGAGTATCCCTCCCCTGACGCGGACCAGAGTGAACCGGGCGCAGTTGTCCCCCAGAAGAACCCGCTGATTGTCTATTTTCGTGCGTACTGCCGGGAGAAGCTAGGGGAGTCTGGTACGAATGACTATTCGCAAGCCTCCCGACTCTCGACGGTGACTGTATTTCCGAACACAATCGAAGACCAGCGCGCGCTTAAAGCGGCCATTCGGGCAAACGAGAAAGATGCGACCGCTCATTACCTGCTTGGGACGTGGTATTTTGCGCGCGAAAAGACGGAAGAAGCCATCGGCGAATGGCAAAAGGCGCGAGAACTCAATCCCCGAATTCCGGTGTTGGAAGCCAGTCTCGGATTAGCGTTGCTTTTATCCCGATCTGCACCGTATGCCCACTAGCTTGGTTTACGAACTGGCTTTAAACCGCGCCGAGGAGGGGAACTACAAGGGCGCGACTGATTTGTTCCAGAACCGGTTCTTTGGCAGCGAAGAAGGTGGAACAAACGTTCGCCAGGTGTGGGTTGAGGTGAAGTTGCAACAAGCCGTGGAGTTGGCCCGAACTGGTCACTGTAAGGAAGCTCTTGCCGTGGCAAAAACCCTTGGCTCCCCAGTTCCGGGCCTTCCATTTACGCAAGACGGATTAGAAGCATTACTGAATCCTGCCCGGACAAACTACCTGCTCGGTGAAACGCTTTCTGTTTGCGGCCAAAAAGAAGAGGCAGATCGACGGTATCGGGTTTCGGCGCAAGCGACCGGCCCTTCGGATGTTGCCTGGGCGTGGGCCTCAGCTCGAAAGCTAAATGCCTATGATTCGGCACAGTGGCAGGTGCGTCTAAATGCAGCGTTGTCGGAAGCCGAATCCAACCTGGGAAACGGCGGCTCACCGGGCTGGTGGCTTTATATCTGTGGAGTCTTACAAATGGCGCTCGGGAACTTGGAGAAAGGCAAGGCTTCGCTTCACGAAGCATTGCTTGCGCCGGAAATCAGAATGTCCTATCACCTAAGCCGCTTGGCTATCGCGGGAACCACACCTCGACCTACACCTCGATAACTTCAATGCCCTTCTTGCGAAGGGCTTCCGTGAAATCCTGCGTAGCGCGGTTATCCGTGATCAAGCGGCGGATTCTGTCGAATGGCCCGATCTTTGAAACGCTTCTTCGACCCAGTTTGCTGAAATCCGTGACTACATTAACCTCTTTGGCGGAGCGAATCATGACGTTGTTGAGCTGCGCTTCGAGTACATCCGGTGTCGAGGGACCATTCTCGAGATCGAAGCCGTCCACAGCGAGGAACAGGCGGTCAGCATGGAACTCGTTCATCATGGCTTCCGCCTGCGGTCCGACGAAGGAGCAGGCAACCGGTCGCAGCAGCCCGCCAACCACAATTAAGGAAATGCCGGGAGCATCCGCAAGCTCGACCGCTATGTTCAAGGCATTCGTTATGACAGTAAGCGATTGAAGTTTCATCCTTTTCAAATGCCGCGCGACTTCTGCCGTGGTCGTTCCTGAATCAAGGATAATAGTTTCACCCGATTGCACTAGTTCC
>WNFI01662665.1_pt1 | contig 20059 bp, 15 predicted proteins | sample 5400471 | NCBI WGS metagenome assembly WNFI01 (sample SAMN13153348, study PRJNA577476) | soil metagenome | isolation source: 100 cm saprolite on Douglas fir-dominated hillslope | place: USA:California | collected 2013-09-17
GACACGCGCGTTCTTCGGCCCTGGGCTATGATCGCGCCCATGCTCATCGCGCTCGCCCTGCTCGTCGCCGCCGCCGCCCCCGCCCTGGCTGCGCCCCCGCGCCCGGGTGAGCCGCTCTTCACCGAGGCGCAGCTGGCGCCGTTCTTCAATGGCTTCGACGCCTCGTTCCGTCTCGTCGATCCCACCCAGGGCCGCGGCGCGGTGCTCGACGGCCGCGGGGCCGCGGTGCCCGTCTCGCCGTGGTCCACCTTCAAGATCCTGAACGCGCTGATCGCGCTGGAGACGGGAGTCGCGACTGGCCCCGACTTCGCCATCCCCTGGGACCGCCAGCCGCGCGAGCGGCCGGAATGGAACCAGGAACAGACGCTCCGCAGCGCCGTCGAGCACTCGGCGGTCTGGTATTTCCAGGAGCTCGCGCGCCGCATCGGGCCCCGGCAGATGCAGAAGTACGTGTCGGCCGCGCACTACGGCAACTCGGACATTTCTGGCGGCATCGACAGGTTCTGGCTGGGCAGCTCGCTGCGGATCTCGCTCGACGAGCAGCTCGAGTTTCTCATCCGGCTGCAGAGGGGCCAGCAGCTGCCGTTCCGCCCGCGCAGTCTGGACGTCGTGAAGGACATCCTCCGGCTCAGGCTCACCGAGAAGGGCACGCTGCGCGGCAAGACCGGCTCCGACGGCAAGTCGTTGGCCTGGTTCGTCGGCTGGGTCGAGCACGAGGGCCGGCCGGTTTTCTTCGCCACCCAGCTGCGCGGCCACGACGGCGCCTCGGGAGCAAAGGCACGGGAGATCACTGAGCGGATCCTCGTCAAGGCAGGACTGCTGTAGGCCCCCCGCGGCTTTCCCGAGAGACCTGCCCCACGCCCGCGCATTCGACTGCGGCTGCATCGAATCCGCCGAATTGTTTCAGCATCTTTGCGGTGGCGACATCGCGTTGCGAAACCGGCGCTTCACCTGCATTTCACGACGGCCGCGAAACCAGGAGCTCCGATGCCCGTTCGCAACCTTTCGCTGGCCGCGCCCTTCGTCGTCCTCGGGCTCGTGATCGCCGGTTTCACGTTCTCGACCAGGTGGATCCAGCGCCACGGCGCACAGCTCCGGGAGCCCGCGTTCGCGGCGCTCGCCTCGTCCGTGCACGATCTTGGCGACTTGGTGGAGATGCGCGCGCAGCTGCATCGCGCCATCGCCGCGCGGGCCGAAGAGGGCGAGGGCGGAGATCAGGAAGGTGCGCTGCGCGACCTGCGCGCCGCGTTCACGCGGTATGCCGCCGCGCAGTCCGCGCCGCCTGCCCAGCTCGCGGCTGCTCTCGGCCGCTTCGAGCGCGACGCGCCAGGAACGGACGCCCGTGAGGCGCACCTCTCGGCAGGACACCTCAACGACCTCTTGATGGACGAGCTTGCCGAGGGAACGCGCCGGGCCAGCGACGCTTCCGAGCGCATGGGGGAGATCCGCGGCCGGTCGCTGCGGCTGGTCAACGCGCTCAACTTGCTCTGGGCGTCGCTTGCGCTGGTCGGCGGAGTGGTCGCGGCGGTACTGGTGCGGCGGCACCAGCGCGTCGTCGAGCGGCTCCGGCGAGTCGAGCAGGCGCGTGCGTCGGAGCTGGAGCAGTTCGCCGGTCGCGTCGCGCACGATATCCTGAGCCCGCTCGCGCCCGTTTCCCCCGGCTTGCAGGTGCTCTCGCGCAAACTGGACGGCGACTCCGCGGCCCAGAGCGCGGTCGCCTCCATCCGGCGCAGCCTGGATCGCGTTTCGATGATCGTCGACGAGCTGCTCCGGTTCGCGCGTTGGGGGGCGCAGCCTGCTCCGGGAGAGCGCGCCGACATCGCCCGCGTGCTGGAGTCCGTTCGCGATGAGCTCGCGCCCGACGCCGAGCAGCGCGGGGTCACGCTCCGGTTCGAGCCGGCGCCGCAGGTCGAGGTGGCCTGCGCGGAAGGCGCAATGCTTGTGGTGATCCACAATCTGGTTCGCAACGCGATCAAGTACATCGGCGATGGACCGCGCCGCGTCGTGGTCACGCGCGCGGTGGTGGCAGCGCAGAGCGTACGCCTGAGCGTGCAGGATTCCGGACCGGGTCTTCCGGCGGGAATGGAACAGGCCGTCTTCGCGCCCTACGTGCGCGCGCCAGGGACGCGCGCGCCGGGCATCGGACTGGGGCTCGCGACGGTGAAGCGCATCGTCGAATCGCGGCGCGGCCGCGTTGGCGTCTATTCCGAGCCACGCAAGGGAGCGACCTTCTGGGTCGATCTTCCCCTCGCGAGCCGAATCTGAGCGAGCGCGCGCTTTCTTCCGGGTCCCACCGGCAACCATCGCTCCGAGCGTTACAATGGCTGCATGCCTGGCGATCTAGAGTGGAGCAAGCGCGTGGTGAAGGAGTTCTACGCCCTGATGTTCAACGAGTGCAGGCCGCGCCGGGCGACGCGGACTGGGCAGGGATCGACATCTTTCGCCTGGATGAGGACGGGAAGATCATCGAGCATTGGGACGTGTTGCAGCGGGTTCCACCGACGACATCAAACCCGAACACGATGTTCTGACGCCGCCGACGGAGATGCGCGCCACCTCCGCGCCGTGCAGCTTTCCTGCGACCGCGCACGTCGAAGAGAACGCCGCGCTGGCGAAGCGCCGCCGCTCGCGGTATGATATCCGGCATGCTGGGAAATCGCACAAACGAAGAGTGGATTGCGGAGTACGCGAGCGGGCATACGCACCCGATCAACCGGGCCTGCCACACCATCGGCATTCCGATGATCGCGCTCTCGGTCCTGCTCGCGGTCGCCGCGCTGTTCGTGGGCGACCTGTGGCGCTGGGCGCTCGCGCTCTTCGTGGTGGGCTGGGTCTTCCAGTTCATCGGGCACTACTACGAAAAGAAGCCGCCCGAGTTCTTCAAGGACTGGCGCTTCCTCTTCGTCGGCCTGCGCTGGTGGTTCGCCAAGCTGCGCGGCAAGGCCTGACGAAGTCCGGCTGCGCGCCCGAGCAGCTCCGCGGCGCGTTCCGCGTCGAGCAGCGGCTGCCGTCGGGGTACGCGCTGACCGACGGCGCGGAGCGCTGGCCGCTTTCTCGACCAGCTAGCCCCTGAGAATTTCTGCCATGCGCTCACCAATCATGATGCAGGGCGCATGGGTGTTCCATCGCGGATCAGATTGTCGAGGGCCTCGGCCGCATTCGCCCCAGCCGAGGCCTTCCTCGGCAGAGAGACCCGTATAGTCGTGCCACCGCCGATTGACGAATTCGATCTAACAGAAACGGCACGGGCCGGCACTGCGCGGCAGCCGCTGCGGCCGGGCGCCGGGCGCACCCGTACCTCGAGCCCGCCTGGGCGCCCTCACGAGCCGTAGTTTGGCAGCTCGCCAGCCGGTCGATCATCCAGATCGGGCTGCGCGACCCATCGGACCTGGGCGCAGCACACAGCCGGATTCGTGGGATCAAAGTCCTTGCGAGGAGACCGCCCCCGGGCCAGATCGCACCCCATGAAGCACCACCTCGCCGCTGGCGGCCGGGCCAGGAATCACCGCCACCGGCGCCCTCGTCTGGGAAAAAAACGGCACCAAGATGATGAGGAGAGCAAAATGAGCGACCCTTTCAAGACGCCCTCCTCCGCGGAGCTCCAGTGGAAGGTGTTCGTGGGCCCATCGAAGCCGGTGGTGACCAACGACGTGCCGCCTGGTCTCCCGGGGCGGATGTGGTCACCGATCTCCGCAACCCTGATTTCCGGCAAGCGAGATGCCGTCCTGGTGGACCCACTGATGACGATCGAGGAAACACGCGCGCTCTCCGATTGGATCGGCGCCATGGGCAAAAACCTACTGACCATTTACGTCACACATGGCCACGGCGACCATTCTTTCGGCATCGGCATCCTCCGGGAGCGCTTTCCGGATGCGCGAGCCGTCGCTACCCCTCGGGTCCTGCAGCACATGCGCAAGCAAGCCGCGCCGGAGTTCCTCCAGTCGTTCTGGAAGTCGCGCTTTCCCCGACAGCTCCCAGACGAGATCGTGTTTCCGGACGCGCTCGAGGGCGACGAGCTCGATCTCGAAGGGCACGACCTGGTCGCGGTGGATCTCGGGCATACCGACACGGACGACACGACCTGCCTCTACGTTCCCTCGATCGAGCTGGTGGTTGCCGGCGACGCCGCCTACAACGACGTGCACTTGTACCTCGCCGAGTCCAGTCCACAGGGCCGGCGCGAGTGGATCGCAGCTCTCGACAAGATCGAGTCACTGCGGCCGCGCGCGGTGGTCGCCGGACACAAGCGCGCGGGAACCGACGACGACCCGCGGATCATCGAAGAAACCCGCAAATACATCCGCGACTTCGATCGCGTCGCGGAAGAGACGGCCACGGCGCGAGAATTGTACGAGGCGATGCGTGCCCTCTATCCGGATCGCGTCAACCCCGGCGCGCTGTGGTCCTCCGCGCGTGCCCTGAAGTCCAGCATCGGATAAGGTGGCGGCGTAGCGCTCGGCGGTCTGATCGACGACCAGGCCCCTGCGGGCTGGTGCGGAGCACAGCCGCGCGCAGGTCCGGACGGAACAGTCGCTATAGGACCCAAAAGCGGCGTTTGTTCAACCCTATGGCTGCGGACGGCCCTCGCTGAGCTGGCTGCGCATAATGGTAGAGTCGTTTCGGTGGCGTGTTCCGGCGCGGGGGCAGCCATGCGGTTGCTGGCGAAGTTCAGCTTGATCTTCGCGGCCGTGTTCGGCCTGGGCCTCGCCGCATCGGCACTCCTCTTCCATGGCTCGCTCCAACGAAGCGCCCGCGAGCAGGTGCTCCAGCAAGCCCAGATCATGATGGAGACCGCGCTTGCGATGCGGAACTACACGACCGACCAGATCCGGCCAGTGCTCAACGAGCTGGCGCACCCTTATGCCGGCGCGAAAGCGACCGACGTGGTCAGCCGGCTGTGCTCGCAGGAGGCCGAAGAAAACCGGGTCTTCCGCCCGCAGTCCGTTCCCGCGTTCGCCGCCACGGAGATCTTCAACTACCTGAGCAAGAAGTACCCCGACTACTTCTACAAGGAAGCGTCGCTCAACCCGACCAATCCCCGCAACCGAGTGGTCGACTGGGAGGAGGACATCCTCAAGGCGTTCCGGAACCGCCCCGAGCTGACGTTGCTGGACGGTGAGCGCATGACCCCGATTGGCAGGTCGCTGTTCCTCGCCCGACCCATGCGGGCGGCGAAATCCTGCCTCGAGTGCCACTCCACGCCGGGCGACGCTCCGCAGGACATGGTGAAACTGTACGGCCCGGCGAACGGCTTCGGGTGGAAGGAGAACGAGATCATCGCCGCCCAGATCGTGTCCGTGCCCGTCTCGCTGCCGGTCCAGATGGCGAATCGCTCCTTCCGGCAGCTGCTGTTCTCGCTGGTTCTCGTCGGCATCGTCACCCTGCTGGTGCTCGACCTGCTCCTCTATTTCGCCGTGGTACGCCCGGTCAGTCGCTTCGCCGCCCGGGCCGACGAGATCAGCCGGGGCCAGATGGACGTCGAGGAGCTGCCGGTCCTGGGACGGGACGAGATCTCCGTGCTCGCCGCAGCGTTCAACCGCATGCACCGCAGCCTCGCCGCAGCCATGAAGATACTCGAGCAGCAGAAGTGACGAAACCGTCGGCGCCAGAGGGTCCGGGCGTGAACCCGGTCGCGAGCGAGGAGGTGCCTACGGGCGCCGCCGGCGCCACGGCGAGCGCGACCGCGGGCGGCGAACGGGTTCGCGCGGGCGCCCTCCCGGCGCTGCTGCAGGACCTCGTGCGGGGCCCCGAGGGCGAGCGGGGAGCAGAGTGGCACCGCGCGCTCGGTCCGGGCGCAGTCATCGGCCGGTTCGAGCTCGGCCGCGAGGTGGGACGGGGTGGCTTCGGCGTAGTGTACGAGGCGCGCGATCGCGAGCTTGGGCGTCTGGTTGCGTTCAAGGCCGTACGAGCCGGCGCCCGGCAGGAGGTACGCGAGGAGCGGCTCCTGCGCGAAGCCGAGACGGCTGCCCGGCTGTCGCACCCGAACATCGTCACGCTCTTCGACGTCGGTCGAGCGCCGGAAGGGCCCTATCTCGTCATGGAGCTGCTTCGCGGGCGGACGCTGGCGCGGCGGATCGAGCAGGGCATCGTTCCTCTGCGCGAGGCGCTGCGCATCGCGGTCGAGGTCGCGAAGGGACTCGCGCATGCGCACGCTCAGGGCGTCATCCACCGGGATCTCACGCCCGGAAACATCTTCCTCTGCGAAGACGGTCAGGTGAAGATTCTCGACCTCGGTCTCGCCCACGTCTTCGGGCACCGCAAGGTCGACGGCGGGACCCCTGCGCACATGGCGCCGGAGCAGAGGCGCGGGGCCCCGGAAGATGAACGGACGGACGTGTTCGCGATGGGGGTTGCGCTTTTCGAGATGGTCACGGGCGAGGTCCCATTTCCTCCCGACGGTGGAAGGCCGCTCCCGGAATCTGCGGCGGCGCCGTCGCTCGGTCTTCCGGACCCGTCGGGGTTGACCGAGCTCATCGCACGGATGCTGTCCGTCGATCCGGTGGACCGGCCTCGGGATGCGGGTGAGGTGCTCACGGCGCTGACCTCGTTCCAGCAAGGAATGGAACGGGCGCCTCCGAGCGGTGCTCCACCGCGTCCGGCGCTCCCCTGCCGCCCGTCGCGCCGGCTCCGGGAGCACTCCAAGCCCGAGCGTACCTGGCTGTGCAGCATCCTTTGCGCCGACATCCTCCGGTACTCCGAGCAGGCGGTCGAGCTGCAGGCAACGTGGAAAGAGCGCTTCGACGCGTACCTCGCCCGGTCCATCGGTGAGCTGCCCGAGACCGACCGCGTCATCCTGGACAGCGGGGGGACGGTGACCGTCTGTTTCCTCGGCGATCCCGAGGACGCCATCGCCTGCGCGCTTGGCCTGCTCCACACCGTGGTTCGGGAGGAGCGCGTGTCCGCCTTCGGAATGGCGGTTCGGATAGGGATGCACCTCGGTCCGGTGAGGCTGCTCAGGGACATCAACGGCAACCTGAACGCGCTCGGCGACGGGGTCCAGGTGGCGCGGAGAGTGATGGGATTCGCCGGTGACAACCAGGGCCTGGTCTCCCGATCGTTCCATGACGTTGCCAGCTGCCTTTCGGAAGTGTACCGGCCGCTCTTCACTTCCGGCGGGATGCGAAGGGACGAGCAGGCGCGGGAGCACGCCATTTTCGAGCTCCACCTGCCCGCGACGGATGCGGTCCAGGGCGACGCCCGGCTGTCGCGCCCGGAGCAGCTTCCTGATGCGTCGCTCGATCCCGCCATCCAGGCGGCGATCGAAGGACGGGCTGCTGCCATTCTCGGCCCCATCGCACGCCATCTGGCCAGGACCGTCGTGGCGCGAACGGGCACGCCGCGCGAGCTGGCCGAAGCGCTGGCTGCGTTCATGCCCGTGAGCGGCGACCGCGAACATTTCCTTCGTTCGTTGGCCGACCTGCCTACGCCGCCCACAGCAACCGCCGGGTCGCCTGCGGTCCCGAAGGCTTGCAGCCCGGCGGCGCTCGAGCGCGCCGGGCGCGAGCTGGCAGCGTATATGGGTCCGCTGGCGAGGATCCTGGTGTCCCGCGCCTCGGCGCGGGCGCGCTCGGAGGAGGAGCTCTACGACCTGCTGGCCGCGGAGATCACCTCTCCCAAGGAACGCGAAGCCTTCCGCAAGAGGGGGCCGGCCTCCTCGCCGCGGCGCTGCTGATCAGGCGCGGGCGGTAACGGCAGCCACATCGTGGCTCCGTTTCGCCTCGACGAGCTGCGATACGGTGTAGCCGGACGCGATCACCCACGAGACGATCAGTGCGACCGGGAAACCCCACTCACGGATCTTGTTCGAGACGATGGACATCATGGCGGCTGCCCTCCTTCTGCCCGCGAGCTAGAGCAGCCGGCGTGCCAATTCACGTTTCCGCCGTGCTGGCGCAGGAGCTCGATCAGCTGGTCGCGGAGGCGACGATCCTGCTCGCGCGGCAGATCGGACGGCGTACGCGGCTTCGTCACGGGGCGGATGCTGTCGCGCAGGTGCTCGAGCTCGACCCGTTCGCCCCGTGCCAGCAGCAAGGCGCCGGCAAGGCACCTCTCCAGCTCGCGCACGTTGAGCGGCCAGCCGTGGAGGAGCAGGATTCGCGCCGCATCGGCCGAGAACGCGACCGCGCCGGACAATTCGCCTGCCAGCTTGTCGATCACGGTCGCCGCGATCACGCCGAAATCTTCGCGCCGTTCGCGCAGCGGCGGGAGCGAGATCGTGGCGCCGTCGAGGCGAGCGAGCAGATCGGACCGGAACCGCTCCTCCGCGGCGAGCGCCGCGAGATCGCGGTGCGTAGCCGCCACCACGCGCAGATCGACCTTCACCGGGCGGGTGCCCCCGACGGGTACCACCTCTTCTTCCTGAAGCACCCGGAGCAGGGCGGCCTGCGCGGGCAAGGGCAGATCACCGACTTCGTCGAGCAGCAGCGTCCCGTGGTCGCTGCTGCGCACCAGGCCGGGCCGGTCCTCCAGGGCGCCCGAGAACGCCCCCTTGCGATATCCAAACAGCTCCGACTCGACGAGGTTGGGCGCCAACGCGCCGCAGTTCACCGCCACGAAGGGGCCGGCCCGACCCGACAGCTCATGCGTCGCGCGGGCAACGAGCTCCTTCCCGGTACCGCTCTCACCCCGGATCAGCACCGGCACGCGCGAGGGGGCGAATGCTTCTGCGCGCCGCAACTCCGCCGCGAACGTGGGCGAGAGCGTCGCCATCCCGCGGGCGGCAGAGCGCAGGTCGCGCCCTCCCAGCAAGGCAGGTTCGGCATGGGGAAGCGCTTCGCGGAGGATGAAGAAGCTGTGCCCCAGTTCCAGCAAGGCGTGCTCGGTGAGCGGCGAGGTGGTCATCGTCCTTCCGTCGACGAGCGTTCCGTTCTTCGATCCGGCGTCCTCGACCATCCAGCTGCCGAGGGTCTTGCGGAGCCGCGCGTGCATCGCGGACATGCGAGCGTCCGGAACGCGGATGTGGAAAAGCTCCTCCCCGCCCTCGCTCCGTCGCTCGACTCCGAAGGACCCTCCGCGGCCGATGCTCACCACGTCGGCGCGCCCGAGCGAGAAGCGCGCACCCCCTTCCAGCGGCCGGTCGCACTGGAAGGCGACGAAAAGATACGGCTCTCCTTTGCCGTGCGCCGACTTTCGGTCTTGCGTTTGCGTGACGGTGTGCGACCGGTCCATTCGGGCCGATTCTAGGTCAGGTCGAGCCTGGTGATCGAGCCCACTCGGGGGGCGTGTGACGTTCGAAACCTACTCGCACCTCGTGCCCGCTACTTGAGCAAGCAGATGGGCAAGCTCGCGCTGGGGGCGTCCCTCGCCGCGCCGGTGAAGGCATCGCCGGGGGGTGCGAATGGCGCCCTGCGCGGGGAGGCTTTTGTCCATCTGTCCCGGCCTTGCCCCCGGAGGCCGAAAACACCGGCGAAGCGGAAACGACGCCGCCCCAGAACCTCTCTGCTTTCACCGTGGTTGGAGTGGCGGGCGCTACTGGATTCGAACCAGTGGCCTTCGGCTTCGGAGACCGACGCTCTATCCATCTGAGCTAAGCGCCCGCGTGGCGCGTGCTTACCGCGGCGCGCTGGGCGTGGCAAGAAGCTTCGCATGAGCGGCGGGGAAGGCTGCGCTCGCCGTCAGCATCGCTGCCGCCAGGCGACCGGGCCGCGGCCAGAACGCGACCAGCAGCGCGAGGGCGGCGCCAAACCCCAGCGCGGCCATCCAGCGTCCAGTGGGGACCAGCCGCGCCATCACCGCCAGCAGCGAGAGGGCGTCCAAGCGCAGCGGCTGCACCACGTTCATCCAGATTACGCCGTGCACCATCTCGCGCAGGTCCCAGATCGCGAACGGCGCGACCGTCGCGAGCAGCGTCAGCCCCGCAACTACCGCCACCCGGATGCGGCCCACGCGCGGCAGCGCGACGAACAGGGGAAGCAGGAGCAGCGGCGTGTACTGCTTGATCGCCGCGGCGAGGCCAAAGGTGACCCCGCAAAGCACCAGCTCGAGCGGCCAACGCCCCGCCCGCGGCTCGCGAGCGGCCCTCGTCCAGCGCACCGCCGCCAGGGTGGCGAGCGCGAGGAGCGCCAGCACCGCGGGCTCGGTCCAGGTCTGCTCGATCACGAAGAGAGCTCGCGGCTGCAGCGCGACGAAGAGGCCCGCGAGCTCGGCGGTGACCGGGTCTCCCGCGGTGCGTCCGAGGCGCGCAACCGCCGCCGCGGCGACGACCAGAGCGATCAGATGCAGGAAACGGACGTCGCCGAACAAGAGCCGCGCCGGGGTCGCGAGAAGCAGCGCCAGCGGCGGATACGGGAAGCCGTGGAACTTCCCGTTGCGCAGCAGCCTAGGGTCGTTGAACGGCAGGCGGCCGTCGGAATACAGGTCCGGGTATCCGACCCGGTAGGGATTCTCTCCGGCGACCAGCGCCTCGCTGCCGAGCTGCTGAAAGTACCAGACATCGATCCACGGCCGCGGCGCGCGCTGGATCACGGCGGCGCCCATGGCGAAGGCGAGCGCGAGCAGGAGCCCGAAGCGCGCGCGCAGGAAGGCGGGGCGCAGGTGAACGCACAGATAGGCCGAGAGAACGAGCAGCGCGAGCAGCGCCAGCGCGCGGATGGGGCCGAGCTGCGCCTCGGGCACGTAATGCGTAGGCCGCGCGAGCAAGGTGCAGACCAGCCCCGCCGCGCTTCCGCCGCCGAGCACGATCTGCGTCCACAGGCGCAGCCGCGCCGCTCGCCGCGGATCCTGCTCTGACGGGGCGCCTTCGCACCCTTCCCCTCCGACCTCCGGCGCCGCCGCGTCATTCGCGCGCGCCCTCTTTGCGGCGAGCACCGCCAGCACGCCCGCCACCAGCACAAGCGGGAGCGCGACCAGGTTCAGCATCCCGTCGCTGATCTGCAGCGCGCAGCCCAGCACCACTGCAGCGAGCGCCGCCAACAGCCCCGTCAACGGGAGCTCCGCCCGCGGCCGCCCAGCCGCAGCACGCAGCGGAACTCCTCCTCGGTCACCGGCTGAACCGAGAGCCGATTGCCGCGCCGGACGAGTTGCATGGAGGCCAGCTCCGAGGTCGCCTTGATCCGCTCCAGGGTCACCGGCTGCTCGAGCGCCGCCACCGCGCGCACGTCGACTTGGAACCAGAGAGGCGCATCCGGCCTCGCCTTGGCGTCGTAGTGATCGTTGCCCTTCTCGAACTGCGTGGGATCGGGATACCCCCCGCGGGCGACCACCGCTTCGCCGACCACCGCCATCGGTACCTGCCCCGAGTGGTAGATGAGCACGCCGTCGCCGCGCTTCATCTCGTCGCGCAGGAAGTTGCGCGCCTGGAAGTTGCGCACGCCGTCCCAGCCGGAGGTGCGACGGGGCGCGCGCAGCAGGTCGTCGAACGAGAAGACGTCGGGCTCGGTCTTGAGCAGCCAGAAGCTCTGTGCCATCGCGCGCGCACTCTACCCGCATTTGCGGCGCGCCGAGGTCCGATTCCTCACAATCCCGCGAACCTCCGCAGTCGCCGCAGCAGGCCCTGCGCCTCAGGCACGCCGAGCGCGAGCGTGCTGCCGAGGTACGCCGCGCCAAAGACGCCGAGAACGAGGGCCGCGAGCGGCAGCGGCGCGCGCAGCCAGCCCGGTCCATGCACGGCAAGCGCCCGCGCTCCGACACCGAGCGCTCCCGCCACCGCGGCCGAGCCCCAGAGCTGCAGCATCAGCCCGCGCGGCACGTCCACCTTGCCCACGCGCGCGTTGACGCCGCGGCGCAGCAGCGCAAACTCCAGCCAGCCCGCGAGACCGGCGCTGGCGGTGAGCCCCACCGCACCCAGCTTGGGATCGAGGTGCAGCGCGCGCGGCAGCCACAGGCCGCAGAAGAGGCCCAGCGCGCCGGTGACGATCACCCGCACGGTCGCGTAACGCAGGGGCGTGCGCGTGTCGCGGAGCGCGTAGAACGCGCTCGAGTAGAGGCGCGCGAGCGTGGCTGCGAGCAGCCCCACCGTGCTGCCGATCAGGATGTTCGAGACGTAGAGAACCTGGTCGGTCCCGAACTGGCCGGTGCGGAAGAGCGCGCCGCAGATCACCTCGCCGAACAGGAGCAGCGCCACCACCGAAGGCACCACCGGATAGGCGATGGCGCGCAGCCCGTGCGCGATCTGCTCCCGCAGGCCCTCGCGCGCAGCCGCGGCGCCCAGCCCCTGCGCGGCCGACATGCTGGGCAGCGCCGCCGCCGAGACGCTCATGCCGAAGAGCGAGATGGGCAAGAGGTAGATGGTCTGCGCGTAGGCGAGCGCGGCCACCGCGCCGCTCGGCAGCCAGCTCGCGATGAAGCTGTCCAGGTAGGCCGAGAGCTGCACCACGCCGCGGCCCGCGACCACCGGCAGGAAGTTGCGCACCACCTCGCGCACGTTGGGATCGCCCCGGCCCAGCGAGGGCCACAGGCCGCCGGGCCGCACGCCCCCGAGCAGCCGTGCCGCGGTGGGGAGCTGCACCGCGAGCTGCAGCGCGCCCCCCGCCACCGCTCCCCAGGCGGCGATGCGCGCGAGCTGCGCCTGGCCGGCATGCATCCCGTGGCCGCCCGCGATCAGCGCCGCGATCACCGCCGCGCTCCAGACCACCGGCGCCACGTAGCTGAGGAAGAAGCCGTGGTGGCTGTTGAGCACGCCGATGCAGAACGCAGAGAGCACCAGCAGCGCGATGCCGGGGAAAAAGATCTGCACCAGCTGGATGGTGAGCAGCCGCTTGTCGCCGGCGAAGCCGGGCGCAATGGCGTCGATCAGATAAGGCGTGAGCAGGATGCCGAGAAGCGCGAAGGCCCCGGTGACGAGCGTGAGCAGGCCCGCCACCGCGCCCGCCAGCTTGCGCGCACAGCGCTCGGCCTCCGGCGTGCCGCTCGCGCGCAGCGCCGCGTAGACGGGGATGAACGACGCGGAGAGCACGCCTTCGCCGAGCAGGTTCTGCAGGAAGTTGGGAATCTTGAAGGCGGCGTTGTAGGCATCGGCGGCGTCGCTCGTGCCGAGGTAGTGCCCGAACACGCGCTGGCGGACGAGGCCGGCGAGCCGGCTGAGCAGGATGCCCGCGGCCACCAAGGCCGCCGCGCCGCCGCGCGCCCTGCCGCGCCGGGTCTTCGGGCCCGGCTCGAAAGGCTCCGCCGGCGCCGCTGGAGTCGCCGCGACGCCGTGCGGCTCCATCGGGCCGGTCGCCGCTGCGCCGTCCGGGCGCGCCGGCCCGACCGTCCTCGACCGCTCGCTCACGCCGCTGATCTACCAGTCAGCCGAGCGGCGTGCACTTCACCGGCCCGATCGTGGTGGTGCGGTTCTCCGGATGGCAGACGCCGAACTGCAGTGCCTCGTCGAGCACCCCGCGCAGGCTGACAGACTGCTGCAGCGGCGGGTTCGACCACGGCACCGCCACCTTTTCCGAGTCGCCGGGCTGGAGCTGCCGGGTGGTCGCGCCCTTGCCGACGAGGTAGCTCCCCGAGGGCGCATCCGCGTAGATGGTCACGCCCACGCCGGCCCTCACCACCAGCGCGCCGCCGTTGTAGACCGTGGCCGTGACGGTCGCCTTGCCTGCCACGCACTGGGTCATGTCGACGGCGAGCTCGCAGGCGATCAGGTCGGGCGCACTGAACACGCCCTGCCCTTGCACGTTCTGCCGGTACGAGTTCGACTGCCCGGGCGCCCAGGAGTTCGTCTCCGGGAACGGCAGCGTACCGTCGAGGTTGACGTTGGTCACGTGGTACGTGTGCTGGTTCCAGACCGAGCGCGTGTTGACCCACTTGTCCGAGGGCGACTTGAGCGCCTTGAGCCCCACGGTCTTCGAGGTGCCCGCCTTGGCCCAGGGGCAGTCAAAGAAACAGGTGTTGTTCGCCGGCACCACGATGCGCGCACGGCCCGTGCCGTCGATGTCGGCGACGATGGGCATCTCGTACGCGGTGCAGCTCGAGTTCGGCTCCTGCACGAGGATCGTGCCCGTCCTGCCGTCGTAGATGCGCGTGTAGCACTCGTCGCCGTAGACGACGTTCGCCTGGCCCTTGCCCTCGAAGTCGAACACCGAGCTGCCGGTGTTCCCCGAGCAGTCGCGGGTAGGCGAGCGCCACAGGTAACCCACGCCGGGCTTCCAGACGATGTAGCCGCCCTGCCCGGCGATGCCCACCTCGGGCAGGCCGTCGCCGTCGAAGTCGGCGACGGTCGGCGCGCCGCCCTGGTTCTGGATCGGCAGGCCGTTCGGATCGAGGCAGTTCGGATCGCCCGGCAGCGGGATCGGGTTGAGCAGCATGCCACCCGTCCAGTCGTGGATGCGCAGGTAGCCGCGGCTCACCACCACGATCTGCGGATGGCCGTCCTCGATGTAGCCCTTGCTCGCCCCGTAGCCGCCGAAGTCGGCGATGGCGACGAAGCCGGCACCGCAGTATTTGCCGTTGCCGCCGGGGCAGATGCCGTTCGCCACGTGAACCGGCTCCTGGAAGAGGCGCTTGCAGCTGTAGCCGGTGGACGAGGTGGGGTCGGCGACGAGCTGATAGGCTTGGTTGGCGGTGACGATCTCCGGAATGCCGTCGAGGTTGATGTCGGCGATGGCGGTGAGCGTGCCGTCGCCGTTGCCGCCCACCTGGTCGCCGTCGAGCGGATCGGTGGGGGCCTGGTCGCAAAGCGTCTTGCCGGTGGCGCCGTCCACCACGCCCTTGCCGACCACCACCGCGGGGCGCATCGGCTGTCCTTTGACCGCGGGCGGGATGATGCGGGCGATGGCCGGCCCGCCCCACCACACCTGCATGTCCGGGTTGCTCCAGAGCAGTCGGCCGTCGCTGCCGTACGCGACGAGGCCGCCGTGCTGGTGCGAGAGGGAGGGCCTGGTCGGGTTGACGTCGTTCAGCCTCCAGCCGCCGGTGATGAAGCAGACCTCGCCGGTGCCGAGGCAGTCGCCCGCCGCGATCGAGGCGTTGCCGTCGACGCTCAGTTCCTGGTGGTTCACGAAGTCGGCCGGCGCGGTCCAGAGGGGCGAACCATCCACGCCGCGGACGGCGCGCATCACTCCCTGGCTCTCGACGTAGGCGGAGTTGGCATTGTTGGCGAAGCTGTTGAAGACCACCGCCGGCGAGGCGTCCTTCGCATGCAGGCGCATCACCGCCGGGGTGCTCATCACCTGGACGAAGTCGGGGTACTCGAGATCGGTGCGGTAGCTCGCGTTGCCGGTGGTGTCGAAGGGTCCGTCCGGCGTCTTCCACGGCCACCACCACTGGTGCGCGGGCGGCTCGAACGCGCCGCGCGGGACGTAGATGCAGGCCGGGTCCGGCGGCTTGCACTGCGCGGTCGCGAGCAGGCAGGAGCCGTTGGCGCAAAAGTAGCCGGGCTGGCACGTCACCCGGGCGCAGGCGGTCTGCTGCGTCCCCGGGCTGTAGCGGTCGCGGCACTTGCCGTCGCTGCCGCAGATGCCGTCGCCGCAGTCGGAGTCCTTCTGGCAGAGGTTGCTGCTCGAGGGCCCGCCGGGGCAGTCCAGCGGATCGGTGCAGGGAAATCTGGCCTGGCCGCTGCCACAGCCCGCCGCGGCGCCTGCGGCGAGCAGCGCACAGAACCACGAAGACCCGCGCAGCCGCTTCTCCCTCCCCATCCCCGCCCCCCTCCGGTCGGACGGCCGACCAGGCAACCGCACCGGATAGGTGGGGATGGGGCTCACGCGGGGCAAGGCCGCTCGCCCGCTCGCAGCAGCCGCGCCGGGACCCGGCTGTCCGGAACCCATCACCCTCTAGCAAGATGGCACGGGCCGCCCTAGCTTGAGTGCCCGGATCCGAACCCCAGGGAGCCGGAATGCTCGACGCGCTCAGCTTCTACCGCCTGGCACACACGCTGCACCAAGCCGGCTTCCGGCGCATCGCGCAGGCGCTGACCAAGGTCTCGCGGATCGCGTTCAGCGCGCACGTGCCCGCCGGCGCCACCATCGGCGAGCGGTGCGAGCTCGGGTATGGAGGACTCGGGATCGTCATCCATTCGGACGCCGTGATCGGAAACGACGTTCTCATCTCGCCGGGCGTCGTCATCGGAGGGCGCTCGGAGCTGAAGGGTGTGCCGGTCATCGAGGATGGCGTGAAGATCGGCTGCGGCGCCAAGGTGCTCGGCCCCATCCGCATCGGCGCCGGCGCGAACATCGGCGCCAACGCGGTCGTGGTGCACGACGTTGAGCCGGGAGACACCGTCGTGGGGATCCCTGCCCGATCGGCCCAGCGGAGCACCGTCCGGCAGATCGAACGCGCGCGGATGCCCGCGCAGCGCTGAGAGCGCCGCATCCGCATCGCGCGCGCCTTCTGCGACGGATCTGCACGAGATTCGTTGCCACGATGCCATCCTCTCCGACATGCCGTCGGACATCTTTGCAGCCCTGCGCGCCTGGTCCCATTCGCTTCAGACGCTCATCCGCGAGGGCAGCGCGCCGACCGCCTCCTCGGAACGCGCCGCCCGCCGCGCCGCCCCGGCACGCGCCCTGCAACACGCCTCGCGCTCCGCCGCATCAGACCGCAGCCCGCGGCATCCAAGACCGCCATCGTCCAGCTTCACCGCGCCCGGAGGCGCCAGCGCGTGAGCGCCAGGCCTCCGCGGCAGAGGGGTAATCGACCATGAACCGCACCACGCTTCCCTCTCGGCACCAGCAGGCTGCCGGGCTCGCTCTCGGCCTCGCCTTCCTCGCGGCACCGCTCGCCCGCGCGCAGGTCCCGGCCACGCCTGCTCCGGCGACGCCGGCCGCAGCCCCGGCCGCGCAGCAGCCCTTGCCCGACATCGTCTTGAAGCTGAACCTGCGGGTGGCCTCGCTGCGCGAGGCGCTCGACCTCGCCGCCCGGCAGGGGCCCGACGTGGCGGCCGCGCGCGCGCAGGCCGCGCTCACCGGCGTCGGCGTGGAGAAGGCGTGGAACGCGTGGAAGCCCGACCTGGTCGCGAGCGCCCAGTTCGACCACACCAGCACGCCCGCCTTGCTCGACTTCGCCCAGCTCGCCGGCGCCTTCGCCGGCTTCACCAACCTCACGGTGACGCCGGGCAGGGCGCCGCCCCCGCCGGTCACCCTCGTCGGCGAGAACTCGCTCTACAGCACCGTGCAGCTCTCGCAGCCGCTCTTCAATCCGCAGGGCCTCTTCCTGATCGGTCCCGCCAACCGCGCGCGCGACGCGGCCGCGCTCGGCGCCGACGAGGCGCGCGAGCAGGTGCTGCTCGGCGTGGTCCGCGCGTACATGGGCACCAAGGGTCTCTACGGCTTGCTCGCGGCGGCGCAGGACGCCGAGAAAGTGGCGGTGCGGCGCGAAGACGACGCGCGCGCCCGCATCGCGGCCGGCACGGCCGTGGAGGTAGACCTCCTGCGCGCGCAGAACGACTCCGCGGTGGCGCGGGTGAACATCGCCAATATCCAGGGGCAGATCCTCACGCTCTTGCCGCTGCTCGAGGCGCTCACCGGTGAGCCGCTCGCGCCCGACAACGGCGCCGCCATCGATCCCGACCTGGGCGCTCCCGCCGATGCCGCGAGCGAGCCGTGGGAGCGCGCCTTCTCGCTGCGGAGCGCCGTCCAACAAGTATCCGCGTCAGCGGGCGCGTTGCGCTATGACCAGCTCCAGTGGCTGCCCAGCGTGCAGGGCATCGCGCGCGGCAATTACAACTCCAATCCCGGCTTCACCGGCAAGAAGAACACCTACGACCTGATCATCGCCGCCACCATTCCGCTGTATGACCACGGTCAGCGCTACTCCGCGCAGCACGAGGACGAGGCGCGGCTGGCGGGCGCGCAGGCCAACCTCGCCTCGGTGCGCGCCAGGGCCCGCTCGAGTTGGCCGCCGGGGTCGCCACCAGCCTCGACCTGTCCGACGCCGACAACCGCGCCTTCCAGGCCGCGAGCGGGCTGGCGCAGGCGCGCGCCTCGCTCGAGGTGCGCCGGGCCGAGGTGGCGGGGGCCGAGGGCCGCCTTTACTCCGCCCTGCGCAAATAGGCCCGGGCGCGGCCGGCGCGCATTGGTGTAAAGAAGGCGCCGGTGGATTCCTCGAACACGGTGGAGACCGCGCGCGCCGCTCCCGCTGCACGGCCGCGCATGTTCGCGGTCCTTTCGTACCCGGCGTTCCGCTTCATCTGGCTCGGCGCGATGGTCAGCAACGTCGGCAACTGGATGGAGACGGTCGCGCAGTCGTGGCTGGTGCAACAGCAGTCGGGCTCGCCTTTCTTGGTCGAGTTGCTCGCCGCCTCCGAGTTCGTGCCGGTGGCCGTGCTCACGCTCTGGGCGGGCAAAATGGCCGACCGCCACGACCGCCGCAAGCTGCTCCTGGCCGGGCAGACCGCGATGATGGTGCTGGCCGCGCTGCTCGCGCTGGTCACGCACCTGCACCTGGCGACGCCGTGGGTGGTGATCGCGCTCGCCTTCGCGGAAGGCGCCGCCTGGGCCGCGGTGACGCCGTCCTGGCAGGCGCTGGTGCCGGCGCTGGTGCCGCGCGACGAGCTCCCCTCGGCCATCGCTCTCAACTCGGCGCAGTTCAACTCCGCCCGGCTGCTCGGGCCCATGCTGGCCGGGGCGCTGCTGAGCGCCAGCGGGCCAGCGCTGGTCTTCGACCTCAACGTGGTCAGCTTCATCGCCATCGTGGTCGCGCTCTACCGGGTGCGGGTGCCCGCGGCGCAGCTCCAGGCCAGCAAGACCATCCCCGGGGAGCTGCGCAAGGTCGATCCCGAGAAGAGGGGAGGCGGCGGCGTCCTCGAGGCGCTCCGCTGGGTGAGGCGCATGCGCGGGCCGCGGCGCATCCTGCTCAGCCTGTTTACGTTCGCGCTGCTCGCCGCTCCGGTGCAGGGGCTCCTGCCGGTCTACGCCGCCGATCTGCTGCGCGTCGGAGCCGCGGGCTACGGCCTGCTCCTGAGCTGCCTTGGCGCCGGTGCGATCTGCGGCGCGCTTTCGCTCGCGCAGCTCCCGCGCGGCTATCCGCGCCACCACCTCATCCCGCTCTCCATGCTGGGCTTCTCGATCTGCGCGCTGATCTACGGCTCCTCCAGAAACGTTTTGGTCTCCTGCGCGGCCCTGGCGGTCGGCGGCGTCTTCTGGGTCTGGTCGCTCGCCGCCTCCAACACCGCCATGCAGCTTCTCGTGCCGGAGCGGCTGCGCGGGCGGGCGATGAGCGTGCTCTCGCTCGCCACCATGGGCCCGCTGCCTCTCGGCCACCTGCTCGGGGGATCGATCGCGCACGCGTTCGGCGCTCGGGCGGCGGTGATCGGCATGACCGGCCTGCTCGCCTGCTTTTCGCTCTGGAGCGCCTGGGCGCGGGAGCCGGCGATCGACGCGCCGCTGGCAGCGCCGCCGGCTCCGCAGCGCGGGCTGCGGGCCGCGCTCTGGGAGGCGTTCACGGGCACCTCGCATCGGGCGCAAGAGGTCGAGCCGGGCCTCCCGCATGGCAGCGCGGAACCGATCGAGGAGTGACGCTCCCTTCGATCTCCCCGTCGGCAAGACGGCGATAGCCTCGCGGCGCGGTGCACGGGCAGGCGGCCCGAATGCCCCTTATACTCGGCGGCCGTGATCCCGCTTCGCGATACCATTCCCTCGCGGACCGCGCCGGTGGTGACGATCGGCCTCATCGTCGCCAACGTGCTCATCTACCTGCACGAGTTGGCGCTGGGCCCGTTGCTGCCCCGGTTCGTGCACGCCTACGGCCTCGTGCCTGCCCGGCTGGTCGAGTGGACCGCGCTGGGCGGCGACCCGCTCGATCCGGCGCGGTTCCTCCCGCTCCTCACGTCGATGTTCTGGCATGGCGGCTTCCTGCACCTCGCCGGCAACATGCTCTATCTGTGGATCTTCGGCGACAACGTCGAGGACCGGCTGGGCCACCTCCGCTTCCTCGCCTTCTACCTCGGCGCCGGCGTCTGCGCCGCGCTGGTGCAGATCTACTTCGATCCGCACTCCAGCGTACCGACGATCGGCGCGTCGGGGGCGATCGCCGGGGTGCTCGGCGCCTACCTCATCTCGTTCCCGCGCGCGCGAGTCCTCACCTTCGTGCCGATCTTCTTCCTGCCTTGGCTGGTGGAGATCCCCGCGGTCATCTTCCTCGCGCTGTGGTTCATGCTGCAGCTCGGCTCGGCGATGCTCACTTCGGCCGCCGGCGC
>WNFI01045172.1_pt1 | contig 20057 bp, 23 predicted proteins | sample 5400471 | NCBI WGS metagenome assembly WNFI01 (sample SAMN13153348, study PRJNA577476) | soil metagenome | isolation source: 100 cm saprolite on Douglas fir-dominated hillslope | place: USA:California | collected 2013-09-17
CACCACGGCTTCGAAGCCGTGCACGATCGACAGGCGCGATTTGACGTTGTGGCGCGGATGCTTGCGCTCGGGCGGCGCCGGCGACCAGTACAGCAGGAGATGGCGCATCAGCTCGATCGCCCCCTCGTTCTCGAAGTTGCCGACCGCGCTCACGCTTCCCGGCAGCTGTCCGGTGGCCTCGATGCGCTGGACCATGGTCTCGAGCGCGCCGACCGCGCCGCCGGCGCCAAAGAAGCGCAGCCCGGGCGCCGGCTTCGGCGCCTTCGCCAGCCGCAACGGCGGCATCGCCTGGCCGAGATCGGTCCAATGGGTCAGTTGCGGCGCGGGCTGGGCCGCGAGCACCAGGCTCGCGGCGAGGTCGCCGACGAGCCGCTCGGCGAGCTCGACCTCGGGCGGCAGCAGACTGTCGGGCGAGCTCACGTTGAGCACCAGGGTTTTCACGAATTCCTGGCGCGGCGTCGACTCGCCGGCGACGCCGGGATAGACCGCGGGCACTTTCGCGTCGGCGATGCCGCGCGTCTCCGCGAACGCGTACACGCCGCTCAGCATGCGCCAGAGCGCCGGATCGATCGGGCCGTAGCGCAGGTGCAGCCACTTGATCTGCTGCGAGAGCGCGCGCAAGGCGCGCACTGCCAGCAGCGGCAGCAGCGGTTTCGCCGCCTCCGCGCCCTTCAGCACGGCATCGACGCAGAGCGCATAGGCGTGGCCGCACTGCTTGCAGTACTCGTAGACGTGCGTCCACATGCGGTTTTCCTGGAACCTCGAGGGCCGCGCGACTGCCAGGTAGTCGCGCGTGATCTTTCTCAGGCGCGGCTGCGCCGCCTCGTCGATCGCAAACAGCGCCTGAATGCGAGCGTCCGGCCTGAAGCCTTCGGCCGTGCTCACCGACTCGTGCCAGTGCGCGAGCTCTTCGAGCGCCTTGAGCGGGTCCTGCGCGGGAAGCTCGTCGAGCAGCCGGCGCGCCTCCTTGGCATCCGCCATCGGATGGTCGGGTTTGCCGCCGCCAAAGAGCCTCATAAAAACTCGATTTCCCCGCTGTCCCGCGCAGGATCGTATCACGCCGAAGTGGCAAAATAGGCTCGATGTCGACAGTGAAACCGGATCGTGGAGCCACGCTGCCGTTTGGCCAGGAGCAGCAGCAGCTGTTCCCCGGCTACAGCATCGTCCACATCATCGGCCAGGGCGGGCAGGCACAGGTGTATCTCGCGGAGCGCGAGCGCGACGGCCTGCGCGTCGCGCTCAAAGTGCTCGACCGCACGCTGCGCCAGGATCCGAGGTTCCTCGAGCGCTTTGTGCGCGAATACAAGCTGATCGCGAGCCTGGACAATGAGTATGTCGTGAAGATCTACGACCAGGGCTTCGCCGGCGATTATCCGTACATCGCGATGGAGTTCCTGCCGAGCGGCACCCTCGCGAGCCGGATCCGCGAGGGGCTGGGCTCGCGCGCCGCGCTGCGCATTACTTCGCAGGTCGCGCGTGCGCTCGACGCGATTCACGCGCAGGGCATCGTGCACCGCGACCTCAAGCCCGCGAACATCCTGTTCCGCCCCGACGGCCGCCCGGTGATCGTCGACTTCGGGCTGGCCAAGGATCTGGGCTCGAAGGTTTCGCTCACCGTCGCCGGGCAGCTGCTGGCGACACCGCGCTACATGAGTCCCGAGCAATGCCTTGGCCGCGCCGTCGATGCGCGCTCGGACCTGTACAGCCTGGGCGCGATGTTCTACGAGATGCTCACCGGCCGCAAGCTGTTCGAATCCGAGAGCGTCGCCAACCTGGTGACCGCGCACGTGCATTCGCCGGTGCCGCGCCTGCCCGACCATCTCAAGGGCTACCAGCAGATCCTCGACCGGCTGCTCGCGAAAGATCCCGACGAGCGCTTCCAGAGCGGGCGCGAGCTGTTCGCGATGATCGCAATATGAATCTGGAAGAGAAGCAATATCTCGACTTGGTGCGCGAGCTCCTCGAGCGCGGAGCGGCCAAGTCCGACCGCACCGGCACCGGCACGCGCTCGGTGTTCGGCCGCCAGATGCGCTTCGGCCTGCGCGACGGCTTTCCGCTGCTCACCACCAAGAAGCTGCATCTGAAGTCGATCGTCTACGAGCTGCTGTGGTTCCTGCGCGGCGACACCAACGTGAAATGGCTGCAGGAGCGCGGCGTCAGCATCTGGGACGAATGGGCCGACGAGAACGGCGAGCTCGGGCCGGTGTACGGCTACCAGTGGCGCCACTGGGCGCTGTTCCAGTTCTACGTGGCCGAGGGCAAGCTCTCCTGCCAGATGTACCAGCGCAGCGCCGACGTATTTCTCGGCGTGCCGTTCAACATCGCCTCGTACGCCCTGCTCACGCTGATGGTGGCGCAGGTATCGGCCCTCGAGCCGGGCGAGTTCGTCCTCACCCTCGGCGATGCCCACCTTTACCTCAATCACCTCGAGCAGGCCCGCGAGCAGCTCGCCCGCGTGCCGCGGCCCTTCCCGCGCATGCGCCTTAATCGCGCGGTGAAGGATCTCTTCGCGTTTCGCTACGAAGACTTCACTCTCGAGGGCTACGAGCCGCACCCGGCCATCAGGGCGCCGATCGCGGTCTGAAGGGATTAGTTTTTCATGAACCGAAACCTGTCCCGATATGTCGGCGTCGCGTTCGCGCTGTGGATGTCCGTGGCGGTCGGGCAGGTCGTCTCGTTTGCGGATGGAGGCGCCAGACTTTCCTTGCCCGCGGGCTACACGCACGAGCTTGAGGACAAGGGGAAGACGATAGTCGTTCGGCCGCCAACGCCAGGCCTGTTCGAACTTCGGCTCACGTTCAATTCGACCGCTCAATATGCGAAAAAGCGGCCCAATATCGCTCAGGAATTCGTAATGGATGCAGCGAAGAAAAAGGGGCGAACCATCGGCCGTATTCGAGGGACCGGCAACATTGCCTTCCTCGAGATAGGGAGCGACTCAATGGTGAACGGCGAGCGGGCCCGAAACATGCAAGGCCTCATCGCGCTTGGCCAGGGCTATGTCGCGCTTACCCTGACCGTGCCGGAGAAAAATACCGAGACCCCTGCGGTTCGAGATTTTCTGGGGGGCGGCATGGAAACGTTGCTAGGCGGCCTGCGCGCGGGAAAGACCTAGCTGCGCGTCCGGGAGCGGGCTGAAAACAGGGCAAATGTCATTCAGAATGTGCCCTTGATCCAGAGCTGCGCCAGATAGAACATTCCGGCCGCAGCGAAGGTGTAGACCATCAGGTCCGAATAGCGATTGCGGGTGCGCGGCGAGGTCCAGCCGCGCGAGAACCAGGCGAGCCCGGCGATCAGGCAGAGCGAGCCGAGCGCGGCGGTGCCGGCCGAGAAGCTGCGGCCGAAGGCCTGCGTGATCCAGCCGTCCGGCGAGATCACCTTGTATATGGTGCCGCAGATCCCGAGGATCACCAGCACTACGACCGTGAAGCCCAGGACGACCTGGCCGACCGTATAGATTTCGTGCTTGACGTCGTTCATGGCGACCTAGCCGCGCTCCAGGGCGCGGCCATTGACGCGCACGCGCGCGCCTACGGCAAAAACCGGCGCCGTGGCGAGCGACAGCGTGCGTTCGCTGCCGTCGTCCATGTGCACGGTGACTCGATAGACGGTGTGCTTCTTCACTTGTTTTTCGATCTCGTTGCCGGCGAGCGCGCCGCCCGCGGCGCCAGCGATGGTCATCAGGGTCTTGCCGTCGCCGCGGCCGAATTGATTGCCGACCACCGCGCCGGTGACGCCGCCGGCGACCACGCCGACGCCCGAAGCGTCACCTTTGACTTCGACCGCTTTCACGTCGGCGATCACGCCGCAGCTCTGGCATGGAGGTTTCCTGGAAATGGAAGCCGGCAGCACGCCGGTAATCGCGGCCGCGCCGGCCAAGCCCAGCAAGAGCACCGCAACGCCTGCACCGATAACCAGCGAATAGTTACGGCTCAAAGCCATGCCGTTCTCCATCTTGTAGTGCTTCCCGCGATTCGCTTGCAACCCGCGTGCCAGCGCCGGATTCAGGCGCCGCAACAAGGGGTTGAGGCAGTTGCGAGGGAAATTACCGATAGCCGAAAACCGCAAAACCGTCGGGTGCAGGCGACGACGTATTACACGTCCTGACGAGCGCCTTGATGCCGCACGGCTTTCTCTGTCGCCCGGCAGCGACGAAAACGGCTTTGCAGCGCTGCGCCACGTTGAAGCCGTCCTCGGGCAGCAGCCGGTCGATGTTGTGGCCGGAGACGCGGCGTTTGATTTCCGGGAACCGCCGGCGGATCAGCTCGCCGTACTTGTCGGCGATGGATTTCAGGCCCTGATTGATTTGCGCTTGCCCGTCGATCCTTTCGAGTATTTTCGAAAATCGTCCGGACTCATCGGACCGCACCAGAACCTCACGCCGTCGTAAGTCAGGACCCCCGAGCCGCTCGATTTGGCATAGGGCAAATACTGACTTTGGCCGACAGCCGAACCGGATGGGATTTCTTGACTTTCGCGGGGCTCCGGGGCTAGATTGACCCTAGATCATCCTTCAGGAGCACAAATGACATCTGCGTGGGCAAGAGCAGTCTGCCGCTTGTTGGTCGCTCTGACGATCTGGACGCCGTTTCAGATCGCGCAGGCCGGCATGATCGGAACCGGGCAGGCCGTGCAGACCGCTCAGACCGATCGTGGCACGGTGCTCGGCTTTGTCAGCCGCGGCGACGTGGCGGGCCAGCTGCAGGCCCTCGGTCTCGACCCTGCGACCGCGAAGGATCGGGTAGCCGCGATGACCGACGATGAGGTGCGCTATCTAACTGGCAGAATCCACGCCGTGCCCGCAGGCGCGGACGCTGCCGGCATACTGTTGCTGGTCGTGGTCATTGCTGTGATCTGGTGGGCTTGGAAGCGCTAACCTAAACCGAGAAACGGAGAGAACATGCAATCATCCTTCGCAAGAGCAGCGTGCCGCGTGCTGATCGGGCTCATGATCTGGACGCCCTATCAGATCGCGCAGGCCGGAATGATCGGCACCGACCAGGTCGTGCAAGGCTCCCAGGCCGATCGTAGCGCGGTCCTGAGTTTCGTGAACCGCGCCGAAGTCGCGGGCCAGCTGCAGGCGTTTGGCATCGGCTCCTCGGCCGCCAAGGACCGCGTGGCCTCCATGAGCGACGAAGACGTGCGCTACCTGTCCGGGAAAATCGAATCCCTGCCCGCGGGCGCGAACAACAGTGCTTTGCTGTTGATCGTGGTCATCGTGCTGATCGCCGGCGGCGTCTGGTGGTACTACAAGCGCTAGCGCGCCTCAAGGCCAAACGGAACGCCCGCTTCGCAGCGGGCGTTTTCGTTTGCAGCTTGACCCTGCTCGTCTCGGGATGCGCGAGCCTTTTCCCGCAGACGGCCGAGCTGCGCAACGGCCTGCCCGAGGGCATGCCGGAGCTGGTCGAGCTCAAGCAGGTTCCGTTCTTTCCGCAGGTTGAGTACCAATGCGGCCCGGCGGCGCTCGCCACCGCCCTTGCCGCCGCGGGAGCGAAGGTCACGCCCGATGAGCTGGTGCCGCAGGTGTATCTGCCCGAGCGCAAAGGCAGCCTGCAAGTCGAGATGCTAGCCGCGGCGCGGCGCCATGGCATGGTTTCCTATCTCCTCGCGCCGCGATTCGAGGATCTGCTGCGCGAACTTTCCGCGGGCAACCCGGTGATCGTGCTGCAGGACCAGTCGCCCGTCGGCACCTGGCACTATGCGGTTGCGGTCGGCTACGACTACGACCCCGGCGATCTCATCCTTCGCTCCGGGGAGAAGGAGCGTCAGAAGCTGCCGTTCTACGTGCACGAGTTCCTGTGGCGGCGCAGCGGCTACTGGGCGATGGTCGTCATGCCGCCCGATCGGATTCCCGCCACGGCGGACGAAGCACGCTGGCTAGGCGCGATCGCCGCGCTGGAGCGCGCCGGCGGCGCCCGCGAGGCGCGCACCGCATACCAGAAGTTCCTGGAGCGCTGGCCGCAGAATACCGGCGCCTCTATCGGACTCGCGAACGCGCACCACGCTCTTGGCGAGCTGCCTCAGGCCGAGCGCGTGCTGCGCGAGGCGGCACGGCGCGATCCCGAATCGGTGATCGTCCTCAACAACCTCGCGCAGACGCTCTCGGATCAGAACCGCGACGCGGAGGCTCTGCCCTTCATCGAGCGCGCGGCGACCCTCGGCGGGCCGCATGCCGCGGCGGTAGACCAGACCCGCCAGGCTATCCTCGGCCGGCTTGCCGCAAGGCGAAGGAACTAGCTCACCGCGGCGGAGGGCTACTGGCCGCCCGGCGCTCGTGCGCCCTTCCGAGGAACAGGGAAACGGCGATCCAGGCCGCAGCGACCGGAATGGCCGCAAGGGATAACGCCGAGAGCTCCAGTCCCGCAGCGCGCAGCGTATTGAAAAGCCAGCCGCTCAACGCGTCGCCGCCGCGAAACACGACGCCGTCGACCAGGTATTTGGCCTTGTATTTCTCTTCGCGATCGACCACGGTGAAGAGCACTTCGCGCGCGGGGTTCGAGACCGAGAAATTGGCGGTGCGTTGCAGCGCCTGGAAAGCGATCACCAGCATGAGAGCTGGACTGGTCGCGAGCGCCGCAAAGCCGATGAGGAAAACCGCCGGAAGGATCGCGGCGGCAGGCCCCGCGCCGAAGCGGCTCATGAAACGTCCGGTGGCGAACACCTGCACGACAAGCGTGAGGACTCCGGCCGCCAGATCGATGGAAGCGAAGATCCGGGTTCGCACGGCGGGATCGTCCGAAGCCGACGCCACGATGTTCGCCTGCTGGAAGTACAGAAACGTTCCCGCGAGAGACAGGAGCAGCACCCACAGCGCAATGCCGGCGAGGTAGGGGGAGCGCAGCAGGAGCGCGAACCCGGCGAAACCGCTGCCGCCGATCGCTTCTGGTTCGGCTTTTCCTGAAAATTGCTTTTCTGTCGCAGGCGACGCGGACTCCAGCCGCTGCGCGCAAAGCACTGCCGCTTCGAGAAGCAGCCCCGCGGCGATCAGCATGTTGACCGGGCCCATGGCGCCGACAAGCCATACAGTGAGCGCCGGACCCGCCAGCGCCCCCGCGGAACCGCCTGCGGCGATGAAGCCGAACAGGCGCTTTCCCTGGTCGCTGCGGAAAAGGTCGGCCATGAACGACCAGAACACCGAGACGGCGAACAGGTTGAACACGCTGATCCATACGAAGAACACGCGCGCCACCTGCTCCTTGCCCACGTCGAACGTGAGCAGCACCCAGAAGATCGCGATGTTCGCGACGAAGAAGTGGTAGACGAGGGGGATGAAGCGCCGGCGCGGCAGGCGCGCCACCACGGCGCCGAACACCGGCACCGCTGCCAGCATGACGAAAAAAGTGGCGGTGAAGAGCCAGTGCAGATTGCGCACGCCGCCGGCGACGCCCATCTCGTCGCGCAGCGGCCGCAATATGTAATAGCCCGCGAGGAGGCAGAAAAAATACGCGAAAGACCAAAGCAGCGCGCGCACCTCCTCCGGCCGCACGGCGACGCTCCGCGCCAGCCAGCGCTGCACGCTCACGTCAGGGCTTGAGCGAGAGCGCCTGGCGAAGCTCGGCGGCGGTGAGCACGCGGCCCGAAACCGGCGAGCCGAGGTCGAAGGCCTTGGACGCGGCGAGGGAGCCGGCCGCTACCGGGTCGAAGCCCGCATCCTCCACAAGCTGCATTCCCACCTTCAGCGCCGCGGCGTCATCCGAGGCGACCGGAATCGCCATGCGCGGCGCGGGCCGGTTCGCTTCGCGCTGCATCAGGGCGTATCCCCAGGAGTTGAAAGCGCGCACGAGGCGCGCGCCGGGCAGCAGCGCCGCCGTCGATACCGCGGCGCCCTTCTCCTTCGCCTGGATCGCCATGTCGCCGTCGCGCGACGGCACGGGATTGTTGGGGTCGATCACCACCTTGCCCTCGAGTTGCGCGCCGACCTGCCGCTGGATCGCAGGCAGCGCCGCGTAGGGCACGGCGATCAGGATCGCGTCGCCGAAGGCCACGGCCTCCGCTACGCTTCCGGCGCGCGCCTTGGGTCCGACTGCGGGCCCAAGGCCGTCGATCGCGCGCTTGACCTGCTCGGCATCGCGGTCGGAGAACATGACCTGGTGGCCGGCCTTGACCCACAGGCCGCCGATCGTCGAGCCGATCCGGCCCGAGCCGATGACGCCGATCTTGATGGGCTTCCGCGCCTGGCCGAGTGCAGGCCAGACTGGCAGCGCTGTGGCGGCGACGGCTGCGAACGCGGAAAGAAAACTGCGTCGTTTCATGGCGGTCTCCTTCGTTTCAGGCTATCACAGCTAAAATCGAATCATGGACTCGCGCCGAAGAGCCCTCCTCGCCGCGCTGAGTGGAGCTTTCATTCCTGCCGCATTGCCCCAGGAAAAAAATCGAATCCACATGAAAAGCATTCCTTCTTCCGGCGAGCAGATACCTGTCATCGGCCTGGGCACCTGGCAGACCTTCGACGTCGGAGCCGATGCGGCGGCACGCGCGCCGCTGCGCGAAGTTCTGAAGCTCTTGAATGGAAATCTTGTCGATTCATCGCCGATGTATGGCTCGAGCGAAACCGTGGCCGGCGATCTCATCGCGCAGCTCAAGCTGCGCGAGCGGCTGTTCATCGCGACAAAGGTATGGACGCGAGGCCGCAGTGAAGGCATCCAGCAGATGGAGCAGTCGTTCCAGCGCCTGCGCGTGCAGCGCATGGACCTGATGCAGATTCACAATCTGGTCGATGCCGCCACGCATACGAAGACTTTGCTGGAGATGAAAAATCAGAAGAAGATCAAGTACGCGGGCATCACGCACTACACCTCGTCAGCGTACGCCGAGGTCGAGCGCTGGCTAAAGACCGGGCAGTACGATTTCCTGCAGATCAACTACTCGCTCGCCGAGCGCGACGCCGAGCAGCGGCTGCTGCCTCTGGCGCGCGAGCTGAAAGTCGCGGTCATCATCAACCGGCCGTTCGCGGAAGGCGCGCTTTTCAGGAAAACCAAAGGAAAAGCGCTGCCGCCTTGGGCCGGCGAGATCGGCGTGCAGAGCTGGGCGCAGTACTTCCTCAAGTGGATCGTCGCCCATCCCGCCGTGACCTGCGCCATTCCCGGCACCGGCAACGCCGAGCACATGCGCGATAACCTGGCGGCAGGCATGGGGTCGCTTCCGGACGAGGCGACCCGCAGAAGAATGCTTGAGCACTTCCTTTCGCTCTAAGGAACTACCGCAGTTTCCCGAGAGCCCTGTCGTAGTACGACAGATCGTAATAACGCTCCGCCGCGGGCGGCTTGCCGCCCCAGTCGCCTTCGATCTCGGCGCGCAGCGCGAGGACGTTTTTGAATCCTTCCACGTTGAAGCGTGCGTCCTGCGCGAGGCCGAACTTCGGGTCGGTGAGGAGTTCCAGGGTGCGCTCCGCGACCTTGGGGTCGAGCTTGAAGCGCTCGACGAGCAGCTTGGCGGAGGTTTCCCTGTTTTCCTTCGCCTTGACCCAGCGCGTCGCGTCGATGAGCGCCGCGAGGTAGCGCTCGAGCGTGCCGGCGTTGTCCTTGGCCCAGGCGCGCAGCACGAAGGCGCCGGTGGCCTGGTAGGGGCCGATCAGGTCGACGGCGCGGCCGAGGCTCTTCAGGCCGGAGGCGGCGGCGTCGACGGAGAACGGCGGGTTCAGCATCGAGGCGGCGTTGTCCTTGCTCTCTCGCATCGCTTTGTAGCGGAACAGGGTGCCGCCGGCTTCCCTGAGGCTGTAGTCGGTGCCCTGCTTCAGGCCGTTCAGAAGCAGGATCTTCTTCGCCTGCACCGCGTAGGCGGTGTTGGGCGCGTCGACGAGCAGGATGCGGCCCTTGAGGTCGGCGACCGAGCGCACGTCGGGCTGGACGAAGAACTCGTTCATGCTGCTGTCGCCGCCCGAGACTATCACCACGTCCTTCTTCGCCCGCTCGACCATCGCCACCGCGTTGTCGACCGCGGAGTGCACGATCTGGACGTTGCCGTTCCCCAGGTCTTCGCGCAGCTCCACCGAGTTCTGCGTGAAAAGCAGCTCCACCTTGAGCCCGCGGCGCTCGAAGATGCCCTGCGAGGTCGCGGCGATCAGGGGCAGCGCCTGGGCGCCGGGGAAGACTTTTACTTTGATGCTTTGCGCAATGGTCACGGCAGAAGATAGGATCAGAAAGAAAAAAAGCGATATGCGAACCATGGTACCTCCTCCTCGGGAAGGGCTAGATTATCATTCCGTTCAGGAGGCCCGTATGCTGCAGGAACGAATCCCAGATCTGTCGAAGTACGTGGAGCCCGACCGGGTGCGGCGCGAGCTCTACACCGACCCCGAGATCTTCGAGCTCGAGATGCGGCGCATCCACGAGCGGGTGTGGATCTATTGCGGGCACGAGAGCCAGGTGCCGAAGACCGGCGACTACTTCACCGTGCAGGTCGGCCGCCAGCCGATGATCATGGTGCGGGGCTCGGACGGAAAGATCAGCGTGCTGTACAACCGCTGCCCGCACCGCGGCAACATGATCTGCGGCGACCGGCAGGGCAATGCCGGGGAATTCTTCCGCTGCTCCTACCACGCCTGGACTTTCCACCACGACGGCAAGCTGAAGAGCATCCCGATGATGGAGTCGGGCTACGCCGGCACCCGCTACGGGCGCGACAACCCCGACTGCAACATGAAGCGCGCGGCGCGGGTGGAGAACTACCGCGGCTTCGTGTTCGCCAGCTTGGCCAACGATGGGGACACCCTGAAAGAGTTTTTGGGTGAAAGCAAAGTGGCTTTCGACGACATGTGCGACCGCGCCCCCGGGGGCGAGGTCGAAGTCGTGCCCAACTGCTTCCGCGTCATCCAGCACTCCAACTGGAAGCTGTTCCTCGAGAACCAGCTCGACGCGCTGCATCCGTCGGTCGTGCACCAGTCGACCGGCCGCGCCGCGCACGACGTCGAGAAGCAGATCGAAAAACAGACCGGCAAGGCGCCGCTCTCGTATCACATGCTGTCGGCGTTTGCGACCGTGACCATCGACAAGTGGGACAACTTCCAGACCCTGAACTATCCGCATGGTCATTGCATCCTGACCGGCTATATGGGCCTCAGGCCGAAGGATCCCGACACCCTCGCCTACGAAAAGGTGATGCACAAGGCCTACGGCAAGAAGCGCACCGAGGAGATTCTGGGCGTCAACATTCACCACGTGCTGATCTATCCGGGGCTCTCGGTGCAGTCGCCGCTGCAGCAGCTGCGTGCGGTACGACCCCTGGGAGTCGACCGCACGCTGACCGAGATCTGGCATTTCCGCCTGAAGGGCGCGCCCGAGGCAATCTACCGCCGTTCGCTCGCCTATTACAACCTCGTCAATTCGCCGGCAACCCTGATCAACGCGGATGACCTGGAAAACTTCTGGAAGTGTCACCAGGGCCTCTCGTCGGACGGCGGCGACTGGGTAACCTTCGGCCGCCACTTCGGGCGCGACATCGAGAAGAACGGCATGGTCGAGACCGGGCCGAACATGGGGACGTCGGAGGCGCCGATGCGCAACCAGATGAAGGCCTGGACGAAGTACATACAGGCCGCGGGATGAAGCGAGCGGAGAAAGCCCAGCACGAGGTCGAGCAGTTCCTGTACCGTCAGGCAGATTTTCTGGACGGCAAGCGCTGGCAGGACTGGATCGACCTGTTCGCGAAGGACGGCGTCTACTGGATGCCGCCGGATCCGTCCTACAAGACCTGGGACGGCACGCCGGCGATCTTCGCCGAAGACAAGAACCTGATGAACGTCCGGATGAAGCGCGTGCTGCACCCCGACGCCTGGTCGCAGCGTCCGCTCTGGGGCACCAATCACGTGGTGTCCAATGTTTCCATTCAAAAAATAAAACCCAACGGCGATGTGGAAGTGAAATCCCGTTTCCACATGATGGAGCTGCGGCGCGACGACGTGCGGCATTTTGCAGGCTCTTATTTTCATAAATTAGTAAAAGTAAAAAACGAATACCGCATAAAGCTGCAGCGCGTCGATATGACCAACGCGCAGGCGGCGTACGACTACGTGCTGCAGGTCTGGGTCTAGAGAAGCCTTCTGAGCGCCTCCCGCAACGCAAAGCCCATCGTGGTCGCCGGCGGCGGCATCGGCGGGCTGGCCGCCGCACTCGCCCTCGCCCGCAGGAATTTCCGCGTCCTCGTCCTCGAGCAGGCCCACGAGTTCGGCGAGATCGGCGCCGGCATCCAGCTCGCCCCGAACGCCTGGCACGCGATCGACGCCCTCGGCGTCGGCGAGCGCGTCAAGCGCGACGCCGTCTTCATCGAGCACATGCTGATGATGGACGGCGTGAGCGGCGAGAAGGTGATCGACATCCCGCTCGATGCGCGTTTCGCGAAGCGCTTCGGCAATCCCTATGCGGTGACCCACCGCGCCGACATCCACGGCTCGCTGCTCGACGGCTGCCGTGCGAGCGAATTGATCGAGCTACGTGCGGGGACAAAGGTTACGGGTTTTCAAATTAGTTCGAATGACGTCAGGGTGGAAGTTCAGAACGGCGAACCCCTCGTTGCTTCCGCTCTGGTCGGCGCCGACGGTGGCCGCTCGGTAATCCGCGAGAAGGTGGTCGGCGATCCCGAGCCGCCGATCTCGGGCCACATGTGCTACCGCGCGGTGCTCAAGATGGACGAGGTACCGAAAGACCTGCGCTGGGCAGCGGCGACGCTGTGGGCCGCGCACAACACGCATATCGTCCACTACCCGCTGCGAGGCTGGAAGCTCTTCAACCTCGTCGCGACCGTGATCGGCAAGCACTCGAGCGGCGGCCACAACGAGGAGGCGCTGCCCGCGGAGGTGCTGCCGCTCTTCGCGCACTACTGCGAGAAGCCCGCATCGCTGATGCGCACACCCAAGGAATTCAAGCGCTGGATGCTGCGCTACCGTGAGCCCGTGGACAATTGGACGCAGGGCCGCGTGACGCTGCTCGGCGACGCGGCGCATTTCATGCTGCAGTACATGGCGCAGGGCGCCGCGATGGCGCTCGAGGACGCGATCTGCCTCGCGACCTGCGCCGACGCCCTGGACGGCGATTTCGAAAAGGCCTTCCGCGAGTATCAGCGCATGCGCCTGACACGCGCCTCGCGCGTGCAGATTTCCGCGAACAGCCTGATCGGCCAGATTTTCCACGTGCCCGACGGCGTGCCGCGCCTGGTGCGCAACGACATCTACCGCAACCGCCCCGCGGAGAGCCTCTACGATGCGCTGAGCTGGGTCTTCACGGCGCCGGACTACGTGACGAAGTTCAGCGGGAAATCAGGTCGGGGCCGATCTCCGCGACCGCGCGCGTCCCGCACAGCTTCATCGCGCGCTCAAACTCGGTCGCCAGGATCTCGAGCGCGCGCCGCGCGCCGGCCTCGCCGCCCGCCATCACGCCGAAAACCGTAGCGCGGCCCGTCAGCACGGCCTGCGCGCCAAGGGCGCGCGCCTTGAGAATGTCGACGCCGCGGCGCACCCCGCCGTCCAGAAGGACCGTCATTTTCTTTCCGACTGCATTGACGACAAGAGGCAGGGCTTCCAGCGTGGCAACCGCGCCGTCGAGCTGCCGGCCGCCGTGGTTGGACACCACCACACCGTCGCAGCCGAGCGCGGCCGCGCGTTCGGCGTCGTCGGGGCGCTCGACGCCCTTCAGCAGCAGCTTGCGCGGCCAAAGGTCGCGCAGGCGCTTCAGCGCCTCCCAGTCGAGGCTCGCGTCCATCTCGCGGCCTACCGCGGTCGCGATGTCCGTGCCCTCGGGCGCGCTGAACCGGTAGCCCTCGAAATTCGCCATGCCCGGCAGCCCGTGGCGCAGGATTTCCAGCAGCCACGACGGCTTGAAGAGGACGTCGCGCGAGTTGCGCCAGTTCGGCCTGAAGGGCGTTACGAAGCCGTTCCGCGGATCGCGCTCGCGCTTTCCGGACACCGGCAGATCGACCGTCACGAGCATCGCCTCGTAACCGGAGTTCTTCGCTCTCAGAACCAGTTTCTCCCGGAACTCCCGATCTCGCACCGCGTAAAGCTGGAACCACAGCCGCCCGCCCACTTCCTCGGCGACGCGCTCGATGGTGCAAGCGGCCGGCGTGGCGAGCGTGAACGGCACGCCGAAGGCTTTTGCGGCGCGCGCGAGCGCGAGCTCTGCTCCGGCGCGGCCGGCGCTGATGCCGCCAGTCGGGGCGATTGCGAGTGGCAGATTTGCCGTTTTTCCAAATAGCTCGGTTTTCAGATCAACGGCCGAGACATCGACCAAGACCCTCGGCAGGAGCCGCACGCGCTCGAAGGCGGCGCGGTTGCCGCGCAGCGTCACCTCATCCTCGGCGCCGCCGTCGAAAAAGTCGAAAACGGCTCGCGGCAGGCGCCGTTTTGCTATGCGGCGCAGATCTTCGATGCTGACTGCTCTTGACAGGTCGGCCATATAATTTGGGCTGCACTTTACCTTGGAAGGTACCCACGTGTTTCGCCGGTTCGCACTCGCTTTCGCATTGGCCTTGCCGCTCGCCGCGGCGGCACAGACGTATCCTTCGAAACCCATCCGGCTCATTTGTCCGTTCCCGCCCGCCGGTGCGGTCGACATCGCCTCGCGCGCGATGGTGCACGAGCTGACCAGGATCCTCGGCCAGCCGGTGACGGTCGAGAACAAGCCGGGGGCCGGGGGCAACCTGGGCGGCGTCGAGGTGGCGCGTGCCGCGCCGGACGGCTACACGGTGCTGATGACGACCAGCGGCATCCAGGCGATCAATCCGGCGCTCTACGCGAAGATGCCGTTCGATCCGAACAAGGACCTCGTGACGGTCGCGCCGCTCGTCTCGCTCAACAATGTCCTGGTGCTGCACCCCTCGGTGCCCGCCAGGAGCGTGAAGGAAGTCATCGCGCTCGCCAAGAGCCAGCCCGGCAAGCTCAACTTCGCTTCCAGCGGCAACGGCACCAGCATCCACATGTCCGGTGCGATGTTCCTGCATCTCACCGGCATCGACATGATCCACATCCCCTACAAGGGAAGCGGCCCCGCGGTCACGGACCTTCTGGGAGGCCAGGTGATGATGATGTTCGACAACATTCCTTCGTCGCTGCCGCACATCAAGGCCGGCAAGCTGCGCGCGCTCGCGACCACGGGGGCGAAACGCGATCCGGCCCTGCCCGAGCTGCCGACAATGGCCGAGGCCGGCGTGCCCGGCTACGAGTCGGGCGTATGGTTCGGGCTGATGGTGCCCGCCGGCACGCCGAGGGAAATCATCGCGAAGCTGAACGCGGCGGCGGTGCAAGGCACGAAATCACCGGAATTCGTCAAGCGCATGACGGATCTCGGTTACAACATCATCGCCGGATCACCTGAAGACATGGCGGCCATGAACAAGGCCGAAATCGCGCGCTGGACGCCGATCGTCAAGGCATCCGGCGCGAAGATCGACTGAATCCACAAGGGAGGCTTCAACATGAGAAAGCTTTTTCTCGCGACGATCATTTCTTCGGCCTGCGTCACGCCGGCCTACGCCCAGCTTGCCGTCTCGGCCAACGACAACAAGGTGGTGAACGAAAACGGCAAGAACGTGGTGGTGGCCAACGCCGCGCCCGACACGGTTTCCATAATTGACTTGAAGAGCTTGAAAATCGTCGGCGAGGTGCAGGCGCCGACCAGCGTGGTCGGGCCGCCGCTGTCGGTCGCGCTCACCCCCGACGAGTCCTACGCCCTCGTCACCTCGGCGCAGAAGAAGGATCCGAAGGACCCGGCCAAGACCGTGCCGGACAACCGCGTCTCGGTGATCGACCTGAAAGCGAAGAAGGTGGTGCAGACGGTCGAGACCGGGGCAGGCGCCGCGGGCTTGTCGATCAATCGCGCCGGAACCATGGCACTGGTCGCCAACCGCAGCGAGGGCACGGTATCGGTGCTCAAGCTTGCCGGCGGCACGGTCACGGTCGGCGAGAAGCTGAAGCTCGGCGACGAGAAATCCGGGCCGAGCCACGTCCAGTTCACGCCCGACGGCAAGCGTGCGCTGGTCACGCGCGACGGCGACAACGGCCTGACGCTGCTCGCCATCGATGGCGACAAGGTGAGCGTCAGCAATCGCACCTTCTACGCCGGGCTGCGGCCCTACGGCATGGACATCACCTCCGACGGGCGCTATGCCGTGGTGGCGAACGTCGGCATGGGCCAGGGCGACGTCGACACCGCAAGCCTCATCGACCTGCAGGCGAATCCGCCGCGCACCATCGACACGGTCGCGGTGGGCCCGACGCCCGAGGGCATCAAGATCTCCCCCGATGGGCGCTACGTCGCCGTGGTGATCCACAACGGCTCGACCCGGCCCTCCGACCATCCGCTGTACAACGCCAACGGCAAGCTGATTTTGCTTGGCCTTTCGAATAACAGATTGAACAAATTGTCGGAAGCGAGCATCGGCCGCTGGTCGCAGGGCGCGGCGTTCTCTCCGGACTCGAAGCTGGTGCTGGTGCAGAACATGGTCGAGAAGGACATCCAGGTGTTCCGCATCGTGCAGGGCCAGGTCGTCGACACCAAGGAGCGCATCAAGCTTTCCGGCGGCGGCGCGGCGATCCGCACCGTGGAGAAATAGCGGCATGGCGAAAGCGAAGCGCATCGAGGGCGTTTTGTCGCCGGTTGTCACGCCGTTCAAGCGCGACTACTCGCCCGATGCCGAGCGTTTCACCCGGCACTGCCGCTGGCTGCTGAAGAACGGCTGCGCGGGGCTGGCGGTGTTCGGCACCAACAGCGAGGCGAACTCGATGTCGGTGGCGGAGAAACGCCGGCTCCTCGAGGCGCTGGTTGCCGGCGGCGTGCCTCCCGCAGCCCTCATGCCGGGCACCGGGCATTGCGCGCTCGGCGATTCGATCGAGTTGACGGGCGCGGCGGTCAAGCTCGGCTGCGCCGGTGTGCTGATGCTGCCGCCGTTCTACTACAAGGGCGTGTCGGACGAGGGGCTGTACCGCAATTTCGCAGAGGTGATCGAGCGCGTCGGCGACGAGCGCCTGCAGCTCTACCTGTATCACATACCTCCGGTTTCGCAGGTGCCGATCTCCCTCGCGCTTATCGAGAGATTAATTTCGAAGTATCCGGGAATCGTAGCAGGCGTAAAGGACTCCTCGGGCGAGTGGCCGAACACCAAGGCAATGCTCGACAATTTCTCGAAGAGCGGCTTCGACGTCTTCGCCGGCAGCGAAGTATTCCTGCTCGATAACATGCGCAACGGCGGCAAGGGCTGCATTACCGCGACCGGCAACGTCAATCCCGGTCCGATCGACAAGCTGTACCGCAACTGGCGCTCGCCGGAGGCCGACCGGATGCAGGCGGAGATCACCGCGACGCGCAAGATCGTGCAGAAGCAGCCGATGATCCCGGCGCTGAAGGGAATCGTCGCGCACTTCGGCAACGATCCGCTCTGGAAGACCTGCCGGCCGCCGCTGGTGGAGCTGAATGCGGCCCAGGAACAGCAGCTGATCACCGAGCTGAAAGCGAGCGGCTTCTCGATGCCCGGTCTCGCGTGAAGACTGCGCTAGTGACCGGCGCCGGCCGCGGCATCGGTCTGGCAACGGCGAAGCTTCTTGTCGAAGAAGGATTTTCCGTTATCGCCCTCGACCGCGATTTCACGGAAAAGCAGAAGCAGGTAAACAACGTTGTTTACGACTTGACCGACCTCGGCGGCATCGCGAAGCTGGTCGACTCGCTCGGTGACATCCATGTCCTGGTCAACAACGCCGGCATCCAGAATGCCGTGCCGATCGAGCGCTATACCGACGAGATGCGGCAGCGCATCCTGCGCGTCAACCTGGAAGCGCCGGTCGAGCTGATGCGCGCGGTGTCGCGCCAGATGATCGGGCGGCGCGCGGGCCGGATCGTGAACCTCGCCTCGATCGCCGCCTGGCAGCCGCACCCCGACCTGTGGTACGGGGCGACCAAGGCGGCAATCGTGAGCGCTACCAAGAGCTTCGCGCTGTATCTGGGCAGGCACGGCATCCAGGTCAATGCGGTGGCCCCCGGGCCCGTGGACACCGAGCTTCTCAAGGTGGTGGACGCGGCGCGCCGGGAGGGGCTGCTCAAGGTGGCCTACTCCGGCCGCATGGGGCGCGCCGAGGAGATCGCCGCGGCGATCGTCTGGCTTGCCGCGGCTAGCCCGCCGATCCTGAACGGCGCGATACTAGACGTCAACGACGGGACCTACCCCCGTTCCTGAGAAGGAGGCAAGCCATGGCGCTCAAAGTGACCAAGATCGAGATGTGGACCGCAAGCGTGAGCGACCGCGCCGGCGGCGCGGCCGACAAGCTCGAGGCGCTGGCGAAGGCCGGCGCCAACCTGGAGATGGTGTTTGGCCGGCGCACGCCCGAGAACCCCGGCCAGGGAATCCTCTTCGTCTCGCCGGTGAAGGGGGCGAAGGCAACCAAGGCGGCGCAGGATGCCGGCCTCATGAAGAGCGACACCATCCACGCGGTGCGCATCGAGGGCGGCGACAAGCCCGGGCTGGGCGCGAGGATCACGCGCGCAATGGGCAACGCCGGGGTGAGCTTCCGCGGCCTGACCGCGATCGCGATCGGCAAGAAGTTCATCAGCTACGTCGCGCTCGACAGCGCCGAGGACGCGGCAAAGGCCATCGCGGCGCTGAAGAAGCTCGGTTAGAAATCTACCGCACGCGGTAGATTTCCTGGTCGAAGCTGCCGCGCGAGACGATCAGGGTCGAGCGCTTCTTGTCGAGCTGGGCGGTGAGCGCAGCGCGGTCGGCGCCGCTTTCCCACAGCGCCTTGTAGAGCTCGCGCGCCTTGCCTTCCGGACCGACGACGTCCTTGACCTCCGAGAGCGGCTTGCCGTAGCGCAACTTCAGCTGGCTCACCACCCTGTCGAGGTCCTTGGTGTCGAAGCGCACGTCGAAGGCCTGCACCGCATCCTTCCTGAGATAGAAGGTGATGCGCCCCTCGACGCCGCCGAAGGAGATCTTGGCATCGTCGCAGCGCCGGTCGGCGGCGCGGCTCGCCCACTCGAGCGCCTTGCAGTAGGCGCTCGGGAAGCGCTTCTTGATGTCGTACTCGCTTGCGCCGAGGGCGACCCCGTTCGCGTCGTAGGCCGCGCCGGCGGGCCAAGCGGCCAGGAAGAGAACCGCGGCCGGAAAAAAACCCCAGGCGGTCACGGTGCCCCGACGCTCTGCGCCTGCCCGTCGCCGATGAGTCGCCCGCCGAGCATCGACAGGCGCTCCGCCATGACAGCGAGAAAAGCCTCGTTGAAGCGCGAGCGGCAGCTCACGGGGAGCGCGTCGACATCCTGCACCCGCATTCCCATTGCCCAGCTCGGCTCTGCCGTGGTGACCGTGGCGCTGCGCGGCCTGGCATCGCGGCGCGCGTAGGCCATCTCGCCCACGCACTCGCCCGGGTCGACCGTGTTGAGCAGCTTGCCGCGCTGCGCCACCTTCAGCTTGCCGGAGGCGAGCACGTAGAAATGATCGTCGGCCGTGCCTTCGCGAATTAGGTCCGCCCCCGCCGGATGCCGCCGCCACACCGAAGCTCGAAGCGCCTGCCACAGCTCGGCGTCGCTGAAGCGCTCGAAGAACTTGAGGCGGCGCGCGACGGCGAATTTCTCCGCTTCGGTGAGGCGGGCGCCGCCGCCGTCGAGCTTGAGCAGCTTGGCGACCGCGGCGCCGAACTCGGTCCAGCTGGCGTAGCGATCGGCAGGCGATTTCGCCATGGCGCGCGCCACGACCTCGTCAAGCGCCCGCGGCGCATCGGCTCGCAGCTGTGAGGGCGGCGGCGGGGTGGTGGCGAGGATCGATTGCACCAGCTCGTATGTCGTCTTCCCGTCGAATGCCCTGCGGCCGGTCAGCAGGTGGTACAGCACGCCGCCGAGCGAGAACATGTCGGTGCGGTAGTCGAGCTCCTCGCCCTTCAGCTGCTCGGGCGACATGTAGGCGGGGGAGCCGACGCCCGAGACCTGGGTCACTTCGGCGCGCGCGAGCTGCGCCGCGCCGAAATCGGACAGCTTGATGTCGAAGTCGGTGCGCACCAGGATATTGGCGGGCTTGATGTCGCGGTGCACGACGCCCTCGCCGTTGGCGAATTCGAGCGCCTTGCAGCACTTGTAGACGATCTCGATGAT
>WNFI01693843.1_pt1 | contig 20057 bp, 34 predicted proteins | sample 5400471 | NCBI WGS metagenome assembly WNFI01 (sample SAMN13153348, study PRJNA577476) | soil metagenome | isolation source: 100 cm saprolite on Douglas fir-dominated hillslope | place: USA:California | collected 2013-09-17
ACCGGTTATAGGTTGGTGCTGGTTAATTTTAATACCAGATTTTAGTTTCGGTATGAGGAGTTTGTTATCTTCTATGCTAAAAAACTGCGGTATCTTAATAGATTGCTTATTTTTCTTGCTATGAAAACGAGGAAATTTAGCTCTTTTCTTAAAGAAGTTCTGATATGCTACATCCAAATTACGAAGAGAGGCTTGAAGAGTTTGAGAGTTTATATCATAAAGCCACGCATAACCGTCTTTTGATTTCAATTTGGTTAGGTTTTTGCAATCGATATAGAAATTCAATGATTTCTTATTATTGAGGTATTCGTCTTTTCGGTTAGCAAGAAAACGGTTATAGATAAAACGAACCGCTCCAAATTGCTTGTAGAGAAATTCTTTCTGTTTTTCGGTTGGATATAGACGAAATTTGAAGGCCTTATGATGCATACTGTCTATATATCCTGCAAATAATAATTTTGCTGTAAATTCGACCAAAGTCCTATTATTTTTTTCGTAATAACTATATACATTGTCAATTCACCTACTGGCACAAGACTTATGGTTTTCTTGGCAGAAGATCATAAAAACTTACAAGTTCATTTAATTAAGTAGGGAAAGTGTAAAATGAAGCTAATATATTTTCTATTATTATCTGTTATTTGTTTTTCTGCTACCGGTTGTCGTGCAGTTTTTTACGACGAGCCAGCAAGTTATCCATATTATTATGATGATGTTTATGTTGCGGGATATTGGTATGTTGATGATGGCGTTCGAGTGTGGGTTTCTCCCGGATATGAGCGACGCTATTACCGAGGCTATAGGACATATCGAGTTTATAGGGGACACAGATAGTATGTTTGCATTTCTAAAAAAGAAGGCAGTAAATAAAATGCAAGAACCGATAAATACTACAGAACCATCGGAATACATAAAAGATGCAGAAAAATCTATTACAGATTTAAAAGTTAAGCTAATTGATTTATTTACCAACGAAAAAGCTCTAATGTTGCCACCAATTACTGACACAATGAAAAATGATGCAGTATCTTGTTTACTTAATCATATTCATACTGGAGCTACAGATGCCATACGAGACAATATCGAAACATTAACACTTATTTCGTCTCACTTGTGGCGTAAACAATCAATACCTGATAAGCTAAGGGAAAAAGTATTCTCGGAAGTAGCAAAAGATTTACAGATTATTCTAAAAAATGTGGGAGTTAATTCAATTATAACAAAATACAATTCAATAACGATCAAGCTTGAAGATCTGCGGAAGTTCTCTAATTACGAAAAACTTGGGACATTGAAATGAAAGGAAAGACTTAAAGTGATTGGACCCCTTATACATTTAACCCAAGAAGAATTAAATGACATAAATAATACCACATCAACATTAAAGCTTGGTATTATAGTAGCTGGTTTTGTAGACTATTTATTAAAGGAGTTGGTTTTATTCACAGCCACTAATAAAGAGATATGCGTGCCGTTTAACATGTTTCAAGAGAGGAGAAATATTAAGCCAGATTTCCATAAATTTTCTCTAATCGATTATGGACATACTATAAAACTTGGTGAATATGAAGCGGCTAGCAGTGCGATATTATATGAATTGGATCCGGAATATAAGATGTATGCAGATCAAAATAGGTTAAAGTAACATATGTTCATTGTAGCAAACAAAGGTAGTATAGATATCACGATCAAGAACTCCCTAAAAATGTATGATTATGGTGCAGCAGATTTTGTATGGGTTTATCTTGGCGGCAAACTTTCTATACTAAAAAACAGATATGACATACCAAAAGAATTAATAGACAAGATACGAAAATTGACTATTCTTATCTAATTACTGCTAATATATTACGATTAACTTGTAGCAGATTTGACTACAGAACGGAGCGACTTAATGTCAGATAAAAGTAGTATCTAAAATCGTGGCACAAAGTAGGAGTAAACTAACAGCAGGAGAGCGAACGTCGGACTTTTTCACAAGATTGGTTCGTTCCTGGAGATTTGTGATATTTCAGCTGGGTTTTATCATAGTTTGGATTATATTAAACGGTACCAAAGTAGTTCATTTTGATCCGTTCCCATATGATATGCTTAAATTGATCCTTACAATAGAAGCTTCGTTTATAGGATCGATGATATTAATGAACCAACATAGGCAATCGAACGCGGATAGGAAGATAGCATACAAAGAATACGTCATTAACTGGGGACTTAAGAAGGAAGTTGATAAGATGTTGCCGATGGTTGAAGATGATCATGGTAAGATGGTAGAGGTTCTTGATATTTTAAAAAAGGATAAAGCGACAAACGATAAGTAAGTAGGTAAAATTATGTCAGACAAAATAGTTGATTATGTTGTTTCATGTATGGATTGGTTGCCAGTAGAAAGCGATAAGCTTGAGGAAGGTGGGTTGTTTGATGGCTTACCTATGATGATCCCGTCAGATAAGGAGGTAGACGATCGTACAGCTCGGTCATATAGTTTTAAGACATTGGAAGAAGCGGAAACCTATTATGACAAACTCGTTCAGGATAAAACTGGAGATGAGTGGACAGCGTATATTAAACTAAAGAAGTGTGTCATAGAGGTTGTTAAAAAATATTCCAGCCAAAAGGAGAATATTTGATGAGAAAGTGTAAAGATCATCCCGAATATAAAGCAATTAGAAAGCCGCTATCAACTAAAGTATATCCCGGTGGTTGTCCTAATTGCTGGATTCTATATCAGATAAATAAACTTAAGAGAGGAAGATAATGGACGTAATAGTAATTTGTAGTTTATTTCTATTAGTTGGATGCTTAATATTACGAAGAGAGCATCGTAAAAAGCTGGAGATGGAAGAGAAAAAGAAGAATATGCTTGGTGAATTAAAGGATATTAAGTTTCCACCATTCAATAAGAAATAGCCGTTAACTTGTTTGATTGTCTCTCTTAATTCTTGCTGCCACTATATCAAATTTAGAGATGTCTTTGCGTAGAATTGCGGCATCCCTTATTATATTTTTATTAAATCCGGCGTAGTTCGAACCGTGGCCAATACGTAAATGACACTCTAGGCGGAACATACATAGCGTTATCAAATTGTTTACGTCTAACTCTAATTCGGGAAACAAATGGAAAGGCAAAATATGATGTACGTTAAGATGTACATTATTGCCACAAACAGCACAAGTAGGGTTAGTTTGTAAGAAGTGTTTTTTGATTGTTTGCCATTTTGGGGAGCGTTTTGACGATAAGCCAACGTCTCGAAAATGGTGGCGGATTAGATGAAATGTGTGAGAGATAGATTTTAGCATTAGGATTTTGTGATTTTTGATTTTCTGGGTTGAATGCCAGTAATGTGAGACCAGTTATATCCATTCACAATGCTGTTAATATTCTCTCTGCTTACGTTGAAAATTTTAGCTAATTCTGGTTGTGTGTAATTATTAGTATTACATAGCTCAACAATTTTTAATACGTTTTGTTCGGTTAGTTTGGCTCCGGAATGATTAATGCCCCTTTCGAATACACCTTTCTTTTGTTTTATAATACATTTAATATTCTTATTCTTTAGATATTTAAAGAGGGTTGGACCATTAAAATCTAATTGTTTAGATATTTCTGTTAACGTATACTTTGCTGCTAATTCAGTTAATTCTTTATCTGAGGGCCATGGTAATTTATATATACCTTTATTCCACGATTTAATTAATCCTTTTGTGCCTTTATTCCATGCTACCGGCATTAGCCCCTTTGTTCCTTTATTCCAGGGAGCTTGGCCTTTTCGAGACTCGCTAATTTTTTTGCGGGTTATTTCTGATTTTGGTGCATTGCTACCCCCAACAGAAACATTATACCCATTACCTAATGAAATATGACTATCATGTTGTGATATCATTAGTTTTTCTATTTCGTCCGAGATAAATTTACATTTAGCGGGATTTTTAGGTGTACAGATACAGGGCTCCGCAATAATGAATATTATTTCAACAATATAGTTCTCAATCTTATACTTTTTAATTGCGGCATCAATCCTTAAAGATGGGGTTTTACTTCGGGCAGCGGAACAATGTTGTCTCCATCGTCTTTTAAAATCATTAGTTTGACCAATATAAATTTTGCCAGTTAGAATACAGGTAATTTTATATATACAATGACGCTTAATTTTCGGAATTTCCGTAGGCAATTTTACTTCCTATATACTATATATCAGCAATCAGGAAAATTATTTGATTTTAATCGATTTTATCCTACGAGCTGCCAACCTTGCGCCACACTGAAAGACCACAAATCTTGGAGCGCCATAAGTGAATTTAAACCACCGAAGAGGTAGACCGAGGTAGTTGCAGTCAAATATGCGCTGCTTGCAAAGGCCCGCGCAGGAGGTTGTGGGCCCGTGATCTTGCTCCATAAATTTGTCATTGTGCTAAACGACCACGAATCATTGCAGAAACCGGCAGTGTTGCTAAATAGTCCGGGAGTGCTTATACCGCCGTGTAATACGAATACGCTATCGTTAGCACAATAGGAAAAACTTGCCGCATATCTTGGAGCAGGGGCATCAACGCCGGGAGTTTGACCAGTATTTATCGCGGTCCATGCACTGCCATTCCAAGAAAAAATATCGGATAACGGCCCATCGAAATTTTTTCCACCAAAAAGTATAGCGGTTGTCGCAGAGCTTGCCATTGAAGCATACATTCTTCCAGTAGGAGAGGTAGTTGGAGATAATAATGTATAGCTTCCCGGATTGCCAGTTACCCAAACCCAACTTGTTTTTGAGTAATGACGTTCAAATGAAGTAGTCCCGCCGAATAGAATCACCTCCCCACCGCTAACACCCGATTGATAAGCAGAACTCGCACCTCTAATAAGTGTAGGAATTGTATATCCGTTATCCTCTACATTTGTTAATGCTTGCTTAAACCACCCTGAGCCCGTACTATAAGACCACGTTTCACTAAGGTTTTCGATGCCATTTGTTCCGCCTACCAGAGTGACGTAAGTTTTATCGAATGCCATCGTGCTCTCCGCTCTTGGAGAAGGACCAACAAGAGTATTACCAGAGATGCCAGTAGATATATTTGCAAACACCGATCCGTCCCAACTCCACGTATCATTAGATAGGCCATTATATCCATTATTAGCAGTTGTTTTTCCCCCGAACAAGATCAATTTGCTAGATGTGGGAAGTTCTGCCATCGACGCACTCCAACGATGGGCCGGTTTAACGGTAAGTGTCATATATTCTCTCCAATTCCTAAAACTCTCCAATATAGCAAATAATGCACATATCCCGTTGACTTTCCTCGGGCCGTGTCTTATATTGTATTTAGTCAGCCACCACAAAACACAAGGAAACCAAATGAATAACAAAGGTAGAGCTATATTAGATTTTGTTTTCGCATTAATTACACTATACGGAACGGTTATCAATTTACGGGCATTCTTTTATACGCATAACATTTTCAATCTATTGTTTGGTGTTTTCTGCGGATTTTTCACTTATCTAAACATGAAAAGCCTAACGGCGCGCGTAAATCAATAATTATTTTTGCCTTATTCCTAGCACAGGAGGTGATTTGTGAGTTTCAAAATTGGAGCAGATTTAGATCGATTTAAGAATATCGTTCGGGGCAAGGTTAAAAGCAATCTCAAAAGGCTCGTAAGCTCCGGGGAAATGATTGCAAGCCAGGGTGGAAAAGTTGTCAAAATTCCGATCCATTCTATTGATATTCCGCGATTTATGTTTGGGTCAAAAGATCAGGGTGGGTCGGGAATGGGCGATGGCGATGTAGGAAGCCCCATGCCAGGTCAAAGTAAAAAGGGTAAAGGAAAAGGTGATCAGGCAGGCGAAGGTTCCGAAGAGCATGGGTTTGATATAGAATTTTCACCCGAAGAGCTTGCAAAAATTATGATAGAGGAACTGGAATTACCCGATCTCCAAGATAAAGGCAAAGGAAGCGTTAATACCGAAAAGAGCAAATATAATAAGGTAGCAAATCTTGGCCCCGACTCATTAAGACACAATCAACGAACATTTAAAGAAGCATTAAAAAGAGAGATCTCGTCAGGAAACTACAACCCAAACAATCCGTATATCGTTCCTATTAAAGGAGATAAGAGATATAGATCGTATTCAACAAAGGATGTGCCCGATGTTAATGCGGTTGCTCTATTTCTAAAAGATTGTTCAGGATCGATGGGCGAGGATCAGAATAAAATAATCAAAACTCAAGTATTTTGGATCGATTTGTTATTAAAGCATTCATACAAAGATATAGAAACCGTATTTATTATTCATGATACAAAAGCAAAAGAGGTTTCTCGAGAGGATTTTTTCAAGATATCCTCTGGAGGCGGCACACAAATATCGTCGGCCTATGAAATGTGTGCAGAGTTGATTGATAAAAAGTATCCATTTTCAAGTTATAATAATTATGTAATGCATTGGTCGGATGGTGATAACTTCGGTGGAAATGATAACGATGATTGTGCGAGATTATTGACGGAAAGAATTATACCAAATTGCAACCAGTTTTGTTATGGGCAGACAAAAAGTGAAGGTGGTAGTGGTGAATTTATGGATTATTTAGGCAGTAAATTTTCTAATAATGATAAAGTAGTATTAAGCCAAATAAATAACTCCGACGATATTCTTAAATCTATTAAGGAGTTCTTTGAGCGCGGAAAATAAAAGCATTTCAAATAACAGTCACGACCTAAAACAATTCTATTTTAGATCCATTGCGGCTTATTAAAATCGCGTCTATATTCAGTTTTAAGTTGGTAACAAATTCGAATTCAATTAAGAAAGGGAATTAATATGTTTAGTTATAGTCTCGCAGGTGTTATTATGTTAGTGCTACTTGGTATTTATTCTTACACTAATCTTGACAAAAATAAGAGCGTCGGATGGTTAGTAGGAAATATAGTTTGGTTGGTAGTGTTTGGACTTTTAGCAGCAACACATGTAGGTTGGTATTTCGGCGTTGGTCTTGTTGCAGCAGTAGTGGAAACAGTAATTTCTCTTGCTTCCGGGGTTTCGCCATTCTCTAATTTTATGGTCTATGTTGAGGGCGTTCTTAAAAACGTTTTCTTTTTCCCGGTTCACGTTTTCGAGCAAGTATATGGTTTACTAAAAAATAAAATCTAATGCAATTTAACATTCCAAAATCGACGGAAGAATCTGACAACCTAATAATTCACGCCAAACAAATATTTCCTACTCTTAACGACGAAGAAAAAGATGATGCGTGTAAAGATATTATTAGGTTGTCTGGTTCATTTAATCATAATTTAACTCGTAAGCACCGCTCGGATTTGCTTGATATTTTGGCAAACGTTGGAGAAGATGCATTAACCCCTATATTGGAAGAGCTTATTGATTGTTCAAGAGCGGAACAATTCGATATTACAATAGAATTCATTAGAAAATTGATCAATAAAGAACGTGCCAAAATATAAGATCTATTATTGTGAGAAACATAATCTCTACATTTACTATTTCGCAAACTCGATAGATTATCCATGTTGGCAATGTAAATCTAAATGTAGAGACTATTCCAAATGAAACGCTATAAAATAGGAATAGCAGAACATTGTATTATGATCCGTAAAGCTCTCGAGAATAAAATTAATATCTACGCAAATCTGATTAGAGCTGCGCATAATTCCAATCTGTTGAGCGATCTTATTAATGCACAAAAAGAAGCAGAAATGGCGGCCCGAAAAGTGAGAGATTTGTACGAAGAATACGCTGAAATTACAAATTGATATGGGAAATAAATATGTTCCAATCATATGAAGAAACTAAATATCTCGGTTATGATGACAAGATAAAGCTCTATAAATGGGAGTATAAAATTGTTGACAGTGAGTTTGAGGAAATTGACACGGGTGAGTGGGTGAGCGACGGTGGCACGCTCTTGCTCTCAGGCCCTTGCGTAGCAGTTATGGATACATACGAGAACAGAAGCCTAAATGTAGCAGCAAATCTCGTCAAATTATTTACCTTGCAGAGTAAAAAATATGGGTCAATAAGCAATATCCTCAAATATAACAAACAGTTTAATCCGAAGTTTTCTAAATATGAAAAGGATATTGAGAAATATTTGGTGCTAATCTAGAATGTTCCAATCATACGAACACAAAAAATATCTTGGTTATGACGACAAGGCAAAGCTCTATCGTTGGGAATATAAGATTATTGACAGTGAGTTTGAGGAGATTGGCGCGGTCGCATGCGTGGGCGCTGGCGTGAGCGTGAGCCCGGCCGCAGCAGTTATAGATACATACGAGAAAAGAAACCTAAACGTAGCAGCGAATCTTGTCCGAGCGTTTATTTGGCAGAACAAGGAATATGGCTGGTCAATAAGCGATATCATTAAATATAACGAGCAATATAATCCGAAGTTTGCTAAATACGAAGAGCAGATCAATAAGTATTTAATTCTGGCGTAAAATATTTCTTAATCATTGAAAGTAAGGATAAATAAATATGACATGGCAATTAGTAATATTTGCATCGTTTTGTGTTATGGTGGCCGCAATTTTCTTATTTTTCACGATCGTATATCTTAAAGAATATGCGCGAGAAGAAAAAATAATAGGAGAATACAAGAAGCTATATAACGATCAACTTGCGGCAATAATGCAAGGAAATCCGCAAGTATACCTAATGGAGCCGGCGACAGTTAAGAAAAAATCTACTACGGCGCCAACAATATCTACGAGTAAAAGTAAGAAGAACATTAACTAATGTCTGCTGATTGTCCAGTTTTCTTAACATATGTGCGATCGGAATACTTATACGATCATAAAGAAGGGTTTGACTACTTTACCCCAGCAACAGTATTTGCGGTCTCGTCTCACACAAATGAATCAATCAAGATGAGCCTTATCGCTGATGATAGTGTAATGTTTGCAAATATACCCGTGTGCGCGCTTGCAAATAGTAAAACTGCACCAAAGCTAAACGAAGATGATTGTGTATACGACATTTGTTCGGATAATGAAGTTGTTGTAATCCAATATGAATATTTAGCAACGATAGAGCATTGTTGCGTTTGGAAGAAAGATAATACTTTTTGGCAGAAAGGGGTTTATCTTTTTACGGTTGAATGGAGTAAAACGAAACAACAATTACATTTTATAGAGCTAGAAGATGGTAATTATATTTTTTGTCGTAATGAAAAAATAACCTGGGGAGAGGATATTTTGAAAGAGTTGCCGAGATATGGGAAGTAAAGATGTTCCAATCATATAATTACAGAAAAAATCTCGGTTATGATAGCAAGACAAAGCTCTATCATTGGGAATATAAGATTATTGACAGTGAGTTTGAGGAGATTGGCGTGAGCGTGAGCGCGTTCGTGGGTGTGGGCATAGCGGTCATAGACACATACGAGAAGAGAAACCTAAACGTAGCAGCAAATCTCATCAAATCATTTATATGGTATGGCAGGGGAAATAAATGGCTAATAGGTGAGATCGTTAGATGGAACAAACAATATACTCCGAAGTTTGCTAAATACGAAGAGCAGATCAAAAAGTATTTAATTCTAATCTAAGATGTTCAAATCATACGAAAATAGATATAACCTTGATTATGACTACGAGGTCAAGCTCTATCGTTTTGAGTATAAAATTATTGATAGTGAGTTTAGTGAGATAGGTGAGTCTTGTTGTTATGGTAGAGATTATTTTTGCGAGGTTGGCGCAGGGGTAATCGATATGTATGAGAAAATAAATCTTCCCGTTGCTTACAATTTGTGTCTGGCGTTTATTTGGCTTAATAAGACTTATATCGGTCATGAAATAAGCGGTATTATTAGCTGGAATAAAATGTTTAATCCAAAGTTTGCTAAATATGAAAAAGATGTCAACAAGTATTTAATTCTAATCTAAAATGTTCCTATCATACAAATACTTAAGTAATCTTGGATTCAATAAAGAAGCTCATTTATATAGTTGGGAATATTTAATAGTTGATGATGATTTTAGAGAGAGTGGAATTGGATCAGAACCCGGCACCACTATTACGACCGAGACAGTGGTGGCAGTTATTGATACATATGAAAAACTAAACCTACTAGTAATACCAAATTTAATCCGTGCTATATTGTTTCTTAACAAAGAGACAAGTTGGAGCATCGAAAGTATAGTAAGACATAATATACTGATAAATACAAAGTTTCATAAATACAGTAATGATATTAAGAAATATTTAGTTCTGATGTAGCATTTGTCGGCATTTTAATATATGCGGCAAATAATTAGGAACAACAAAAGAGAATATATTGCGGCATTTGTTGTTTCTATATTTACGTTCATTATTTGTATTAGCAGTTTAGTCGTAAGTATTTATGCGTGGAGATATAACTTTTTCTATTCCGGGGCTTGCATTTTGGTTGGAGCGGTGTTATGTTTAATTATCAAGCACGTGTTGGGGCCCGTATGTTGTAGAGCTAAAGATTTTTATGAAAGAGGAGTTAAAAGTAATTAGGGCCTGGAATGAGAAAGTTAAAAATAACTCGTTAGCAACAGGAACTAAACCATTCCGAAAATATAGTGTTTGGATAGATAAAGATAGTGAAAATGATACGATAAAATCTTCCATATTTAGCACCTTTAATACATTGGAGGAACTTGTTAACTCCTATAATAAACATTGCAATTCAAATGTACGATTGAAAGATGTGGAAAAGCTGATTATGCTGGCTTAATTATCTTCTTATAAATCAGCGCTTGTAAACATTTATACAATAATCGCTAAGTAAAATCATTTTCTTTTTAACCCTTGACAACAAAAATAATAACGGCTATAATAAACAACGGAGAACATAAATGTCAGCAAAAGCAGTTGTGTCAGATTTCAACCTAACAAAACTCACGATGAAGGAGTTTGAAAGCAATCTACGGGCAACAATTGATTGTGGAGGTAATATACTGTCAATTGCAAGAAGAGGAACAGGAAAAAGCCAATGTTCTCGTAAAGCCATTAAAGATAGCGGAACAAAAGAAGTATTTGCTAATCTATCCGTTTATGAAAGAACTGATGCCGGAGGATACCCTGATTTAATGTCAGGTAGATCCGGTAAATATATTGATTATTTACTTCCTCGCCTATTCGAATCACTCATTGAGGGTAGTCAGAAGTGTACTCTCCTATTCGATGAGCTAGACAAAGCAGACCCATCAATTTGGGCTCCTCTTCTTGAAATTTTTGAGGATAGACGGATTAACGGTCGCCCACTGCCAAATTTACAAGCAATTATCTGCACCGCAAATTTAATCGCAGAAGGCAGTCAACGTCCGTGTTTGCCGCTATTAGATCGTTGTGAAAAATATCTTGTCGAATCATCACATACCGTCTGGCTCGATTGGGCAAGTTCTGACGGAAATATACACCCAAGCGTCACAGCCTTTATAGCCGATCACCCTGAGGAATTATTTGGAGATGTTGATCCTGGAGATGTTTACGCAGATCCCTCTCCTCGTGGCTGGCATAAAGCTTCTAATGTGCTTAATTTCGGTGAGAGTAAACGATGGCCGCACAAAGTTCTCGCAAATAAAGTTGCTGGTTTCGTAGGTAAAAAAACCGGTATCAAATACAGCGCATACTTCGATCATTACCAAATCCTCCTCCCAATCGTAGAAAAGATAATGAAAGGAGAGAAGGTTAAAGATTTCTCCACGCTTGATCCCTCACGTCGAATGGTTTGCACAATGGTAGTATGCTCCAGGCTCGCACGAATGCTTGATGAAATGAAAAAGAAGGCACTCCCAAAAGAAGCCGATCACGTTGCCAAATTTCTAAAAGACGTTGACCCGGAGATGTCATTAATTGCCGTCAGATCTCAAATTGGGTTAGAAAGAACAGTAGCAACTGGTCTTGATGAATCGGAAGGTTTTAGCGACATTTTAACCGAGATAGCAAGGCGTATTAGTGGTTAATACAAATTTAGTATCGTTGGTGCAAATTGATACCCGTTGGACAAAAACCAATTTCGGAACAAACAAAGCAGAAAAACAAGCTATTGGAAAGGAACTAAAATAATTTTGAGAGGTGGTTGTTTGTTGATATATAATAGAATGAGGCCTATATGAAATTTGATCGAATAATTGGAGTTTGTGATCCTAAAATAATTAAACAAGCGGAAGACAAATTAAGTAGTTGTTTTACCGAATTGAGTTTAAGCTTCGACAACCGCTCTCTTGGTTCAAATTTAGGTGGAGATGCGCTTGTGTTTCAATTAGTATACACAATGCCACATATTTGCGACGCTCTTGCAATACAGCTCAATGATTTAGAAAAGATGTCGGAGGAAATAGAAAAGAAGATAAAAAATGGCGAACCTCTAACTGAAGAAGAAAAACCTCTTGATGCTGATCTTAAAAAGTTCCGACAACAGATGAAAGGGCAGGTATTAACTACTTGTGCTACATCGGGAACTAAACTATACTATAATCCTGAATTCGTAAACAAGCTATCTAAAATAGGTTTACGACTCGTTATGATACACGAAGCATATCACTCGCTCTTTATGCACGTTCAACGCCGCGGTAGTCGTCTCCCTAGGCTATTTAATATCGCAGTAGACTACATTGTAAACAAGATTGCAATGGAAGATCTGAAAGCACGCGATATCAAAGATCCTGCCGCAGTATTTACAAAAGAGCTGGGAGAATTCATTACATTAGATGAATATGCTGCATTTATACGTGATCCATTTAATCCTCCCCCACGTCTCGCACATTTAAATCCTACCGAAGCTCTACGTAAAACAGCGGATCCAAACTATAACAATCCTTATAGCGATGTTGGCCCGATGTATTACGCTGATACCAATTTGTCCGGTGATATGAAACGACCGGAAAATGTGTATGACTATCTATTATCACAAATTCCAAAATGTCCAAAATGTGGTAGACTTGGTAAATATAAGAAGTCAGAAGAATATAAACAGCTACAAAAGAAGATAGATGATCAGGAAAAGAAGCAGGCCGAGGAAGAAAAGAAAAAGCAAGATAAAAACCAAGGCCCAGAACATTGTAAAAAAGACCATAAACATGACGATGGGGAGGGAGGCTGCGATCACAAAGGACAAAGCAAACCTCAACCTGGCGGAGAGAATGGGCAGCCAGGCAAACAGGGACAAGCAGATCAGGGTGACGGATCTTGCTGCGAAGGTGGTTGTTCGGAATGTGGTGGGAATGATTCGGAATACTTTAACCCATTTGATTGCGGAGATCTATTAGATAGCCATTTAGACAGCGATATAAGTGAAGATGAGTTACAGAAAAAGTTACATGATGCTATATCGCTTGCCAATAAATTAGGTGGAAAGGTTCCGGGATCGATTGAAGATGAGCTTGGAATACTTACAGCTCCCACTCTTTCCGTTTGGGACTTTATTCGTACGAGAATGCAGAAAATTAGGCAGGGAGGTGGTAGAAATAGCTGGATCAGACCAAAGACTCGTCCTATGTTTGCTGGATTATATATTCCAACAAAGCGCACATATAACGTTTCATTTCTTGCAGCATATGATTGTTCCGGGAGTATGAGCCAAGAAGATATCGCATTTGGTATCTCACAATTGCAAGTATTAGATGAACATGGAGAAGGCTATCTTTTGCCGTGGGATTCGGGTAGCCCATATTATGAAAGTATGGTGAAAATCAAAAAGGCTGACGCAAACGAATTGAAAAAGGCTAAGGTCAAGGGCAGGGGCGGTACCAATTGTTCAGAAGTATTTAATACGTACGAAGAACATTGTGGGAAATTAGATATTGTTGTGATCCTTACCGACGGTTTTCTATATGACAATGAGCTAAAAAACGCAAGACAACCTCCAAAAGGAACGGAGACCATTTGGATCATTACCTCACACAATCCGGGGTTTAAGCCGCCGTGGGGAAGGGTCTTTCATTTAAGGGGAGAGAAATTATAAAGGAAACTCAAAGGGCCATAAATAATGTCAAAACGCCATAAAGAAAAATTTAAAAACGTATGGAAAAACCAAACCGCTATTGGTAAACGGTTTGGTATATCTGCTATTGCGCTAGGAAAAATATTAATAGAGAACGAATTAAAGGATAAAAATACAAAACTCGCAACAGAAAAAGCCATTTCTGATGGTTTTGCAATATCTAAGCCATTAAAGGACGGAACGCCATTTTATATGTGGAACGAGAAGAAGCTCTCAAAAATATTATCTTCCAACCATAAAAGAATACCTGATATAAGATTGCAGATAAATGAAATTAAAGAAAACCTATATATAATAGAGAAGATATATGACGAAGGACAAGACAAATACGCAAATTTGATGTATGATGGTTTAGTTGAGGAGTATGGAAATTCTACATCAATGAGTTGTGCGATGTTTGAGGTAGAATTAGAGAAATGTAATCAGGATTTTGGTATTTGGTTGCGCGCACATGTGGATATGGCAATGAAAGATAAGAATTTTATGCCAATGTTAAATATATATCACCCAGAATATATAGAGAAATTGGGAAAGCTGCTACCTATTATATAATTTCCGCTTAACACTTTCTAATTCCCAACTATAATATCTATCGTCTGACGCTTCCTTGACTTTACCTTCTAACCTCTTACAAATCAGCTTAAAGTTACCCGGATCCATTTCTATCAGTATAAACTTTCTTCCTAATTTTCTTGCTGCCAACCCACTGCTACCACTTCCCGCAAATGGATCCATAATTGTGTCGCCCTTCTTCGTATGGATCTCAATCATTATTTCTGCCAACTTTTCTGGTTTTTGGGCTATGTGAACCTTGCCGGAAAATAATTCAGTTATATCAGTCCAGACATTAGTTCGTCTTAAAAATTTGCTCTTTGCTGGGTATTTTTTAGAGAAACCAGCATAGCCTCGTTCCTGCTCTAATAAAGGTATGTTAAACGTTTTTGGTTTCTCCCCATTAACTAACCAAGCACACTCTTCCCTAACAAACAAATAATCATTAATTTTGCCGTAAGCTCTTCTTTTCTTCCATGTAATAAGGTTGCGCATTGTTAAACCAGTCTCATCCTCTACTTCTGATAGCCACTTGAAGAAAATACGATCGTGAGGTTTCCCTATGCCACCCCAAATATATAATGATCCGCCTTTCCCTAAATATTTTTGGCATTCTTTCGTCCAATTCATATAGTTTTCAGGTGTGACGTTTTTATCCCAATCATTATTAACTACACGCCCATAAGGAGGATCTGCAATTATGAGCGGAAGTTTCTTTTCATAATTAGATAGTATTTTCTCAACTTCTATACTGCCAAATTCTCCATTAATAACTATTCCGTCCTTAAATCTCTTTACAGTTGGTTTTTTAGATTTTTCTGAGATTTTTCTTAAATCATAAACCTCATTATGGTAAAATAATGATAGTTTAAGCAGTCTTTCAGTTTCCTTGGTAATCACAACAACTATATCTAAATATTGGCAACAACAAATTAAAACACCACTATAATCGAGGGAAAATAATGTTTTAACTATACAATCTGGTGGGTCTCCCTTGACTTCCGTGAACAACTGATTACACTATATAGGCATACACACAATTACGTGCACGTGCAGACACATATGAAGGAGCGTTATTATACATGAGCGATATTAAAAACGAACTTAACTTATCAACAATAGAAATGATGACAAAGGTAAAAGACTCGGCATACAAAATACTTGGGCAATATAAAGTAGGCGAAAAGACAACGTTAAGAGATTTGATTGATAAGGTTGTAGCAGATACAAATATTCAGGTTTCGATTGCAAATGGTTTAGTTCCGATGATTGTGCGTGAATGGGAAAGTCTTGGTAATGGAACGATAAATCGAGGACGTGGCGGCGGGATCTGGATCGGAGGAAAGCCAGAAAGAGTTGATACAAGACCCCGATGTGAAACGTGTGGTCAGGTGTATAGACCCAAGCAATAATGTCAATTTGTGTAGAAAAGGATTAAAATCAGTGATCTTTAAGACAGTAAATCATAAAGTAGAAAAGCCATCCTATAATATCAATATAGCAAATATAGATATGGCAGGTGGTCATTGGAATAGCGAGAAATACATATGTGATTTCTTTGATGCTATTGAGAATTTTCTATACGAGCCGGAGTCATTAGATAGAAATTTAATTCTCCACTCGCTAAAACTGCTTAAGGATAACAAACGAATTGATGATATGAAGTTTTATCGTCTACCGGCAGAAAATAAGTTAATTCTTCTTGTTAGCACGGATACATTGAAATTTAAAGAAGTCCCAGTATTTGAAAGGGAAATGTCGATCTCATTTAAGCGAGATAAATTCATATTCTCTATTGTTGAACTAATTGGAGATGATTGCAAGCTCTTAAAGGACAAAGAGAAAAGTATACCGATAAGCTGGGAGTTTGATGAAAAGCTTACAGGAAAATTAAACAAATTAAAACACATTCAATTTTAAATGATCCAATCGACAAAACAATTAACTGCCACCGAGAAAGAGACATTATATTCTCTCTGGCAGCGTAATGTGGTAGATAAATATAAGCCTCTATCAACGGAGGATATTAAGAAGGATTTACGGAAGAATGCAATACCAGCAGCAGTTTTAATGGCTCAAGTTGAGGGAGATTTCAATTTTTCTAATGTTGTGAGAACCGCTAACTTTTTTAATCTGCAATGTGTTTATTATTATGGGCGTAAGCATTACGATCGTCGCGGCACTTGCGGATCATATATCTATAGCGATGTCAGATATCTTCGTTCTATTGATGATGTTAAGAAGTTAAAAGAGCATTATACTTTTGTGGGTTTGGAAAATAATATAAACAAACCTACATATAACATTAATAGCTATAAATTCAAGCCAAATAGTGTTTTAATATTGGGTGAGGAAGGTTTTGGTATTGCATCGGAGATTATAGATTTATGCGACGATCTGGTAGAGATTGTGAATTTCGGTAGTGTTCGTAGTCTAAATGCTGCAACTGCTGCCGCTATCGCAATTAATACGTTATCGGATCAATTTAGAAAATAGGAATAGACATGTATATATATTTAATTTACAAACAATTTATGGATGCTTATACTGGTAATGTTCATAAGGTTGAATTAGTTGAGTGTGATACGGATGAGATTATGGCTCAAAGGTTCTCAAAACTATATAACCTACAGATACCGATAGATTTGCGTGATAAGATGAATTATTCTTATATTGGATCAAAAACTATATGACATTTTTCGAACTAAACCAAGCAAGAATAGCATTGAAAATGATTTTTAGTAATTATGCCTGGTTTGATGGAATACTAATCATTGGCGGAAGTAAATTAAGCTTATTGGTAAACGTAAATTCTCCCGATGTAAAAATAGAGCAATATATCCCAAAGCAATACAAGAATGTCCCAATTAACTTGAGCTTGTTTGGAAAGTGATTACTATAGGATTTACTGGACATCGCAAACTTCCCGACAACAATGCTGAATACAAGATCCCAGCCGCTATATATGAATTTGTTAGCAACTCAATAGAAAGGGTTTTAACAGATTTAAAACCAAGTAATGCTATATCAGGTATGGCGATAGGCTCCGACACTATAGCAGCAGAAGTGTGTCTAAAACTAAATATTCCACTTATCCTTGCTATTCCATTTCGAGGACAGGAACTACGGTGGCCAAAAGAAGCGCAGGAAAAATACAACCAAATTCTTAAGCAAGCCAAAAAGCTTGAATATATTAGCCCTGAAGGTTATAGCGCTTGGAAAATGCAAACAAGAAATGAATGGATTGTTAACAATTGCGATATATTGATTGGGATATTTAATGGTGAGAGAAGCGGTGGAACATTCAGATGTATTCAATTCGCAAAGAAACAAAAAAAGAAAATTATTATCATCGACCCCAAATTAAAGACGATCAAATCTAACTATTAGGACATTCATGTATGTTTAGCGATCTTATTGAAAAATGCTCCTCCTTCCAAAAGCTCGCGGAGGACAAAAAAATCTCCGTCAAAAAGAACACAAACCCAGTATTGCAAAAATTAAGTGATATAGAGGATTTTGATGATAGGATTGAATTCGCCAAAAAACAATGGGGAAAACCGCTTGGGGAAGGTAGCTCAAGAACGGTATTTGGTGTTAATGAGGATTTGATCATTAAGATAGCTCATAATTTGAAAGGTCAGGCGCAAAATACAGTAGAGATGGACCCGAAAACACAGCGATCTTGCACTAACAATATTGTCGTAGCTGATGCAGAAGGTAAATGGGTGATAATGCAAAATACAAAACCATTAACCAAGGAGAGATTTAAGGAGCTTGTTGGTTTTGGGTTTGAACAGTTTACGAATGCGTTGTTCTATAAATTTAACAACGAAGAGTCTGACAGGTGGCCGCTCCCAAGAGACTATGAGAAAATAGAAGGAAGCCAGTTGTTCGTTTGTTTGGCCGAATTAATTTTTGAGACGGATCAGCAAATTGGCGATGTAGGAAAAATCAATTCGTTTAGAGAGTTAGACGGGAGAGTAGTTTTAGCTGATTATGGTTTAAGCAGAGAGGTATATAAAAAGTATTACAAGTCAGATAGCAGCTCATCGACATCGCATTCACCCCCAAAAACAAGCGAGAAGTAGTATATGCTAATAGAGATTGTAGCAGCCATATTCACATTAATTTTATTCACGTTCTTAGGCTATTCGTTTCACTGGATGTTTCACCAAAGATGGAGCGGTCGTTTCTATACAGCTCACTATAATCACCATCACATTCAATATCCTATAAATAATTTCTCTTCGGACAGTTATAGATATTCTGGGAAGGACAGCACGGTTTGGTTATTCGGTCTCTGCTTCGCTCCTATTATTGCAGGAATGATCGCTATTACAGTACTTCACGTTGTTAGTTTATTTTTGGGATTGTCTATATTGGTAGAAATGGCATTTATCGGTTGGCTTAATAATTCCCTCCACGATAACTTTCACCTAACAAAATCTTTCTGGCAGAGGTTTTGGTTTTTCGATAAATTGGTTAGTCGCCACAAACAACACCACATCAATACAAATACTAATTTAGGTATCTTCTCATTTGTATGGGATAAAATTCTTGGGACGTTTAAAGAATAATTAGGCCCGCTATTGACTTTTTGATTGGAAGAGTTATAATATTGTTATGGGCGTTTTAGAAAAATTAGCAGCCGTCAATTCCTGGATCAATAATAGACTTGCGTTCATTGTTCGTCACGGCTCCCACGCTTATGGAACAAATATTGAAACGAGCGATGATGATTTTAAAGGGGTTGCAATTTCTCCTAAAGAGTATTATTTAGGTTTCGTAAAGGGTTTCGAGCAACAAGAACTTAAGGATCCAGACACGTGCGTATATGAGATTAGAAAGTTTTTTAAGCTTGCTGCGGCGGCGAACCCAAACGTTATAGAAATTTTATACACCAACAAAGAAGACCATATACTTGTTAATCCGGTTGGTGAGAGGATTTTTGATGCAAGAGATAAATTTCTCTCAAAACGAATTAGATATACTTTCGCCGGATATGCAAGAAGTCAATTAAACAGATTAGAATTGCATTACAGGTGGCTTAAGGATCCACCAAAAACAATGCCAACAAGATTCGATTTTGATCTTCCGGCAAAAACGCTTATACCAGAAAATCAATTTCTTGCTATAAAGTCTATGGTTAATAAAGAAATTGAAAGCTATAACATCGGATATATTTTGGACGATTTAAGAGAAGATCAAACAATAGCAATACAAAACGCAATGCAAGATATTTTAACGGAGCTTCGGATATCAAAAGAAGATATGTGGACAACTGCCGCTCACAAGGTTGGTTTTGATGATAATTTTATTTCCTATATGCAAGTAGAAAGAGCGTATGAAAACAAAAAACGAGAATGGAACCAGTTTAATGATTGGAAAAAGAACAGAAACCCTTCTCGTGCGACTCTTGAAGAAAAATATGGATATGATTGTAAACATGCTTATCATCTCGTTAGACTTTTACGAATGAGTAGAGAAATTCTTGAAACCGGTAAAGTCATTGTTAAGAGACC
>WNFI01209613.1_pt1 | contig 20055 bp, 16 predicted proteins | sample 5400471 | NCBI WGS metagenome assembly WNFI01 (sample SAMN13153348, study PRJNA577476) | soil metagenome | isolation source: 100 cm saprolite on Douglas fir-dominated hillslope | place: USA:California | collected 2013-09-17
GTTCCGAAAACCAGCAGGGCAATACCCACAAGCAGCAAAATATGTAAGGGTTGAAAAAGGCCTTCTCCCATAAAACCTCCGTGTGTCTTTAGACGGCTCACTGGAGCCGCACATCTATCGAATCTTAGTAATAAAAAGTCTAGGCCACTCCACGTGCAGAGTCAAAGCGCCTCAAGATAGAGGCGAGCTCAGACCTTCGCACAGAACGACCACGCGCTTACCCACGGCCCTTCCGTGAGTCTATTCTTCAAGTACACGCTAACCGGAGGTCTGCTCAAAATGCTAAAGTCTCGTGTCCTTCTCCTTGCGATTCTGCTCTGCTTGCAGAGCCCGCTATTCGCCGCTGCTCAAAGCCCCGCTCAAACGCTGGGCGTGCCATCCAGGGAACAGCGCAAAACCAGCGAACCTTATACCGGCGATCTTTCCATCTTCGATTCTCCAGGCCGGGAGGACCGTCTTCAGATCAATCGCGTGATGGACATCCTCGGCATCACGGCTGGCAAAACCGTAGCCGACATTGGTGCCGGATCGGGATGGTTCACCGTCCGTGCGGCTCGGCGAGTTGGCTCAGCGGGCACTGTGTATGGAATCGACATTAGTTCTGAGGCGATTCAATACATAGCTGAACGGGCCCAGAAGGAGCAGTTGCGGAATGTGAAGGCAATCTTGAGTAAGCCCGATGATCCGCTTTTGCCGGCATCTTCCGTGGATGCGGTGTTATTGCTCAAGACCTATCACGAGATTTCACACCCAGTCGTGCTCCTGCGGAATTTGCAGCCATCGCTTCGACCGGGTGCGAGAGTTGGCATCATCGACCGCAACGGAAATGGCGAGGATCACGGAGTAGCACGCGATGTTGTGATTCGTGAAGCCAAAGAAGCAGGCTATCGATTGCTGGAGCAATACGATTTTGTGAAGGGCGACAAGATGGATTACTTCCTGGTGCTCACTCCAAAACAGTAATCTCATCGACCACCGACCAAGTTGTGCGCGTCAGGTCGGCAAAAACCGGCAAATCGGCGTCTGAGGCGGTACCCTCCGGACTTGCCCATGCAGCTTCCATAGCCGTCCAATCCTCGAAGTAGAGTTCAACTATCGCGTCCCAGCCTGGGGAATTCCGCTTCGGATCGACGAGAACATAGTTCTGTACATACTTCTTGAGGCCGGGCAACTTTCTCGCCAGAGGGCCGTGAATGTGGGTCAAGTGTTGCCGAAATTCTGCGCTACTCATGCCCGGACGCTTGTAGATGACGACCATGAACTTGAGCATGAGTCTCTCCTACATTCAGGCGTTCTCGATCATTCCCGCCAGAAGGAGGGCGCGGCGCGGCAACTCGGAAATCAGGATGTGCTCGTGCACAGCGTGCGCGCCTTCACCTACTCCCCCGAGGCCATCGAGCGTAGGAATGCCCATTCCTGCCGTGAAGTTTCCGTCGGAGCCACCGCCGACCGCAGCTTCTTCGAGATTCCAATCGATGTGCATGGCGACCGCCAGGGCTTTCTTGTAAAGCGCGGCCACGCCCGCAGTCCGCTCCATGGGCATGCGGTTGATGCCGCCGGTGATCTGTAGACGGCAATGCTTGTCGAAGGGCTTTAGCGAACGAAGCTTGCGGTCGACCCCAGCCGCTTGCTTCGCATGCTTGATGCGAACATCGATTCCCGCCGTGGCTTCGGCTGCGATCACGTTGGTACGGGTCCCGCCTTGAATCACACCGGCATTCACCGATAATCCTTGCCGAAGATCGTTCAGTTTCGAGATCGCAGTGATTTGGCGCGCGAGTTCAAAAATGGCGCTATGTCCATCGCCGGGATCGAGCCCCGCGTGGGCTGCAATGCCTTTCACCTTCAACGTGTACTCGCCTACACCTTTGCGCGCGGTCTTGACCGCCCCACGAAGACCCGCTGCGGGCTCAAGCACGAGCACTGCTGCCGATTCTTTCGCTAGAGCCTCCGTGATCTTGCGGGAGGAGGCACTGCCCACCTCTTCGTCGGAAACAAGCAAGACTGTCACAGGTCGCGGGAGTTCTCCGTGCCATCTTTGCAGTGCCGCGATGGCGTGCCACATCAATGCGATGCCCGACTTCATGTCGAGGACGCCGGGTCCATGCAAGCGACCATCCGAAATTTCGCACGGCATCGCGGCCAACGTTCCCAAGGGATACACGGTATCGAAGTGGCCCAAGAGCAGGACTGGTTTGGTCTTTTCAGGGCCGGGAAAATCGATCTGCACGTGGTTGGCGAAATCCCGCGTCTGATGTACGTGGATGTTTCCGCCCAGCGATTGAAATTTCTCAGCGAGCAGTTTTCCCATCCGGTCGCCCGCGGCCTTGTCGTCACTCGGGGATTCGATTTCAACGAAATCGCGGATCGTGCGTGCGATCGCTTCCCGCCTCCCCTCGAAATAGTGCAACCGTTCCGGCCACAGATTTGGTAAACCGTTGTCTTCGGCGTGAACCTCTCTCGACCGCGGTTTCGGGCGGGCTGTTTTCTTGCCAGGCATCTTGTTTATTGTCGCTCCTGTCTGCGAGCCTTCAAAACTCATTTGGGCAACGGCGTACAGTATAATCTCCAAGCCGTTTGAGACGACTCTATGACTGAGAGCACTCACCCTGACGCCGAGATTTCGTCCGCCGCAGCGCAGCCAGCGCTCGACATCCACGACATTCTGAAGATTCTGCCGCACCGGTATCCTTTTTTGCTGATCGATCGTGTGCTTGAGCTAAAGCGTAAAGAGAGCATAGTCGCCATCAAGAACGTCACCATCAACGAACCTTTTTTTTCGGGGCACTTTCCGGGATTGCCGAACATGCCGGGCGTCTTGATCGTAGAGGCCATTGCGCAAGCCGGGGGGGCACTTCTGCTGACGGAAGTCGAAGACCGCCACGACAAAGTCATGGTGTTTACTGGTATTGAGCGGGCGAAGTTTCGGAGCCCCGTGAGCCCGGGCGACCAATTGCGGCTGGAAGTCGAAGTGAAAGGCTGGCGCTCGGTGCCGGGCATGACGGCTGCCAAGATGCAGGGCCACGCTTACGTTGGAAGCCGGCACGTCGCCGAGGCGATGGTTTCGTGCCAATTGATTGACAGTTCACGAGGGCGTGGATCGAACAGCACCGGCGAAGCGGGGTAGAACGCGGAAGACTTCGCTCCGCCGATCTTCCGCACTACGTGACTCCATCTTCCATGAACATCCATCCCACGGCCATCATCGATCCCAGCGCCAAAGTTCCAGCGTCTTGCAAAGTGGGCCCGTATAGCGTGATCGGCGCAGATGTGGAACTGGGTGAAGATTGCCATCTGGCGTCGCATGTGGCTATCGAAGGGCCTACGAAGATTGGTGCAGACAACGAATTCTTTCCCTTCTGCGCCATCGGCATGGCACCGCAGGATATTTCCTATCGAGGCGAGCCCACACGCCTGGAAATCGGCGATCACAATGAGATTCGGGAGTTCGTCACCATCAATCGCGGTACGGTGAAAGGCGGGGGCATGACCAAAGTCGGCAGCCACCTGTTGATCATGGCCTACACCCACATTGGGCACGATTGTGTGATCGAAGACCACGCCATGCTAGTGAATGGCGCGACTTTGGGCGGACATGTCACGGTAGAGGAATGGGCCGTGGTGGGAGCGCTGTGCCCAGTGCATCAATACGTGAGAATCGGAGCGCATTCCTACATCGGAGGCGGCACGGTGATCACGCAGGATGTGTTGCCGTTTTCCATGACGTCAGCGGCCCGTGACGTCCACGCTTACGGTATGAATAAGGTTGGGTTGGAACGCCGTGGATTCTCGAAAGAGCGCATCGCGAAGATTCATCGCGCCTACAAGATTCTGCTGGCATCGAAGATAAACACCTCGCAGGCGCTGGAAAAGTTGAAGATGGAATCTGATCGCGGTGAAGATGTGGAGATGCTGATTCGCTTCATCGAGGCGGCGGATCGGGGAGTAATTAAATAACTTCTGTTTTCCTGCTTGCGGCCCTCGGACACGGGCCGCTCAGTTCTTGGCTGGCGAAGAGCGGTAATCCTGCCAGAGATATTCGAGTGCTTCGGGCAGGGTCTGCTCGCGCACCGCGCGGTCGACGTGGACGGCGTTGCGGGCGAAGACAAACTGATAGTGATAACCTTTCGCGGCAAGCGCCTTCGCCATATTCTCGTTGGCGAGGACCCAGTCGTGCATGTCGTCGCGCATGACGTTGGGGTTAAACAGGTCGCGGTCTCCAACTTCTATCCAAATTCTGATCGGCTTCACCGGGCTGTCGGGGATTAGGTGCTCGTGGAATCCCCAGGCGCCATGCGGAGTTTGAGCATTCCAGGGCCACTGCTGGTTAATGAATGTTCCAGAGTAGGCAAGGACTCGGTGGTAAAGCCCCGAGTGATACCAGGCCATGATGAGAGCGCAGGCGCCGCCCGAACTGTATCCCATGGTCGCACGGGCATCGGGATCTTTCGTGAGCTTAACGTGAGCGCGAGCTTCTACAATAGGCAAGACTTCTTTCTCGACGAATTCAGCGTAAACACCGGACATAGTGTCGTACTCCAAACCGCGTTCGCTGCCTTGCGCATCTCCGCTTCCGTTGGCGATAGAGATGGCGATCATCGACGGAACTTTGCGTTGCGCGATCAGAGTGTCGAGAGCCGAAAAAAGGAGCAGGTCAGGTCCATCGGCACTCACGATGAACGGCGCAAAGCTGCCGGTTACGTATTGTTTGGGGACGTACACGGCAACCTTCCTTGTGTAGGGCGCGGGGTGGCTGGTGCTCACGACCAGTTTGGCGGCATTGGCGGGATCTGGCGTTCCGAAGGTGTTGGGATCGCGTGCGATGCCAGGATAGATTTTGGTGGTGGACGACTCCATGGTGAATTCCACGACGGTTCCATTAGAGAGTCTGCCCTGCGCAGGAATTTCGGGAGCGGAAGGATGAGTTGGGCCGATGATGAAATTGCCATCGGCATTGGCTGGAGGGATTGCGCCGTCGGGCAATTCCTTCGCCATAACGAATCCGGGGGCGTGAGGATCGCGGACTGGCGGCGTCGGACGAGCGGCCGGTGGGGCGGACACGGTCTGGCCGCAGAAGGGAACCGCCGTCACGAGAAGGATCAGTAGAGACGCTGTTATCAGAGGCTTGTACATGGATTCTTCGGGTCGTAGTTCATTTCTATGCTCCAATCGTTTCTATCCTCCAATCGGTCGGGCAGTCAAACGAGGGAGCCATTTCTTGCAAGGGGCAGGTGCTAGACTGAGTTCCGCGTCCGTGCGCTGGCCATCCTTCAAATGCCTACTCAGAATGAAAAGCTTGGTCTGATCGCCGGCAACGGCAAATTTCCCTTTCTCGTTTTAAATGCAGCGCGCGCGCAGGGATATGACGTGGTGGTCGCTGCCATCAAAGAAGAGGCCTTCCCGGAGATCGAATCGAATGGGGCAACCGCGGTTCACTGGCTATCGCTTGGTGAACTCTCCAAGCTCATCGAGACTTTCCAGCGCGAAGGCGTGCACCGCGCCATTATGGCAGGGCAGGTCAAGCACAAGCAGATTTTTTCCAGCATTCGTCCGGACTGGCGCCTCGCCAAACTTTTACTGTCACTGACAACTCGAAACACGGACTCGCTGCTTGGAGCGGTCGCGAAAGTTCTGGCGGACGAGGGCATCACGCTGGAGAATTCTACGTGGCTGCTTGAACCGCTGTTGGTCAAGCCGGGTGTGCTGACGAAGCGCGTGCCAAGCGATCAGGAACGCAAGAACATCGACTATGGACGCGCCGTGGCCCGCCATCTCGGGCAACATGATATTGGACAGACAGTTTTGATCGCCGAGTCTGCCTGCGTTGCGGTCGAGGCGATGGAGGGTACGGACGCCACCATCGAACGTGCGGGGCAGATCATGCGTTCGTTGCACGGGGATGCGTCTACGCTGAGTCGCGCTCTGACCGTGGTGAAGATCGCCAAGCCGAATCAGGATATGCGCTTCGACGTTCCGGTTATCGGAGTGAAGACGATCGAAATTATGCATGCTGCTGGGGCTACATGTCTGGCGCTCGATGCAGGTAAGTGTCTGCTGCTGGATGGAGAGAAGGTCGTTGAGGCGGCGAACGTCTCAGATATTGCAATCACTGCCGATTGAAAGGTTCCAGAAATGATTAAGAAGGCCTCTGCAACTCTATCTGAAGCTGAGCGTATCGCCGACCAACTTCGCCGGGCCTTCAATGGAGCTGCCTGGCACGGGCCTGCGTTACTCGAATTACTGGCCGAAGTCGATGCGGCGACCGCCGCGTCCATGCCCCTACCCAAAGCACACAGCATATGGGAACTAGTGCTGCATATTGCCGCATGGGACAAGGCAGTTCATCGCCGCCTCGGAGGAGAAAAAGTGCAATTGACTGGCGAAGACAATTTCCCGCGGGTCCCCAAGCCGACGGCAGCCGCATGGCGCAATGCCGTCGCCCAGACGAAGCGTGCCCACGATGCTCTGGTCAAAACCGTCGCGGCGCTGCCGGAGTCGCGACTACGCGATCGTGTTCCCGGTAAGCGCTATGACTTCTATCACATGCTGCATGGCTTGGCGCAACACGAGCTTTACCACGCGGGGCAGATTGCCATTCTGAAGAAAGCGTCAGGAGCGCCGCGACCATAACCAGCGTCACCATTGCTTGAAGATCACTCCCACTGCGCCTACGATCATGGCGAAGCCGGCGACGTGGTTCCAGCGCAGCGGCTGTTTCAGGTAAAACACCGAGAATGCGGCGAACACGGTGAGCGTGATCACTTCCTGGATGGTCTTTAGTTGCGCTGCGCTGAACTCATACGAGCCGATCCGGTTCGCGGGAACCTGGAAACAGTACTCGAAAAAGGCGATCATCCAGCTAATGACAATTACTTTGTAGAGAGGCACGTCCCGGTACTTCAAGTGCCCGTACCAGGCGAAGGTCATGAATATATTTGAAATGGTTAGCAACAGGATCGTTTTCATGGGCGCGAATGTTCCTCTCTTAATCCAAGGCCGCGACAACTTGAGCATCTAGTTTTTGGGCACGGTGGCGATTCAGGTGTTCTTTCCCGCAATTCCGTTTACAATTTCTTTCCGGCAACCGGCCGCTGAGTTTTTCTCCTGACCTCGCAAGCCTCGATCTCCGTCGCGGTGGTGGGCGTGGGCGTCTTTGGGCGCAATCACGCCCGAGTTTACAAGGAACTGGAGCAACAAGGAGAAGCGGTTCGTTTGCTGGGAGTGGCGGACCCGGACATTAACCGGGCCGATACTGTGGCTGCGGAGTTCGGCTGCAAAGCGTTCAGCTCCGTCGAGCAGATGCTGAACGCGCATAGCGAGCTACAGGCCGCCTCGGTGGCGGCTCCGACGGCGCATCATCTTCCGGTCGCGCTTGAGCTCATGAAGGCGGGCGTTGACGTTCTCATCGAGAAGCCTCTCGCCGCTACGCTCGCGGAAGCGGATGAACTGGTGGCACTCGCGTCGCAGCACAAGCGAGTCGCGCAGGTTGGTCATCTCGAGCGCTTCAATCCGGCGGTGCGCGCTACTATTCCTCTCATCACGCAACCGATGTTCTTCGAGGTTCACCGGCTCAGTGTGTTTACTCCGCGGTCGCTCGACGTGGACGTTGTTCTCGACTTGATGATTCACGATCTGGATATTGTGTTGTCGTTCGCTAAGTCTCCAGTCAGAGAGGTTCGTGCGGTGGGCTTGCCCATCCTGTCGGGCAAGGCCGACATCGCGAATGTCCGCCTGGAATTTGAGTCGGGTTGCGTGGCCAACTTTACTGCCAGCCGGGTATCTACCGAACGTGTGCGCAAGCTGCGCTTCTTTCAGCCGCGACAGTATGTTTCCCTCGACTACGGCCGTCAGGAAGTTTTGGTCTTCACTGTGGGTCAGGATGGACAGACATCGGGAACGCCTTCAGTGAATCCCCAGATTGGTGTCAGCAAGCCGGTAGTAGCGTCCGAGGAGCCCCTGCACGCGGAGTTGAAATCGTTTCTGCATGCCGTGCGCAACCGCAGCGAGCCGGTCGTCACACTTGAAGATGGACGGCGTGCGCTGAGCCTCGCTTTGGAAATTGTCGGAGCAATCCGGGATCACGGCAAGAAGATTGATCTCACCGGTATCGCTTCACAAAACCCGTAAGACCGCCTTTTCAACCAGAGCAAGATCAGTAGAGGCGAGATGCGAAGGAACTACTGTAGCTCAGACTTGTCGGGGTTGTAGTAGAAACGGAAGCGCAGTGCGAGAAAAGGTCCGGTGAAATCGCTCGGCAAGGGCGGAAACGGGTTCGAAGCCGTGATACCGCCCCAAGCTGCGCGATCAAGCGCGGCGTCGTTAGACGTCGCTACCAGGCGCATATCCGCGATCTTGCCGTCTTTGGTGATGGCGAATTCAATGGCGAGTTTGCCCTTCTTCATCTCGGCGGATTCTGGAATCAGGCGATACCAGTTCTCACGCACGTCCTGCAAGATGCGCTGCAAGTAGGGACCGAAATCCACACCTTGAGTGTCGCTAAGAATTTCGAGCGCGCCTTGTTGCCGGCCGTGCGCGCCGTTACCCAAGCCGAAGTCGCCTTCCTGACCGCCGCCATGGCGAGCCGTGGCGGCGCCCTGTGTAGCCTGCTGAATCGCCGAACCGGCGCTCATGTTTCCCGCATACTTTTTGAATTCATTGGCAGGATTCGGCGTCGGCGGAGTTTGCAACTGCGCAGTCTGATTCGTCTGGAAGTTAGGCCGCGTGACTTGCTGCGGACCTTGCTGGGTTGGCTGATTCTGTGCCGTGGCCTGCGCCTGCTGTTGCACAGGTTGCTGAGCGCGTGGTCCGCTCATTCCAGGAGCACCTGGCGGCGGGCTCGCCAGACTCTTGCGCAGATCTTTCACATCCAGTTCCGGATGGCGCGTCATCGCGATGCGATCTTTGTCGGAGACGATGTTCGTATTCGGCTTGCGCGGCGCCTTCTGCAAATCCGGAGGCAGCGTGAGGAATGTAACGTTTTTATCTTTAGTCACGTCCCCGGGAGCAACAACCACGGCGGTGTGCCATGGCATGTATTTCTCGATCAGATTGAAGTTCCACAGGATGATCGTTAGAACAAGGTGGACGATGATTGAGATCCAGATCGCTTCGCGCCAGCGCGAGCGCGTTAGATCGTCCTGCAACTGGATCAGCAGATGCGGAACATGGTCGTCCAGATCGCGATAAGCCGTCTCCCAGTCGCGCACATCGTACAGGCCGAGTTGCTCCGGTTGCGGCTTCTCCGGCGGAGCCACCGGGTCCTGGAATGGAATTTGCGTAATCGGCATGCGCTGATTTATGTGGTCAGTCGTGGTTCCGGGACATGGCTCTTAGCCATGGCTCATTAGACACGAATAACGACTGCGGCGTTGCATGAAGCGGAGTCCGCAGCGGGCTTTGATCAAGTTATCTTTATTTTCGCACCTTTCGCGGCATTCTGCTCACTCGCGAAGAGGCTAAGACCTAGGTGTGTAAACATATGTAAAAACGTGGACGATTCGGGACAGCGGATGGATGTGGCACACTGGATTCATGCCCACTCTTACGCTCGGCGATTGCGAACTCAGCATATTTTCCGATGGCACTTATCCTCTCGATGGCGGCGCATTTTTTGGTGTTGTGCCTAAAGTCATGTGGTCGCGCAAGGTGGAGAGCGACGAAAAGAACTACGTCCAGTCGGGACTAAACTCGCTGCTCGTCCGCACCGGGAAGCACACTGTGTTGATTGAGACTGGCATGGGCAACAAGTTGTCGGAGCGCATGCGGAAGTTTTACGGACAGCCAGCGCAGTTGCTGATGAATCTGGCGGCTGGCGGGATCGCTCTGGAAGATATCGACATCGTCGTCAACAGCCACCTGCACTTCGACCATTGCGGATGGAATACTGTTCGCGACGATGCGGGCAAGATAGTGCCCACATTTCCGCGGGCGAAATATTACGCGCCGGAGGGAGAATGGCAATACGCGCGGCGTCCGAGCGAGCGCGACGCGATCAGCTACATCCCCGACAATTACGACCCGCTGGTGCAAAGCGGGCAGATGACGCTGCTCAAGGGCGGCGAAGAAATCGTCCCCGGCATCTCAGTGAAAATTTTCCCAGGGCACACGGCGAGCATGCAAGCCGTGATCGTGACCAGTGCGTGCCATACAGCTTGCTACATCTCTGACCTCATACCCACGACCGCGCACATCGACCTGACCTGGGGCATGGGCTTCGATCTGTATCCGCTACAGACTATCGAGAGCAAGAAGCAGTACTACGCGCAGTCGGTGCCGGAAAAATGGCTGACGGTTTTCACGCACGATGCGAAGACGCCGTGGGCGTACGTGGAGAAGGATGGGTTGGGGAAGATGGTGGCGCGGGGAGTGTAACTATTCGTTCACCTCGTCGGTCTGATGGCTTCCAGTGTTCTATAAAATTCCGCTGCATCTTCGTTATCCCCGCTGAAACTGCAGGAGAAATTGCCCTCGGGGACAGAGCATTGGATGTACCGCTTCACCGGCATCCATTGAGTGGGGAGTTCCTCTCGACAATCGATTGTGCCCTTGCCAAATGGCAAGGTACGCGATGAGATGATCTCGCTCCCTTGCATAAAGGCTTCGGGATCTCGATTCGGCCCGCTGCGAAAATCCATCGTCGAAACGGAAAAAGGCGGCCTTCGCCCAATGTAGAGGCCGCTGCCCGCTCGTATCAGGCCACGGTATCGTGCCGCCTCGACAATGGAAATCGAGTCGTCGTCTTCGATGCTAAGAGTAACGGCCCATGTGAGGGGGACAGGGACTTGGTACCCGATTAATCTGCCGGAATGTGGATGTAACATGTGTGATGCAAAGGCCCACGTTTGGTCCAAGAATATGCACGCGAGCACTACGATGGCAGTCGGAATCCACAGGCCCCATTTCTTGATCGTTTTTCGCCTCTTTCTCTGACATAGATTCGGATCCCTGCGCTCCGCCAGCCATCTTTCCGATTCGAGTCGAATAGTCTCAACGCGCGTGAGCCACTGATACTCCTTGTAGCTGGCAGCGCCAACTAGGAAAGGCCCGACGAAGAACAGCGGAATCAGAACGTCGGAAGACGAAGGCCAACAGACTGAAATTAACCCCAATAGCGCGGCGAACAATACTGTTTGGATGAGAATGCATGCGGCGAATGCCGCGCGGAAGAGTGCTCGGAGGATCAAACGATGGTTACCTGATCTCTGCAATCGTAGACTACAGACACCGCGTGCCTACAGGTGGTTCCGAAGCGAAGGTAACCAGCACCGGGAGTCAGATCACGTCCCGGCCTTCGCGGGCGAGGGCGCCCGCGCCACATAGCCGAGCCTTCCACCGGAGAGCGGAGGAGACTAAGATTCCTCCGCCCGCGAAGAAAAGCGCGGGCTGTCGGAATGACATCGCTAATTTTTGCATAGCGGCTACAGTTCGCGGGCGAGGGCTGGCCCTGAGCTGGCCGAATGGGCGCCCGCGCCACATAGCTGCAATCTCGCCTCGAAGAAGTCTTCTACCCTCCCCAAAATCTCTGCTGGACTCCTTGATTCGTAGATCGCCTTGCGCAGGGCTGCGCCTCCGGGGACACCGTGCGTGAACCAGGAGGCGAACTGCTTCATCTTGCCGACGGCGTCGGGGAGCTCTTCTTCGATCAGCATCTGGAAGTATGTGCGGATCATCTGGTAGCGGTCGGTTTCGCTGGGGTGGTCGTAGGACTGGCCGTCCAGGGGCACGCTCGCTCCGCTCGCCGAAAGGTTCCCGGCTTCGCAGTACTGCTCGATCTGGCGGAAGATCCACGGATTAGAAGGCGCCATGCGGCCGATCATTACGGCGTCGCAGCCGGTTTGCGCGACCATGGCGCAGGCGTCTTCAGGCGTGCGGATGTCGCCGTTGCCGATCACCGGAATCTTCACTGCATCTTTCACGGCGGCGATCCACTCCCAGCGGGCGTTGCCGCTGTAGCCCATCTCGCGGGTGCGGGCGTGGAGGGCGACCGCGGACAGGCCGCAATCTTCGGCCATGCGGGCCAGTTCGACGCAGATGATTTCGTCGTCGCTCCATCCGGCGCGGAACTTCACGGTGAAAGGAACTTTCACCGCCGTGCGAACGGCTTCAAAAATCTTGCCGATGGCAGGCAGATCGCGCAGCAGGCCGGAGCCGCCGTTGCACTTCACGACTTTTTTCGCGGGACACCCCAGGTTCAGGTCGACGATGTCGAAGCCGAGGCCTTCGACCATACGGGCGGCTTCAGCCATGACGCGCGGATCGCTGCCGAAAAGCTGCGCCGAGATTGGGTGCTCGTCCTCGTAGAAATGCAGGTAGCGCTTGGCCTTCTGGTCCTTCATGCGGAGCACGCCGTCGGCCGAGGTGAACTCGGTCATGATCAGGCCGCATCCGCCGAGGTTGCGGATGAACCGGCGGAAGACGGTGTCGGTGACTCCTGCCATCGGAGCTAGGACCGTGGCGGGAGAGATTGTGACATTGCCGATGGCGAGGCTCGCCGGGACTGGCTTTAGTGGACCTGCCTCGCGGGCGAGAGCCTGCCCTGAGCTTGCCGAAGGGGCGCCCGCGCCAAGGGCTGATCTTTGAAGCGAGTCGCGGCTCCGGGCGAAGACTTTAGGCCTTCGGGGCTGCAGTGGCTTCGGGTTTCGCGGGCGCGTTCTTGGCGTACTTGCGGCGGAAGCGCTCCACACGGCCGGCGGTGTCCATCAACTTCTGCTTGCCGGTGAAGAACGGATGGCACGCCGCGCAAATTTCTACGCTGATGTCCCCGCGATGAGTCGAGCGGGTGACAAAGGCGTTGCCGCAGGCACAGTGCACGCGGACTTCGTTATAAGCGGGATGAATGGCTGCTTTCATGGTTGTTTCCAATCTTTACTGAACCATTAGATTCTACCGGAAGGCCGCAGGATTCGGCAAGAGAAGGCGGCCTCAGCCCTCAGCCCAAAAAACCTCTCGGTTCCGTCTCCAATTCATCGATCTCGGCAGACTGTGCCGTTCCCGCAACAAAGTCTGTCGTTGGCGGTAACTTCTGCTATAGTTGCGGACGCGGACTTTCCCCCACTTCCGCGCTCGCCCCACTCTAACAATTCAGGTGCGTCTTATGAAAGCAAAGACATTGCTGTTGTCGCCTATTGCCTCCGCTACATTTCTAGTGCTGTTGATCTGGACGGGTAGTGCCGCGGGCGCTACCGAGAAGGTCCTATACAACTTTAGTACTTACCCACACGGCAGGGCTCCCGAAGCGAATCTGATCGCCGACGCCGGCGGCAACCTCTATGGCACGACTTACGCAGGCGGCGCACATGAACTGGGCGCTGTGTTTAAGCTGGTGCCGAGCGCCAAAGGACCCTGGACGCAAACCGTTCTTTACAGCTTCAAGGGCGGTAGCGATGGACAAAATCCGACTTCCCGCTTGGTTTTCGATGCTGCGGGTAATCTCTACGGCACAACAATATCCGGTGGAACGGGTCAGAGCACGAACTGCCCACTCGGGACCTGTGGGACGGTTTTCAAGCTGGCACCAAACTCTCACTCCGGTTGGACGGAGAGCGTGATCTACAACTTTAAGGGAGGCAGCGACGGGTACGACCCCTGGGCGGGGCTGACCCTGGACTCTGCGGGCAATCTCTACGGCACAACAGTATTGGGCGGAACGGGTCAGAGCACGAAGTGCGCACTCTCACTCGGGACTTGTGGCACGGTTTTCCGGCTGGCGCCCGGCTCTCATGGCAGTTGGACAGAAAGCATCCTCTACAACTTTACGGGCAGCGACGGGTCCAACCCCCAAGGTGAGCTGATCTTCGATTCCGTAGGGAGTCTCTATGGCACCACAAAGTATGGAGGGAGCTCGGGAAGCGGTGCCGTGTTCAAGTTAACTCCCTCCTCGAACTCCTGGACGCAGAGTGTGCTCTATAGCTTTACGGGTAGAAACGATGGAGCTGACCCGTTATCTGGCCTGATCTTCGACAAGGCAGGCAACCTTTACGGGACGGCCGCTTTTGGTGGCTCTTGCGCAGGAGGTTGCGGGGTTGTTTTCGAATTGATCTCGAACGGGAATGGCAGTTATAGCGAAAGCGTTCTTCACATCTTCGCCGGCGGTGCCAGCGATGGCGATTTTCCGGCAGCGGGACTGGTCTTTGATCAGGCGGGCAATCTTTACGGGACGACCGATGACGGCGGAAAATCTAACGGCCCGGTTGGCGTAGTCTTCGAGCTTTCTCCGAGCTCGGGCGGCCAATGGACCGAAACCATTGTGCATGCTTTCGCGGGAAGCATCGACGGAGCACATCCCTCCTCAGGCGGAGCACTGGTCGTCGATAAGGCGAACAATCTGTATGGAACGACACTCTCTGGTGGGACCGCGAACGGGAACATAACGCTCGAGGCGGGTACAGCGTTCGAGCTGACTCCCGGTGCGAGCGGTCAGTGGACGAAGAGCACCATCTATTCGTTTCCCAGCACGGATGGCCAGTATCCCGACGGCAAGCTGATTCGGGATGCTAGCGGTAACTTCTACGGAAGCACATTTTATGGCGGTACCTACGGGCATGGTCAGGTGTTTAAATTTGCCCCGAATTCTTCCGGCGGCTGGACCAAGACCGCGATCTACAACTTCAAGGCGACCACGGACGGAGGATTTCCCAATGACCTTGTGTTCGACAAGTCGGGCAATCTTTACGGAACCGCGGCGTCGAACGTTGGCGCTATGTCCGGTTTCGGTGAGATCTTCGAGCTGAAACCTAACGGCTCTGGTACCTGGACCGAGAGCACGATCTACACATTCTCCAGCGACGCAGACGGATATGCCCCTACCGGCCTCGTGTTCGACGCTAGCGGCAATCTCTACGGAGAGACCCAGTACGGAGGCACCTATTTACTAGGGGGCACCGCTTACAAACTCACGAATAACGGAACCGGCGTCTGGACCAAAAGTATCCTTTACAACTTCCTGAACGATAATAATGGTGGCCCGCCAGAGGGCGGGCTGGTCTTCGACGCAGCGGGCAATCTCTATGGGGCGACATACACGAGCGGGGCAAAGTATGGTGTTGTATTCGAGCTCTCGAACTCAGGAGGCGTTTGGAGCGAAAAAGTGCTCTACGAGTTCTCCGGAGGCAGCGATGGCGGCTATCCCTTCGGTGGCGTGATATTCGATTCGGCGGGTAATCTCTATGGAACTACGGCAGAAGGTGGTTCCGCAAAACTGGGAACTGTCTTCAAGTTGACACCTTCCGCCGGAAGCTGGACGGAGAGCGTCCTTCATAGCTTTACCGGTGGCACTGACGGAGCGGGCATTTTTCCCGCGATGCCCGGGCTGGCGATTGACGCGGCTGGGAATTTGTACGGGACTACTCCCAAGGGCGGCGACATCACTTGTAACTGTGGCATTGCCTTCGAGCTTTCACCCGGCTCAGGAGGACAATGGACCGAAACGGTGTTGCACGCTTTCACCAGCTCCCCCAACGATGGTACTGGAGGGAACCCCTTGATCGTGGATGCCGCAGGCATTCTCTATGGCACGAGCAGGTTAGGCGGCACGGCCGGCGACGGTACGATCTTCGAAGTTACCCCATAGAGTGCTCGTGGTGGCGAAGTCATAACCCCCATTTCTCGCAAAGGGCGCGAGAAATGGGGTACCCGGCTGGCAGTTTAGGGCTGGTTACTGTTTCAAAACCGAAACAGATAGCTGACTTTCACGAAGAACTGGCGGCTGTCGTTAATGTAGCCGCGCGGGGTGGTCAAGATAAATCCAGTGACGGGGTCGATGGCTAAGTTGTGATCGAGGTTTTGCAGGTCGCTGTTGTATCCCAAGTAAATTGCCGTGCCGGGATGCACAAGGTAGGTCAGGAGGAAGTCGGCGTTGAACTGTTTGGTGGTGGGCAGATAGGTGTTGAGAGAGCCCACAGTCGGGGTTCCGGCGAGCAGCGAGTTGTATTGCAGAATCATGCGCAGCGAGAGTTGAGGCGTGAACTGCCAGTTCCATTTGCTGCGCAGAATGTGATCGTTGAAGACGCCGCTGCCGGGGGAGGTCGTCCGCAGGCGCGAGAACAAATATGTGTTCTCGATTTTTAGAGGGCTGATCGGGCGCACGATCAAGGTTGCGGTGGCGCGATCGGAGCGTGCCAGAAATGGATTCGCGTTCAGCGCCGGGACGAAGTTGATGCCGTCTCCCCAGTAGTAGCTGGCCGCGATCGTCGCCTTGCGCAGATAGCTGGTTTGCGCCTGCACGCCGCTTTTGTGTTCGTGAAAGTCGACGGGTTGGGTGAGCGTGTAGAAATCCTGCGGGCGCAGGCGCTCGCGGTAGGTCTCGTAGGGATAAACAAAGAAATAAGTTTGGCCTCGGCCCTGGACGGCGAAGAAAGGCGCGTAGTCGGTGTCGAGGCGAAGACCGGTGTGGTCGAATGTGTAGTGATTAATCATCGACGGGCCCCAGTCGACGATCCATCCTTTCTTCGGGCGGAAGCGGTAGTCGGCGGACTGGAAAAGCTCGCGAATGTCGACGCGGTTTACGAATCCGGGCACGGTGACGAAGCCGGGGCTGATGTCGTCGTAGAGGCCGTCGTAAGAAAAGTGCAGGCCGTCCCGGCGGAGTTCTAGCTTCTGCGCGGGGCCGGCGTAGTAGTTACCGTTGCCGCGATTGCCGGAGCTGAAAGGATAAATATTGGCTTCGCAATTCAGATTCAGATTGCTGGAACTGACTACGGCCTGGCCTTCGAGGGTCCAGTTGGCGTTGAACTTCAGGTGCGTGTCGAGGCCGCCGACGCGGTTGAATTCTCCAGTCGTGGGACATTCCCAGTCGGAGTAAATGGCTCCGACGCTGGATTGCTTGAAGATGTCTCGGCTGACGCGCGCGACGGTGAAGTAAGAACGCGTTCCGGCGAGCGGGCTGGAGTTAGGAACGGCCAAGCCGGGACTGCGGTCGTCGGATGCCATGAGGCCAACCGAGTATGGGCCTTCTTTGCCGGTGAGGCGGATTCCGGCCGATGGGTCACCGATGCTGCGGGTAAAGAGCAAGTCCAGCGGCGTGCGGAAGAAGTCTTCGTTCTCCAGAAAAAAGGGGCGCTTTTCCGGAAAGTAGACCGCAAAGCGCTGGTTGACCGTGATCTGCGGGTCTTCTGACTCTACCTGGCTGAAGTCGGGATTGGCCGTCATGTCGACGACGAAGTGATCGTGGATGACGAACTTCGCGTCCATGCCGGGCTGGCCTTGGGCGTCCGCGTGGTTGAAAAATGGATTCGTGGGATTGCGAGTATCGAGCGCGCGGAAGCCGCGCATCACGCCGTAGGGAATCAATTCGATGCTGTGCCCCGGCGAAATGCCTTCGAGTCCGGTGAGGATGGCGGCTTGGCCGAGGCGGCCCTGCATCTTATAGGAAATGTGTGGCCAAAAAGAATCCTCGCTCTTGCGCAGGATGCCTCGATAGAGAATGATCCCCCAATCCTGTTTATCGGCGCTGGGAAAGCGCAGGCTCTTGAAGGGAATGGCGATCCGCACCACGAAGCCGCGGTTGGTTACTTTGCCGCGAGAATCCCATACCGTGTCGAATGAAGTATCGAAGTTGCCGCTGATCTCGTCGCGCGAGGCTTCGGTGTAGATTGCGTCCCACTGCACGCCCAGGGGCGTGGTCTGAAAAGCATAGGCACGTCGGCGGTCATGAAATGTGTCAAGCATCACCTCGACCTGGTCATCGTCGAAGATGTCTTCCCGGCGCGACATACGGGCGCGCACCCGCTTGGGATCGTCGAAGCAGACGAAGACGACATACAAGTTCTTCTGGTCGTAGCCGAGGTAGGCTTCGGTGGGCTCGGAGACGGCCTCGCCGTCGTGGGGATTACGCTGGGTGAATCCGGTGACCTTGGCCATCTGCAAGGCGACTTCTCCCTGCGGCTTCATGCTGAGGAAGTCTTCGAGAGCAGGAGCGTGCGGCAAACGCGGGATGTTGAGAGAAGGGGGCACGCCTATAGTCTGCGGAGCGGGAGTTTGGATTGTTTGCGGGGTTGAAGTCTGGGCTTGTATTTGCTGAATCTGGGCATTGGCCGGAGTTCTTGTCTGAGCACGCGCGAAGCTCACCGTTCCGGCGAGTAGCGCCGCCGAAACGAGCGTCTTTATCCTCACGAGTCTGTTCAGAGAAAAATCTTGAAACTGGAAAGAGTGCAAAGCGCCCTCGCTGCTCCTAACCCTGCCCCGAGGAAACCAGCACGATACACCATTGAGGGCCAAGACAGAACAAGGAAGTGATGTTTTTAGGTTGGCAGAACAGAGTCCGGGGCGAGAGCTATGGTTGGCGGCATACGTGGGAACAGCACAGGCTAAAGCAGGTCCGTCCACTTCGCTTGCTTCGCATTGCTCCGGTCGGGATGACAGAGCCGTTGGCGAACACTGATCTTAAGGAACGATCTAGTATTGGAAGAGGTAGGAAATCTTTACGAAAATCTGGCGGCCGTCGTTGATGAAGTGGTCGGGCGTGCGCAGGAGATTGCCGTTCTGGTCGGCTCCAACCGGGTTGGTCAGGTTCTGCAAGTTACTGTTATAGCCCAGGTAGACCGCGGTTCCGGGATGAACAAAATAAGTAAGCAGGACGTCGGCATTGAAGTTTTTGGCTGGAGCCAGCGAACTCAGCAGGGGATTCGCCAGCACTGTGTTGTACTGCCCAATCACGCGCAGCGACAGTTCGCGAGTGAACTGATAGTTCCATTTAGAGCGGATGATGTGATTGTTGAACATGTTGAGATTGGTGTTCACGTCCCGCAGGCGGCTCAACAGATAAGTATTGTCCACGGTCAATCCTTTGAAGGGACGAATCGTCGCAGAAAAACTGATGTTGTTGGCTTTCGCCAGCACGGGGGGACCAACGGCGGTGTCGTAGTTTGTTGCCTGCCCCCAATTCACTTCCGTCGAGAGGATGACCGGCTTGAAGTATCCGAAGTCAAACCAGAATCCGCGTTGGTAGTGTGTGTAGTCCTGATTCGTGGTCAGGGTGCTGAAATCGAACGGACGCAGGCGTTCATGTCCAAGATTGGCATAGACCCCGGAATCGCTCGACCCGGCGAAGATGAAGCGCCAGTTCACGTTGTCGAACCATTCGAGCCGGGTGCCGCTGTGGTCCCAGTTATTGATAGCGAACGTCGAGGGTCCGTACCACTGTAGAATCTTGCCTTCGTGGCGAAAGCGGTACATGGCGAACTGGCTCAAGCGACGGACGTCGGGACGCCGGAAGAATCCGGTGTCGGTCTCAAAGCCTGCCGCAGTGTCTTGGTACATCACGTTGTATTCAGTATTGGTCGAGCTGCGTTCGACGTACCAGTCGAACGTGGGTCCGCCTTTGTGCGTGCCATCGTAGAACTTGGTGTGGCTGTCGAGAGCTTGGATCGTAATCAGCCACTTGGCATCCGGCTTGATCTTGGCGTCAAAGCCTCCCACACGGTTCGAGCCGACGAGGCATGCATTGTCGGTGCACTGGGCTTCACCGGGTACGGTGTGGAGTTCACGATCGGTGTAGATCAGACCGATACTGGATTGCTTGCCGATATCGTGATTCACACGGAGGACGCTGTAATAGGCTCTGTGCCCGGTCAGCGGATCGTAGGGCGTCACGCTCAAGCCTGGAGAGCGGTCGTCCGCCAGCAGCATTCCTAGCGACCAAGGGCCGCTCTTGCCGGTCAGACGTGTACCGAACTCCGGATCTCCAATGCGGCGTGTGAAAACCAGATTGACCGGCGTATTGAAGTAGCTGGAATTTTCCAGGAAGAATGGGCGCTTTTCTGGAAAAAAAACCTCGAAGCGCTGATTCACCGTGATCTGCGGCTGATCGGATTCCACCTGAGAAAAATCAGGATTGATCGTGCTGTCGAGGACGAACGAATCTTTAAGCACAATCTTGGAATCAAGGCCGGGGCGAACTTCGAAATACTTCCCGCCGAAATAAGGATTGTAAGGATCGCGGTGGTCGAGCTGGCGAAATCCCCGGCCAACGAGATACGGGATGAACTGCATGTTGCGCCCGCCAGAGACTTTGTCGAGCCCATCCAGCTCGGCGGCCTGGGCAACAAAGCCCTGAGCGTT
>WNFI01245137.1_pt2 | contig 20047 bp, 20 predicted proteins | sample 5400471 | NCBI WGS metagenome assembly WNFI01 (sample SAMN13153348, study PRJNA577476) | soil metagenome | isolation source: 100 cm saprolite on Douglas fir-dominated hillslope | place: USA:California | collected 2013-09-17
TGGGGTGCAGAGAAAGACGAGGTTAAAATAGGCAGTAAACCCGTGAGTTATTATCTGTCAAAGGGAGTACCCGCCAGCAGCAACGCGATTTCGAAGTTTAGGCCCCTCTATCGGTGGATGACATCATTGCGAGAAAAAAAAGCTCCAAATCATTAAAACGGAAGCATGATGCAAGGAGTTCGAGCCCTGAGGACTCAGAAGAGGAAGGATATGGAATCCCATCTTTAGCTGAATCTGGAGAAGATGATGATGGTATGTCATATGTCTCAATTATCGTGACGCTTTGCTAACAAATTGTTAAGATATCTCTGTAGGGATTCATGACGATAACCTTGGACCAGAAGACAGTGATGAGGATCCTCTTCAATCTCATGACGGGACCGACTATGGAGTAGAGAATGAGGAGTTGTCCCATACTTTGTCTAGCGGCGAAGGTGGGAGTGATGAGGAACCACCAAGTTCAGCTTCGGACATCGACTCTTCTGACGAAGAGACACAAGCGGAGAAGGACAGGAAGGCTGCATTCTTTGCTCCAGCCCCAGTCCAACCGAAAGAAAAGTCCACATCCTCCTTTGTTTCAATGAACCTTTCTCGCCCTGTACTAAGAGCATTGGATCACCTCAACTTCTCTACCCCTACCCCGATCCAAGCCACGACCATCCCAGTTGCTCTTGCTGGCCACGACGTTCTCGGCTCCGCCGTCACTGGTTCGGGGAAGACTGCGGCCTTCCTAATCCCTGTGCTGGAGCGACTGATGTATAAAGAAAAAACCAGGGGCAAGGGTTCTGACAATAGTGCAAGTCGTGTACTCATCTTAGTGCCTACCCGCGAACTCGCAGTCCAATGTGCCGATGTCGGCAAGAGTTTAGCTCGATTTATGGACGTTACTTTCGGTGTCATTGTTGGTGAGTATTCCCCATTTCGCCCACAAGGATAGTGTTGATCACCGCGTGCATGTAGGTGGACTTTCTTCAAAGGCACAGGAAGCGGTGCTTCGATCCCTACCAGATGTCCTGATTGCAACGCCCGGACGACTTATTGACCATCTCCAAAACACTGCTTCATTCTCGCTCCACGCATTGGACATCCTTATCCTGGACGAAGCAGACAGAATGCTATCAGATGGTTTTGCCGCCGAGCTACAGGAGATCATATCCGCATGCCCAAAGTCCGGTACAGCGGGGGGTGTAGGTGGGAGACAGACTATGCTGTTCTCTGCCACTATGACCGATTCCGTCGATGATCTTGTCCGCCTGACCCTCAATCGCCCTGTTCGATTATTTGTGGATCCAAAGAAGTCTATTGCTCGAGGGCTCGTGCAAGAATTTGTCCGAGTTAAACGAGAGGCCGAGAGACAGGCCATCCTCTTGGTCATCTGCAGTCGAACGGCGCGAAGACGTACCATCATCTTTTTCCGAAGCAAGAAGCTTTGTCACCAAATGAAGATTGTTTTTGGTCTTCTAGGTCTGGTCGCGTCAGAACTTCATGGTGACTTAACTCAAGAGCAAGTATGTCCTTCGGTCTGTTGTCTTGTGCGGATGTTAATAGATAGTATTCACGACTAGCGCCTGGAATCTCTTAGTCGCTTCAAGGATGGAGCGGTTGATTACTTATTGGCCACTGACCTTGCATCTCGCGGCTTGGATATCAAGGGCATGGAGACAGTTATAAATTATGACATGCCAGTACAGATTGAGCTCTATTTGCACCGGGTAGGACGAACCGCTCGTGCCGGCGAGGATGGACGGTTAGTAGTGATTCCCTCATCAACCCTGTTTTTCACTGATATCTCTCACCCTTGAAGATCTATCTCCCTCGTTGGTGAAGGTGATCGCAAGATGCTCAAGACGGCCATCAAGCGAAGCCCAGAAACTGACAGGGTGCGGCATCGCCTCGTCCCTGATGATGCCGTCAAGAGTATGCTCTCTAAACTTGAGAAGCTCAGAATTGACGCAATGGAGGTGCTCAAGGAAGAGCAAGAAGAGAAGGCCGTGAGCGGATGCTTCCTATGGACTGATGGTTGCGTCCCTAATCTATAAGGAAATTTAGCTTCGACGCGCTGAGATGGAGCTGACGAAGGGCCAGAATATGCTCGAACATGAAGAGGAGATCTTTTCGCGACCGAAGAAAACATGGTTCATGTCTTCGAAGGGCAAGGCTGAGGCAGAAAGTACGTGTCGCATTTGGTGTGGCGTTGTATGATGCGCTTATTGGTTGGCTTGCAGAGGTAAGCAGGCAAGAGTACGAGGCCACGGTCACAAATGCCAAGAAAAACGCTGCCCAAAACACGCCTTCGGAACCGAAGCTGAAGCGAGACAAATTCTCCGGATTGTCCCGCCGTGCGAAACGGCGGAAGCTCGCGACAGAGGCAGACAAGGAGCTTAACGACGAAGGTGCCGTCAACTACGCCATCCGCAGTGCGAAGAAGGCGGGGAAACCGCGCAAGATTGGGGAGCTTGAACACCCGAAGTCCCAAAGACGAAATGAAAAGAAGAGTGCAAAGCCCTCAGTCAAAGCTCGTGTACTCGGAAAAGGCTCTAGGTTTGCTCAGGATTTGGGTTCGCAAAAGGCTCATGCGGGGACAAATGAGGGGATCCGAGCGAAGAAGAGTGATGGTGGTATCTTGAGTTCCAAGAAAGACGGGAAGGGGAAGGGGAAAGGGAAAGGGAAAGGGAAAGGTAACATGGTCAAAGGAAAAGGAAAGGGCCGTCGATAGTATTGATTCAAGCTGGACTGTACCGACTTGATCAAACGCTCTCTTATCCGCCTAATCTTTAGACGGAGATGGGAGCCCATACACTATTGTTCGTTTTATATGCGCCATGGTGTTAATTGGGTGTTACAGTGCCCTGACTATATGTACACGCTATGCATGTTATCGATCTGGGCGTTCAACGTAGGTTTGTGGTTCGATTTACAAGTATGCTACTGATAATTCGCGGAAGCTTGTGTGGAGCTCAGATCACTAGCACCGTCCCATCGCCACCTACGCTAGACTCTTGGAGCCGAACCCCTTGTTTCTGTCAGGATCACGCACCAGCAGCACCACTGATGAGTATCTCTAGTGAGACCAGGAACGTCCCTACACTTTGCACTGCAGTTCTTCTTGAGACTTCGCACTGGACCGAGCTTCGCACCACCTTGTTAAAAGGTGAGTATTTATACGAATGCAGCTCTCTTGCTGGTCCGTGGACTTCCTGGGCTCCTTACCAATGACGGGTGATATCATCCCATGGGAATGCAAACACGAAGTAAGCATGTGTACGTCTGTGATTCCCTGTCTGAGTGCATGTTCCCGGTATGCGTGTGTCTTTCTCCAACGAATGAAGTTCGATCGTGCACGAGGTGGATCGGGGGGGTTTAACGTACGGGCATATACATGTTTCACGCGCATTACGCGTTTCAACGCGTATTTATACTCCGGGGCGCGATCGAGGGGTTTTCCCCTTTTGCTTGGTCTTTATCACCCGGGTTGTATAGTACATTTTCATAGCTTTTCAGTTATAGAATGAGGTCAACCGTACTACGCGCCTGAAATCAATTCAATTAAGACACCTTACAGCCTAGTTCACGGAACACCCAACTCCTTGAGGTAACTCGTGGATAAGATTACAAGAGCACGGTCTAAGTTGGATTTATACAGGCCAACGTGATATCAAACCTCTCACAGACAACGTTATATATCGGAAAGCTGATCAGCTTAACACAGGCCAGTCAGATCCGTCGTACACTGCTTATCTCGTAGTTCCAGCGCCGGCTCCAGGCTGGTTCCATGAGAGCATGGACATATCCCCGAGTTTACTGCATAATTTGGATAAGCATTCCGCTCCGAACTTCCGGTAAGGAACTCACCGTGGGGAAATGAAATGTCGGACGGTTCCGGCCACTCCGAGGAAGACGAAAACGCAGGCTGTTGCGACGTAAGCCCAGCCCATGAATGCGTTCTTTCCTCCGATCCATGAGACCGTGGAGAGGACTATAGATTTGGTACCACCGTAGCCGGTCACGGGGAAATCTAGAGGAAAACAATAAATATTATGACTGCGCAATCTTACTCAGCGACTTACTCATAAAGACTGAGATTTCGTATTCTCCCGCACTCATGACCTCGTGGTCATTGCGAAAGTACAGTTTTGTGAAGGTTGGGAGACCAGCGGTGCGCATCCAGTTCTGGAAATGCTCGTCATCTTGCAGTCTTGGCAGGTTGTCCTGGGTGTAACCATTTGGGAACCGGGGAGCCCAGTTTGGTGGCGGGGAGACGCCAGAGAGGTCACCAAGGTTGGGATTGTTAGAATATTCCTTCCTGAGGTCTGGCCATGCAATACCCTTATCGGTGAAGTTGTATGTGACATTAGAATTACCGATGCGAACTGGCTGGAGGAAGGTGTCTGCGCGAAAGTCGTGAATTATTAGATGGTCTCAAGACACCAGGTACCGCACCATTGAACAACGAGTTCGCAATGAGTCCGCAAGGGTATATGGCTTTGAACGTGCCGTTAGCTGAGGTTTTTCCAAGTGGTTTGCAGTTGCCACTGTCCAAATCACTCGCGCTCCGGTATGTCCCTCGCAACTGAGCCTTGTCGAAGCTCTTGACGTATCGACGATGGTTTTGGTAGAAGTTCGTTAATTTGTAGTATAGAAATACCGGAGGTTTGAGATCCGCAGGAAGGCTGAAGCGAATGCGGCAATGATTTTGTTGTGCCACATTGGATGTGGAGTCCTCGACGAACGACCAGAGAGGAGGATTAATCCGCAGACCTCTATCAGATGATCGTAAATCATAGTGATAGTGCGAGAAATTGCTGAAGCTTGAGCCAGCTTCAGTATCACAGTGCGTATAGTCCATCGTAATTTTCGAAACTTGATTGCTTCCCCAAATCAGAAGGCCACCAATTGGTGCGAAGATGATGCCGATGAGGAACAGAGTGGGGAGAACCGTCTTGGGAGTAAGGATAGGCTGCCAGGCTTTCAGCCGTTGCTGCTTGAACGCGGTATCTGAAGAGGGTCGGGGCTTGTAAATGCCCGAGGCACTTGTAAACTGGGATACGTGCAAGCTTACTCGCGGGCCTCTTCCACGCTCCCTTCTTCTTTCCCTCTGCATCGAGGCCTCCCTCATCTGTCTCGTCTTTCTTGTTCTTACGGTTGAAGAGGGGCATGATTGTGGTTCTTGGATGACGAAGTTTGCCCGGATCCCCGCACGCTGTGCCGCTCTCTCTGAAGCCTATTACGTAAGTCGGCTTCGGCTGCAGCCGACGTAAGAACATTGCAAGTGGGAAGTCCCACAGGCCAAACGGACGGCTCTCGGGCCAGTGTTGTCGTCAGCATGTCATCGGCATGGGCGTCCTTCTCCCCAACTCCACAAGAGCTTGCCTATGCACAACTCCTATTCAATAAAGCTGATCCAGCAAAGTTAGGCATCATTACCGGTGAAGCTGCCATTCCCTTGTTTGCGGGATCCAATCTCCCTCCAGAGAAGTTGAGCCTGATATGGGCAATCGCCGACCACGATAAGAACGGCTTTCTCTCTAAGAAAGGCGTCGCTGTTGTCGTGCGTTTGATTGGGTGGGCCCAGTATGGAGAAGATGTCAATGATTCGTTGTTACTCAAATGTGAGTACTTATGGCTTGTGTTCCTTGTATCCGTTCTGTTAAGATACTTAACCTGTAAGCTGGGCCCCTCCCTACTATCACTGGCATCCGATATCCGGAACCGAACAGGGGAGATAGCCCGCGACCTCAGTCCCCTGCTACAGTGCGTGGTCCAGCACCAATTACACCCGAGGACCGTTCAAAGTACCTACGGCTATTCACTAACTGTGGCCCGACCAATGGTCTGCTAAGCGGTATGTCCTTGAGATTTAAGTCGGGGTAACTGATATGGCTGAGGCTCGGTACTCAGGAGACAAGGCTCGGGATGTTTTTCTGAAGTCACGCCTACCGGTTGAAAAGCTCAGTCAGATATGGTACGTGATCCAACTACAGCATATTTACTTTTCGAAATGGGCCATTGACCCCACTTGTAGGGGTCTTGCGGATTCACAAAAACGTGGTGCTCTGGACACCGCAGACTTTGCAGTTGGCATGCATCTCATTCAAGCAGCAATGTCAAATTCAGCATTCATTATACCAAAATCAATTCCACCAGCTGTTTTCGAGCAAGCAGGAAAACCCTTGTCGCCCGTTGCAGCGCAATCAACAGGCGGATCCATACCATCACCCACACTAGCGTCTTATCCTGGAGCCTCATCTACTCAGACTGTGAAACCGCAGTATACCGGATCGATATTGAAACCGCAGACACCAAGCGTGCCGCTCCGCTCTCAATATACTGGGACGGCGTCTGGATCACCTTCCGCTACATCCTCTGCTTTTCCTGTGTCTTCTCCTCCCTCCACGTTCGCGTCCTCGTTCGCCTCGAATGCCCCCGTTTGGGACATCACACCTGCTGAAAAGGCGAAGTCTGATGGCTTCTTCAAGTCCCTAGATTCTCAGGGACGTGGATATATTGAAGGGGACGTTGCCGTACAGTTTATGCTCGAGTCAAAGCTCTCTGAACAAGTCCTGGCACAAATTTGGTATGCATTAGCTTTGACATTACTTTACTTCCGAATCTAACACTCATTACAGGGATCTTGCCGACCTCAATAATGATGGCAGGCTCACTCGTGATGGGTTCGCGGTGGCAATGCATTTAATTAATAACCAATTAGCAGGGAAGTCAGTTCCAGATACCCTACCTCCAGGCCTTATACCGCCCGGTATGCGCAGCAATGCTCCTGGAATAGCACCTGCCTTTGTGCCTCAGAGTTAGTCGTACATCATAATGATCCTTGCGACATGGAGTCTAATCGATTCCCTTGATTAGGTGGAATTCAGGCTGACCTATGGTCAATTGATGATGATGCGCCATTCGCAGCTCCGGTGGCACCAATACCAGCGTCGCGCCAACCCCCGCCGACTCCCGCTTTCCAGTCTGCCAAACCCATTACAGCCTCGTCGAGTCTGTTCACTTCCCGTTGGTGCTTCTGTGCTTTTGGTACAACTCCGAGCTTAACCGATTATTGCAGCCCCTCAAGGACGTCTCAACAGTCGAGACCTGCTCAGCGATGATGAAGACGAAGGATCGAAGACAGCCCTGCCTCCGTCTTCCGCGGTCATTGGTAACACGAAGAACCAGCTTGACTCAACGACTATCTCTCTCAATAAGGCCAGAATTGAGCGTGAAAATCTTGAGCGTACTGTTACCGAATCTACAGCTCAACTTGTTCAGCTCGAAACCCAGCTTGCTTCAGCGAAGACCGCGCATGAGACCGAGACCAAACTTGTCAGTGACCTCCAAGCAAGGAGGGTTGAACAGACGGAAGTCATCAGTAAGGTCCGGGAGGAGCTCATTACGGCAGAGAGCAATCTCAGCGCGTTGCGAGCCGAGAAGGCTGAGATTGAAGGTGCGGTATTGAGGGACAAGGAAGAGATTCGTGCATTACAGCGCAATCTGAAAGATGCCGTCGAGGCGAGCACCGTCGCGAAGGATGAGCTTGAGAAGTTCAGGAAAGAAGCGCGCCAGCAGAAGGGTCTCCTCGCCGTTTCGAAGAAGCAGTTATCTAATGCACAGAGCGAGCATGAGAGAGTGCAAGCCGGGCTGGCGATCGAGAAGGCGGATCTCAATAAAATAAATGACGAGATCGCTGAAACGGAAGCTGCTGTTCAGACTTTGTCGATTGCATCTTCTAAACTCGCTAGAGCAGTTTCTCCAGCCAACGTCGCCCTCCCCGAGACCCCAGACCGCATTGCGAGTCCGGCCTTATCCCAGAAGAGCAACAATCCATTTGGCCGCTTCACTTCGAGTCTCTCGGAGACTCCATCTCCTGCCACATTGTCTCCCTTCGCCATCCAGGGTGAAATCACGGAGGAGCCTCAACCCCTCAAGATGGGCGAGGGGTTAGACCCATTCGAAGCAGCATACGGGCTTAGTGAGCCGATGATTAAGATACATGAACCAAAGGGCCCGGAGGATCCTAAAACTTTCATATCTATCGCGAATGCCGCCACCCCCATCGATGCATCCTCGGTCGCCCCTGAAGTCGGTGTGGATGTCCTTGCGCCTTCCCCGAGAGAGAAAACACGATGATGATAGTTCCGACGAAGAGGATAATATCCCACTGGGACAAACGCTCGCGATGCATCGTACCGGTCGGAATGCTTCCCCCTCCCTACCAACTGCCCCCCCAACCGCAGAGCCAAAAGCTGCCGAACTTCATACTACACTGACACCGGCACCGGAACCGGTGCCCGCCAGCGAGAGCTCTGCGTTTGACGATGCTTTTGGCCTCAGTAGTCCTGCTGGCATGCTTCCACCTCCCCCATCCTCCAAGACAGGCCCAATAGGATCAAGGCGAGGCTCACCTAAGGATGCAAGGCCAACGACGCTCAGCGGCACCGGTCTTCTCGGTGACACACTGTCTCCTACTGAGTCCAAGGCACCCCCTTCTACCGAGCCAGCGAAATCTGCCTCTTCGAATCTTAACAGTGACTTGGATGTTGCGTTCGGCGGTAACGCATCTCGGCCTTCTTTACAGATCGGAACTCAGCCAGAAACTTTCACTTTCCAGTCGACGTTTGATGACACATTCGACTTCAATACTTCCTCCGCCCTGAAGGCTGAGCCTCAGCGAAGTCCCAGCTTGTCCGTGACAGCGGCAGGATCTGAACAAACCAATGGCCACGCCCTGAAATCAGATGTGACTGGGACATCATTCCACACACCTCAGTCTTCTCCACATACGGATGCACCTGGAGGTACATGGCCGAATGTACCCGCTCGCAAGGAGCCCTTAAATGCTATCGAAACTGCATTCGACATTCCACCTAGCTCGTCAGAAAGCAAAGTCGCCACGCAGCAGGCGACTTCGACTTCGAGTTATCAACCGCTCTCCTTTGATGACGCGTTCGCGACCCCAAATATTCCTGCGTTGAAAACACCTGGTGAGCACGCATCACCTACGAACACATCAACGTCAAATGCATCTCCGCCGCCAACGTCGCCGGCCCCAGGCACAAAGGGGACTCCTCAGCAGCCTCCAGAACAGGGGATTTCGCAACGGTCAACTTCGCCACCCCCTCGCGCTCAGTCACCTCTTCTTGCACGACTATCCGGTTCCCCGCCGTCTTCCCCGAGGCGCAAAAAATCGGATGCGGATGGGGCTCCCTCGAGGTCGTCCAAGCTTAGTCTTCGGTTGTTCGGCAAGAATAAGGATAAGAAGACTAAGAAAGCTTCGCAGTTGGAGGAGCGTCTCGAACCTTCCACTCCTCCGAGTCTTCCTCCGCGTCGTGGTGGTTCAGGTTCCACCACTAGGACTACAGATGTTATCGGCTCCGTAGGCCCTGATGGAGATATTCAATCTGTTCAGACCCTCATGGACATGGGCTTCTCTCGAGCTCGTACTGTGGAAGCACTCGAACGTTACAATTACGATGTTACTGCTGCTCTCAACAGTCTTGTCAAATAACTTATTGTGGAGGGCTTGGGGATATCCAAGATACCTGTATGATTCATGACTGATGCTGATTATAATGTCTGTAGCTATCATATTTCATACCCGCACGTTCCCTATTTTTCGTACTCTCGTTCCCGAGCTTTTACCATTATCCTTCGCTCACTATCGTTGTGGATGTTATATGTTCCTCCGTCTACTGTCAATTTAAGTTATGACCCCTGTCATCTCCTGACAAAATTGCAGCTTGCTCCGCTCCGATTTGTTCTCCGACCTGAACGAGCAAGTCACCCATATCCGTCGGCCATAGCAGATGTTTCTCCATCTATCTGTAGAATTAGCGGATGGGGAATCTTTGTACCCGATTTATCATCTTCGAATGAGTTGGGGCTGAGCCGGCTACTTGGTCTCAGGAAGTACATGACGAGCCTGGCCGGCATCCGTCTTACTCGCAATCCCGATATATAGAGGTAAAAGGAAACCTGTAGCTTCTCACTTTGTGGACTTGTCTTCGTAATCGCATTCAACAGTGGGTTCGAATCTGTCCGTGTACCGGGAGTCTCCCTAAGGCACAAACCCTGCGGTGGGATACTACGAAATCTCCTCTCTACATCCCAAGCGCATTTTGGACCAACTGAGCACGGATTGGGATTGGTCCCCACATTCTAGGGAACGAGCTGTCCTTTTGGTTCCCCTCCTCCCTGCAATGCCACTTACGGTCTAGTGTCAGTGTCGGGGGCCCTCATGTTGGCAGGGTAGGGTGCCTAGCCTGGTTGGGAATTATCTAGGACGTAAATCGTAGACCCCAATTCCAGGGGTTATCCGCTCAACACCTTGCTATTTCCCTGGTAGCGGCTTTGGAAAGGAGCTTCCATCAATCTACCGGCCATGAGGACGTCAGCTGAACGACTGCTATTCTCATTCCGCGGACCAACCATCTTTCCTGGGTCAACCTAAAATACCTCTTCAATGCTATTATTAGTCACCTCACCTAGAAATTGCCAACGTATTCATCGATGTGACCCACTTTTGGCTCAAACCCAATGTGGTCGACTGAAGGAGTTGAAAATCCCTACCCAGACTTATGCTCAGGGTGAAGAAGAAGGAACGATTTGCACTTCCTTCGCGGCGTCAAGGTGGCATTTGGCAAATAAGTGATTTCCCATCCAATCAATACCCATTTCAGTCTCATTTCTCGCGGATTTCGCTCCCAGCACAATGTTATGGATAAGAGATCATGCCGTCAATGTGGGTTACGGCATAGAAGTCGACGGACAAGACATTGTTTTGACATCTGCTTCTCTGTGAAACGGACAGCAATAAAGTGTATCCTTCGCTTCCCTGGTACCGTATGGGGCACAAGGGGTCTGATTTCCTGAAAGAGTATATGTAAGAAAATCTACGGTTATGAACGTGGGCGAACAATACTCGTAACGCCTATGGGCGTGAAAGAAACCAAAGGAAATACTGGACGTCCGAGACTTGGTCAACAGCGTCACGTTGGTTGATACTGCGACTTGGAACAGTATATTGGGGCGCCGTAAAGTTAAATCAGAGAAATTGCCTGGCTTCGCTGATGGAAACAATCACGATGCAGCTTGCATCTATCCCTCTGAGTGCCAGGGCTGGCTGTGAGTAGCTATTAGTCGGATCCTGTCACTTCGAATGACATACTAACGACCAACACCAAATGTCACCTACAGAAAGGAAGGACCTGGTGCTTTATAATGACATGGATCTCAGACTTGCTTTCATTGAGGAATGTTGTAATGGGAGATGCCGGTGGCGTTCGGACTCCCTTTCTCCGCTTTTCTGCAGTAAGCGCCGCCGACCACCGCCTATCGCCGGTGAACAAGTCAATTCACGGTGTCCTATAAATAAAAGCTTCCCACACAGCTAATCGTGTAATTGAAACTGACCCGCTGGTACGGGACGTATCGGAAAGAAGTCGCTGATCAGGGATCATGTGAACTAGCTCCTGAACCCACCAAATGTGGCCGACCCGGGGGAACATCCTGCTATTAGCGGAGTTGGCCGTTTCTATTGCAGCTAGTTGCAACTATTGAAAGTGTGACTAATGCACGGTAGCGAAACTAATTGGAACCAAGCCAAAATGGACACAAGTCGTAGAAGCTTGTCATCCTAGCTTTCTTCTCTAGAGAACTAGAAACAACCGGATCTCCGATGTTGGATCTTCGATTCCGAACAAGGAAGCGGATTGTGATCGATCGAAGGCGGGTCGGCTCAAGCCGAGGAACGTGCCGTTAGGTATGGCTGTCCATTTAAGGTAGCCAAGGATTACCCAACGTTTTTCGCGAATCCAGCGTTATTTTGAAGTGACTGTCAGTGAACTTGTCAACACCTCGATTTAGAGTCGTTGGGTTCTGGTATGGTATCAATGCGCAACTGTACTGGTCTCGGAACGGGCTACTAATACACTAGAAACACTAGCCTCTTCATGCGTACGCTGGCGCATACTCTCAAGGATACTCATGACTTGCCCACGCATGTTCTGACCTTCTATGGTCCGTCTCCGATTGGTTCCTATTGTCATCTCAGACTCTTCTGCACAGATTAGCATGCCTTGGGCCTAGTGGCCCTGAAATTTCACTGCAAATACAACCGCTGAACGTGCACCCCTTTACATCATCATTCCACGCAATTCAGGCACAAGAGATAAGGTGCAATAAAGTCGTGTGCGTGTTGATCGTGTGCGACCCAAAAGTCTGGAAATTTGGATTTGTTCCCTAAGTTCAAATTAACTGATACCATAGGAATAGACGACACTTCATGCTCGGATAGTGCTTGTACTGGGCGCTAAATCTGTACAACTCCGGCATAGCCTCAACGGGAAATATAAAATGATACAACAACAACGACAACTTCATACCCCTATCTCCGGACTAGACCCTCACCTGCAGACATGATACCAGAGTATGTCGTAACCATTTCTCTCAGGGGATCTGCGCCCCACGCCCATCACTGGCTGATCCTCTTGGCAAACCTACAATTATTTGAACAGGAATCTACGAGGTCATCCACTGTCATTTGAAGTGGATCGGCCAGATCCGTACTCCTTCCAAACCTATGCTACTTGAGCGATTGAAGGGTGGGATTCATCAAATTAGAAACCGGCGATTATGAGCGTGTCCCTACGTAATCAGCTGCAGACATCCATTTCACCAACCCCTGTCCAATTGGACACTCAGGTGATCATCGTCAGCCAACGCTGTCCATTCACATATCATTCACCCTCCAAGGTATTAGACTCTTAACTCAATACCTTGTTATTCAACCTCGCTTTGGACCTCTACATTTGTTCACTTTGATCCTCCGTCTCTGGTCATGCGCTTGTATCTGTCATGGATCCGTATTTCTATTTTGGCAAAACCGAGATTCCCCCGTGGCCGAGGATTGTCAGTTATTACTTGAAAAGTTCTATAGGCCTCATTTAGGCTGCTTGCATCAGTCTTATTTCTAATCCAAAGCACTGGTTCCATTTAGTGCTTAAAGCTTCTGGAGTCTTGCGAGCCGGGATTTAAGGATGATTCCTTGCGGATTGGGATTCCCCACTTTACCCCACCATATGAACACTGTTCCTCAACCCACCGCCCCTTCGCCGCCCCCAAAAGTGGTTGGCTGCGCCACATGTCGTATCCGCAGGAAGGTCCGAGTATCCAGTCACGGCTCTTCCCCCCCTAAGCGCTCACGCCTCTATTTCATAGAAGTGTCCCATCGATCTGGACGACGAAGGCGCTTGCAGCCTATGTAAGAGGCTCGGCGTGGAGTGTTGGGGCTCTGGACAACCGCTTCCCTCGTGGACAAAGGCTAGCAAACTCTCTCTCGTTGGTGCCAGCTTGGCGCTGGTAGTGATTCCCATATTTCCCCCTCTAGGACGCACAGATCCTCCAAAACTACAAGAAGCACCTACAGGCAGCTATTATATTACACCGTCAACGCACAAGTTACGGTGCGCCACCGGCCCGTGTTTCATCGCCCCTAGACTATTTCTCACTGAACCGAAACATGATAGAAACCCTTGGCCTCACGGATTCGCAAAACATGTCCGAAGAAGGCCAGCAAAGGTACTCTGTGTTCTTGACCAGTGAAGCCATCATCCCAGATGACTTCGGAGACCTCGATATGAACACCCAAGATACCACATGGCCCTCCGAGCCCGTGGAGACTTCCAATCCCTCCGCACCCTTCGCTGAGCCCGTCTCTGACTCTGGAATGCCAGACACCTCATACGTTACGGCTGAGTGGACAGGTTCGTTTGAGTTGCACGACGGGATCCTCTTCCCGACCCTATAATGTTCTATGAGTTAGCGCTTCGGTTATTGGACCTTATCAATATGAGCCTCGTTTCGGTTGGGCGTAAAGCTTTTCCCTTAGGCGTATCCCTGCCATAGGCGTCGAAACGGATTCAGCGGCTATCTTTCGCGATGTCCGATCATTTACCGCAAAGTTAATTAAGAAATTATTACGAACCATGTGGAAACGGCCCTTGTGCAAGGAGCATCGTTGCCAATGTTGTTCTTCATAAGTTGTTTTTTTTTTCTATTGCTTCTTCTCCAAAAGCTCGCTTGTGAATTTCAATGCTCAGGATGTGCCAGTGTGAGATAGACCTAATCCGACCTGGGGCATGAGGTAGTCCTGATTATTAATAAAGTAGTCAGTAGCTTCGACCCCAATATGCATACGACCGCTTCTATGGCGTGTGACTCGATCAGTCCCTTACTGAGTCATGATATCACGTCTCGGTGTACGTGTAATATACCAGAGCCGGTCGCTAATATTGTCCTGAGTTCTTTCCGGCACATTTACACTGGCATACTCACTTTTCGCTTATTCACCATATCCTCGCCTGTAAGATCATGTTACCTGTTCTATTTTTCCACAGTGGGCTACACTCTCCCGAATTCCAGGCACTTCCACGCCCGCTTCTGTCTGGCGTGTGTGTAGCTCCTCTGAACAGCATTTGATGTGGCCTCATTGAGGGATCCGACGTTAAAGCGGTCTTTACGGCTTCATCCCGGATAATTTCCTGTTTGGGAGATTTGACGTTCTTTTCCAAATCTGTGTGATTCTAACCCACTGCTTGCGCCGTTACTCCATCTTTGCATCAAAAGCATATATCGTCGAGTCTCAATTCGAAGCCTCCGGATTGCCAGTTGGTGACTTGGTCACACGATCGCTTTTCGTGGGAGTGACGTGCGGAAATGGTATTATTATTTTGCTGAAGTATGTTAGGTCACTCTCAACTTGTACAGCCTGGTGTATGAATGTTATCAAGCCACGTTTTCGTAAGTTGTTTCAGACGGCTATACATTGTGCAACCGTACGTACCGCGGATAATTTCTTCACATTGCACAGGCTTGTTCCTGGCAATGCTGATGGGTCAATCTTGACGGATCCACTGTTACCTACGGATTACGCGAGCGGATATAGATCCTTGACACGTCATTGTTGACTAAGGATCAGCGGGCTACGTGTTTTTGACCTCATATAAGACGAATACTGATAGGCACACACTGGCAGTGCCCCTAAGTCACTACTCTTGTATGGATATTCCCAATCACGCATTAGAATTTGTTAAGCTGCTATAGGATACGTCTGACCGAACTCACCAGTCGTCCATCTCACATCAGGGATCTTGGGCCCAAGAAAGCGGTGGACAGAGGGATACGTGGCACCAATTGGAAGCCGCGTACGGAACATTTGAATGATGGGAATTCATGACTTGAAGACGATCTCTTTCCCTAGTAAGGATCATTGGTACAATGATACGATGATTGCTTGGATATGGACACAATATTGGGCTTGGTATGTGAGGCGGCTTAAAAAGGATCCAGGGGCATACTTTGCCTCAAGCACATTCCCCCTTTCGGCTGCGAAGCTGCTGGAAGTGCTGCGGCGCACCACTAAGTGGAAATTCTTTGTTTCCCCCCCAGGATTTGCCCTGTTCCCAGCTTTCATAAGCTTCGTACTTTTCAGTTCGAGTGGTTGACTGCTGTTTAGTCAAGAGGTGCTTGTTTCAAATTCATCAGATTCATGTTGACATTCAGCAAGTGCGGTGTAAACTTTCGGAGGTTTCATAGCGTATATATAAAATCGCGATGTCTGTCTCCTAGCTCCACTTTCTCTTCGAGATCATTGTTGGGAATATTCTGCTGAAGTGCGCGCATCTCGGCCTTCCGCACGTTCTGATAGTGGAGGTAAGCCATCCCGATACCACAGTTGATGATGTAGGCTGTACCGCGGCCACAAATGGATATATTAGTGAACTCAGAAAAAAATGGGCGTTACTAACCGACTGTGCAGCCAATACTAACTTTCGCTGTATTGTGGAAATGAGGTGCGTCCTTGTACATCCAAGTCGCCAATACTCCGCCGGCACTGGCCATAATAGACACTGGCCAAAATATAATTAGAGCATAGCCCTCGGAAACTAAGCATAGAGATCTGATACCTAATGCGAGGGCTGTAGCACGACGATAGTGAGGCGTAACATTGCTGCAGAAGAACGCTAAAGGTTAACGGGATCAAGGAAAGGGATGATGAATGATATACTTGCTTTGGAACCCACGCAATGAGAGATTGCATGCAGATGGGGATGCCGGCCACTTGAACGACTAATGACCACCACCTGACATAGGCATCCATGGTCACTATAAAATTTCACTGGGCTTCATTGAAAAGAAGGAAGTACACCATACGAACTGTACATCATGATGAGCCCCCCTAGAGTGATGAGCGAAGAGCCAATGGAAACTGGCCCCCTACAACGAAACCTATCGCTAATGGCTGCGGCCACCAAGCTCACTGTATCAAATGCTTAGCTAGAGGTAAGTCGGCCAGCCAAATCAGAACACGACGCACTGACAAATCCAACGACATAAGGAAGGCTCGTGAAAAGTTGAGTCTTGCTGGGTGAGTAGCCTAGACCTCCCACAATAGTAGGTGTACTATACCGTAGTCACTGGCCCATTCAAGAGATCTACGTGTGTACCACACTCACAAATATCCAATCCCAAGGATAAGATAACCTGAGGCAACTTGTGTTAGCGCACAGTTAACCTAGAGCACTATCAACATACCGACAAAAAAGCAGTTAGATGCCATGATGAGGACATGAGGGGATCTGAGAACGGACCACACTCTCGACATCCGGAATTTTTCCGTTGTATCGAGAGTCATGTCTTCATGGAGCTCGGCCAGAACTGCAGTTTTTTCCGCCTCCGTCAGGAACTTGGCACGCGAGATATCCTCCGGCAATTTGAAGTATGCAACGAATGCGTGAATAACGGTAAAAAGGCCCTCCTGAAGAAAGCAAGGCAATCAAACCGAGACTCCGAGTTGGAACTGCGACGTCCAAAATACAAACCAGGATAAACATCCAACTAGGTCAAAATGTCAATCAGGGTACAAGTTGACAACTAGTTAATGCACCTCCACCCAGGTTTACCTCCTTTTCCATGAAGGCGAAGGATACCGGACATTAGGATTCCAGCGGTGGCGCCTCCAAGGGACCATGCACAGAGCAATATGGAAATCCGCTTTTGTAAGCTATGACGTTTGTAGAATTCTGACAAATACAAGACTACTGCGGATGCAAAGGGTCCTGAAATTGATGCAACATGAAAATAGAACCAGAAACTAGGATGATACTACGCATACCTTCAGTAATCCCCAGAAGAATACGACAAACTATTAACTCTCGGTAGGTCGTGATAAAGCCTGGGGAGTGGTTTTGGTGGAATTCTGGATGAAGGACTTGTCCTCACTTGCCTTCGAGTGTGACTACGATGCCCCACAGGAACACGGAGCTCGCAAATAACGTACGGGGACCGATCTTCCTAAGAAAGAAGTTGGAGAACAACATCACAATGATATGCGGTACTGACGACATATGAGCCTATCTATTATCAGTCTCACAGACTTGCTCACCATAGAAAATGCTGATGGCGATCGAGAGCTGAAATGGTGTCATTCTGAGGTCTTCTAAAAGCCCCGCCTCGGCGGCATTTCCTGTGAAAATGATCATTCTTGTGCTAAAAACGAGCATAGCAATGTTGGGACACACCTATATTCATATTGCCCTTCAACGCATGCTCATTTCAGAAAGGCTATGACATGGAATAGATGAAACCACTGGCCCACCATAAGATTCAGTGCGTCTGGCGTAAAAAAAAAACGGGTGATGTTGAGGACAGGACCCATCTTCAGAGCACGAATCACTCACAGAGTACAGTGAGAAGTGGTAGGATGGCACGATCGAATTTCAGACGAGCCCGTTGAGCAGCAGTATAATCAATTCCGCCCTCAACAGACGCTAGATGTGTCGGGGTGCCATCGAAGGGGATGCTCAAATCCAGCCGGAGCTTGTATGGTGCGTCAAAAGCAATAGTTTCAGGCTCGCCTGGCATGATTGCGTCCTAGAAGAAGTGATGGGAGAGATGAAGTACAGAAGCCTTTTATCTGGCCATAAGTAGAGGATGATCATTGGACTACCCATGACATGGTCTCAAAGCCCCGCAGTGATCTTCTTCCGGAACATCAAGAGGAGAACTTCTTATCTTTCAGAACAGCCGAACAAGAAGTTCACTTAGGTCGTGTCTGGAGAACGACTCGGTCGCTGTAACAACAGATGCCGAACAACCTTCTGCGCTGCAATGAGCTCCCTTCCAGCGTGTCTATCCGCAGATCAGGCAGACGACCTTTGTAAATCTGTCTAGAGATTGCTACCGATGGCTGCTCTCCTATTATAAAATAACAAGGCTCACGTATCGTTTATCCTTGTGCTCCAGACATCCCTTAATTAGAACCTTATCGGATTAGAACCCACACTTCTAATACTTTTCTCAGTGTGAACCTTTAGTGTGATGGCATCAGATTCAGAATGCTTGTTCAGGTAAGCACCCAAGCAAGGGTCATCAAGACCGATCACGCGTTCGCGCATACCGCAAGTACTATTGCTACGAGGATAGCCACCGCGAATCCTGTGGGAACAAGCTTCACCGCGAGCAACCGAACCATACACAGTCATCGCAACAGCACAACGCTATCCCCGACACCTTTATGTAGAACATCTGTAGGAAGATCCCCTCATGTACCACCATGTAGCACGGGGGACCGCACTTAGCGCAGATCACGCGCTTCATGCGGTATATAAATTTGATTCATCATCATCATCACCGCGATATACTTATATATTACTGGACATTCTTCAGAATTCGGGATCACCCGCAGCCCGAATTAATGCCTCATCAACCTCCCACAGGTTGAGAACTGTTGAGAATCACTGACCTCCATCAAGGGCGTATTTGACTGTGGAACATTCAAGGATCCCAAAATACCGCTAGTCCATAAACAGTTTTACAACTACTGAAAAATTTCTCCCCACATTGCACAGCATCCTGATCCGCATTTTGGGATTGGCAGCCTATAGACATTATAGCGCGACCTTGTTATTTGTGAAGGAATATTGAGATCTGATAACTGTTTCCAGAACAAACGATGTGTCGGAATAAAAGCAAAACACTACTGCCCGGGTGAGACTCGAACTCACAGCCTCCTGATGCACCGCCAGTAACAGTCAGACGCGCTAACCAATTGCGCTACCAGGCAAGCTGGTCAGGGGTAGCAAAGCATGACCCAAGAATTCTTCCCTGTTTGCAGCTCATGACAGAGAATTTCAAGTTGCAGTCATTATCTAGCACTGAATCAGCCAGTTTGGATGTATAGGTCCTCAGTATCTGGATCCGTTGCACTTGTCGCTGCAGCTGCAGCTGACGGGAGCAGATCATTGAGCATTAGATATGTGAAGCTCGTGGCGGTGCTCCAAAATCGTCATACTTTTACAACTGACACCAGGATCTCACGCCGCTCTTGAGCAGCATGTCCTTACCATGGTGGGGGAATCAATCATCCTCAGGAAGCGATGTGCCCGAGTTCAAGAAGGATCCCGACCCTAAGAGCACCGTGAAGTCATTTGTAGCTGTTCGTATATCTACACTTGGAGTACTTCAGCAGCGGGCGTCACATCTGTCCCATTGCAACACCGGCTTTTTTAAGTACTTTGCTGACTTTGTAGCTTAGGAGGCTCCGTCCGCCAAGTATGTTCTGGATAGTCCTGTACGAGATGCAATGGAAGCAGATTTGTGTCGAGAGGAGCTAAATGAGCATAGAGGGTGCATCAAGGTGGGCTTTCTGGCCCATCCTCTGCTATTTACATTTTACCATTTGCCTGTCCATTCATAAGGTTGCTCTTCAGTCTCGCGTTCTGTTTTCAACGATGCAGGTTCGTCCATTACATCCAAACGCATGGTAGTGCTGAATAGCCGTTAGAGTCTGGGGTTCTATTGTGCCCTACCTTTCGATCCTAAACATACGGAAATCGAGTGCATACCAGTGCCGAAGTGAAAGTTGTATTATGCATTCGCAATGGACCATTATTTCGTTAGATAACCCAAACTCGGCACTACATGCAAGAAAAGTCCCAGAAGGACCAATGGCAATCTTCTTGACCGCAAATCGTCCAAGGAGGTTCCCATC
>WNFI01181648.1_pt1 | contig 20044 bp, 8 predicted proteins | sample 5400471 | NCBI WGS metagenome assembly WNFI01 (sample SAMN13153348, study PRJNA577476) | soil metagenome | isolation source: 100 cm saprolite on Douglas fir-dominated hillslope | place: USA:California | collected 2013-09-17
TTTTGCGGCTTCGCCAAAGAGCCATCCATGATGTATTCTGTAATGTGCCTGATTTGCAGATGGCAGTGGGAGGCGATTACTTTTGGCAGAAGTTCGATTACAGGAAGGCGAGCCGCTGGAAAACGCGCTGCGCCGGTTCAAGCGCAAGGTTCAGACGGAAGACATCATTAAGGAAGTCAAGCGCCATTCGTTCTATCTGAAACCAGGCGAAAAGCGCCGCGTTAAGCAGGCTTTGGCGCGCAAGCGGGCAAGAAAAAAAATTCGCAAAGACCGCGACTCCCGCCCCGACCGCGACTAGCGCCCTGCCGAAGCCCATACGGGCTGCTTCAGGATTGCAAAGGCCGCAGGCTCTACTGCCTGCGGCCTTTGTGCGTTTCAGCGTCAGTCCTTTTCTTTGTCCGATTCCCGATGCTTCCTGATCCATCGCTCCGCCGTTTTGGCGACCCGCTTTTTCTGCGCCGAAGTCAGGGATGCGCCGATTCGCTCCGTCTCTTCCCGGCTTTCCCGAACTCGAAATCGATCGGCTAGCGTGAACCAGAACCAGGCGCGCTCCTGGTCCTCTGCTCCGTGATTGCCGCAGAGCGGCTGCGAATAGACGCGGCCCAGTTCGAACATCGCCTGGGCTTCTCCGCTGCCCGCCGCCTCCTTATACCAGCGAATCGCTCCGGCACAATCCTTCTGTCGGATGCGCTCGCGGGCCATCGCCATCTGCGCCTCGGGCAGTTCGTGCCTCGCGGCCCTGGCGTACCATTGAAGGGCTTCGGCCTGGTCTTTCGGGTCGTTGCTCCGCGCCAGCGCCTGGGCGAGATGCATCTGCGCTTCCGGCTGGTTCTGCTCGGCGGCCTTGCGGTTCCATTCGGTCGCCCTGGCGGGATCGGGGGATACGCCAAGGCCTCTCTCATACATGAAGGCGAGATCGCGCTGGGCGCGTGCATCCCCCCGATCGGCAGCCTTCTGTTCCCATCGCAGGGCTTTGGCGTAATCGGCCGGGACTCCGCGACCATAGAGATAGATTCTTCCGAGTTCGCTTTCCGCCTGAAGGTATTCCTGTTGCGCCGCTTCCGTGAGCAGACGGACATTTTCCGTGCGACTGGGCTGGACGTGCCTGCCCGCGTCATAACACATCGCGAGCGCGGTTTGTGCGGCGGGTTGATGGAGATCGGCGTTTCGGCGGACTTCGGCGAAAGCGCGGGCACCCGCCGGACAGCGGGTGTCTTTTGCGTCTTCAGCATGAACCGGAAGAGAGATGGCCAGCACCGCAAGGGCGGTTGCCCGGATCATTCGATGGATTGCGCGCATGATTCCTTTCGCTTTTACGCTAAACGCGCCATCGGGCGCGGGGACCACAATGGTAGCATCCTGCATTTTACAGACCGGTATGACCGCGCCAAAAACGTAATTTCATTGATGCAGATCCGGTTGCCCTGGCAGGACGTAAAAAAACGAGGCACTCTAAAGTGCCCCGCTGGACCTAAAGGCCTCTTTTTTTGCGGCTTTTCGGCACGAATAAATTCGTACCCTGTTACCCGCAGCGGCTCAAGCCAGTTACCCTGAAGCCGGTTGCGTTTCAATCGCGATTTTCATCGCGATCTTCCGGCGCAAAAGCCACGCCGCGAAGCACTTCCCCGGCCTTCGCCGAGCGGATAGTTACAAACCGCCCGAGCACATCACCGCCATCACGATCGCCCCGGGCAAGCGGCGGAGTAGTGGCCCTCAGAAGGTCGGTAACCTTCACCAGCTTGTTCGGATCGGCACCCTGGTCTCCGCTGGGGCTGATCGTGGAGGTTACGGCATAGATATCCACAGTGCCGTCGCGACGGACTTTACCCGTGAGATTGCGACACCCGCCGGTGGCTGGATTGAGGGCCGCCGGATAATCGGGAACGCTGTACGGAATGCCGACGTCGAGCCCCTTTTGGAGAATGTAATCCAGCTTCCATGAGCCGTTGACGAGACTCCATTTCTGAACACCCGCCGTGGCCTGACTCGCCGCGTCCGCAACGTTGCCGTTGACCGCCGGAGTCACCAGGTTGCCATCGCCCTCGTCGCACACATACAAGGTATTTGCGTCCGCGAACCAGATGCCAAACGGGAACGATACCGGCGCGGGCTTGCCGTTCTGGTCCACGCCGCTCGCCAGCGAGGTCGGGAAGCCGGGCAGAATCGTGATGGGCTGGGTTGCAAGCAGTGCGGCGCCGCCGTTCGGGAGTACGCCCGCGTTGCCCACCTGATAGACCGTGTTGATGCCATTTCCGCCGCTGCCTTTGGTGACGAACAGAGTGTTGTTGAAGATGGTCAGCCCGCGGAAGTTATTGTCTTTGCCGGCCTTGTCCAGCGCCTTATAGCCGGCCTGGGTAATCTCGAAGTCGCCGATCTTCGCGATATTCGTTGGCACCGGCGGTATCTGGCCGGGGATGAGAAGTTCCGCGCCGGTTGAGTTGATGAGGTTGAGACCAATCTGGGTTCCCGGAAGCTGGGCCGGTGACAGGCCTCCATTATTGTCGTTGCCGGTCAGATAGTAGGCGCCATTGGCTTTGATCGCCGCGCGGCCATTGTTGCCGCTGTAGGCATTGCCATCGGTAATCCGAATATGACCCTGAGCATCCACTTCCGCCACGGCCCGGTAATATTGGCTGATGACCGGATTGGTCGGATCGATGACGCCCGGCGTGTTGGAATTCGAGACATCGAGCTGGTTGGGGCCGGTCACGAAGCCCGGGCCGCCATGGTAGCCGACGAAGGTGATCGAATTCCCCTCCACCGACCGGTTCAGGGCCAGTTCCGATTTCGAACTGAAGCTGGTCACGATAAGGTTGTCGGGGACCGCGAGCGTTCCGATACGCTCACCGCGGGTCGTAAGATTGTCGAGGAAGATGGGCGAGGTAATGCCAAAACTTCCATCGGCCTTGTCGTTATTAAACACGTTCGGGAACGTTCCATCCGCCGTTGCGGTGGCGCACTTGACCTTCACGGTCGTTGTGCCTCCGGCAAGCAGAGGCAGAGTGACGGTTGCCGCCACACATCCCGAAGGCAGGGTCTGTCCCACGGCAACAGTTACCGCATTCCCGACATAGACGCTGCGGCTGAGCACCAGGGTGCCGGATTTGAATTCAAAACGATCTGAACGATCACGGCCATCGTCATCGGCAGCCGCATTTACGGATGTTTGCGCTGAAAGCATCGATGCCGCGGCTATGACCAGCGCGACTGAAATGAGGAATTTCTTCACGGCGTGGCCCTCCTGGGCCGGATGAAACTTAGCATCCGCCCAGGGGGTGGATGTTTACGCGCCGGTTAAAATTCCGTGAAACTTTTCTTTACAATGTCCGCGCTCAGGCTGGTACCGAGGCCGAATGAAATGGCAACGTACTCCCAGGAATGGAACCCCACCCTTCGTGCTTTTTGCGAAGGGTGGGAGGAGATACTCTCCGATTCACCGATCCCGTCATCATTTCAACGTGTACGGGAAGGGCGCGCTCTGCACGTCTTTACCCTTTGGGTCAGCCGGTTTTTTCGTGATGATAAATGTGATCGTCTGGTCTTTCGCGACAGGTTTGGTCAGCGAGAACGAGAATTTCAAATGGCGATCGTCGGAACCGTCGGCAATCGTCGTCACATCTTTAATGCCGAGTTGATCGGCCTCGGGGATGCTCAGCAGCCCACTCTCACAGAACCGGCACTCAATCGTTCCCGTTTTCACACCGGCGGCAGACCAGAATTCCGGCTTCGAATCGTCGCCATCGAAATTCAGCTTGTCGATGGAAGCCGGGACGGTGGCGACATCAACAGTCATGATGCCATCCACGTAGACGCCGATATTTTGCAGTCCGAAACGGCCGATGTAGTCCAGGCCAATAAGGGCTTCTTTATTTGCCTTGAGTAATTCGCCGCAGCGGTCGCGGATCGCGTCTTGCGCGGATTCCAGCAGGGTGGGCGAGCCCTTGTTGTCCATCCCGGGCCGTGCTTCGAATATCTTGGAATAGCACGGATGCAGATCGCGCATCTGTTTGACCAATTTTCCATCGAACCCGAGACCCTGAATGACTTTTTCATTGGCATCGCCGAACAAGATCTGGTATGGCGACAAAAAAAGCCCCGGAGACTTCATGAACAATTCCCGGACGGGAGCGGAGAGAAACATGTCGATGGGAAAGAAGCAAACAATGATGTCGGAAGACTGCTTGCCGATGACCTTATTGGTCTGATAGCCAAAGTCGCTGATGCGGTTCTGCTGAGCCACCGCCCCGTCCGGCCATGCCATTGCCACCCCTGGCACGACGTTCCCATTGAACGCCGCGATGCCCTTGGCGATGCCGGTTTCCTTGAACGCGAATGAATAACCGGAGGCCAGCGATCCCGCCATTGTAAGAAGGCGTACGGTCCAGTTGCGTGCGCTCCACTGCTGCGCATCAAGCAGCTGCCCGCGGGCAATTCTCGATTCCACACTGGCGATGCTGTTCGAGCGGCTTCCGGCCCTTGCAGCCTCAGCCGCCTGGTCATCCGCAGACAAGCCGTCGACCCGGAATCCTTTGGACCCCCCGCCGAGGGCCCACTGGCTGGTATCGATATAGGCGCTGTGCAGGACGAAAGCCGCGTCCGAGCTCTTGTTCGAAACCGTCAGTTCCACCACCGCATAGGTTTTAGCGATCTCGCTTCCGAAAAGCCGGCGAACCGAGCCCTGGGTCAGCATCACGGCGGTCACGCCGATGCTGCCGTGAACGGTGCTGAGGGCGGGAAGAGCGATGCCATTCTTAGCTTCCGCCGCAAGCGCGACCGCTGTTTTTTCACTGTCGAGTGTGTGAGTTCCCGCAACAGCGGGAGCCAATAGAAGAAATACCGCCAAAATGTGAGCCAGCCGCAACTTGCCCTCCTTGAACCTGGGACGATGATCGTGTCTCATTGAATAAACGTAGAGTAGCGGCAAATTCCTTTTCACTGAATTGAGACCCGGTTTCGGGGAGGTTGTCGGGAACGGCGAATGACAGCCAGGCGGCATGCATAATTCATGCGTCCACGAGGTTAAACCTGATTCCTCGTCCGAACGGGAAACTGCGGGAGTCACGGACAAAAATCATGTCATTGACCATGCCGGACGAGATCGACAACAGGGTCCGGAGAAAAGCGGCATCTGATCTTTTGGGTCGACACGTCTTCCGGCCGGCGATACAATCATGCACAATCCCCCCTTGCCAAGCATCTGAATTGCAGCTGATTTTACCTCCGAGGTTTGAGATGCCGATCCATTCTGAACGTTGGAAGACCCTGCTTCCCCGATACAAAGACGACCGCCCCCGGCGCATGCTGGCGCTGGATGGAGGCGGTATTCGCGGCCTGATTACGCTCGGGATTCTGCAGAAGATCGAAAAGATGACCGGACAGAAGCTATGCGATTATTTCGATTACATCGGCGGAACGAGCACCGGCGCGATCATCGCCGCCGGCCTGGCCATCGGCAAAACGACTGACGACCTGATCAGGTTTTATCAGGACTTCGGGAAGCAGATGTTCGACCCTTCCGCGCTGCTCGACCGATACAAGTACCTGCACACCGCGGACCCGCTGATCCGGCAGTTGCAGAATGTATTTGGTCCCAGGACCACCCTCGAACCGGAAAACTTAAAGTGTCTTCTATTGGTAGTCACGAAAAATGTAACCACGGATTCGGCATGGCCGGTGAGCAGCAACCCGGACGCGAAATATAACGACCCCGCACGAATCGACTGCAATCTTCGGATGCCGTTGTGGAAACTGGTGCGAGCCAGCACGGCCGCCCCGGTGTATTTCCCGGCGGAGATAATTTCCTGGAACGCCGCCGATCCCTCGAAAGCCACGGTGTTCGTCGATGGCGGGATGACGCCCTACAACAACCCGGCATTTTTGTTGTACCGGATGGCGACCGAGCCGGCCTACAGGCTGAACTGGGCGAAAGGCGAGAAGAACCTGCTGCTGATCTCCGTGGGCACGGGCGCCGCCGAGTCTTTGGGTGCGACCGCCGCCAAGCCAAACAAGAACATCGTCTCCACGGTGGCGGGGCTGCCGGGCGAGTTGATGTATTCGATGCTGGTCGACCAGGACATTTCCTGTCGCAGCGTGGGACGGTGCACGTTTGGCGGGGAACTCGACCGCGAGCTGCTGGATTTAGTGCCTCGCGAGGTTACGCCTGAAATGACACGGGAGCGGTGTTATACCGCGGCAAAGATACCACTATCGGAAAACCTTGGCCGCAGCTTTCTTTACGCCCGTTATAACGCGAACCTGAGCCGGACCGGGCTGGACGCGATGGGATTTAAGGATGTCGATCCGGACAACATTCAGAAAATGGATTGCCCGGACAACATTCCGACATTGCTGAAGATCGGCATGACCGCGGCAGCCGAGGTATTGCCGGAACATTTCGGACCTTTTCTGCCGTAGCATTCAGGGCCTCTTTTGTGCAAATGTAAGGAGCGGATATGAGCATGAAGTGCTTTGTCGTGATGGGATTTGGGAAGAAGACCGACTATCAGAGCGGACGAGTGCTCGACCTGGACAAATCCTATAAATACATCATTAAACCAGCGGCGGAGGACGCCGGGCTCGAATGCCTGCGCGCGGACGAAATCGTTCATTCGGGACTCATCGATGTGCCGATGTACGAGCAACTCCTGTCGGCGGACGTTGTGGTTGCGGACATCTCCACCTCGAATGCGAACGCCTTCTACGAACTGGGCGTGCGGCATGCGTTGCGTCCTTATTCAACGATCACGATCGCTGAAGACAAGATGATGTTCCCGTTCGACGTAAGCCATCTTGCCGTCAGAAAATATCAGCACCTGGGCGAAGGCATCGACTACGGCGAAGTGCAGCGTATGCGAGGCGAGCTGACAACCGCGCTCAAAACGATCCTCGCAGCGAAGAATACCGACAGCCCCGTCTATAGGTTCTTTTCGGACTTAACACCGCCGGTCAGACGGCAGATTCAGAAGGCGATTGCACAATCCTCCCCCGAGGCCGTGAAACAGGCGGACGCGGATGCGCCGATGAATGAAACGGCCCGGAATCTGATGAGCCAGGCGGAGGCGGCCAGAGCGCGAAGCGACTTTGAGGCGGCGGCATCCTTATTGAATAAACTGCGACTCCTGGCTCCGAAGGACCCGTTCGTGATACAGAGGCTGGCCCTCGCCACGTATAAGAGCAAACTGCCGGATCCGGTGCAGGCGCTGTTGCTTACGAAAAGGGCTTTTACGTTAAGAACGATTACTACAACGGCATCAATGCGGCCTATCTGTGCAATCTGCGGGCGTCGATTTCCAGCGGAGCGGAGGCGACGGCGGATGTCGTGGTGGCACGGCGAATCCGCAGGCGCGTGCTCGTAATTTGCGATGCATGGTTAACGGAATACGAGAAACGAAAGCAGCAAAACAAAAACCTGACTGAAGGTCAGGACTGGGAGCAGGAAGAGAAGCGCCTGACCGAGGAAAAGTATTGGGTGCTGGCAACGAAGGCTGAGGCCTGTGTTGGATTAGGCGATGACCCTGCGGCGCAGGAGCCCTTCAATGAAGCGAAAGCAATGGCTCCGGCTTCGTATATGGTCGAGTCCACAGAGACGCAGATGGCAAACCTAAAGAAGTTGCTGGCTGCGGTGAAAATAGCGGATTAACCGCGACCTTTTGCCGGAGCATCGAGGCATCGCCGAGCCGAGAGCCCGCAGGCGAAAGTCTGAGCACTTTTTTGCGCGAAGTGCCTGAAAAGAATGGCTCCTCAGGTAGGACTCGAACCTACAACCCTCCGGTTAACAGCCGGATGCTCAAACCCGGAGCACTTGTGCATTCAATGACTTAGGCGGAGCACACTGACGATTTTGGAGCACGTACGGCGCATAACGTGTCCCAAAACGTGTCCCAAATCTGAAACTTAAAGATCTTATCGCACAGTTCCTCGTTGGTCGCGGAGAGCTGTTCTTGAAAATCGACGCAAGGGTTCCTCCATATTCGGTACGCTTGCCGACTATGCCGTCAGGTCTCTGCCGTGACAGAACCGATGGAAGCGGTGAGGCGGTAACATATTGAAATTTGGCGTTACGAATGGCTACGCAAGAAAATCTGGAAGGCGCTTCAGGACCATTGGGAAACGCGAAATTTGGGTTAATTGGACCATAATTGAACCAAGAAACTACGATGCAGAAGCCCAGTCGTGGGCGGCTTCCGAACGACTGATTAAGAGACAGACTTCAGATTCCACCTGCTGACTGCTAAACAGCAGATAAAACAATAACTTGCGAGAGATTTGCCCGCATGGACGGATTCTAAAAAGCGTTGGAAAAGTTGGATAAATCGAGGAAAGTATGAGCACGCAGGACACAAAAAGGACACAATCCGGTGGAATGGCAGGTTGGTGACGGGTCGGCGGCGCCAGTTGTATATCTTGAAGCAAGCCGCCAGGAATGCTTAGCACCGGTCATGTGCCGCGAACGACCACAGGTCTGGGGGCATGTTCGCCACGCGGACGCGAGTCGGTCGCCCTCGTTTGCATACACGCTCGCAGATGCTCAGCCAGAACCGATACATGAGGAGCCGCAATCATGGTGTGGTGGTTGCCTGGCACCTCGTAGATTTCGATGCCTCTTCTCGCCAGCGGGATCCACGCCAGTTCCGGGTGGCGCGGGTTGGGCGCAAGCCACTCGGCTGCACGGAAGTAAGATATCCGCCCTGAAAAAACAGCGGGCGCATAGTTTTCCAGGGCCTGCACGTTTGCTTTCCATACATTCAAAAAGCAGCGGGCTTCTGTAACCCCGATATCGACGGGCAACCCGCCACGGCCTTTTAATTTCTCCAAGACATAGAGTTCCAATTTTTCCGGGGACAGCTGTCGCATGTATTCAAGAGAATCAGACAGCAAGTCGCTAAACATATTCACGAGCATTTCCGCATCATCGGCCGGCTTGGTGGGCAATTGTGCAGAACCAGGAGTGTCAAACATAGCCAACAGCGATACTTCCTCATCCAGGGAGTAAAACTGCCGGGCCATCTCGAACGCAATCATGCCTCCCTGAGAAAGCCCCGCAAGCTGATAGGGACCGGCAGGCTGGATTGTGCGTACCGCGGCGATATAACCGGCCGCCATTTCCTCAATCCGATTGAGCGGAAGTTCACCGAGTGCTGTGCCACGCGCCCGTATACCATAGACTGCCGTATCAAGCCGAAGTTCTCTTACGAGATCCCGATAGACGAACACTGTTCCGCCGGCGGGATGTATAAGAAAAAGCGGCCGTCCATCCGAACCGCCCTGCAGCTCGACAATATAGGACGATTCAGGATGGCTTTGTGCTGTGGATTGTTTTCCAGTATTCAGGCCTTTGCGCGCGTCCAAGAACGTTTCCCGCTGATGTTTAACGGACACATTTTCAATCAGATTCGCCAGTGCCTGTGTGGTTGTGGTTCGCAGCAGCGTTTGAAGGGGAAGTTCCACCTGGAGAGTCTCGCGCAGCCTGGAAATGAGCCTTACCGCAATCAGTGAATTCCCGCCCAGATCAAAGAAACTGTCGTAGATGCCGATTTTTTCCACGCCCAGAAGTTCCTGCCATATCTGTGCGACTGTATCTTCAATTTTAGTTCCAGGAGCGACATACTCAACGCTCAACGCGGGCCGCTGATGATGAGCCGGGGACGAATATAACTTCCGTGACGCCTGCTCGACGGTCCGGAAAAAGTCTCCGCCGATCCGGTCGGGAGAAGGAATATTACGGGCAGACACAGCAACCTGTGAAAGGCCGCTGCCCAGAATTCGCTTAAAGGCTTCTATACCATCCTGCGGCGACAAGGCATTGTTGAGTCTCATGCCGTGCGTGTCGACCAGGTGGTGCGGTATCGGCGCCTTGAGCGCCATTCCTACATCCCGCCATACATCCCAGTTGATGGAAATCGTAAGTCCCTGCCTGCGCGCCTGCGCAAAACAGTCAAGGAATATATTGGCCGCGCAATAATCCACCTGTCCGCCTCCCCCCAGTACGGAGGTCAGCGAGGAACACATCACAAAAAAATCCAGCTCTGCATTTCCGAAAAGGCGATCAAGAACCAGAGTGCCCTGGAGTTTGGGAGCGAGCACCTGAGCAGCGGTCTCTTTGCTCTTAAGCGCAATGACCCCACCCCCTGATATTCCCGCAGCATGGATGATTCCATGGACCTGGCCAAATGTCTCTGAAACTTCCTGAATGACTTTGCGCATCTGCCGCTCATCTGAGACGTCAGCATTAAAGACCGCGACGCGGGCTCCTGTTTTCTGAATTTCCCGAAGCTTCCTGATTTTTCGTGATGTTTCGTCTGTACCCGAATGCGACTCCAGCCAGTGAGCCCACTCCCTCTCCGCAGGAAAAGGAGAACGTCCGATCAGGACCAGCCGGGCCTGAACCGCCCGCGCAAGATATTCAGCAAATTCCAGCCCCATCCCTCCGAGCCCGCCGGTGATGAGATAGGTGCCATCTGCACGTAACAGTTTCTGATGGGCCATATCATCCTCAAGCCGCACCGGCCGATATGTCCTGGTCCAGCGTGATTCTCCACGATAAGCAACTGCCGGCTCGGTAGTATCTGTCATCACTTCCTTAAGCAATTGTGATGTCAGGAGATCTGATTCTCGCGTGTCAGGACGAGGAAGGCGGACGTCGATTGCCCGACAGTTCATTTGGGGATGCTCCTGCCCTGTCACTTTGCACACGGCGAGAATCGTTGCCTTTGCGGGATTCAGCGGTTCGTCGCCGGTTATCCTGCACGTTGAATTTGTTATGGCAAGTATTTCAAGTGCAGGGTCTCCTTTGACCTGCGCAATAGCCTGAACCAAAAAAATCAGGCTGTGAAAGCCCATATCCAGGGCTTCCGTCATCCGAAGGGAGACCGATGTGTCTTTCTCCTCTTCCCCGATACCCCACAAGTGAATCAATCGATCCGGAAGGCGTTTCTCATCCCGAAGCTCTCGAAGCAGTTCCACATAGTGCTCCGCGGCAATTGGATTGATGAAGTAGAGACAATCGCCGCGCCGCTCGAATCGGGGAGCGACTTTTACCAGTATGACTTCATGGCCCGATGCGCTGAGCCTTTCCGATAATCGATTGCCCAGACCGGCCGCATCTGTGAACATGAGCCAGCGAGGCCTGCTCTTTGTGAGCTGCCGTTCATCAAGGGTGAGTGGCGCAGCCGTTTGTTGCCATATTGGCTCGTAAAACCAGTCAGCCGGATCCGGCTTTTTGCCGGACATCTCATCGAGAGCCCCGGAGACCGGATCCGGCTTTTTCGCCTCAATCCAATAGCGCCGGCGTTCGAAAGGATAGGTAGGCAAAGGAACACGCAGGCGTCGTTCGCCGGCCCAGAAGCCGTCCCAATTTATTTCCGTTCCGGCAAGCCACAGTTTTCCCAGAGTCTCGAGGAGTACAGACTCATCTTCCTGCTGTTCGTAGACTGAGCGCATGGACCGTAAGGCCGAATGCGCGCCCCTGTCCATCCCCGGATGTTGCGAGGCCAGACTTGTCAGTCCCTGCCCCGGGCCCACTTCCAGCAGAATGCAATATTTTTCTTTCCAAACCTCTTGCAGCGCATCTGCAAAAAGAACCGGCCGGCAAATATGATCGATCCAGTACGCCGCACTTGTCGCACCGGATTCACCAATCCAGGTTCCCGTGACTGTCGAGATAAAAGGAATTTTCGGAGCACCCAGGCTGATCCCTTTCAACTCCTCTGACATGGCTTCCCTGACCGGAGACATCATGTGGGAATGGAATGCGTGAGATACCTGCAGCCGGCGATGAATGATCGTTCTGCTGTCCAGTGCGGTTTCCAGCCCGGCGATCAGGTCTTCGGAACCGGAAATAATGCAGAGTGACGGCCCATTGACAGCGGCTACTGACAGGCTTGGCCCCAGCATTGGCATTACGTCCCCTACTGAACCGGAAACTGCCAGCATCGCACCGCCCGGGAGTTCCTGAATCATTCGCGCCCTCTTGCTGACCAGCAGCAGCGCATCTTGTAGCGAGAACACCCCTGCAAGACAGGCTGCCACATACTCCCCAACGCTATAGCCGATCATTGCCGCGGGACGAATGCCCCAGGACAGCCAGAGTTGCGCCAACGCATACTCAATAACGAACAAGGCTGGATGCGTGAGCCGGATTTCGTTCAGTTTCCTGTCTTCGGCGGACTGCCAGGTTTCGAAGGCCGCCAGCATTTTGCGCAAATCAATCCGGTTCCGGGAATCGGATGAGGGCCCGTTGCGCGCGGGCTCAGGCTTTGCTCCCTTGTCCCTGTCAGGATACAAAACATCACAAAGATCGACGCCAAGATACGGCTTGAGAATCTCGCAGCACAGATCAACATTCCGGCGAAACACTTCTTCCGTTCGATATAAGCCCAGGCCCATATTTACGTAATGTTCGCCTAAGCCGGGAAACGCGAACACAATGGGATGTTCGATACCTTCAAGTTCAGAAGTCATACTCCGCCCCGGATCACTTTTGTCCAGGACGCTGACTGCGTCACGGACATCACCGCAGACGAACATCCGCCGGAGAGGAAACGCGCGACGCCCCGTTTGCAAAGTAAAAGCGATATCAGCAAGGCTCTGCTGAGGGTCATTCTGAAGGCAGCGAGCCAAGTCTAAACACATCCTATCCAGGGCTGCCGCGCTTTTTGCCGAGATTGGCAGCAGATGCCGGCTTTTTCCGGAGGGTGAAGAAGAAATCTTCGGCGTCGATTCCAGCACAACATGTGCATTCGTTCCGCCAAGACCAAACGAACTGACGCCTGCGCGCCGCGGCCTTTCGACGGATGGCCACGGCTGCGGTTGCTCGATCACGTAAAAGGGGCTGCCATCCAATTGGATCTCCGGTCCGGGCCGCCTGAAGTTAAGGCTTGGCGGAATCAGGGAGTGCTTGAGCGCGAGCACCGTCTTGATAAGTCCTGCAACCCCGGCGCTTGCATCAAGGTGGCCGATATTGGTTTTCACGGACCCGATCGCGCAATTGTGTCTGCTCTCCGAACGGGAGCCGAATGCCTGCTTCAACGCCGCGATCTCGACTGAATCCCCCAGCGGTGTGCCGCTGCCATGAGCCTCCACATAGTCAATAGTCTCCGGATCCACCCCGGCAACCGCTTGTGCAGAAGCAATTACAGCTGCTTGTCCATCAACGCACGGAGCCGTATACCCGAGACGACGACCACCGTCATTGTTGATGGCCGACCCTCGAATGATCGCTTCGATACGATCTCCATCCTCGAGAGCATCTGCCAGTCGCCTCAGAACCACAATTCCCACGCCATTACCGTTAACGGTGCCCTGGGCCTCGACGTCAAAGGCACGACAATGTCCGTCCGGGGCAAGAATTCCTCCCTGGTGATAGCGATAACCAGACACTTGCGGAATGGTAATGGAAACACCACCCGCGAGTGCCATGTCGCAGTCTCCGCCTAACAGTGCCTGGCAAGCCAGGTGTACAGCAACCAGGGAGGTTGAACACGCGGTCTGTACGCAAACACTCGGCCCTCTCAGGTTCAACTTGTATGCGGTGCGCGCGGCCAGGTGATCTTTGTCATTTCCGATCATGACCTGAAACCCGCCGGCCGAATCAACAATCGCGGGGTTAGAGTAGATATTAAAGAGGTAGCGACTAAGGCTTGATCCGGCGTAGACGCCAATCAGCCCTGTGTATCTCCCTGGATCATACCCCGCGATTTCCAGGGCCTGGGATGCGCACTCAAGGAAAATACGCTGTTGTGGATCCAGAATTTCAGCTTCCCGCGGGCTGAACTCAAAAAAAGATGCATCAAAGCAATCTACATCTCTTATGATCCCGCGCGCTTTAACATAATCAGGATCTTTCAGGGAAGCGGAGAGAACGCCTGCCGCGAGTAATTCCTGATCGGAAAAGAAGGAGACAGACTCCACTCCATTCCGCAGATTTTGCCAGAATTGATCACAGGAGTCTGCGCCCGGAAAACGACAGGCCATACCGATGATCGCTATCGCCGATCCGGACTCATTTGCAAGATCGCTCGGTGATGTCATTCTGTTCCTTTACCTTTGCCGGCTGCCTGGTGTCGTTGTCTCAACTGGTGTTGCAAACGAGCTTTTCCCAGTTTTCTTTTTTCGGAAACGTCGATATCCATGGAAGGTTGCCGGGATTCTGACCCTGCCAGATGCTCCCCAAGCGCGCGGACAGTGGGATACCGGAACATGTCAGCCATGGATAAATCGCGCGAGAAGAGCACTTTCAGCTGACTATGAACACGCCACAGCAGGAGTGAGTCTCCTCCGAGTTGAAAGAAATTGTCATCTCGGCTCACCTTAGGAAGTTCCAGCACGCCTCTCCAGACAGATGCGATCTCCCGCTCGATTTCCGTCCGGGGTGCGATGTAGAGCACCGTTCCTTGCATTTGGCGGAGTGCCGGAAGAGAATTTCGGTCAATCTTCCCATTTGGAAGAGTGGGCAGAGATTCCACCTGAACAAAAACGGCCGGAATCATGTATGCGGGGAGCCTTCGATACAATGCAGTGCGCAGTTCCTCGGTCGTGTGCGAGGCCCGCGGAATGACGTATGCGACGAGCTGCCGGATGTTTTGCATATCGCTGCTGATCGCAACAGCCGCCGACATGACGCACGCCTGCTGCCTCAGCACGGCTTCAATTTCTTCCAATTCGATGCGATATCCCCTGATCTTCACCTGCTGGTCAATCCTGTCGACAAACTCAAGGGCCCCATCTTCACGATAGCGAGCCGTATCGCCTGTCCGATAGAGTCTTTCCCCAAGAATGGCCGCAAAGGGATTCGGAATAAACCGCTCGGCTGTCAGTTCCGGACGACGATGGTATCCGCGCGCCAATGGCTGCCCCCCGACATACAACTCGCCGGTCACGCCGGCGGGAACGGGTTGAAGATATGCATCCAGGATAAAAATACCGGCATTGTCGATCGGCCTCCCGATCGGAACAGCAGAGGAATCCGAACCGCCACGACAGCGCCAGGAGGTCACTTCAATGGTCGTCTCCGTGGGGCCATACAGATTGATCAGATCGGCCTGCACTCGCTCAAAAAATCTGTCTTGCAACTCGTTCGTCAGCGCCTCGCCGCCGCAAAAAACTCTCCGCAGGCGCCGGCAGTTTACGAACTCATGCTGCTCCAGCAGCCACCACAAAACAGACGGCACAGCCTGAAAAATTGTGATCTGCTGGTCAAAAACGGTTTTCGCCAGCAGACTCAGATCGAAATTCGCCTGCGGCGGGGCCATGATCAATTGGGCGCCGACCAGCAAAGGAGCATAGAACTCCCACACCGAAGCGTCGAAGGTGAACAGCGTTTTCTGCAGTACGCGGTCTTCCGGGCGTAATGGATATTCCCTTTGCATCCACAACATGTGATTGCGCAGGGAATCATGAGTAATCACTACGCCTTTGGGTGCGCCGGTTGAACCGGAGGTATAAATCACGTAGGCGGGATGGGCAGCATCGGCGTAAATTTCCGGGTCTTGTGGGTTCTCTGCAGTTACTTCGTCCCATACAGTATCAAGACTGATAAATACCGTCGTATCCGGGCCGGCTTCCGGCACCAGGGTCCTGAGTAAATGCTCCTGGGTCAGCACTATCCTGACACCCGCATCCTCCAGCACATACCGTATTCGCTCCTGCGAATTTCCGGAATCGACCGGCACATACGCCCCTCCCGCCTTCAGCACGCCGAAGAGCGCCACTGCCATCGCCACCGACCGCTCCATCACCACTGCCACCAATTCCTCCTTCTCCACACACTTCTTTCTCAAATATCTTGCCAGCCGATTCACCCGCTCGTTCAACTCCCGGTAACTTACCTTCTCCTCTTCATACACTACCGCCACCACTTCCGGACTCCTCCTCACCTGTTCTTCGAACAGTTCCACCACCGTACGTCGCACGTGGTCGACATCGGTCTGATTCCAGTCAAAGAGCAGCAACCGTTTCTCATCTTCCGGAACCAGACACTGATACTGATAGAGCGCAGAGGGAGCGTGGGCCATACTTTCGAGAGCATTCTTCCAACATCGGGAAAAGGTTTCGGCCCTTCCGGTGCTGAGGCGGGAGCTGTCATAGATGAAACGAACAGCAAGCTCGTCACCCCAGGCAGCGGACGAGCAGGCTACGGCAAGGGGAAAATTCGTCTGTTCAAAACCGTCGGAGCTGATGACTCGAAGCTCTCCTTCCAATGGCCTGTAAATATGAAAATTGGTGTACCCGAACAACACTTCAAACAGGGGATTCCCTTTATGCTGACGCTGTATTTCCACCAGCGGGAGCCGCCGAAACGGGAAGGCCTCCCGCTCAACCTGGAAGGCCAGTATGGCAAGGTCTCGCCATGTTCCTCCTGTCAATGAAAGACGTAAAGGTATGGTGTTCAGGAACAGACCGAGTATGCGATCACCATCCAACTCCTCCGGACGGCTGTTTGAGACATAGCCCGTTACCACATCCGATTGTCCTGAAAGAAGGGCCAGCACGCGAAAATGCACCGCCAGAAGCGCAGACCTGAGAGGTATGCCCGTCGAGTGCACCAGCTTCATTATCCCGGCCGCCACTGCAGGTGGTGGAAAGAGGGCCAGGGTTTCCGTTTGCGAGGGCGTTTCATCAGGTCTCTGCCTGCGGTCTGTCACGTTCGTCAAAGTCGCGCCGTTCAGCTTCTGCTCCCAGTACTGCCGAATCTCCGGGGATTGCAGCGCCGCTCTTTCCAGTGCGACGAAATCTCCATAGCTAATCCGGGGAGACAATTTTCCCTGTTGAGTTCGCTCCAGCAATGCAAAATAATCGCTGAACAGCTCAGAAATCATCGCTGCCACGCTCCAGCCGTCGAGAATGGCATGATGAAAGCTCAGCGTGAATTGGAGCGAATCGTCCGTGCGCCGATGGAAATAGAACCGCAGAAGCGGCGGAACCTCCGCTTCAAATCTGTGCCTTCGTTCCTCTGCTTTCCACCTGGCTAGTATCTGTTCCTGCACGTCCGGCGAATGATCTCTCAGGTCCTCGTATTCGACGAGAAGATGAGCTTCCTTGTGGACGAGCTGCAGGGGTACATTGAAATCTTTGGGATGAAACGACACACGGAGCGCAGGATGACGCCGCACCATATCCCGAATTACAGTATCGAAAGCTTCCCGGTCAAATGCGACCTGCAGATGCGCGCTGAATATGTCGTGGTAGGTGCCCGATGTGTGCCCCAGTTCTTCATGAAAGAGCATCCCGGTCTGAAGCGCTGCAAGCGGGTATGCATCCTCAATGGTTTCCGGAATTTTCCGGCGATCATCGGAAGAGATCAGCGCAAAAGGCTCGATATATTGTGTAGAAGAGATCTCCGCAGGTGACGTGCTGATGGCACGGGCCAGCTCGTGGATGGTTCGAAAATGTAAGAGCTGTTCGAGAGAAAAACCGATTCCCAGTCTCTGGGCCTGGGCACGAACTCGAATACTAAGGATGGAATCGCCGCCGAGTTCGAAGAAGTTGTCATGAATGCCAATTTCCTCCACGCCCAGCACTCGCGCCCAGATTCCCGCCAGCACCTCCTCCACCACCGTCCGCGCCTTTATCCGCTGTTTGCCTTCGCTGCCGCCCCTGCTCGCCACGGCCGGCAAATCCCGCCGGCTTATCTTCCCGCTGGATGTCAGCGGCATCTGTTCCAGCTTCACCATCACCGCCGGCACCATGTGCTCCGGCAGCCTTGCACGCACCCTCCTCCTCACCTGCTCCTCACTCACTTCTTCCCCGCTCCTGCCTACCACATACCCCACCAGCCTCCTGCGCCCATCCTCCCCTTCCCATACCCGCACCGCCGCTTCCCGCACTCCCTCGGCCTCTCTCATCACCGCTTCAATCTCGCCTAACTCGATCCTCATCCCCCGAATCTTTACCTGATCGTCCACTCGCCCGACATAGTCGAGATTGCCGTCGCTCAGATATCTCACCTGGTCGCCCGTTCGGTACAGCCGGCCCCCGGCTTCTCTCCCGAACGGATCCGGCACATATCTTTCCCCCGTTTGTCCTGCCTGCCCACGGTATCCTCGCCCGACTCCCACTCCTCCGATATACAACTCCCCCACCGCTCCTATCGGCACGGCCTTCATCCCTTCATCCAGCACATACAACCGCAGGTTACCGATCGCTCGTCCAATCGGCACCTTCCTCCGCCTCTCGCCTCGTTCACACCTCCAGCTCGTCACATCCACCGCTGCTTCCGTAGGCCCGTACAGGTTGTAAACTTCGGCTCCCGCCAGCCGCCGATGCACACTCTCCGACAGCTCCCGCCCCAGAACTTCTCCGCTGCAGATCACCCGGCGCAGGCTCCCTCCCCGCTCCTCCAGCCCCTTCTCCTCCGCGAACGCTTCCAGCATCGACGGCACAAAGTGCACCGTTGTCACCTCTTCCCGCCCGATCAGTTCCAGCAGATACCCGCTGTCCTGATGTCCTCCCGGCCGCGCCACCACCAGCCGCGCTCCATACATCAGCGGCCAGAAAAACTCCCACACCGATACATCGAAACTGAACGGTGTCTTCTGCAACACCCGGTCGTTTTCTCCCAGCGCAAACGTCTCCTGCATCCATTGCAGCCGATTGCTGATCCCGCCATGCGTGTTCATCGCTCCCTTCGGCCGCCCCGTGGACCCCGAAGTGTAGATCACGTACGCCAGCTGCCCGCCCTCCACTGCCTCCCCGCCCAATCCCTCCCCGCTCTCTTTCCTGATCTCCTCCCACTCCCCGTCCACTCGCACCATCTCCCAGGCTCCTCTCTCCACCCCTCCCATCTGCCTGCTCACCTTCTCCCTCAGCCGCTCCTGTGTCAGCACTACCCGCGCCCCGGAATCCTCCAGCATGTACCTCATCCGTTCCTCCGGATATTCAGGATCCACCGGCACATACGCTCCTCCCGCCTTCAGCACCCCCAAAAGCCCCACCACCATCTCCACCGACCGCTCCATCACCACTCCCACCAGCTCTTCCCTCTTCACTCCCTTCTTCCTCAGGTACCGCGCCAGCCGGTTGGCTCGCTCGTTCAGCTCTCCATAACTCACCCGCTCCCCTTCATACACCACCGCTTCCGCTCCCGGTCTTCTCCCCGCCTGTTCCTCGAACAGTTCCACCACGCTCCGCCCCTCATACGCCCTCTCCGTCCGGTTCCACTCCTCGATCACCTGCCTCTCTTCCTCCTCACTCATCCGCGGCAGTGCCCCCACCCCTCCCTGCCCCCCCGCCATTCCCTCCAGCACCACCACCATATGTTTCAGCATCCGCTGGATTTGCCCCCGGCTGTAACTCTGTTCATAGTTGATCTGCAGCCGTATCTGATCTCCGGCCACTACCTGCACCGTCAGCGGATAGTTCGTCTGTTCCACCGCATATGCTTCCCCCACCCGCAACCGCCCCGCCTGACTCTTCAGCGTCTCGTCAATCGGATAGTTCTCAAACACCAGTATGCTTTCAAACAGCGCCTCTCCTCTCTCCACCTCACTCCAGCTTTGTACCCGCGCCAGCGGCGAATACTCGTACTCCCGCGCTTCCAGCTGTTTCCCCTGCAGTCTCTTCAGCCACTCCACTACTCCTTCTTCCTCCCGCACCTGCACCCGCACCGCCAGCGTGTTGATGAACAGCCCCACCATCTGTTCCACTCCCTTCAACCCCGCCGGCCGTCCTGACACCGTTGCTCCAAATACCACATCCGCAGACCCGTTGTATCCGCTCAGCACCAAACCCCACGCTCCCTGCACCAGGGTGTTCACTGTCAGCATGTTCTCCCGCGCCATCCCCCGCAGCCTCTCACTCACCTCCCGCCCCAGCCATACATGCTCCTTCCTGGGACCAGCCTCACTCCACTCTTCGCCCGCCGCCAGCTCTCCCCGCACCCTCACCGGCGACCTGAATCCTTTCAACTCCTCCCGCCAGAACTTCTCCGCTTTCTCCATATCCTGTTCCTGCAGCCACTCAATGTAGTCCCGATAACGTCGCGGCTCCGCCAACTCCGCTTCCCGCCCCTCCGTCAATCCGTCATAAAGCTCAAGCACTTCACCCAGCA